>OIXX01000071.1_pt1 | contig 78254 bp, 51 predicted proteins | sample 1588161 | NCBI WGS metagenome assembly OIXX01 (sample SAMN03283274) | human gut metagenome | biome: human-associated habitat; material: feces | host: Homo sapiens | place: Peru | collected 2012 | reverse complement strand
TATTGTTTTTCCTTTTTGCAAAAATAGGGTTTTTAATTGTTTTTTTAGGTATATTTGCGGATATGTTGAAACTCTTATAATTAAACTGCTTTATGAGTGAAGGTAATATTCCTGAGGTTAATGTGACCCCAGATGTAGAGGAAGCTCCAAAGGCTCTCAATGAGAATGTAGAAGATCTTAAGGCGCAGGAGGTTGCCGAGGAGGTCGCTGACAAGGCTGAAGAGGCCCCACAGGTTGTGGAGAATGCGAATGAAGGAGGCGAGGAAGCCGTTCAGGCCGAGGAAGGCGGAGAGATTCCGGCTGATCTCGGAAGCCTTTCGTTGGCTGAGTTGTCGGACATGTTCGACAAGCTTTCCCAGGCCGACGACAGGATGAAGAGGTACAAGGAGGCTGAGGCCATCAAGTCCGCTTTCTACAAGAAACTCTCAAAAGAGAAGGCCGAGGCCGGCTTTGGAGCGAAGGTTGATGAGCCTTCGTCAAGGGAGGATGTGATCGATGAGGTCGCCCCTGCGGCTCAGACCGAGGAAGTGAAGGACAATCCGTTCGAGGCCATGGAGACCGCCTTCAAGGGTGTCTATGCCAACTATAAGAAAGAGCGTGCTGAATATAATCGCCAGCAGGATGCCCAGAGGGAGGAGAACTTCGCCCGGAAGCAGGCTGTCATCGAGGATCTTAAGAACCTCGTCGAGAAGCAGGAGGATGTGAACTCCACATTCCCGGCTTTCCGTGAGCTCCAGAACCGCTGGAGGGAGATCGGTCCGGTTCCGGCCACAAAGTTCCGTGACCTGAACGACACCTACCAGTTCTACGTGGAGAAATTCTACGACATGGTGAAGATCAACCGCGACCTGAGGGATCTCGATTTCAAGAAGAACCTTGAGGCCAAGGAGGAGTTCTGCCAGGCCGCCGAGAGACTTTCCGAGAACGAGAATGTCGTCGAGGCTTTCCGTGAGCTCCAGAAGCTCCACGAGCAGTGGAAGGAGTTCGGCCCTGTGGCAAAGGAATATCGTGATTCCATCTGGGATCGCTTCAAGGCCGCCACAGCCGTCATAAACAAGAAATATCAGGCCTACTTCGAGGGCCAGAAGGAGAAGCAGCAGGAGAACCTTGCCGAGAAGACCAAGCTCTGCGAGCAGGTCGAGGCCATCGCCGGGAAGGAAGTCAAGTCATCAAACGAGTGGAACGCCCTCTCAACCGAGATCGAGGATATTCAGAAGAAGTGGAGGACCATCGGATTCGCCACCAGAAAGGAGAACCAGAAGATCTACGACCGCTTCCGCGCCGCCTGCGACAAGTTCTTCTCCCGCAAGAGGGAATATTACACCCAGTTCAAGGACTCGATGAACGAGAATATGGAGAAGAAGCTCTCCCTGATCGAGCAGGCCGAGGCCTTGAAGGACAGCAAGGAGTGGAAGAAGACCACAGAGGCTCTGATCGCCCTGCAGAAGCAATGGAAGGAGATCGGCGCCGTGCCTCGCAAGAAGTCTGAGCAGCTTTGGAAGCGTTTCCGCGCCGCCTGCGATGAGTTCTTCAACGAGCGCGACAAGAACGCCAAGCCGGAGAATGACTTCCACGGCAACCTCAAGGCCAAGAAGGCTCTCATCGAAGAGATCAATGAATATGTCCTCTCAGGTGACGCGGCGGCTGACCGCGATGCCGCCCGCGCCTTCGCTGACAAGTGGCAGGGAATCGGATTCGTTCCGTTCAAGGAGAAGGAAAGCATTCAGGCCGCTTACACAGAGGCTATGCAGGCCAAGTTCCCGGATTTCTCACTCAGGGCTCCGAGACAGGGTGCCGGCAACAGTGGCAGGAACGGTGGATTCTCCAGAAAGCCGCTCAGCGAGAAGGATCGTCTTGTGCAGCAGTACAACAAGCTCCAGCAGGACATTGACACCTACGAGAACAACATAGGTTTCTTCTCGTCATCAAAGAACTCCGCTCCTCTGATCCAGAAGATGCAGGAGAGGATCGACGCGGCGAAGCAGGAACTGAAGGATCTTGAGGCAAAGATCCGCAAGGCAGAGGAGAGCGAAGAAGAGAAGTAATCAAGAATGGATAAGAACACAATCACAGGTATTGTCCTGATAGGCTTGCTCCTGTTCGGCTTTACCTTCTATCAGAACAAACAGTATCAGAAACAGGCCGCCTATCAGGCACAGTTGGACTCGATAGCGTTGGTCAAACAGATTCAGGCCGACTCGATCGCCGCCGTTGAGGCGGCCCAGAGAATGTCCTCCGACACGGCTTCGGTCGCTCAGGTGGCCGCCGCTCCGGTGAGCATCTATAAGGATTCTCTCCTTGAGGCCGCTCATTCAGCGGAGGCTCAGATCGTTACCTTGGCCAACGACAAGTTCGAGGTGGCTTTCACCACGAAAGGTGCGCAGCCATATTCAGTGAAAATCAATGAATATAGCAGCTACGGTGGTGGTGAGCTTTTCATCTTCAAGCCGGAGATGAGCCGCTATGACATTCAGGTCTATGCCGGAGAGACGATCAATACCGCGGACTTCAACTTTGTGGTCGCCGAGAAGACTGACACTTCGCTTGCGATGCGTCTGCCTTTCGCTGGTGGCGGCTACATCGAGCAGAGATATTCGATTGCCGAAGGATCATATTCAGTGAAGAATTATCTCTCGTTCGTGGGAATGGAGAATGTCATTCCTAAGAATGTGTTCTCGTTCGATGTGGATTATTTCGTGACCATGCCGAGGATGGAGAAGGGCTACAAGAGTGAGGTCCAGTACTCCAAACTTGACTACTATTTCAACGGTGAGAAGAAACCGGAGGCCATCGCCAAGGGCCGCAGCGCGCAGAAACGTGTCGATGCCAGGGTGTCTTGGTTCGCATTCCAGCAGCAGTTCTTCTCCGCCATCATGAGGTCTCCGCAGGAGTTCGCGTCGGCTGATTTCGCGCTGAACTATTTCCCTGAGGACGACGAGAGTCACAACCTGATGACTGGTGAGGCGCGTCTGAGGATGGATTTCCAGCCGGGACAGCACGAGACGGTGGTTCCGTTCGAGTTCTACTTCGGCCCTAACCACTTCAAGACCCTCAAGTCCTTCGACCAGAAGTACGAGAAGATCATCCCGCTGGGAGGTTGGCTCGTTGGTTGGTTCACGAGATTCGTGATCATTCCTCTGTTCGACTTCCTGCACAGGTTCATCTCCAACTTCGGAATCATCATCCTGTTGATGACCATATTCATCAAGATTGTCGTGCTTCCGTTCGCCTACAAGTCGTACTCCTCATCCGCCAAGATGCAGGCCATCAAGCCTGAGATCGACAAGCTGAGCCAGAAGTACCCTAAGCAGGAGGACGCGCTCAAGAAGCAGCAGGCTCAGATGGATCTATACAAGAGGGCCGGTATCAGCCCGATGGGCGGCTGTCTGCCGATGCTCCTCCAGTTCCCGATCCTGTGGGCGATGTTCCGCTTCTTCCCGGCTTCCATCGAGCTGCGTCAGCAGTCTTTCCTGTGGGCCGATGACTTGAGCGCTTACGATTCCATCATCGATTTCGGTACGAGGATTCCGCTGATCGGCGATCACCTGTCATTGTTCGCCCTGCTGATGGCCGTGTCAATGTTTTTCTATTCGAAGATCACGACCGCATCCCAGCCAGGAGCCGATGATCCTCAGATGGCTTCGATGCGCTTTATGAGCGTGTGGATGATGCCGATAATGATGTTCTTCATCTGTAACAGCCTCTCCGCCGGTTTGAGCTACTACTACCTGCTCTCCAACCTCATCACGATGCTTGAGACCTGGGTGATCAGAAAGTGGTTCGTGAATCCGGACGAGATTCTTGCCAAACTGAAGGCCACCGAGGGCAAGAAGATGCCTAAGAGCAAGTGGCAGCAGCGTCTTGAGGAGGCCCAGAGGATGCAGGCTCAGATGCAGAGGGAGCAGCAGAAAGGCCGCCGCTAAGCCAGGCTAAATGAATATTTTGAATTTGTTTAGGTTTTGTTGTCTGAATTTTAGGAGTATTCTCTTTTATTTGACACTTTTAACAGGATTCCTGATTTAGGAGGGAGGGACGTAAACAATATTCAAATAATAAAGACTTTTTTGATTCCAGTAAATCCTTTACGGAATGATAGAAGAGAATCTTAATAATATCAAAAAGGAACTGCCATCGGGGGTTAAACTGGTGGCAGTTTCCAAATTCCATCCGTTCTCGGACATTCTGACCGCCTATCAGGCCGGCCAGCGTTGTTTCGGAGAGAACCGTCCACAGGAGTTCGCCGCCAAGGCCCTACAGCTCCCGCAGGACATCGAATGGCATTTCATCGGCCATCTCCAGACCAACAAACTGAAGCTGGTCCTTCCGTACGCCTACTTGGTCGAGTCCGTGGACTCCCGCCACCTGCTGGACCTGATCGACAACTGGGCCTCGGTCAATTCCCGGACCGTCAACGTCCTATTGGAACTCCACCTCGGCGCCGAACTAACCAAAGGCGGCCTCACCGAGCAAGAAATTGAATCCATCCTTGATGAATATGCTGGCGGCCGTTCCTACCAGCACGTCCGCATCCACGGCCTGATGGGCATGGCCACCCACACCGATGACGACACTGTCGTAGAGTCAGATTTCGCCCGCATCCAGTCCTTCAAGCAACGTCTGGACACCCGTTATCCCCAGCTGACCGACTTCACCGACCTCTCCATCGGAATGTCCCACGACTGGCCCCTAGCCATCCGCCACGGCGCCACCATCGTCCGCATCGGCACCTCCATCTTCGGCCCGCGGCAGTATTGATCCCTCAGCCCTTTCCTCCTTTTCTTCCTTCGCCTTTTCCTCCGCACGCCGGTCTCATCTGCGTTGGCTTCGGTGTGGCTTCATCTTGTGTATAAATCCTTCTTTCCGTACATTTCGTACACCAGTACCCATTGTGGTGTACCAACCGTGTCCTCCATCCCGTTCCGTACCGCAGAAGCCCCTCCCGTGTACCAACCGTGCCCTCCATCCCGTTCCGTACCGCAGAAGCCCCTCCCGTGTACCAACCGTGTCCTCCATCCCGTTCCGTACCTTAGAAGCCCCTCCCGTGTACCAGCCGTGTCCTCCATCCCGTTCCGTACCTCAGAAGCCCCTCCTGTGTACCAACCGTGCCCCTCACCCCTTTCCGTACCTCAGAACCTCCTCCTGTGTACCAACCGTGCCCCTCACCCCTTTCCGTTCCTCAGAAGCCCCTCCCGTGTACCAACCGTGCCCCTCACCCCTTTCCGTACCGCAGAAGCCCCTCCCGTGTACCAACCGTGCCCCTCACCCCGTTCCGTACCGCAGAAGCCCCTCCTGTGTACCTACTATGCCCCTCACCTCGTTTTGTGCCGCGAATCAACCTTTTTTGAACCGAACTCTACTCACTATATTTAGGCGGATGACAGTCATCTGTTTTTGTCTGCACTTAATGGAAATAATGAGTCCACTTCGTACTGTGTCAAACCAAGCGTGCGACGGATCTGCCCGTTGGATGAACGGTAGTCGTAGTGGAGTTTTCGGGCCAGATCCAACTTCTGAGCCTTGCTTAAATCTTTCAAGGCATTTAGCCCGTAGCCGGACTTTACAATCTTGATTACCTGTGTAAATAGTTCAGTGTCTGTAAGAAACTCTCCATCGTCAATCTCGGCGGCCAATTCGCTGTAGGCCTCTACGTTCTTGCTGACCATAGAAAAATAATGATGCGCGTCCCTGAATATCGCCATTCCGAATATGATCGCACAATAGGATTTAGGGGCAATATATCCATCAATCATTCTCCAGTCTCCTGGAAGTTCAGGTGCACGACCTCTGAACATCTTTCGTCTTGCTCCGGTGTAGAGGTCCGAATATGTTTTTTCCAGTGGAAGTTGTGTGAAGTAATAACCTCCTGTTCCCCACGGATAGCTGAACGGAGTGTAATTGGGATCCGCCACGTAGCCGTTTCTGTTTGTGTAGATGATGTTGTTTCTCAGAGATTGAAGATCTTTGATCGGTTTTATCGTCAGCTTTGCTTTCTTGATTCCAGAAATAGATCTGGAAATCCGTCTCCGGATAAACTCAAAGAATGCTTGGATGACTGACTCGCTACCGGAAATCACGAAATGAAAATGATTGTTCATCACTTCAAAGGCGATAATCCTTAATTCCGGGAACTTGTCCGCAGCCTGAGCTATTACGTTCATCGCAAATCTTAAGTCATCAGAGCCTGTAAAGAGAATCGGGGTCTCTTTCCCCGATGTGTAAGCGTGCCAATAAGGCCTGGCACTAAAGAACGTTGCCTCGCAACTTCTTTCCTTTTCATTGTAATTCTTCATAGTTGTCGAATATCTCAGTTAATATTGTAATCGTTAATCTTATAAAATTAAGCCCTTGTACCGGTATTCTCTTTTCGTTTATTCTGTACACTAGAACCCATTTTCCTGTATCAAGGGTGTTTTGTGGAGCATTCCGTACATCAGAGGCCCCTCTCCTGTACCGCACACGTTCCGGAGAGTAGTTCGTACCCCAGAGGCCCCTCTCCTGTACCACACACGTTCCGGAGAGTAGTTCGTACCCCAGAGGCCCCTCTCCTGTACCACACACGTTCCGGAGAGTAGTTCGTACCCCAGAGGCCCTTCTCCTGTACCAAACATGCTCCAGAGTGTAGTTCGTACCCCAGAGGCCCATCTCCTGTACCGAACACGTTTCGGAGTGCGGTTTGTACCCCAGAAGCCCCTCTCCTGTACCACACACGTTCCGGAGAGTAGTTCGTACCCCAGAGGCCCCTCTCCTGTACCAAACACGTTCCGGAGAGTAGTTCGTACCCCAGAAGCCTTTCTCCTGTACCAAATTGAGATGGAAGTGGTTTTCATACCTCAGAAAGCTTGATATTGTGCCTGGTGAGTCACGATAAATGCGCTATGTGGTTATTGGTTTACGGCAAATACAGCTGTCATAATGTCAATACGGGGTAACGAGAAACAAAAAAGCGAGTCAGGTGCGATATAACCTAACTCGCTTTGCGGATTCTGTGCTCCGCGGCATTCAGTATTGTCTTTATGAATATTCAGTAACCGCCATTGGTGTAATGACTAATTGTCATAGAACACCGTAATGTTCGCTTGACATAAGATATTCATAAAGAATATTCATTCCCTACAGTGTGCCGTTCTCGGCCTTCTCGATCATCGTCTTGTTGGCGGTGATGTAGATCTCGACACGGCGGTTCTGGGCGCGGCCTTCCTTGGTGGAGTTGTCGGCCACCGGCATGGAGTAGGACTTGCCTTCGGTGGTCATACGTGAGGAGGCTATGCCGCAGTTCTTCAGGTAGTTGGCCACGGACTGGGCCCTCTCGTTGGACAGGCGCTCGTTGACGGCGTCGGAACCGGTGTTGTCGGTGTGGCCGTAGATGGTGATGTCTGTGTCCTGCATATCGCTCATCTTTGTGGCGAACTGTGAGAGTTCGTTCTTTGAGGTCTGTGACAGGGTCGATCCGTTGGTTGGGAAGAGAATACCGCTGTTGAAGGTGACCTTGATGGCCTGAAGGCCATTCTGATCCTGAACGGTCTCTACCTGGGCGTTCTCAAGAGCCTCAAGCTCGGCTGCCTTCTTGTCCATCTTCTTGCCGATGACAGCTCCGGTTCCAGCGCCTACGGCTGTTCCGATGGCTGCTCCGATGGCCGCGCCCTTGCCGTCACCGATGGCGGCGCCGATTCCGGCTCCGATGATGGCTCCGGCTCCTGAACCAAGAAGTGTACCTTGTCCAGTCTTGGACATTGTGCCGCAGCCAGAGAAGATCATGGCGCCGCAGAGAAGGGTCAAAACAACTTTCTTCATAATGTTTGATTTTTTAATGTACGGCTTCCAAAAGAATGCCGTCTTTGTGTTGTCAAAAAATAAGGTGCCCCCCCCCCAAAAAAAAAAGCTGCTAAAATATAAAAAAAATAGGAGCGAAGCGACCGAATGGGATTCGGGGAAACCTTTCCCCGTGCCCCACCGGGGCTGTCACGAAGTGACTAGGGGGTATGATTATTATAAATAAGGGTGACTAAAAAGAGACTTTAGCCACCCTTGTTCTTATTCGCAAAAAAGTGAATTAATTATTTCGCGATAACACGTGCCATTTCGAGCACCTTGTTGGAATAACCCCACTCGTTGTCGTACCAAGCGCAAACCTTGACGAAGGTAGGATCGAGCTGGATACCAGCCTTCACGTCGAAGATTGAAGTGCGTGAGTCGTTGCGGAAATCGGTGGATACCAGTGGCTCGTCAGTGTAACCAAGAACACCCTTGAGCTCGCCCTCGGAAGCCTCCTTCATGGCGGCGCAGATCTCATCGTAGGTGGCTGGAGTGTTGAGCTCGCAGGTAAGGTCTACGAAGGAAACGTCAGAAGTAGGAACACGGAGAGACATACCGGTAAGCTTGCCGTTGAGCTCAGGAAGAACCTTACCTACAGCCTTGGCGGCACCTGTTGATGAAGGGATGATGTTCTCGAGGATTCCACGACCACCTCTCCAGTCCTTCTTTGAAGGTCCGTCAACGGTCTTCTGGGTAGCGGTGGCAGCGTGAACGGTTGTCATAAGGCCTCTCTTCACACCGAACTTGTCGTTGAGCACCTTGGTGATAGGAGCAAGGCAGTTGGTGGTGCAGGATGCGTTGGAGATGATGTCCTGTCCAGCGTAGGTCTTGTGGTTTACACCATAGACGAACATAGGGGTGCTGTCCTTTGAAGGAGCTGACATGATGACTTTCTTAGCGCCGGCCTGGATGTGCTTGCGGGCTGTCTCGTCAGTAAGGAAGAAGCCTGTTGACTCAACAACTACGTCTGCCTCAACCTCGTTCCACTTGAGGTTTGCAGGATCCATCTCAGCGGTGACACGGATCTTCTTGCCGTTTACTACAAGGTGTCCGTCCTCAACCTTTACGTCGCCCTTGAATGCTCCGTGAACTGAGTCGTACTTGAGCATGTAAGCAAGATACTCTGGATCGAGAAGGTCGTTGATACCTACAACCTCGATGTCGTTTGAGAAGTTCTCAACCGCTGCACGGAAAACCATACGGCCGATACGGCCAAATCCGTTAATACCAAGTTTTACCATTTTATTAGATATTAAATAAGTTGTTAATACTTTTCTTTACTAAACTAACCGCAGCCTTTCACTGCAAAAGCGATGCAAAATTATTAAAAAATTGCGGAATTTAATATATTTGTGGGCTAAAATATTAATAGAATGTCTGATGAACTGAATATACTGCTGACAAACGACGATGGTTATCAGGCTGGTGGCATACATTCGCTGGCTGACATGATGCGTCAATTTGGCAGAATCACGGCAGTCGCGCCGAAATTCCACCAGTCCGGGATGTCAATGGCGGTCTCGATGGGTGGCAGGGCGATCGCCTACAAGGAACTCCCGACGGAGGATGGAGTGCGTTGGTCCTACCTCGATGCCACTCCGGCAAGCTGCGTGAAGTATGGCCTGGACGAGATCTTCTGGCCTCAGAAGCCGGATGTCGTGGTCTGCGGAATCAACCACGGCTCCAACGCTGCCACCGCGGCGAACTATTCCGGAACCCTCGGCGCGGCGGAGGAGGCCGCCCTGAACGGAATATTAGGCATCGGAGTCTCGCTCGACACTATGAGCCTGGACGCGGACTTCTCCGTTGTCAATGAATATTTCCCCGGCATATTCAGAAAACTTTGGGCGTGTCATAACCCGAAGTCAGGAATATATTATAATGTCAATTTTCCGAATATTCCGGCATCGGCTGTCAAAGGCATCCGTGTGGGACATCAGGGGCTGGGGCATTGGGAGAAGGAGTTCAAGCCTTGGGACGCTGAGCTTTTCGCCAAAAGAGGAGTCCGTCCGGAGGATCTGGGGCACACGTCATTCCCGAAGGCCGAGGAGGGGGAGACCCTTTATATGATGGTCGGGGATTTCAAGGACGATTCTCCGGCGGATGACATTCTGGCCGATCATCACATCCTCGCCGACGGGTACATCTCCATTGTCGCCCACAACATCAACAGTTCGGACCACGAGGAGATCGCCAGGTTGAACGGACTTGGGTTCAATGAAGATTTTTAAAGAATATGCGCTACTATATCATAGCCGGAGAGGCGTCCGGGGATCTGCACGGATCCAATCTTATGCGGGGGCTTTACGCTGAGGACCCCGAGGCTGACATCCGCTTCTGGGGCGGAGGGCTTATGGATGCCGTCTATAAGGAGCATCAGCAGGGAACCGGCCTCGTGAAGGACTACAAGGATGGGGCTGTCATCGGCTTCACCCAGATTCTGCTCCACGCCAGAGCCTTCGCCAAAAGGTTCACGGACTGCACCACGGACATCCTCCGCTGGAAGCCGGACGTGGTGATTCTCATTGACTATCCCGGATTCAACTTCCGTGTCGCCGAGTTCGCCCACAAGGCCGGATTCAAGGTCTTCTACTACATCGCCCCTAAGGTCTGGGCCTCAAGGGAGAGTCGTGTGAAGAAGCTCAAGGCGTTCGTGGACAAGCTGTTCATCGTGTTCCCGTTCGAGATCCCGTACTTCACTGAGAAAGGCGTTGACTTTATATATAAAGGTAATCCGCTGATCGATGCGATCGACAATTCTGAGGCCTTCAAGGAGACCCGTGAGGAGTTCCTGGCGAAGACGGGGCTGCCTGACAGGCCGATGATCGCCCTCCTGGCCGGATCCAGAAACGGCGAGATCAGCTCGATGATGCCGACCTTTATGGAATTTGCCGACAGGCTGCATTCCATCCCTGAATATTCAGAATACCGCTTCGTCGTGGCGGCTGCTCCGGCCCGCTCGGAGAGCGACTACACCAAGTACATAAGGGGGCGTGAATATGTCAGCGTGGTCTTCGGCCAGAGTTATGCCGTGATGCGTCACGCCAAGGCCGCGGTGGTCAATTCCGGCACGGCTTCGCTGGAATGCGCGCTGATCGGGACTCCGCAGGTGGTCGCCTATAAGGGTTCGGATCTTAACTTCCAGATAGCCAAGTCGATAATAAAGATCCAATATATCAGTCTCGGCAATCTGATTCTTGACCGGATTTGTTTCCGGGAGCTTCTCCAGTACTATTTCACGCCGGAGAACGTGCTGAACGAGGTCCGGAGGATGATCGAGGATGAGGAGTATCGTTCCACGATGCTGTCCGGCTATCAGGAGATCCGTGACGCTCTCGGTGGAGAGGGCGCTTCGGCTGCTGTGGCAAGAGCGATGATTGAAGAATTAAGAAAGTGACCAAAGAACAGGATATTAATACATTGAATATGAAAAGAATAGCATTGATCGCATTGATGATTGTGGCCGGAACCATGGCTGCGTATTCGCAGACAGAGCAACAGCTGCCGACGGAAATTTACGTTGAAGGCGCGAAGAACCATGTCCAGGGAATCGCCTACGACAGCTCCGCCGGCAACATGTACTTCTCTTTCACGACCAGCTTCATCAAGACGGACATGGAAGGAAAGGTTGTGGGTTCAATAGACAGGATCCAGGGACATCTTGGAGCGATGACATTCAATCCTTCGGACAGAAAGGTTTACGCCTCTCTCGAATGTAAGGACGATGTCATCGGAGCCGGACTTTCCTCTTTCGCCAAAGGCAGGTCGATGTTCTACATCGCGATCATTGACGTTGACAAGGTCACGGAGGTCGGCATGGACTCGGAGGACAATGACGCATTCAGGATCGTCTGCGTGAAGGATGCCACGAGGGACTACCACATGACCGGTTTCGCCGACAAGGAATATGAGCATTTCTATGGCTGCTCCGGAATCGACGGCGTGACGATCGCCCCGAAACTCGGCAAGAAAGGCGGAAAGAACTATCTCTATGTGGCTTACGGCATCTACGGCGACCTTGGCCGCAACGACAACAACCATCAGGTGCTGCTCCGCTACGACATCAGGAAGCTTAATGAATATGCAGGGAAGGTGAAGTTCGGGGATTTCTATGGGGAAGGTCCGGACAAGCCTTTGGACAAGTATTTCGCCTACACCGGCAACACGAACTGGGGCGTGCAGAATCTGGCCTACGATGCGGAGACGGGGAAGATGTTCATGGCTGTGTACAAGGGCCGTAAGGAGATATTCCCGAATTATGACATGTTTGTGTTCGATGTCGCTGAGAAGCCGGTCAAAAGGCAATTGGCCGGGGTTCTTTACGACAGGACAAAGCATCCGGTGATCGGATCGTCGGAGAATCCGGTTCCAGGCTTTTACTTCAAGTACGGGGCGACAGGAATATGTCCGGTCGGGAACGGGTTGTTCTATTTCGCCGAGCCTGGCAAGAACGCTGCCGGAAAGCAGTACTCCAGAACCCATCTTTACCGTTGGACCGGTGATCCGGACACCCCGTTTGAGAGATTGTAGTGCTGCCTAAGCCACAAAACATCTAAGTGCTGATCCGGTAAATTTGTTGGTAAATTTCATCGCAGGGTAGTAAATTTCGTGTGTCTGACGAAATCTACTACCCTGCTTTTATTGTCCATTGGAAGGTGTTGTCTAAATTTACGATTGAATTTTAACACAACACCTTATGACAAGTTTTTTAGAAAGGGTCGGCGTCGGGATTGTTCTGCTCCTGTGTCTGTTGATGTCCTTCGGATGTGCGGACTACTCCCCGGACATCGATGACATCCACAAGAGGCTTGACGCCATGGAGGACAACCAAATCGCCACCATCGAGAGTCAGGTCGTCTCGGTCAACTCCTCGATTTCCAATTTTGAGAAGGCCGATGCGGATCTGAAGGAAATGATCGCGAACCTTCAGAAGGCAGCTGGGGAGTTTGAGAAAGCAATCTCGGAGAACGGGGAAAGCATCTCCGCATTGAAGACCGGCCTTGAGAAAGCGGTCGAGGATCTTAAAAACAGCGACAGGGCGGACAAGGAATATGTCCTTGACTCCCTCGGCAAGGCCAAGGCCATGCTGCTTGCGTTGCTGGAGTCGGAGAAGACCGAGTTGAATGGCAAACTGACTTCAATCAACAACACCATCTCGTATCTTCAGAAAAAGGATGCCGAACTTGAGAAGAAAATTACGGATTTGAGAATCTACATCGACAAGGAACTGAAGGAGACCAAGGACTGGGCTAATGCGACATTTATGACTTTGGACCAGTATGACGCCATTGTGGACCAGCTCGGCGGGATCGAAGGCGAGATAGCTGGCCTCAAAACCTCTATGACTAACCTTGAGACCCGTCTGACGGAGAAATATTCAAAGGATCTGAAGACAGCGTCGGATGGAGTGAAGTCAAGGCTTGGCGAGGAGGTCGATGGTCTGAATGACAGGATCGACAAGGTGGTCTCTGACATCACCAAGGCCTACACTGACGCCATCGCCACTTTCCGTGAGGAAATGGAAAAATGGTGGAACGAAAGCCTGAAGAAAGCCATCGATGACAGCGAGGCCTCTATGAAATCGTGGGTGAACAGCACTTTGGACGGCTACTGGACGATCGCCCGGACCAAGGATTCCCTCAAGGCGCTTAATTATGACATTGAGAATCAGCTTGAGGCGCAGAAAAAACTGTTGAATGATTTGATCAGTGAAAACGCGGGGGATATTACTGCTCTTGAGGACAGGTTGAAGAAAGTCAATGATGACCTTAAGGCGTTGGCGGATCGTTTCCCGGTCTTCACGTCTGACTTGAACAAGGCGAAGGAGGATCTTACCACTGCCTACAAGAAAGCAATCGAGGATGCCATCACTGATTTCAAGGGTGTTTTTGAGGCTACGATCAAAGCTCGTGTTGATGCCGCGTATGACAGTTTCACGAAAGCATTTTCGACAAAAGAGGCTGAAATGAGGAGGGTGATGGCTTCTATCAGTAGCGATCTCGCTTCCCTTGATTTCGCTGGCCTTATTTCCTCCTTTGACTCCGTGATGCAGTCTCTGGCGTTTGTCCCGACGAGCGATGACGGGAGTGTGATTCTCTCCTACAACGTCGAGTCTTTGGAAAAGACCATCGATGTCTCTCTGGAGATCCGCCCTGAGCGGCTGCTGTCCTCAATAGGAGCCGCTGATGTGTCGGCGTATGCGTTGCTCACAAAGACAAGGGCTTCGGTCGGGGATGAGGTCGCTCTGAAAGTTCTGAGAATCACCAAGGCAAAGAACGGAGTCCTGAATGTCAGGATTGAGCCCGGGGTACTGTTGGATGACTTTATTGCAGGACGAGTCTCCGCCGGTTTCAGGGTCGTTGTCCGTGACGTTTCCACACGGTTCACTCCTTTGAAAGTCGCGAAAATAAGACCGCCTTTGATCCAATATACTACCGCGTCCGGAAGTATGGTTGACATTTCTTCATCTTTATATGCCAAAGACGCGAATAATAAAACTTTGAACATCGTGCACACCAAGTATGGTGAAATCGGCTTTGACGGTGATGCAGACAAAGTGAATCTTAATTGGTATAAATCTGCTGACTTAAAGACAATCAAGCTCCTCAAGAAAGCAAAGCCTGATTACGAGATATATTTTCGAGACTGCAATCTTCTTGAAGAGGTGGATCTTGAGTTATTGGACGTGTCGGCAGTCACTAATTTTCAACAGTCATTTTATAATTGTAGTAAGCTGACTACAAAATCGTTGAAAATCTCCTCTTGGAGGCCTCAGAACCTTGATTATACCAACTTTACATTCTATGGATGCTCAGGGTTGACTTCCTTGGATTTGTCCAAATGGAAAATGGATAAGGTGACTAGCGTGCCTGGAATGTTCAATGGATGTTCGTCGCTTGAGACGTTGGATTTGTCAGGTTGGAATTTGGATAAAGCAAACTGGCACGATGTCAGTGATAATTATGGAAAGACGGTGAGGTGTATGTTCTATGGTTGTAAGAAATTGAAGACCATCAGAATGGTAGGCTGCAGCAACGCCACTATGAATCTGGTCAAGCGTGATCTTGGTGTGGCCGGCATAAACCCTACAATCGTGACCCGATAACCCTAAAATGGAAGAATCAATGAATATAATAAGAATATTACCGGCTCTTCTGAGCCTGATTCTGCTGGTGTCCTCCGGATGCGCTGACTACGATGCTGAGTTCAAGCGTGTGGATGACCGCATCGATGAAATCGAGAACAACCGCATCCCGTCCATCGACAAGCAGCTTGAAAAGATAAACGCTTCACTCCCGGAGTTGGAGCGGACAGATTTGGAAATCAAGAAGATGATCGAGTCCTTGGACAAGACCGCCGATGATCTTCGCAAAGACATCGGTGAGAACGAGAACCGCGTTTCAGAGGTTCGCTCTGAACTCGAAAAGGCTGTCAAGGAACTCCAGGACAGTGACAAGACCAACAAGGAGGAACTGATCGCTGCCATAAATGAAGCCAAGGCTACCGTCTTGGCCAATCTTGAGGCGATGAGGACGGAAATGCAGGGCAAACTGTCCGACATAGATGAAATGATCTCTGATCTGAAAGATAAGGATCAAGAATTGGAGAAACAGATTTCTGTTCTCAAGACCTATGTTGATGATGAATTGAAAGGCATCAGGGACTGGGCCACAGCCACATTCGCGACGTTGGAGCAGTATAATGGTATTGTGGAACGGATTGGAGGGATCAACACGGAGATGTCTGAACTGAAGAAGTCTTTGTCTGACCTTGAGACCCGCCTGACAAACAAGTTCGACGAGGATTTGAAAAAGGCGGTCAGTGACCTTGAATCCAAGATAGGTGAGGAAGTTTCCGGTCTTAATGGCAGGATAGACAAAGAGGTGTCAGATCTTACACAGGCTTACACATCGGCCATCGCCAAGACTCGCGCTGAGCTTGAAAGCGCATGGACAGAAAAGGTCAAGACCTCTCTTGAGGAGTTGGAGAAATCCCTTAAACTTTGGGTGAACGAGAAACTTACAGCCTACTGGACGATAGAGGAGACCAAGGCGGCTCTTGAGGCTCAGAAAAAGGATCTCGAAAACCAGTTGAAGGCTCAGGAAGCCTATCTGAAAGAATTGATTGACGCTAATGCGGGAGAGATCAAGGACCTGAAAGAGGCTCTGACAGAGACCGAGAACGCTCTTGCGGACAACGCCAAGAGCCTGGAGGACTTGTTCTCGGAGCTTGAGCAGGCAAAAAAGGACATCAAGGCTGCTTATGAGGCCGTGATAAAGGATGCCATCACATCGCTGGAGGGCATTCTTGACGATGAGCTTGATGACGAGATAGAAAGCCTCAACAACAGCATTGACGATAGAGTCGAGGCATTGGAGTCAAGGATTGAGAAATGCAAGGATGATTTGGCTTCGATAATAAAGGATGTTGAGGACGCGCGGACTAAGATAAGAAACGTGATATCATCGTTTGTATATTTCCCGACATATTCAGATGGATCGGTTGAGGTCTTCTGTGAAGGTGTCAAGAAGTCTCTGACATTGAAATTCGAGGTCCGTCCGTTCTCTGCCGCCGAGGCTCTGAATGTAGGCAATGTGTCGATCCTCACTCAAAGCGTGGAGCCAAAAGATTGTGTTATTTCTCTTAAGTTGAACGGAATCGCAAGCACCGGGAACGGCATCGTTCTGATGGACATAGATGCTTCCGACCTTCCTCTCATCTTTACAAATGGTTCTAGAAAGTTCAACGTTCTGGTGTCAATAAAGGATGCTTCCAAAGGTTGGGACATGATTTCCGGTTTTATTCCTATTGTCCCTGTTGTGGTGACAAACCCTTAAGAAAAAGACTGGTATGACTGTTAACATTAGAGAAAAATGAAAGAATATATTGGAAAAATAAGACTGGTCTTGATGAGTGTGGGTCTTGCCGTAGCTTTCGGCTGCGCGAACTATGCTCCGGACCTTGATGAGATTCATGAGGATCTGAACGGAAAGGATGCGTGGGTCACATCCATAAACCAGCAGATTAAGAAGATCAACGCTTCCATTCCGAAGTTGGAGCAGACCGACAAGGACATGAAGGACATGATCGGTTCCTTGGAGGAGACCGCCGGCGATCTCAGGAAAGCTATCACGGAGAATGGGAAACGGATTTCAGCAGTGAAGTCCAATCTTGAGAAAGCGGTGGAAGAATTGAGGAAAAGCGACAATGCCAACAAGGAAGAACTTATCAGGGCAATAGAACAAGCCGAAAAAGAGGTTCTTGTGACTCTTGAGACAATGAAGTCTGAGATGAACGTGAAATTGTCAGACATAGGCGGCGCGATCTCCGACCTGAAAAAGAAAGATGCGGATTTGGAAGGCAAGATCTCGGATTTGAAATCGTATGCCGGAAAAGAATTGAAAGGCACTGAAGATTGGGTCAAGGCCACTTTCGCGACTTTGGAACAGTACAATGACATCGTGGAGCAAATCGCTGGCATTGATATCGAAATCGCCGGATTGAAGACCTCAATGACTGATCTTGAGGAGCGTCTGACAAAGAACTTCACAGAGTCGTTGAACATGACTGTCAGCGATCTGGAATCAGCTGTCGCTGACGAGGTCGCCGGGTTGAATGACAGAATCTCAAAAGAGGTTGCAGATCTGACAAACGCTTTCACCGAAGCCCTCTTAAAAGCCCGGAACGAGATTGAGGCAGCCTGGGAAAAGAACCTTAAGGATTCGGTGAATGATTTGAAGTCATCCCTTGAGTCTTGGGTGAATGATAAATTTAAGGCTTACTGGACGATTGAGGAAACGAAGGCGGCCCTTGAGACTCAGAAAAAGGCTCTTGAAGGTCAATTGCTTGTGCAGAAAACCGCTTTGGAGGAAATGATCAAGGCAAATTCGAAAGACATCGAGGATCTGAAGGCGGCCTTGGCCGTGACCAATAAGGCGATTGAGGACAACGCGAAGGAGGTCGAAGGCTTGAAGTCGGATTTGGATGAGGTCAAGGCAGAGGTCAAAGAGGCTTATGAGAGAGCCATCAGAGATGCGATAGCCTCCCTGCGAAATGAGTTGTCTGCGGACATCACGGCCGCGATCAATGATGCGGACAGTAAGGTTCAGGGCGAGATTGATCGAATGAGTTCGGAAATCCGGAAGATGGAGAAATCTGTCAGCGATAAGATAACACAGGCTCAGAATGCTGTCAACAAGGTGCTGTACAGAATACAGTCTTTGGTTTATGTCCCTTATACCGAGGATGGAGTAGCTGTAGTGACAAGATATGGCTCGGGTTCCATTGTGAAATTCGTGACGTTGGAATTCGAGGTACGGCCTTCCTCCGCGCTGTACTATCTGAAAAAGGATAACATTAAGATAACGGCGCATTATCCGAATAATGAACAGAAGGATCTTTACATAAATAATGACAATGACTTTAAGGTGTATGGCGGTTATATTGTCATCAAGGTGAACGCCACCTACATCTCTGATTCGTTTGTGCGTGGCGAGATGGCAGCCTTCGCCAGAGTCCACATCGAGAACGTGACGATGGGCTGGAATCTGTCGTCTGAATATATTCCTTTGAGGATGGCTGAATGAGCGGTTGAGAGCAACACTTTGATTGATGAATAATAAACAACTTCGACTTCATTCCTCTTAGTAAGCGTTTAAAAATAAGTTGAACTAAATTTTGTGTCAGATTTATGAGGATAGATTTCTTTTGGAAGAAGGAGTGTGCCGGTGGCACATGACTGATGAGAAAAGAAATTTAGACCATAAAGATATACAAATTGTTCAAGTTATTTTTTAATGATTACTTAAAACCGTGGATGGCGCTTTGGAGCCGGACATGATCAACGGTCATGTGTATGTCGAGATGGGCGACGGCCTGAAATGGGCCACCTGTAACGTGGGTGCGGACAAGCCTGAGGAAGTCGGGACGCTTTTCGCCTGGGGTGAGACGACACCGAAGGCCACGTATTCCCTTGACAACTACAAATGGAACAAGGATGGGAACTACACCAAGTACAATTCCACAGACAGCAAGCAGATTCTGAGCAAAGAGGATGATGCCGCCATCGCCAACCGGGGAGGGACTTGGCGTACTCCGACCAATAATGACATCTTTAAACTTTTGGATTATTGTAAGTGTACATGGGATGATGCAAGAAACGGCTATGTCTTGACAAGTGAATCTCCTGGTTATGAAGGTTACACCCTCTTTTCCCGTCACCGGATTATAATCCGACCATTTACAAGGGATTGTACTGGACCTCATTTGTGAATGTGAATAGGCATGTGGAAAAAGCGGATGTTTTTTCCATGATCAAGAGCAATGGAATGGTTGGACTCTCGTCAGCCCCTCGCCACCTCGGTCTGCCGATCCGTCCTGTGTCGTTTTAGTGCATGCGGTCAACCTCGGAGCCGTCGGCGACAAGGCCTGTCGGAGTGACGGGGATCAGCGTTTCATGACGCTTAGATCCACAGGCCCCGGAACGCCTTTCACGACGGCCTTGTCGGTGAACTGCCAAAAGGTCCAGCCGTCGAAGTCCGGCCTGTCCTTCTCGTAGTGGGCTATCCAAACAGGATAGTTGTCCGTGATCCTCTTGCTGAGCCAGTCACGGGCAAAGGAAGACCCCGTGTAGACAATAGGCTTTTTACCGTAGTGACCCTCAATGGTTTCCAGCCATTTGAGGGCCTCTTCGTTCAGTTTCTTCATCGACCCTCCCCGGTGGATGGTCTCGATGTCCAGAACCGGAGGCAAGTCCTTGAATCTCAGGTCGCCAACCGTCTTGATGAATAGCCTTGCCTGAGCCTCGCCGTCCTTTGAACTCCTGAAGAAGTGGTACGCGCCTCTTCTAAGGCCAGACCTGCCGGCGTCCTGCCAGTTCCTTTTGAAATCCTTGTCCACCATCGACACCCCTTCCGTAGCCTTTATGAACACGAAACTGACAGGCCTGATGTCTTTAGCCAGATGGTGATCACGGATTGTTTTTCCACGTTTGTCCGTCAGCACGTAAAGGGAATCCCAAACGATGTCGCCGGCGTTGTGGTGGGAGATGTCGATTCCGTAGCGCCAGTCTCCTGGCGGAACCTTGGCCCCTGTCTCGTGTCCGCCTCCGCCACCCTGGCTGATGAACATAACCGCCAGAGCCAGAATGACTGACGCGGCGATGCCGACAGCCGTCCAGACTCCTATATTCACTTTCTTGGGCTTCCTCTTTTTCCTCCGGGGACGTTTTGCCGGTGATGTCCTGGCTTTCTGTGCGCCGGCCTTTTTCCTGGCGGCTGAACCCTGAATATTCTTGTTTTTCGCCTCTGGCATATTCATAAAATCCTTGGAACCGCGGCGACCGTGGCCACCGCCTCACAAAATTAATGAATATTTCTGACTATCTTTGTACGCAGTATATTTAAAGGACTATGAACTGGTTCATCGAGATATTCACGGAACCGTCTTATATTCAGGCGATTCTCGTCCTGTCGCTGATTTGCGTCGTGGGGCTTCTGTGCAACAAGATCAAGATCAAAGGTGTCAGCCTCGGCGTCACTTTCGTGTTTTTCGCCGGAATCATCGTCGGACACTTTGGACTGAGCGTTGATCCGAGGATGCTCGCGTTGGCGCAGAACTTCGGCCTTGTGCTCTTTGTGTTCACCCTTGGCCTGCAGGTCGGCCCGAGTTTCTTCCCTTCGCTGAAGAAAGGAGGCATCAAACTGAATATCCTGGCGTTCGCGGTGCTTCTGGTAGGTACTTTGATGACGTTGGGAATAAGTAAGTTATGCGGAATATCGCTGCCGGTGGCGACCGGACTTCTCACCGGTGCGGCGACCAACACGCCGATGCTTGGAGCCGCGCAGCAGACCCTGCTCCAGACAGATCCGGGAGCGGTGGATGTCTCCAATCAGATGGCCACGGCCTGCGCTGTGGGTTATCCTTTCGGCGTGATCGGCGTGATTCTTTGCGTGGTGGTCCTTTCGGTCATATTCCGTAAGAACCGCGGCCCAAAGGACACGCACAACAACCAGACATTCATCAACGAGTTCAGTGTGAGCAATCCGGCTGTATTCGGCAAGACGATCCGGGACATCATGAAGGACGCGCACATCAGAATTGTAGTGTCAAGGGTTTGGAAATATGGCGGTGAAGGCCGCGGTCAGGTGATAATCCCGGACGGGGACACCGTGCTTGAGGAAGGGGAGCATGTGCTTGTGTTGACTCGTGAGAAGGACGCCGGGTCTGCCGAGCAGCTCTTCGGAGAGAAGGTCGTGAAGGATTGGAACAAGAAGGACATCGACTGGAACCATCTGGACGGAATGCTTGTTTCCCGTCATATTTTCGTGACCAAGACGAGCGTCAACGGGGCGAAACTTGGGGATCTGCATCTGCGTAACGTTTACAGAATCAACATCACAAGGGTTAACCGCGCGGGCATCGACCTGCTGCCGTCCCGTGACCTCAGACTTCAGATCGGAGACAAACTGACGATCGTAGGAGAGCAGAAAGCGATTGACCGTGTGGCTGAAGTGCTTGGCAATCAGGAGAAGGAACTTCGTAATCCGAATCTGCTGTTCATTTTCATCGGACTTATGCTCGGATTGATTCTGGGCAGCCTTCCGATTTCCATTCCGGGAATGAGTGTCCCGATCCGTCTCGGGATCGCCGGCGGCCCGATCCTGATCGGTATCCTGATGGGGGCGTTCGGACCGAGAATCCACTTGACCACCTATACGACACACAGCGCGAATCTGATGCTCAGGCAGTTCGGTTTGACGATCTATCTGGCCGGATTGGGACTCAGCGCAGGGCCGGACTTTTTCGAGACTGTCTTGAGACCGGAAGGCTTGCTGTGGATCGGGATCAGTGTGCTCTTGGCCATTGTGCCGGTGCTGCTTGTCGGCTTTGTCGCCGCTAAATTCTGCAAGACGGACTATTCGGAGAATGTCGGGATGCTGTGCGCCTCTATGGCCAATCCTATCGCCCTTAACTATGCACTTACCACGGTTGACGATGACGAACCGTCTGTCGCTTACGCCACCGTCTATCCGATGGAGATGTTTCTGCGTGTCATTTCCGGGCAGGTGATGATGCTGCTCTGACGTGATTCCTATTCCTCTGGTCAGGTCACTTCGATGCTTCGACAAGCTCAGCAACCACAGGTTCGGTGACCGGTGATGTCGGTCGTTATTTTGGTCATTGCGCTTTGTGTCATCAGCATAAGGCTGCCGAGCTCCGGTTACCGAACTCTGGTTGCTGAGCTTTGGCTGCCGAGTTCCGGTTGCTGAGCTTGTCGAAGCATACCTACTGGTAAATTTACTGGTAAGTTTCGTTACAAGGTAGTAAATTTCGTGTCTGAACGAAAATCTACTACCCTCATTCTTTTGCATTTACCTTCTCCATAATTATTTTTGTTCATTGAATCCCATCGAATATGATCGGAAACTGATAACCTGCTGATGGAAACCTCTGATGGCATTCTGCATGAATTTTATTGAATATCAATACATGATACATTATGACGAAATTTATTGAGAAAGCAGGCATCTGGATTCTGCTGTCCTTGTGCCTGTCAGTGTCTTTCGGCTGCACGGATTATTCTCCAGACTTGGATGAAGTGGAGAAGAGGCTTGACGGCATCGAGGACAACCGGATCGCATCGATCGACAAGCAGATAGAGTCGATCAACGCTTCTCTCCCGAGATTGGAGAAGGCTGACGCTGATTTGAAGAGGATGATTGAGAACCTTCAGACAACGGCGAGCGGACTTGAAAAGTCAATCGCCGAGAACGGGAAAAACATCTCGGATCTGAAGACTGACCTTGAGAAGGCGGTAGAAGACCTCAGGAACAGCGACAATGTTGACAAGGAATATCTCCTTGACTCCCTCGGCAAGGCCAAGGCAGTGCTTCTCGCCCTGCTTGAGTCAGAGAATACCGAGATGGACGGCAAACTCACTTCGATATGCAACACTATTTCGGATCTTCAGAAGAAAGACGATGACCTTGAGAAGAAAATTTCTGAGCTTAAGGACTATATCGACAAGGAGTTGAAAGGAGCCAAAGATTGGATCTCCGCTACTTTCATGACATTGGGGCAGTATGAATCCATTGTGGAGCAGCTTGGTGGGATTGATGGTGAGATAACCGGCCTCAAGACCGCAATGACGAATCTTGAGACCAGTCTGACGGAGAAATATTCAGAGGATCTGAAAGTTGCGGTGGATGGCGTCAAGTCCGGACTCGGAAAGGAGGTTGGAGATCTGAATGAAAGGATCGACAAGGAGGTGTCCGACATCACCGCGGCCTACACCGCCGCCATAGCCACAGCCCGTGAGGAGATTGATAAATGGTGGAGCGAAAGCCTCAGGAAGTCCATTGGTGACTGCGAGGCTTCGATGAAGAAATGGGTCAATGAAAGGCTTTCCGGCTATTGGACAATAGAGGAGATCAAGGCTGCATTGGAATCCCAAATGACTGACATTCAAGGTCAGATTGAGGCAAAGGCGGCTTTCTTGAACGGATTGGTCAATGCGAATGTCGGCGACATCAAGGCTTTGAATGACAAACTTTCGGAACTCGACGAGGCCGTGAAGCAGAACGCCGCTGATCTCCAAGCCTTCAAGGATGACTTGGCACAGGCGAAGACTGACTTGACCAAGGAATATACGGATGCGATTTCCAAGTCGATCACTGGCTATAAGGGTGCCTTTAATGATGAGATCAACAAGCGGATCACATCGGTGAATAAAAAACTTGATAATAAGAAAACGGACATCGAGTTGAGGATCAAGAATATTGAGGATGGAGTGAAAACGATGGAGGGCAGATTGTCAGAACTCTTGAAAGCCAGTCAGGCCGCGAAAATCCAATCCGTGTCTTGGTTCCCTTTGTCATCGGACGGCAAGGAGATCCTTTACTACGACAAAGGCGATCCGGATTTTCCTGACAGCGAAAAGTACAGGTACATCAAATTCAGATTCGACGTGCGCCCGGCAAGTGAAGCGGCAAACATCACGGTGGGGTTGCTGTCAGCCCGTCTGCTTTACACAAAGACCAGAGCGGTGGCCGGAGAGGATGTGGATCTGGACATAACTGATTTCAAGAACGAGTCCGGAGCCATCACCGTGACCATTGACGCGTCCAAAGTCGATAAGGCTTTCATTGATGGCAAGATTCCGGCGAGTGTGGCTGTGGCTGTCGGAAATGTCAGCACGGAGTATGTCCCTCTTAAGGCGCAGGCGCTTGAACCGCCGTTGATCCGCTATGAGACAATTGACGGAAAGATGCTGCCGGAAAGTGAGCTTGCAGGAGTGAGATGTTATAGTAAGGAGGGCGGTATTCTGAACAGGAAACACACCTATGGTAGGATTGACTTTACAGGATCTGAAATTGGCGAACTATTGCTCAATCTTAATAGAAAGAGTTATGAAGAAGATAATAACGCCACATTGAAGAAAATAAAGGTGTGCAGGAATGTCGCTGTGGCTGAATCTGGTATTTATCGAGAATTGGGATTCTGGAACCAATACAGACTTGAGTCTGCGGATCTGGAAAAGCTGGATGTCTCGAAAGTCGATAATTTTATGTATATGTTTGCTTGGTGTACCCGACTGAGTGATTTGAGAATATCGTCTTGGAAGCCTAAACCTAAGGAAATGTATCAAGCGTTTTATCGCTGCGGTCTTTTAAAGACATTGGACCTTTCGGGATGGGATACGAGCCAGATTGATAGAGTTACTGAGATGTTCTGTAATTGTGCGTCGCTTAGAGATGTGTATTTGGATAATTGGGATCTGACCAATTACAACGGGGGAACACATCCAAAAGCCTATGAGTGGTGGGCTTTCTCCGGTATTAACTGCAGAAACCGCGATTTTAATATTTACGTCAGAAACTGCAATAAAAAGACCGTGGAAGCTGTGAAAAGATGGGTCGATAATTCACAAATTGCCGGAGGCGAACCGCTTAATAAAGGTCGTTGCAATATAATAACAAAATAAATAACTTAATGAATATAAACACAAAATACATTGCCGCCCTCTTCGGCGCGATCGCCCTTGTGGCCTCCGGCTGCGCGGATTATGACAAGGACATCAAGAACCTCAATAAGAGGATTGACGAGATTGAGAACAACCGGATAAAGTCTATCGATCAGCAGATTGAAAACATCAATGCCTCGCTTCCTAAGTTGGAGCAGGCCGACAAGAACCTCAAGGACATGATCACGGACCTGGAAGGCACCGCGGTGGATCTCCGTAAGTCCATTTCTGACAACGAGAAAAGCATCGCCGCTGTGAAATCGGATCTTGAGAGTGCCGTGAAGGAACTTCAGGCGAGCGACAAAAAGAACAAGGAAGAACTCATCGATGCGATTAGCGCCGCGAAGGGCGAGGTCCTTGCCAACCTTGAGGCCGCCAAGACTGAGGTTGGGGGCAAACTGAACGCCATAAACGGCACTATCTCAGACCTTAAGGCAAAAGACGCCGAGTTGGAGAAGAAGATTTCCGACCTCAAGGAATATGTCGATAAGGAACTCAAAGGCACAAAGGACTGGGCGAACGCCTCGTTCGCGACGCTTACACAGTACAACGGCATCGTGGAGCAGATTGCCGGGATCAATTCCGGGATCAGCGGCCTGAACACATCCCTGAAAAACCTTGAGGAACGCCTCATGAAGAAGTTCACCGAGGATCTGGGTAAGATTCTCACCGAACTCAATGGTAAGATCGCGGATGAGGTCGCCGGCCTGAACGAGAGGATTGGCAAAGAGGTCGCTGACATCACCGCAGCTTACACCGCCGCGATCGCCAAAGCTTCCGAGGAGTTGGAAAAGGCTTGGGCCGAAAAGCTTAAGACTTCTATTGATGACCTTGAGAAGTCCATTAAGGCTTGGGTGAACGAGAAGCTCACCGCCTACTGGACAATTGAGGAGACCAGGGCTGCTCTTGAGGCCCAGAGGAAAGACCTCGAAACCCAGCTGGAAGCCCAGAAGACCCTCATCAAAGGCTTGATTGACGCCAACACGGGCGACATCACCAAACTGAAGGAAGCTTTGGCCGAGACTGAGAATGCTATTGAGGCCAACTCTAAAGAGATCGCTGATCTGTCATCAGCGTTGGGCGTGGCCAAGGAAGAGATAACTAACGCTTATAAAAAGGCTATTGAGGACGCGATAGCTGGTCTGAACGCCGACCTGGATAAAGCGATCAAAGAGGCTAATGACAAGATCGATAAAACCGCCGCTGAATTAAGGGCGCGTATTGAAAAATGTGATAAGGATGTTCGTGACGCTATCGACAAGATAAACAAAGCCTTGAGTGAGATCCAGAACAAGATCCAGTCTGTGACCTATCGCCCAGAGTATTCAGATGGTGTACATAACGTGTATAGAGACACCAAAACCTTCCGAATGATGTTTGAGATCCGCCCGGCCAGTGTGGTGTCTAAATTGAACACAAGCAACGTCAAGATGCAAGCCTACGTGGATTGGGGGCGCGGTCAATGGAAGACATTTGATCTGACCGTCATAGGAATCGTGTCAGAATCAAACGGTGTGATCGCGGTCAAGGCTTCGGCTGAGACTATCAAGAACTCTTCGGCTACATTCTTTGACAGCTCGTGGTCGTATATTACTTATGCGAAGCTTCTCATAGAGGATTCTACCCTTGGTTGGGAAATCTCATCTGACTTCATCCGTCTTAAGGTGGTGTCGGGCAGTCTGGAGCCGGATAAGCTCTATGGGCATGAATATGTCGAGATGGGTGACGGCTTAAAATGGGCTACCTGCAACATAGGTGCTGACAAACCAAAAGATGTCGGGTCTCTTTTCGCCTGGGGTGAGACAACACCTAAATCCACGTACACTCTGGAGAACTACAAATGGTACGAGAACGGAAACTACACAAAGTACAATTCTACAGATGGTAAGTTGTTCTTGAATAAAGATGATGATGCCGCCACAGCTAACTGGGAAGGAACATGGCGTACTCCGACCTTCAATGAGCTTTTAAAACTTGTAGAACATTGTAAGTGTACATGGGATGATACAAGGAACGGCTACATCGTGACAAGCGAATTCCCTGGCTATGAAGGAAACAGCATTTTCCTCCCATCACCAACATATAATCCAACAATATACAATGGGCTGTACTGGACCTCACAAGGCAAGATTAAGGATATTACAATAGCAGGCACATTTGCCATAAAAAAGAGCAACGATGATCGTATCGGCTTATCTTCATTCCCACGTTACCTCGGTTTGCCGATCCGTCCGGTGTCGTTTTAACCCGTGGAGGTCAACACTCTGATTAATAGATAATAAACGAGACCTGCCCCTGCCCTGTACGGGTGGGAGCAGGTGCTTTTATCCAGCTGATACACAGTGTTTTGTCCTCCATGCATGATTACTTCACAACCTTGTAGCGGATGGTCTCGATGCGTATGAAGCGGCATTCAATCGTGCTCCATGCATGATTACTTCACGACCTTGTAGCGGATGAACCTGTAGAGATCGGGAATGATGAGTACCGGCGAGGTGCAGAGGAGAATCCAGCCCCAGTCGGAGAGCGGAAGCGGGGAGACCTCGAAGAAGGCTCCGAAGCAGTTGACGATCAGGAACTGGCCGGCCAGGATGATTCCAGCGACCCAAAGACATCCGTAGCAGGCGGAAGCCTTGAACCTCTTGCGGTTGAAGAAGAAATCAAGAATATCCTGAAGAACGCTTCCGTCAGTCTTGAAGTATCTTGCGTTGAACAGATTCCAGAACTGGAGCAGCACGAAAGTCGTGAAGAAGACTCCCAGTTCATAGCCGGAAAGATGTGCCTTTGTGTGGGCCGAGAACGCTCCGCTGAAGAACTCTCCGACAACATTCCAGTGAAGCAGGTCGGCAACGGAGCTGATGTCCATATGCCAGAGAAGCTGCCAGAGAAGAGCCAGATAGACAAAGAAGAATATTCCCGAAAAGGCTATCCGCTTCCCCATCCGTCGGTCGATGATGTGGCTCTTCTGGTCGCGTGGCTTGTCTTCCATAACCCGGCGGTCAGGTGGCAGGGATGACAGGGCCATCGCCGCGAATGTGTCCATTATCAGGTTCACCCACAGCATCTGAGTGACGGTCAGCGGTGAGTCCAGACCGATGAACGCGCCAAGGAGCACGATCAGGCAGGCGCAGACGTTGATCGTCATCTGGAACAGGATGAACCGCTTGATATTCAGGTACAACGAGCGTCCCCACAGGATGCCTTTGCCTATGCTGGAGAATGAGTTGTCGATGATCGTCACATCGCTGGCCTCCTTGGCCCTCGCCGTGCCGTCACCCATCGAGAGCCCCACCTGGGCCTTTTTCAGAGCCGGAGCGTCGTTCGTTCCGTCGCCGGTTACCGCCACGACCTCGCCCATCTCCTGAAGCAGTGTGACAAGGCGGACCTTGTCCTCGGGACGCGCCCGGGATAGAACCCGCAGAGTCGGGATGACTTCTTTTTTGAGATATTCATCACTCTTGGCTGCGAACTCGGGGCCGGTGATGGTCAGAGGATTGGTCTCGTTGGCGCCGATGATTCCGGCCTGACGGGCGATCTCGCTGGCGGTAAGGGCGTTGTCCCCGGTCACCATGATCACCCTGACCCCGGCGTGACCTGAACAGGTGTCGATCGCCTGACGCACATCGTCTCTGATTGGATCTGCGATGCCGACAATGCCGATGAATATTAGTCTGGAGCCTTCCGCTGACATATTCCTTATGGCGAATCCCAATGTCCTCATCCCCTTTGACTGCCATGTCGCCAGGGTGGCGAGCACGCTTTCCTTGGACGGGCCGCCCTCGATGTCATCGGCAGTCTCCAGCAGAAGCTCCGGCGCGCCTTTCACGAAGAGATATTCATGGCCGGAAACAGTGTCAATTGCTTCGGTGCTCATCCTCTTCCTTTCCGTGGAGAATGCCTCTTGGTTCAGAATTTTGTAGGCGTTCCGGCGCTCGGAATAGTCTATTCCCTTACCGCGCAGCCAGAGCAGCAGCGCTCCTTCCGTCGGGTTGCCGATAGCGCGTGGCTCACCGCCCTCCGAAACGTTCAGCGCCGCTGTGGAGTTCACTGCTATGCTGTCGGCGACAAGACTTTCATCAACGCCCCAGAACTCGAACTCCACCACGCTCATCCTGTTCTCTGTCAGCGTTCCGGTCTTGTCCGTGCAGATGACGGTTGTCGCCCCGAGGGTCTCGCAGGCGTGAAGTTTCCGCACCAGATTCTTCTCTTTCAGCATCTTGCGCATGCTCAGCGCAAGGCTGATCGTCACGCTCATCGGCAGCCCTTCCGGCACCGCCACGACAATAAGCGTCACGGCGATCATAAGCGAGTTGAGCGCGGTGCGGAAAACCTCGATGAATGAATATGTCCCCACATCATTCGTGAGGAAGAATATGCTCATCCTTCCGACCACGATAAGTGCAGCGATGATGTAGCTGGCGTATGTTATCCACTTGGCGAGCTGGTTCAACTGGGCGTTCAGAGGAGTCTCCACCTCAGGCTCTTCCTGTAATATTCTCGCACCTTTCCCTTCCTCGGTTTCCGTGCCGACAGCTGTGACTCTATAGGTCGCGCTGCCCTCGATCACGGTTGTGCCCCGAAGCAGAAAGTTCTCTGGATAGGTGCTTTCTTCCTTTGTGCCATCGGATTCGGTCCTCTTTTTCGTGAACGGCTCGCCCGTGAAGTTCGACTCGTCTATGATCAGATTCCGGTCGCTGATCAGATTGCCGTCCGCCGGGACCTCGTCCCCGTTCTCCAGCACCACCACATCTCCGACACAGACATCACTTTTCGGAATCTCATAGGTCTGCGGACGTATGTCGTTCCTGTTTTTCAGTCGCAGCACCTTGACCGGTCTTTCGTCCTTGGCTTTGTTCAGAATCTTGAACTCTTTCTCCGCCTTGACCTCGAATATGAACCCGATCCCTGTCGCCAGAAGTATCGCCACCAGCACCCCCAGTGGCTCGATCAGGCACGAGGCATCCCTACCTGAATATGCCATCTCATATCCGGACACTCCAAGCGACAGTCCCAGCGCCACAAGCAATATGATGATGATTGGATCCTTGAACTTCTCCAGATAGGCCTTCCAAAGTGGTTCCTTCTCTGCCTCCGGAATGACGTTCCGTCCTTTTTTCTTGATAACTTCCACTGAGCCTCCGCACAGATAACTTATTGTCTTTGTGCTATTTTGCGTCTCACAGTTCTGGAAATATCCCGTAACCTTACCGTTGTTTTCCTTAGCCATAATCCTATAACTCTTACTTGGAGTCCGCTAAGATAACGCTCATTCCAGACTCTTCCGCCAGGAATCCAACCGTTTGGAAAATAAACACACTACTTGACAACAATGTCGCTGTATTGTCTCCTGAAATCAATATCCCGTGATTGGTTTAAAATGTGGCTGAACTGTAACTCCTTGATGACCATATTGTTGTGTAATCCTGCCCTCTCGTATTGGCTGGCAGTAATCTGTAATAGATTGAAATTCAGTATGATGCGTCCAACGGCTACTTAAGAGAGTGCCAGAAAGTAGTCTCGGTAAGAGGCTTGGTGCTTGTGGAACCTAAGGTTGAGGTGAAAAGCGATGGACTGGCCGACACTGAGTAGGTTTGGGAAGCGGTGTCGAAACGGACCGTAAAGTGCTCCGGATTAGCGAGTTTCCTGGCGGAAGCGAAACCGGAGTTGATGTAGGTCTTCAGCGAACTGCGGTGCTGGAGGATGCTCTGGATATATTCAAGGAAATTCTTCTTCTGGCAGTCCTTGGTCGAAAGCGTGCGGTAGATTGTGATCGTGTCGAGGATGATCCGGGCATATTCATCAGCCTTGCCGGCGAGATATTCATTGAAACGCGGAAAGTCGAAATCGCCGGATGAGGTGAGATATTCATTGATGTCCAGTGCTTTGAGAAATGAGACGGCTTTGTTGAAGTCGGTTTGGGAGATTCCTTTGTGGCCGCGGCTCAGAAGAAGCACGTAGAGGGTTTTCGCCTGAGGGGCGGATTTGAACCTGATGATCTCGCCCGAGCCGAGGATGAAGTCGCCTTTTGAGTTGATGCTGATGGGGTTGGTGATTTTCGCCTCTGAACTGAGATAGTCGTACAGGAACTTGTAGTAGCCTTTGTAGGAGAGGAGGTCGCGGCGCTCGTCGAAGCGGGAGACGAATGCCAGGATTCGTTTTTTGACCTCGGATGAGATGTCTATGCAGAGGAAATCCACCGTGCGGCGCATCGTGTCGCTGTCGTCAAGAATATGGCTGTCCCTGATTTTGACGAGCAGGAACGCTTGGTACGGAATCCGCTCAGGATCAATGTTGAACCTTGAAAGTATGAGGTGGTAGAAGGTTCTGGTGTCGAGGGTCGCCAGTGATTCCTTCAGATTGTTCAGTTTGATTTTGTCTCCGGCCGGCACGAGGTATTCCATCGAACGCTGGAGAAGCCCGAATTTGTCATCGTCCTCAAGATGTTGCCCGAACTCTCGAATAATGTCCGGAAGGTAGAAAAACTCGATTCCGATGTCGCCGAATGCCTTTGAAATGAGTAAGTTGTCGTATTTGTCATCGAGAACCAGATGCGCCGCTTCCGAAGTTTGGCCTTCAAGAAAGACGATTTGCTTTTCAGGCGCTTCGGATTCGGCTGCGTCCGCGGACAGAATCCTGCACCAGTCTCTGGATCCGCTGTCGCAAGACATTGAGATTGAGGACAACAGAAGATTCTCCTCGAAGTCGATGTCGTTGTCCGAGCACATTATCTCGTTGAAAAGGTTGATGATGCGCCTTGTTGGCTCTTCCTCAAGATTCTTGAGACAATCCACTGCACTCTCCAAAGACAGGTAGTGTGTAAGATCCAGCTCCTCCTGATCAAGCCCAAGCCCGGACTGCAATTTGTCCAGCACCGCGACCTCTTTCGAGTGGATCCGGTCGTCCGCTTTCACCAACTCAACCGCAAGTTTCATTACCGCCCGCCGCTGAGTCGCGCTGAGGTCTATGGAATCAAGGTTCTGCATCTGTCTTTTACGTGTTTCCTCGTTTCAAACTTAACGTTTTTCTTACGGAAATCCAAATGTCGGTTTCCGCTCTTTATTTTTCTTGCGCCTTGAGCATCCCGAGGGTGCGCCCGTCCCCTCAGCACCGCGTCTCCAAGATATTCCTTAGCCTCCTCCAACGATGCGATCCCATAATATTCAGAGTTGTAACTTCTTCCCAACCCCTTGAGTTGCGGGAATATATACCAGATCCAGTGAGATCTCTTCCGTCCCTGCCGGATCTCCTCCAGCGCCGTCTCATACTCCCCGAAGCGCTCCTGCGCCTCCTTGAATCTTGTTATGCTCATATTCTGTCAAAAATGATGGCTGTGAATATAGCCAATATAGTCTTTGCCCGATTTTATTGATTTATAGGATAGCCCATAACCGCAAACAACGCAAGTGTGAATACTATCTTTTTCCCTTCCGACAAATTTATGAATATCTCTTCGTAAAACCAATATACCTTGCGGGAACTGCATTCTTTGTCATTATTGGATACGATGGGGCGTGTTCCTGGGCAACGTTTTTGCCAGAAAGTGTCGCCGGGGGACACCTCGTTGCCCTCTACGGGAGCGAAATCGGCTTGAAGTGCTGCCCGGGAGCGTTCCTCTGTAGGTCACGGTGGCATTTCTGTCGTATTATGCTGCCGTCATACGTTAATTTGCCATCGATGGGAGCGATATTGCCTGTTTTTGCTCCTCTGGAGGGGACCCGTAAACGGTTCGCGTGACCAATAGGGACCAATAGTCGTGGGGGGCTTTCTTTATCAAGTTAATTTTATTACATTTGCAAGGCCGGTGTCTTGTGGCTCGGGGGGAATGAATGATGTTGACGAAAGGCGGAAGGAAGTATCTGCCGGAGGCTCACTTGGGGATGGATGATGGACTCGGGGCGGCAAAGGCACGGAAAGGAACAGAAAAGGTAATATTTAATATTCATAGAATATGGAACTTAAAGGATCGAAGACTGAGGAGAACCTGCGCACCGCGTTCGCGGGGGAGAGCCAGGCTCACACAAAGTATTTGTATTATGCCTCGAAGGCCGCCAAGGACGGCTATGTGCAGATAGGCAAGCTGTTCGAGGATACGGCGAAGAACGAGAAGGAACACGCCAAGATCTGGTTCAAGCTTCTGCACAACGGCGGGGTGCCTTCTACGGAGGAGAACCTTGCGGACGCCGCGGCAGGGGAGAACTACGAGTGGACCGACATGTACGCCGGATTCGCCAAGACCGCGAAGGAGGAAGGGTTCGACGAGATCGCGTTCCTGTTCGAGAAGGTCGGGGCGATCGAGAAGACCCACGAGGAGCGCTACAGGAAGCTGCTGAAGAATGTGCAGGACGCGGTGGTGTTCTCCAAGGACGAGGACATGATCTGGGAGTGCTCTAACTGCGGCCACATCGTGATCGGCAAGAAGGCACCGGAGGTCTGCCCTGTCTGCAAGCACCCGAGAAGCTATTTCCAAATCAAGGCTGAGAACTATTAAAATTATCGAATATGAAGAAAATCATCATTGCCGCGGCGGTGGCGCTTGTCTCTATTTCTGCAAACGCGCAGCCAAAGCCGGCTCAGCCTGAGGCGGAGTACCAGTTCACCGTTGTGAAGGAGAACCCTATCACATCTGTCAAGAACCAGTACCGTTCCAGTACCTGCTGGTGCTTTTCGGCACTCGGATTCCTTGAGTCTGAGGCGATAAGAATCAAGAACATCAAGGACACGACACTCTACCCGGATTTCTCGGAGATGTTCGTTGTCTCGCATTCCTACAAGGACAGGGCTGTGAAATATGTCCGCACGGACGGCCACATAAACTTCGCCGCCGGTTCAGAGGCCGATGATGTTCTACATGTCATTGAGGACTACGGCCTTGTGCCTCAGGACGCGATGCCTGGACTCCAGCCTCTCCCGATTCACGGAGAACTCGACGCCACCACGAAGGCTTATGTGGAGGCCATCGCCAAGAATCCTAACAGAACCCTTTCCACGAACTGGAAGAAAGGCTTTGACGCCATCGTGGACAGTTTCCTCGGCGAGACCCCGGAGACATTTGAATATAACGGCAAGAACTATACCCCAGCCTCCTACAGGGACGAGATGGGAATCGTTCCGTCTGACTATGTGACCCTCACTTCGTTCACCCACCACCCGTTCTACACTTCGTTCATCATTGAGATCGCCGACAACTGGAGGTGGGACTCCGCCTACAACATTCCTCTGGACGAGTTCATGGAGGTGATCTACAACGCTATCGACAAGGGTTATACCCTCGCTTGGGGATCAGACGTGAGTGAGAAGGGCTTCACCAGAAATGGAATCGGTGTGCTTCTCGATGATGTTAAGGCGACCACGGGCTCTGATCAGGAGCGTTGGGTCGGCAAGGCCGGCGAGAAGAGGGAAGTTGTCGCCGAGTTGCCAAAGGAGGCTTCCGTGACCCAGGAGTCCCGTCAGGAAGGCTTTGAAAACAAGACCACCACTGATGACCACGGAATGCAGATCTTCGGAGTGGCCAAGGATCAGAACGGTACCAACTATTTCATGGTCAAGAACTCTTGGGGAACCGCAAGCAAGTACGGCGGAATCTGGTACTGCTCCGATTCGTTCGTCCGCGCGAAGTCGATGGATGTTCTCGTCCACAAGGATGCCCTCTCTAAGGATCTGAAGAAGAAACTTGGAATAAAGTAAATGAACAACATTATCGTAAAACATATTCCCAACACGATTACCTCTATGAATCTCCTCTGTGGAGTTCTGGGGGTAATCGCTTCTTTGAACGGCAGGCTGGAACTCGGATTCGAACTGATGATCCTTGCCGCCGTCTTTGATTTCTGCGACGGACTGGCCGCAAGGCTTCTGAAGGCATATTCAGAAATAGGAAAGGAGTTGGACTCGCTGGCGGATGATGTCAGTTTCGGAGTGCTCCCGGCCGTGATGCTTTACCAGATCAGCGGGACGGACATTTGGATCCTGAAATATTTGCCTCTTGTCCTCGCCGCTTTCTCAGCGTTGAGACTTGCGAAGTTCAACCTTGACGAGCGTCAGCACGACAGCTTCATCGGGCTGCCTACCCCGGCGGCGGCGATGATCTGCGGATCACTTGCGACCCTTGTGACCGTTCGGCCGGACTGCTTTCTGGCGCATTGGTGCCAGGGACCGGTTTTCATTCCGGTTCTGACACTTATTCTGTGCTACCTTCTGGTCTGCGAGATCCCGATGTTCTCGATGAAGTTCGGTGGCGGAAAGAAAGCCTCTAAACTGGAGGTGGCGAAGCGAATCGCCTTTCTGGTCATCGTTGGATTGGCGGTCATCATCGCGCTTGTCGAACGTTCCCACTGGTCGTTCATATTCCTGACCAGTTTCCTGGGGTACATACTTATCAATCTGGCGATGAGCGACTTGGTCGCCAAAAAATAGCGGATGCGAAAACACGTTATACTTTATGTCCACGGAATGGGCGGGGGCGGTGACAGCCGCATCCCGTCCATTTTGAAGGATAATCTGGGACCTGATTTCGAGGTCATCATCAGGACTTACGATTTTGATCCGGAAATCGCTCAAGGCCAGCTGGCCGCTTGGGCGGAGGAGGTCCGGCCGGAGCTTGTGATAGGGGAGAGTATGGGTGCCACGCACGCCATCGCGCTGAGGGGTTATCCGCATCTTTTCGTTTCCCCGTCACTGAACGCTCCGCGATATTTCATTGCCTTGGCCTGGCTGACTTTGATTCCTGGCGTCACGGCTCTGTTCGACAGGATTTACAGGCCAAAACCGGGTGACCGCCAGAAACTGCATTTCACCTATAAGCCTTTGAAAAAGTGGAGGCGGGTTCTCGGCGACGCTTTGCAAAACACCCCACGCAACGGTGGCAAGGACTATTTCTATGCCTTTTTCGGCACCCGTGACCATTACCGGCGCAGCGGTGTTGTCTCCATCCGCACCTGGAAAAAATACTTCGGCGACGGCACCTGGACCATCTACGACGGCACTCACTTTATGGAGTATGAATATGTCCTCTCGCTCCTTATCCCTAAAATCCACGAGGTTTTAGGAATATCGGGTGAATAGTGACCGGTTTTTCACCCGAAAGTAGTCTTGAATGGATTGTGGGGTGAGAAATACTTTACTTTTCACCCGAGCATCTTTGCTGGAGATAGGACTGCATTGATTGCGTGATGTTGGCTGAGGCCGTGACTGGATCAAGGGCCTCGGAGAGAGGCATCCCTTCCGGTGTGATTTGGAGCACGGCATCGAATCCGGCATTGAGAATCTGCTGTCGGTCAGAGACTTGGCCGGCGATCAGGATAACCTTGGGACGATGAACCGGAACAGTATGCGCTCTGACATATTCAAGAACCCCGACAGGTACTTTGCCACGGAGGGTCTGTGCGTCCGCCCGACCTTCGCCGGTGATGACAATGTCGCAGGACTCCAGCTTGCTGTCCAAACCTGAAATGTCCAGAACCTTTTGAATCCCTTGAACCATTGACGCTCCGAGCACTCCGCCAAGCGCCCCTCCGATTCCTCCGGCTGCCCCCGCTCCCGGAATATTCAAGACATCTTTTCCTGAATATTTTGAATAGACTTCGCAAAGCATTGTGAGCCAGGCATCCAACGATTCGACCATTTCGGGATCCGCTCCTTTCTGCGGCGCGAACATCCTTGCCGCCCCACCCGTACCACAGAATGGTGCGGAGACATCGTAGAATCCGGTTATCTTGCAGGAATCCAACAATTTGTTTCGTTCCGGGATGTCTATCCCGTGAATGTCTTTGAGAATGACATTTGGGATATTCCTTGAAACGGACTCTTCTCTTGGAGCGGCTCGCTGGATATTCCCGGAAAAGACCGATCCGCCGTCCTCCGGCAGAAATCTGTAGCCCAACGCTTGCAGCATTCCGGTCCCGCCGTCGCAGGTGGCGCTGCCGCCAAGCCCCAGCCAAATCTCCTCACAGTCATATTCAAGAGCGTCCGAGATCAGTTCGCCTGTGCCGTATGAGGTCGCCAGAAGGGGATTGAGCTCATCCTTGCGAAGGAGGCCAAGTCCGCTGGCCGCGGCGGTTTCGATGATAGCGGTCCTTCCGATGATTCCGTATCTCGCTTTGATGGAACGCCCGAGCGGATCGTGGCAGGAAACCGTCCTGAATGATCCGCCCAGACTCTCCGTCAGAATTGTCGAAAATCCTTCACCGCCATCAGAAACCGGAATGACTTCGGCCTCTCCATCGGCGAATGCTTTAAGAGCCGCCTTCCCGGCCTCGGCCGAGGTCAGGCATCCCTTGAAAGAATCTATGGCGATGATCGCTTTCATAAAACCTTTGGATTACTTGGCTGAACTGTTTTTGTCAGACAGTTCTCCCGGGATATTCCTTTAGCCCGGCCTCCAGCGCGTCGAACGCTTTTTCAAGTTCCGGAACTCCAAGGACGTAGGCCAACCTGATCTGGTCGGCTCCGAATCCAGGAGTCTTGTAGAAGGACTTCGCCGGAGTCACCATCGTGGTCTGGCCGTCAAGTCTGAAATCCGTCAGCATCCATTTCGCAAACTTCTCGGCATCGTCCACCGGAATGCGGGCGATTGTGTAGAACGCACCCATCGGGATAGGGGAATATACCCCCTCCATCGCATTGAGCCTGGAGATCGCATAGTCACGTCTGGCGACATATTCATTCCTCACTTCCGTGAAATAGGATTGCGGGGTGTCGAGCGCTCCGATCGATGCGAGCTGGCCGTAAACCGGCGGGCAGAGGCGGGACTGGGCATATTTCATCGCCGCTTCCATCACCTCCTTGTTATGTGAGACGATGCAGCCGACGCGGCAGCCGCAGAGATTGTAACGCTTTGAGACTGAATCTACAAGAATGACATTGTCGGCGAGACCGGGTATATTCATCGCCGAGAAACGAGGTTCGTCGGTGTAGCTGAACTCGCGATAGACCTCGTCTGAAATCAGGAAAAGGTTGTGCTTTCTGGCTACTTCTCCGAGCGCGAGCATATCCTCTTTCGAGTACAATGTTCCGGTCGGGTTGCCGGGGTTGCTGATGAGGATGGCTTTCGTGCGTGGTGTCACGAGTTTCTCGAACTCTTCGATCGGAGGGACCTTGAAGCCGCTTTCGATGTCGGTGTGGACCGCTTTGAGAATAATCCCGCTTTCAAAGCAGAACGTGTTGTAGTTCGTGTAGAAAGGTTCGATCACGATGAGCTCGTCGCCTTCGTCGCAGGCTATCTGAAGCGCGAGGTTGACCGCCTCGCTTCCGGCCACTGTGATGATGATCTCGGGGACGGAGACCTCGATGCCGATGCTTCGGTAGTATTTCTCCGCCAGTCCCTTGCGCAGTTCCTGCAGGCCCGCCGAATTGGTGTAGGAAACGTGGTCGAGAGTGTTTTTGCGCACCGCCTCAAGGGCGCATTCGGGGGATTTGATGTCAGGAGCGCCGACATTGAGGTGATAGACTTTGATGCCGTCGTTTTGGGCCGCGTCGGCGAACGGCACAAGCTTTCTGATAGCGGAAGCCGGCATCAAGCTCGATTTTTTTGAGACTTTAACCATCTTGTCAAGGAGTTTTATACACAACTAAGTAATCCTTAAAAGATTACTTGATAATCTTTGATTGTCTTTTCGGTCTATATTTCTTTTCTCATCAGTTATGTGCCACCGGCAACTCCTTCTTCCAAAAGAACCATATCCTCGAAAATACTGCCAAATCTTTATCAACTTATTTTTTAAGGCTTACTATCTTCAAAGATAGTGAAGATTTTTTTACCTTTGCAGTCTGAATCAGTTTTAATTTGTCTGAAATGTTTTAAAGGTGAGAAATCTTTAGGCGGACGAATCAAGGCAACGGTTCGGAATTGTACGAATTTAAGAGTGGTCCGGGCGGCTATGCCGTCTGGAAGGTATTTGATAACAGTGAAGAGATTTTTTGCGGTAATATTGTTGGCTCTATCCGTCATTGCGGCTTCCAGCTGTTCAAGGCGGGTTGAAAATGGCTATAGAACAATAGCCTACGTCAATTCCCTCCTGACGGATTCCCTTCCGGAACTGCGGACATTGGCTGAAAGCAACGGCAAATCCTCGGGGACGATAGTTCTGGTCGGCGATCCGTCGGGGTGCCTTCGTCTCAGCGAAAGGATGATGATCTGTGACGATTTCGACAATATTGACGCGCGGAAAATCAGCGACGGCCTGCCGGACTTTGCGGGGGAGACAATCATCTCTATCCTGAATTTCGCCGACACCGCCTATATGAACCGGCCTGCCACGAAAGACGGACAGACTGTCTTGCGGGAGTTGACGGTAAACGGCGCGCTCGCCGCTCTCAAAATTCCTTCCCGCTGCAAGATCCTCATCATCTGCAACCCGATTCTTTCTGAATATGGCGGGAGCGATGTCAGCGATCTCTTCGAAAGGATAGGCTGCGATGTCCCGGTAATATGTTCGTCTGACACAACGTTTTCATTCACTGAGGCTTGCTTCCGAAAGATGAGGGAAAGGGACGCTTTCACGCACAACATTGCGTACCCTGTCGCAAGGCTTTATATGGCGGTGCGTGATTCCTTGGATTCCAAGGTGTCCGTCCTTCCGTTCATTGACAGTCTTGTCCCGGCTTCGTACCCAGACACGGTCGGGGTTCTTGCTCCAAACACTTATTATTCCTATGACGTACAAAATCAGCATTAGTCCGGAGGAAATGGAACAGCTGGAGCCTTCGAGCTTTCCAGGTAAGATTAAGGTCATTGACAACCAAGGCTTTGAGTTTCTCAAGGCCATCAGTTATCTGAGGCGGCAGAAGGTTATCGGTTTCGACACGGAGTCCCGGCCTTGTTTCTCGGCGAACCAGCCGCACTACGGGGTCTCTCTGTTGCAGCTTTCCGGCAAGGAGAGGGCTTTCCTGTTCAGGGTGAAGCTTATGGGTGGAATCCCTAAGTCCCTTCGCAAGATACTGGGTAACAAAGAAATAATCAAGGTGGGAGCAGCGGTCACTGATGATGTCCGCGGATTGAAGAAGCATCACGATTTCGAGCCGAAATCCTTCGTCGATCTCCAGAAGATGGTCTGGGAATATGGCATCAAGGACAAGAGTGTCAAGAAAATGGCCGCGATAATCCTTGGGGTGCGGATTTCCAAGACCCAGCAGCTTTCCAACTGGGAGGCGGATGTCCTCTCGGATTCGCAGCAGGCCTATGCCGCGACAGACGCTTGGATATGCCGTGAGATGTACTACAAGCTATTGGCCTCGGAGAAGAATCCGTTGACTCCGGAGCAGATGCTTCCAAACCCTCCAAAACACACTGAAAATGACAAAGATAATATTAAAGAAAGGTAGAGAGGACTCTCTTTTGAGATTCCATCCGTGGGTATTCTCTGGTGCCATCGCCCAGATCGTCGGCGAGCCGGCTGAAGGTGACATCGTCGGTGTGTTCTCTCAGGGCGGGGATTTTCTGGCTTACGGGCACTATCAGATAGGATCTATCGCCGTCCGTGTGCTGAGTTTCGCCGGCGAGGATGTCCTTTCGCCAGACTTTTGGAAGAATATGATCGCCCGGGCGCTCCGGGTACGTGTCGCCGTTGGACTGGCCTGCCCGGTTTCTTCGGCCGCCGAGCCAGTTTCTCCGGTCGCCGAACCTGTTTCTTCGGCCGCTGAGCCAGTTTCTCCGGTCGCCGAGCCTGTCGAAGCGACTGGTCTTGTCAGAGAACCCGCTCTCACCAACTGCTACCGCCTTATCCACGGCGAAGGCGACGGTCTCCCCGGCCTGATCATAGACTATTACGATGGCGTCTGCGTTATGCAGGCCCACTCCGTAGGAATGTTCCGTGCGAAAGGCGCGATCTGCGAGGCCCTGAAATCCGTCTATGGCCCGTCCTTGAAGGCAGTCTATGACAAAAGCTCCGGCACCGCCCCGTTCAAGGCCGGCCTCGACCTTGTTGACGGCTACCTTTACCGCTCCGAGAGCTTCTCCGATGACGAGCAGATCGTCCTTGAGAACGGCCATAAATTCTTTGTCAACTGGACCGAAGGCCAGAAGACCGGCTTCTTCCTCGACCAAAGGGAGAACCGGGCCCTTGTCGGGAAATATTCCCGAGGCCGCAACGTCCTGAACCTCTTCTGCTACACCGGAGGCTTCTCCGTCTATGCCCTCGGCGCCGGCGCAGTTCACGTTGATTCCGTGGACAGCTCCCGCAAGGCCATCGATATGGTAGAAAGGAATATGTTCCTGAACGGTTTCGAGCCATCCCGACACACAGGCTATTGCGCCGATGCCATCGAGTTCCTGCGCAACGTCCCAGAGGACAAGTACGATCTGATGATCGTGGATCCTCCGGCATTCGCCAAGCATAGAGGTGCCCTGAACAACGCCCTCCGTGCCTATCAGCGTCTGAACGCCGCCGCGATCTCCAAGGTCGCTCCCGGAGGCTTGGTCTTCACGTTCAGCTGCTCGCAAGTCGTTGACAAGGAGGCCTTTGCCCTCGCTGTGTTCTCCGCCGCCGCCCAGACCGGCCGCAGCGTCCGTATCCTCGATCGTCTGAACCAGCCCGCTGACCACGCCGTCAACATCTACCACCCGGAAGGCGAGTACCTCAAGGGGCTCCTTCTCTACGTGGAGTAGCGATGATGTCATCAGATACCGCTGAATGACGTGGCATTTACGCCTTTGACAATCAACTGATTAAATAAACTCCTGGTGCCGAATCATGTACCAGGAGTTTGTGTTTTCTTTTGATTATCAGCTAGTTATCTGCCACGCTGCCAAAACGCTGTTTGGCCTTCGGTTGGTACTCTGCTTAAAGTAAATTACACTTTAGGCGCTATGTGTCTTCTGTAGATGTTCAGAGTGTTCTATTGGTGTTCCGGACTTCCAAGTGCGAGAAACCAGACGCACCTGGAACACCATAGGCTTGATAGCCAGTGAATTGCTCTTCCGGGTGTGAATATGTTCGCGCACCTGAGTGCTATGGGCATATTGTGGAATAGTCTGTGGAGCCTGCATTGTCTGTTAAACGAACTATTTCACAGGCGTTACTTTGTGCAAATCGCGCTTTTAGAAGGGCAATGATTTCTTTACGAGCGTTTTTCCGTCATATTCCTGCTTTTAAAGAAAGACGGGCAAATTTGGGAATTGACTATCTTTTGGCGTATCGCACTAATATTAAGATAATTATATGCAATGTGTCATTGACTGGATATGCTGACAATTATCGATTGGCTATATTTTGTGGTCAACTCGTATGTATATCAAAAAGCCTCTGACAATAATTCGTCAAAGGCTTTTCCAGAGGTGCCTAGCGGAATCGAACCGCTGTAGCAGGTTTTGCAGACCTGTGCCTAACCGCTCGGCCAAAGCACCGTTGATTGGGAATGCAAAGATAACGCTTTTTCTGTTATCCGCAAATATTTCTGCCCTAAAACGGTTGGAAAAACTTTGGAATATGATGACGGGCTGGTTGAATATTCCTTATAATTAAGTAAATTTGTAGGCTGGCGTGTTGAAAAACGTGGCTGGCTGGTTCGGTTATAGAGTCCGCCAAAGCGATACACACGGTCACTGAGCTTGTCGAAGTGACAATTGTGGAAGGATGTCGGTGAAGGACGCTTCGACAGGCTCAGCGACTGCAAATGCGGTGACTATAAGCTCGATGGCTGGATGTTTGGCAACAGTTGGCTCAGCGACCGAGAACAGAAATTGAAATAAATGATGCTAAAATGAATATGAGAAAGATAATGTCATTGATGGCTGCCGTGTGGGTGTCCGCGGTGGTGGCTGTGGCGCAGGAGTCACCGGTCAAGTTCGCGTTCCTGACTGACCTGCATTATTCGGCCGGAAGCGGTTCCGTAAAGGACCTCAGCCGTTGTGTCAAGGATGTCAACACATTGGACGGGTTGGATTTCGTCCTGGTAGGCGGTGATTTGACGGACTTCGGGACTGACGAGGAGATCGCGGCGGTGAAGCAGATGTTGGACTCGCTCAGGTACAAGTACTATGTCGTGGCTGGAAACCATGACGCCAAATGGTCGGAGAGTGGATGCAACACTTTCCTGAAGGTGTTCGGGTACGAAAACTACGAGTTTGAGTGCAAGGGTTGGCGGTTCATCGGCTGCAACTGCGGGCCGGATATGAGGATGGCTCCCGCGCTGATTCCTCAGGAGAGTATGGAATGGCTCAAAGGCCTCAAGCCGGGAAAGAAGACGATATTCATAAACCATTACCCGCAGGACACATCGGTGCTCAACTATTTTGATGTGACGCGTGAGCTCAAGAGGATCGGCACTCGGTTCGAGATTGGAGGGCACTGGCACAGGAATGTGGCGCTGGATTATGACGGTCTGCCGGGCGTTCTTGACCGTTCGACTCTGACGGCCGGAAGGCAGCCGGGCTACAATGTGTTCACAATCCAGAACGACAGTGTGACCGTCTCTGAAAGAAGACTTTATGGATCCACGACTGTGCAGATGGAGCCTTGGTACACGAGGAAACTGACAGAGGTGAAGGACACCGTGACATACGATGCCGACGGCCTGCCGGCATCATACCCGTGGATGCGCTACGATGTCAATGGCGACAGCCCTGTCAAGGAGGTCTGGAAGCTGAAGGATGACAGCAATATAGTCGCTGGCTTCGCAAGAAATGGAAACCGCGCCTGGTACACCACCGCTTCCGGCAATGTGCGCTGCATAAGCGTCAAGGACGGCAAGCGACTATGGACGAAGAAGTTTCCGGGCAAGATATTCTCGACTCCGGCCGTGCAGGGAAAATACCTTGTCTTCGGCTGCACCGACGGCAACATCTATGCGCTGAACGCCAAAAACGGAAGGACGATCTGGAAATATGCCGCAAGGAAATCCGTGCTGGGCAGTCCTGTGATATTCAATGACAGGGTCTATGTTGGCGCTTCGGACGGTTGCTTCAGGGCCCTTGACTTGAAGACCGGAAAGGCTGTGTGGACATATTCAGACGTGCAGGGATTCGTTGAGTGCCGCGCCTATGTCGATCGGGATCAGGTTGTGTTCGGCACTTGGGGAAACAGACTTTATTCGCTTGATCCTCAGACTGGTGCGCTCCAATGGGAGTGGAAATGCGAGAAGCCTTCGAGGATGTACTCCCCGGCGGCCGTGTGGCCAGTCAAGGCATCAGGGAAGATATTCATAGCTGTTCCGGACAGGAGGCTTTATGCGCTTGACGCGGCGACCGGAAAGGAACTCCGGCATTATGAGAAGTCTGCTCGTGAGGCGGTAGGTGTCTCGCCGGACGGGAAGAAGGTCTATTGCAAATCTATGTGGCACACAATTACTTCCGTGGATGCGGCGAGCCTTGAGGTGGATTGGTGCGCTGAGACTGGGGCTGGGTACGAGATTTCGCCGACTTCGATCGTCCGCATTGGAAATGAGGTGATTATGCCGACAGACAAGGGCAACATAATTGGCTTTGGCGCTGAGGACGGCAGCAGGCTTTGGACCCGCAAGATCTCCATCGCGCTTGTGAATCCGATGGAGGTCTGGAGCGAAGGTGAAGTGACTTACATTCTCGCCTCCACAATGGACGGAACAGTGACATTGCTGCGCAGATAGCGGCTTAGAATGAAGTGACCATAATAAAGTGAATAGTTATATTATCGAATATGAAAAAAACACTACTGATTCTGGCGGCAGCCTTAGCCGCGACCCCGCTTTTTGCGGGCAAGAACGACAAGATGGAGCCATGGCAGGATCCTGACGTGTTCGAGGAGAACCGCCTGCCGATGGCCGCCACCTTTGTCACCGACCAGCAGAAGACCCTGACTCTGAACGGAGTCTGGAAGTTCAAATGGAACGAGACCATCGAGGGCCGCACAAAAGGCTTCGAGGCCGTGGACTACAACGACACGGACTGGGGCACGATCCCGGTCCCTGGAATGTGGGAGCTGAACGGGTACAACGACCCGATCTACCTTAACGTCGGCTTCGCCTGGAGGGGGCACTACGAGAACAATCCTCCGTACCCTCCGACTGAGCACAACTACGTCGGTCAGTATCGCCGCATGTTCAACGTTGACAAGTCGTGGATCGGGAAACAGATCTGCCTCTGCATCGGCTCCGCCACCTCCAACGTCCGTGTCTGGGTCAACGGAAAGATGGTCGGCTACAGCGAGGACAGCAAGCTGGAGGCCCGCTTCGACCTGACCAAGTACGTCAAGGCAGGCGAGAACCTCATCGCCCTTGAGATCTTCCGCTGGTGCGACGGCTCGTATCTTGAGGACCAGGACTTCTGGAGGCTCAGCGGAATAGCCCGCGGGGTCTATGTCTATACCCGCGAGAGGGAGCGCATCGAGGATGTGAACATCATCGCCGGGATGGACGGGAACTTCACTGTCAACGCGAAGGTCACCAAGGGCGTGAGGAACGTCCGTGTCGCCGTCATCGACAGGAACGGCAACCAGGTGGCTTACAGGGAGGCGACTCCGGTAAAAGGGGAGGCCATCTTGAATGGAATGGTTCAGAATCCTGATCTCTGGAGCGCTGAGATCCCGAACCTCTACACTTTGAAAGTGACGGCCTCCGACAGGAAGAACGTTGTGGAAAGCACGTCCATCGACTTCGGATTCAGAACTGTCGAGATCAAGAACGGCCAGCTGCTTGTCAACGGCCAGCCTGTCCTCATCAAGGGCGCGAATCGCCACGAGATGAACGCCGACAAGGGCTATGTCGTCTCCGAGGAGGACATGATCAACGACATCCGCATAATGAAGGAATTGAATATGAACGCAGTGCGCACCTGCCATTATCCGAATGACCCTCGCTGGTACGCCCTCTGCGACAAGTACGGCCTCTATGTGGTGGATGAGGGCAACATCGAGTCCCACGGAATTGGGTACGGCGACAAGACTCTGGCGAAGAGACCGGATTACAAGGCCGCCCACCTCATCCGTGACCAGAGGATGATGCGAAGAGACTTCAACCACCCGTCGGTTATTGTCTGGAGCCTTGGCAACGAGGCCGGATTCGGCGATACTTTCGTCGCCTGCTACGACTGGCTCAAAGCGAATGATCCTACCAGACCGGTTCAGTACGAAAGAGCCGAGAAGGCCAGTCAGAACGACATCATCTGCCCGATGTATGCCTCTCCGAAGTGGTGTGAGGATTTCGCAAAAGGAAACCCTGACAGACCGCTGATACAGTGCGAATATGCCCACGCGATGGGCAACTCGATGGGAAATTTCAAGGAATATTGGGACCTCATCCGCAAGTATCCTAACTATCAGGGCGGCTTCATCTGGGATTTTGTTGACCAGGCGCTCCGCTGGCCGTCCAACGAGGGCGGAACCGACCACATCTTCGCGTTCGGTGGTGATTTCAATGAATATGATCCTTCGGACGGCTCGTTCAACTGCAACGGCGTCATCGCCGCCGACAGGACCCTGCACCCTCACGCCTACGAGGTCCGCTACCAGCACAGGAATATTCATACATCACTTGCAGGCCAGGGCCGCGTGAACGTTTACAATGAATATTTCTTCAAGGATCTGAGCCAGTATCGGATGCTCTGGAATATTTCCGTTGACGGTGAGGCCGTGTCCTCGGGAGTCGTTGAGAACCTGAACATCGCCCCGCGGAAGACCGAGACTGTGGACCTTGGCTTCAAGACCATCCCTCAGGCTGACGCTGACATATTCCTTAACGTTTCGTATGTCCTCAAGACTGCCGACGGTGTGCTTCCGGCCGGAACCGAGGTGGCTTATGACCAGATTATGCTTAGGGAAAAGTCAGGTGCCGCTTTCGTCGCCGGATCCGCTTCAGTTAGCGGCAAGTCATTGGCTCACAGCGAGACCGCCGACGCTTATGTGTTCTCCGGCTCCTTCGCTTTCGCCGGCACGCAGGCTGACCGTGTCGGCGACTGGACCGCTACGTTCGACAAGGCCACAGGATTCCTCACCGGTTACACCGTGAACGGTGTCCAGATGCTGTCCGAGCCGTTGACTCCGGAGTTCGCCCGCGCACCTAACGAGAACGATATGGGTGCGATGACGATCCGCGAGATGTACAACACCTGGCGTTATCCTGTCTATAAACTGAAAGCCGGTTCGCTTGTTGTTGACAAGGCGACCGATGGTGTCGGCCTTATGGCTTTGTCCGCTGAATATGAACCAATAGCCGGCGGGGCGGCCACCGTGAGGATGTTCTACGAGATATTCCCTGACGGAAGCATAAAGGCGACAGAGACGATGAAGGAAGCCGGCGGTCTGGCCAAGGCTCCGGCTCTTATGCGTTTCGGAATGAAGTTCGCGATGCCGGGCCGTTTCACCACCGTGGATTTCTACGGCAAGGGCCCTTGGGAGAACTACTCCGACAGGAACTCCGCCGCCGTTGTCGGCCGTTATGTGCAGAGAGTCAACGACCAGTACCACTACGGCTATGTCCGCACTCAGGAGTCCGGCACGAAGACCGGCCTGAGATATTTCCGTCTCCTTGACTCAAACGGCACCGGCCTTGAGGTCACCGCTGACGAGAGGTTCTCCGCCTCCGCCCTTCCGTTCTCGATGAGGGATCTGGACTGCCTTGAGAACGGTACTCCGAAGCGTGCCAACGAGACCAACACCCAGAACGGCGAGGCCCGCCATTCCCTGAACCTTAAGGCCAAGGCGCACGAGAACGACCGCGCCAACGGCACGACATACGTCAACTTCGACCTCAGGCAGATGGGTGTGGGTGGCATTAATTCCTGGGGGACAATTCCTCTGGACCAGTACCTCATCCCGGCCACCGAGCGTGAGTTCGGATTCGTCATCCGCCCGGTGGGCAACTAGAATCTTTCGTGGCGCTTAACGCCTTGAATATGAGCGTAAAACATTCTGTCCTGGTGCCGTAACAGGTACCAGGACAGTATGTTTTTGCATGAAGACCAGGCGGTTATCCGCCATGCCGGCTTTTACCATTGGTCACTTCGACAGGCTCAGTGACCATGCTAATTGCGGTCGCTGAGCTTGTCGAAGCGCCTCCACCGTTTCAGAAGCGGGAAATACTGCCGCATCTGATCCTTGTACTGTTCCCGGGTGATTGGCTCAGGAATATGCTTGTTCACCTCATCGACAAACCGCGAGCAGTGATCTATCATCTCGTCCATCGTGCAGTCCTGGAGGAACTTGCCGTCCTTATAGCAGTACTGGCAGTAGTCAAAGCTCACGCTTCCGTCAGCGTTGGTCCCGCAGTCCTCTTTCCTTGTCAGCGGCATCCCGCAACTCTGGCAGAACTGCGGAAGCTGCTCCTCGTTGAAATCCTTCTCCTTCGCCGGGAACGTGGCCTCGAACGCCTCGAAATCCTCAGGATTCTCGTCAGCGACATAATAACCTTTCGGAGTCATATAAGTGCCCTCGACTCCGTCCAGATAGCCTGGGATGAGCTCCTTAGCGAGGAAATAAGGCACCTCGCTGTCCTTTGGCTCTCCGTGGTAGTGGATCTTCAAAGTGCTGGCGACAACAAACCCCGCGTGCTTGTAGAAACCTATCTTTCCCTCCATACAAAGCACCCCGATGCCCATCTCACGGGCCTTCTCCATTGAATATGTCAGGAGTTTGAGCCCGTAGCCTTTGCGTTTATATTCAGGAAGGATGCTGATCGGCCCGAATGTCCAGGCCGGCAGTATGCCGCCGTCCTCGCGGACGATGGTGGCCTTGGAGTACATCACGTGCCCGATGATCTTCCCGTCCTCCTCCATCACGAAGTCGAGCTCGGGGATGAAGTCCGGGTTCTCACGGTACTTGTGAAGCACGTAATGCTCTGTGCAGCCCGGTCTGTAAGTATTCCAGAATGCCTCTCTGGTGAGGTTCTCTACCTCTCGGTAGTCTTTGGGTTGTTCAAGTCTTATTTTCATTTTACATGTCATTTTTCGATTGCAAATTTACTCAGGAATCTTTATCGCTACCACATTGCAATGTGGACATTCTTTTGTGTGAATGTCTTGATAATCAATGTAATTGATGACTGATATATGGACAACCCCAGGAAGTCGCAACTGTAACTGCCTGGGGTTGTATCATTCAAACGTCCTATGATTCGGAGCGAAGCGACGCAAGGAGTCCGGGGAGACCGCTCCCCAGTGCCCCTTGGGGCTGTCACGAAGTGACTGGGGTTGAATATTAATAGAATATTAATATCTGTTGAGCGGACGGCCGGCGGTCATATTGTGGACCTTGTGCCTTACGGTCTCAAGAACCTTGGCGTACTCCTCGGCTCCTTCCTGGGAGACACCATTGACAACATCGGCGTACTTGGCCACGGCGCTGAGAACGGTGTCGATCAGCTCGACGATCTCGGTCATGTCCTTCTCCACGAAACCTCTGGAAGTGATGGCCGGTGTGCCGACCCTGACTCCGGATGTCTTGAACGGAGAACGGGTGTCGAACGGAACCATATTCTTGTTGAGGGTGATCTCGGCCTTCTCCAGCTCCTTCTCGGCCATCCTTCCGGTCACGTCAGGGAACTTGGTCCTGAGGTCGATCAGCATCAGATGGTTGTCGGTGCCGCCGGAAACGACCTTGTAGCCTCTTGCAACGAACTCCTCGGCCATCTTCTTGGCGTTGGCCATAACCTGCTTCTGATATTCCACATATTCAGGCTGCATCGCCTCGTAGAAAGCGACAGCCTTGGCGGCGATCACGTGCTCAAGAGGTCCGCCCTGAACTCCAGGGAACACGCTTGAGTTGAGGATCGCGCTCATCTTCTTGATCTCGCCTTTAGGTGTCTTCAATCCCCAAGGATTGTCGAAGTCCTTGCCCATCAGGATGATGCCTCCGCGTGGTCCGCGAAGTGTCTTGTGGGTGGTGGATGTCACGATGTGGGCGTATTTGACAGGGTTCTTGAGCAGACCCGCGGCGATGAGGCCGGCTGTGTGGGCCATATCGATCCAAAGGAGGGCTCCCACCTCGTCGGCGATGGCGCGCATCCTCTCATAGTCCCACTCACGGGAATATGCCGAAGCGCCTCCGATGATGAGTTTCGGCCTGCACTCGCGGGCAGTGGCCTCCATCTTGTCGTAGTCGATCATCCCGGTCTCCTCGTTGAGACCGTAAGCCACAGCATGATAGAGGATTCCGGAGGCGTTGACAGGCGATCCGTGGGTCAGGTGGCCTCCCTGTGAGAGGTCAAGTCCCATAAAGGTGTCGCCAGGCTTGAGGCAGGCCATAATGACGGCCATATTCGCCTGGGCGCCGGAGTGAGGCTGAACGTTGGCATATTCAGCGTCATAGATCTTGCAGAGGCGGTCGATCGCAAGCTGCTCGATCTGGTCAACGATCTGGCAGCCGCCATAGTACCTCTTGCCAGGGTAGCCTTCGGCGTACTTGTTGGTGCAGATGGATCCCATCGCCTCCAGCACGTAATCGCTTACGTAGTTTTCTGATGCAATCAATTCGAGTCCGGAAGACTGCCTTTCCTTTTCATTTCTGATCAGATCAAAAATCTGAAGATCCTGTTTCATAAAATTCTGTTGTTAGTGTTACCCGTCGTTTATGTGCCGGGATTGACAAAGATAAGATTAAAAAACGATTTTTGCTATATTTGCAACCATAAAAGCATAATATGGTGAAAGACAGAAAGCTGTTGAGCATAGAAATGGGAAGAGTGTCTCCCGATGAATATAAGGAACTTCCTCAGATCGGGGTGGTTGTGGTGCTGGACAACATCCGCAGCGCGCACAATGTGGGGTCGGCGTTCCGCACCTGCGACTCTTTCAAGATAGACAAGTTTTGGCTTTGCGGAATATGCGCGGTGCCGCCGTCGGCGGAGATCCACAAGTCGGCCCTCGGGGCGGAAGACAGTGTGCCTTGGGAGCATTCGGATAGCACTCTGGATGTGGTTAGCCATTTGCGTTCAGTGGGGTATGAGATTGTCAGTGTGGAGCAGACCGTCAATTCTGTCAGTCTGGAGAAATTCTCGCCGGAATTCGCCGAGGGAAAGAAATATGCTTTGATCTTCGGCAACGAGGTGGATGGAGTGGATCAGGCGGTTGTGGACGCTTCCGACATGACGTTGGAAATCCCGCAGTTCGGCACCAAGCACTCGCTGAACGTCTCCGTCTCGGTCGGAGTGGTTCTCTGGCACTTCACGCTTGCGCGGCTAATGGACAAGTCTCTTCTACAGCCTCGGCGACCGGAACATCACGGTCACTGATCCAGTCGAAGTGCCGGTCTTCACATGAGCGGTCCGGTGTCAAAATGAAAGAGGGTGGCCAAAGTCCTTCAGCCACCCTCTCTTGGAGTAATATTCAGTCTTACTCAACGTCCCACCAGATGCGGCCTTCGGTCCTGTCGTTGTCGGAGCCGTACTTGGCATCGCGCTTGAGGGCGTCGATCGCGGCATTGAAGTTGCCGATGTTCAGCGTGTTAGGAGTGCCGAGCGAGTTGCGCCTCGGGATCACAAGCGCATCGCCGTTACTCAGAACCTCAAAATATGCGACACCGTCTTCCGGTTCAGGTTTACCCTTGAAGGCCGGCAGGCCGGTGCGCTTCCATGTCGCCCACATCTCCTCCGGATTCATGTACAGGTTGACCCACTGCTGGGAGATGATCTTCTCCAGCGTGACGTCCGAGAACTCCGGACGGGCGAGATATTCATTGATCTTCGCATCCGTGATCGGGGAATAGTTAGGAGCGGTCTCCGCTGTCTGAGCGACAACGAACATGTCCGTCGCCCAGTCCCGGTACTGCTCCATCGAGGCCTTTACCCCCTCTCTGAACCATCCCTTCGCGTCTTTTCCGGCCACGGAGCCGCCTTTCTTGACGGCGATCTCGGCCAGCATCAGACAGGTCTCAGGGTAGGTGATCAGCGGTGTGAAGGTGTGCATCTTCTCCTGGTTGATGTAGAAGTCCTGCCCCTCAATGGCTCTCGCCGGCATGTTGTTGTTGCCGATGATGCCTCCGTTCTTGATGTAGAAACGGCTCTCGATCTGGGAGTGCATGCGGATGTCCAGGTTGGCCTCCGAACCGTCTTCCTTGTGGTAAGGCAAGGTAAGGTAGGCACTCTTGTTGAACGTCGTGGCCGCACTGTCCGGGTTGGCCGACATTCCGACGTAGCGGCCGGTGAACTGCGGCCAGCGGGTCTCGTAGTCAGGATACTCCTTCTTGAATGTCTCGAACCACTCGTCGTTCAGGGTGTTGTTGTTCCCGGGGCCGAAGCCGTTGCGCCTCACCAGAACCGGAAGTCTCGGGTCATCGCAGGACTTCAGGAAGTTCACGAACGCGGCAGAGGCCACGTAGCGGCTGGTGATGTCCTGGATGTCGTCGGTGTTGTTGTTGTACTCGTTGGTGTGATGGTAGACGCAGGACTCCTCGTTGCTGGCCATGATGTTGGCGGCGGAGGAGAGAACTTCGCCGACGACGCTGTTGTAGAACGCCGCGTCGGCCTTCTCCAGGCGCTGCGCCATCTTCACCCTCAGCGTGTTGCCGAACTTTATCCATTTCTGGACATCCCCCGCGTAGAAGAAGTCGTTGCCGCCGAGGGAGTGCTGGTTCTCGTTGGAGGCCTTGAGCGTCTCGACCGCGGCCTTGACCTCGGTGTCAATCTTCTTGTACATCGGTGTCCCGTCGATGCCCTCCTGGTAGAGGTCGTAGCGAGGGGTGCGGATTCCCTCGCTTTGCGCGCGGAAGGCCTCTGTGATCGGAGCCGCGCCATAGGTGTCCAGAATTCTCCACTGCTCGTAGTTAAGAAGGATCTGGGAGATGGCCTTCACGTCGGCATAGCGCTCGGCGTCATCCTTCTTCGGGATGACCGTGTTTATGAGGTTGTCAAGGCGCAGACCGTAGGTGCTGTAGTAGTCGCCGTAGGCAGGGCTGTAAGGCTGCGGATGCTCGCTCGGCTTATCTATAGCCACATACGAACCAACTGCCGGGCCGCTGGCGGAGACAAGGTACTGCATGTAGATCATCACTCCGCCGTACTTCCCGGTCAGGTGCGAGCGGCTCTGGTTGGTGAAGTTCATCGTGGCTCCGGTGAACACGTAGCGGGGGTCTGTCGTCCCCAGCTGCTCCGGGTCGGTGTTGAGTTTCTGGTACTCATCCAGGCAGCCGGCGAACATCATCGGCAGGACAATCCCCGCGAGAATATATCTTGTTGCTTTCATCTTTTCTTTCATTTAATTGTCTAGTCAGCGTTAAATGTTCTATGATGCTTTCTTAGAATCTAACTGTCAAATTCAGTGCGTAGGTGCGGTAGAACGGCACGCCTCCGATGTCAAACGGGGTCAGAGGGTTGTTGCTGGAGATGGAGGCAGGGTTCAGCCCGTCGGTCAGCTTGTTGATGAGGTAGCAGATGTTGCGGGCGGTGAATCCGAGGCGCAGGTAGTTGGCGCCGAACTTCTTGCAAAGGTTCTCAGGAAGGCGGTAGCCAATGGTGATCTCGCGAAGGGCGAACCATGTGTTGTCCTGAATCGAGTTCGGCAAAGCCGGCATGCCCCAACCATAATTGAACGTGTACCAAGAACTAGTCGTGGAAGGGAATATTTTCAGTTTTTCCACAGCGTCTTTGTAGGTCGTTCCCCCTACATCCACTAATTCTCCCAAAGTTCCGTCCGGATTCATCATCGGTGCTTTCTCACCTTCGGCGAACACCGCATCAAGCATCAATCCGTCGTAGACAGTCTCACCCTTGTAGTTGACTCTCGCGATTCCTCCGTGTTCCTTGTCTCTGCCTTCGAGAGTTGATTTCAATGATCCTTGCGCGATGCTGTATTTCCACATATTCGAGAAATAGTTTCCTCCGAAACGTCCGTCGGCCTGCACGTAAAGATCAAGGTTCTTCCAGGACAGGGAGGTGTTAAGGCTCAACGTGAAGTCCGGTTCAACCTTTCCGAGAATGTGACGGTCTCGATCCCCTTCCTCGTTCCTGTCGTATAAAGTGTATGGAGTGTAAATGGCGAGATGGTTTGGAGATCCATAATATTCGGATCCTTTTTGCCAGTACCCGATGACCATTTTCCCATTTCTAGGATCTCCTTTTTCTCCTTGCCATGTCTGGAGCGGTGACATATATGAGCCGTTTAGGTAAGAAGTAAGAACTCCGAACGGCCCGTTTTCGTATGCCCATATCTCTGGAGCAGCGTCGTAGCCGCCCATCAGCTGCCATTCCTTGACCTCGCTGTCCAGTTTGACAACCTTGCCTCGGTTTCTGGCCAGATTGCCTCCGAGCGTCCATCTCCAGTCACGGGTGCGGATCGGGGTGACATCCACCTGCAACTCGATACCCTTGTTCTGGATGTTACCGGCGTTGATGAGCTTGCTGCTGGCTCCTGATTCCGCAACGGATCCCACCGAGAGGATCTGGTTGAAGTTGTTCTTCTTGTACCACGCGAAGTCGATGTTCAGCCTTTCATCGAACAGCCTTATGTCAAAACCGAGCTCGATGGCCCGCTGGATTTCAGGCTTGAGGTTGTCGTTATAGGCTGTTCCGAGATTAGGATAGGCGGCCAGCACCGAGCCGCTCCTGTCAGGAGTGTAGATGGATTCCTGTGAGAACACTCCGAATCCGCGGCTAGTGGCGTAGGCTGATGTTCCCATGCCGACTTTGGCGACGGAGGCGCGGATCTTACCGAAAGAGAACCAGTCAGGGGTCACTTCCCTGAACGAGTCCGTGAACACCCACGAAAGGTTGGCCGAAGGATAGAACACCGTGTAGTTGTTCCGCCCGTTCATGTAGGTCGGGTAGGTGAGGGATGAAAGCCAGTCGTTTCTGGCGGTGAGTTCAAGGAACAGCTGGTCGCGCCATCCGAGGTTCAGGATTCCTGAAAGGCCGAAGGTCTGCATGTTGCGGTGTGAGTAGTTGAACCATGGCTCTATCTTGTTCACGGAGTTCGAGAACGAGAAGACGCCAGGAGTGACGAGGCCTCCGTTGGTCTGCTTGCCCCAAGAGTGTCCCTCGGTGTTGCCGTAGAGCTCGGCGGCGGCGATGGCGGCGACAGTGAAGACTTCGCCTCCCAGCTTGAGCGTCTGTTCAGGCATCTGGAGCATGCCCATGAAGTTGTAGTTGCCCGAGATGTCGCCGCTTCTGCCGTAGCCTCCGGAGCCGGAAGGACCTCCATACTCGCCGGTGCCGACCCAACGGCTCTCATGACTGATGCCGTAGTAGTTGTGGTTGGCCTTCAGGCTTGCCCTGAGCCAAGGGGCGATGTCCGCGTGGATGGTAAGATCCGAAAGGATGGAGTTCTCGTTACGCCTTTGAAGTTCTGTGTCTCGTCTGTGGAAGTAAGACCGCAGAGTTCCATACCTTGAGGTGGATTCCACCGCCTGTGTCTCAGGGTCGCGGTATTGCTTGTAATAGGCCGCGATGTCCACGTTTCGAGGCAGGTGGTAGGCGGTCATCATACCGACATTGTTGCCCCAGTCCCAGCCTCCCTGGCTGGCTCCGTTCTTGGCTGAGGAGAAAGCGTACTTCACGCCGAGTTCCATGGAGAAGATCCGGTTGAGCTCGGTGATGCCTCTGAACGAGATGTTGTGGCGGTGGAAGTCGTTGTTCAGGAAGACTCCCTTGGTCTTTGTGAATCCGTAGGAAAGGCGGAACGAGGACTTCTCGCCTCCGCCGCTGATGGCCACGTTGGTGGTGTTGTTTATTCCGGTCTGGTAGAATTCCTTCCAGTTCATCGGGTGAGGGGAGAACGGCGTACTTTTGCCGTCTGGCATCCACTGGTTTCTCAAACTGCCGTCCATTTTCGGACCCCAACTGTAACCTGCGCTGATTATCGCTCCGTCTGGCTGAAAGTCTCCTTGGTAGCCATCGTGAGGTGCGCCCGCTCCGTAGATGTTCTGAAGCTCGACCGGCGACTTGTAGACATCGGTGACCTCCACTGTCTGGTTGACCTCGACTCCCAGACCCTGCTTGCTGTACTTGCCGCCTTTGGAGACAATCACGATCGCTCCGTTGGCCCCTCGGGAGCCGTAGAGCGCTGTCGCCGCCGCTCCCTTGAGGACGGTCACGCTCTCGTAGTCGGCAGGGTTGAGGTTCTTCAACTGGGATCCCCAGTCTGTTCCGGCCAGATTGCCCGTGATAGGTTCCTGGATGATCAATCCGTCAATCACGAAGATCGGGGAGTTGTTCTTGTCCACGGAGTTCGCCCCTCGGATTGTGATTGATGACGAAGACGTGACACCGGAGGCTCCTCCCGTGTTGATCTGGAGACCGGCCACCTTACCCTGAAGCGCGTTGACCGGATTGATGGTGTTGGTTCGCTCGATCTCGTCCGTGGAGACCCTTGTGGTGGCGTAGCCGATCTGTCTGGCCTGCTTCGGCAGACCGAGGGCGGTCACGACCACCTCTCCGAGCATCTGGGAATCCTCCTTGAGGGTGACGGTCAAGGTGTTCCCTGTCACGGTCACGTTCTCGGTGATGAAACCGATGGAGGAGACCACGAGGACATCACCCCTTTTTGCCCGGATTTCGAACCGTCCCTTGGCGTCGGTCGCCGTGCCGGTGGATGTTCCTTGGATGATGACAGAGACTCCCACGAGAGTCTCGCCGCGTTCGTCAAGGACAGTACCCCTGACGATGTTGTCCTGCTGAGCGGCGGAAGCGGCTTCCGCGTCTGCCACAGGCCTTCCGCCCGCTGTCACAGGATTGAGGCCGGCCGGCAGGAGGAGGACTCCAGCCATTAGTCCAATAAGATGTGGTTTTAGAAAAAAACTACTCATAATTAGTTGATATTAAGGTAATTATATACGTTGGTTAGATATGTTGCGCGCACGGTTCTTCGTCAATTTCGGTGCAGCCCTCCGGACACACTAGTACTTGTCCTCGGTGATCTCCATCTCCCTGCGTGTCAGCCGTCGTCGGTCGATGGCCCTCCATGCTAAGAAGATGTAGGCCAGCACGAACGGGATTGCCAGCGACACCCAGGCCATTGTCCTGAGCGTGAACTCGCTGGAGCAGCTGTTGCTGATGGTCAGGGAACTCTGGAGGTCGGAGCAGGATGGGTAGTAGGCCGTTCCGTTGTAGCCTGCGATGAGGAACAGCGACATCACCGCCGGCACCGTTCCTGCCCCTGTGAGCCATATACTCATGCGTTTCCGTCTGCCGAAGAACTGGATGCCTATTCCCAAAAGGACGAACAATACCCCGAGCAGGAATATGATTGCCACAGAAGGAGTCTGGATGAAGTTGTGCAGGTACTTGTACTCCTCGACAGAGATGACCCCGGCGGAGTCCACCGCGTAGCCCGGCATTGTAAGAAGCATGGCCATGCAGGCGAGGAATGCTGCCAGGAACAGTCCTGAAGTCCACCTGACCGCCCGCACGAGTTTTTCCTCAAGTCTCTCGTCCTCGATACTGCCTTGCATGTACATCCCTCCGAGTACCTGCGTGAGGAACATCACCGTGAGTCCGAACGCTATGGTGAAAGGGTTGGCCAGCGCCTCCAGTCCGTGCCACTCGTTGCCCCAGACGCTGATTGTCGGGGCGAGACTCTCTCCGACCGCCGCCTTGTTGACGATGAAGTCAGAACCGGTGAAGAAGGTGCTGACGGCGGCTCCCACGATGAACGGTCCCAGACAGCCGTTGATCAGAAGGAAAGTCCTGAATGTGTTCCTGCCCAGCAGGTTGCCCAGTTTCGTCTGGAACTCGTAGGAGACGGCCTGGAACACGAAGGTGACAAGCAGCAGGATCCAGACCCAGTAGGCACCGCCGAAACTGGTGCTGTAAAACAGTGGGAACGAGGCGAAGAACGCTCCGCCGAACGTTACGAGCGTGGTGAAAGTGAACTCCCATTTCCTTCCTGTCGAATTGACGATCAACTGCCTCTCTTCCTCATCCTTTGTGATGAATATCAAGGAGTTGCCACCCTGTACGAACATCAGGAAGACGAGAAGTCCGCCAAGCAGGGAAATGATGGCCCACCAGTAGTTCTGTAGGAATTCGTATGTGAACATGGCTTGGTTTCTTGATGTGGTTGTGTGTCTAGTAAGTGTTTCCCGGTCCCTTGCGGATAGCCTTGAGCAGGATTCTGATTTCTATCGCCAGGAAGAGGGTGAATATTCCCAAAAAGAGGAAGAATGTGGTCTTTACGGCATCCACGCTGACGCTTGAGACTCCCGCTTTCACAGGCAGCAGATCCTGGATCGCCCACGGCTGTCTTCCGACTTCGGCCACAATCCATCCGGCCTGGCCGGCGAGGTAGACCAGAGGAATGGACAGCACGCAGATCCAAAGGAACCATCGGTTCCGCTCCAAGGTCTCCCTTCTCGCGTAGTGGAAGGCGAGCGCCATCACGAGCAGCAGGAAGCAGCCAAGCCCCACCATCACGCGGAACGCCCAGAAGACGATTCCGACAGGTGGGATCAGCTCCTCTTCGGAGGAGATGTAGCCGTAGCCGAAGTATGCGGAGTTGTCCATAAGCGTCTGCCTTGCGGCCGCTGCCAGCTCATGGTCGCTTTCCTTGGCCTTCCTGTAGGTTCTGAATGCGGACAGGGCGGTGTCGCCTCTGGCCATCATCTCGGCGGCGGAAGGATGCTTCGTCCCGTTCCGATCAATGTAGCCATCGAGAATGTCCTGTATACCAGGCACATAGCCGTCAGCGTTCCCTGTGGCCAGAACTGAGAGCATTCCCGGAATCTCTATTCCAGGGACAATGGAGAACGGCGCTCGTGTGCCGCCTCTCTGAAGGCCTTCGGCCGCGGCGAGTTTCATCGGCTGGTGGTCGGCGACGTGGACGGCCGACCTGTCCCCGGAGAACATCACGGCGACAGCCCCCACAATGCCCACGACTGCGGCTACCCTTATGCTCGCAAGGGAGAAACGCTGCTCGCGTCCGCGGAGAAGGTACCAGCAGCAGATTCCGATCACCACCACGGCCCCGGTCATCCATCCGCTCAGTACTGAGTGGAAGAATTTGCTGACGGCCATCGGGTTGCTCACGACGGCCCAAAAATCCACCATCTCGTTCCGGACAGTGTCCGGGTTGAAGGCCATCCCGACTGGATGCTGCATCCAGCCGTTGGCCACGAGAATCCAGTAGGCGGAAAGGGACGCTCCGATGGCGGTCAGCCATGTTGAGGCCAGATGGAAGCCTTTACTGACTCTTCCCCAGCCGAAGAACATCACCGCGACGAAGGTGGCCTCGATGAAGAAGGCAAAGATTCCCTCGATGGCGAGCGGCGCTCCGAATATGTCGCCGACGAACCACGAGTAGTTGCTGAAGTTGGTCCCGAACTCGAACTCAAGGATGATTCCTGTCGCGACGCCGACGGCGAAGTTGATACCGAATATCTTCATCCAGAACTTCGCGGCGTGTTTCCAGAAGTCCACCTTGCGGATGACGTAGAGCGTCTCCATAATGGCCATTATCACAGACAGTCCGAGGGTCAGCGGGACGAAGATCCAGTGATAGCAGGCAGTCAGGGCGAACTGCGCCCTTGACCAATCGACTAAGGCTGATTCTATCATAGTGTTGGACTTTTGCGCCCGGGGGCAATCTCGGGCGTGATTGAACTTATCTCACGTCAGGCGGCGATTGCCCATCGCACCGGACATTCACAGTAATATTCATTGATGAAAGATTGTTTCCCACCGCTTCGATTTTCTCTTCCGTGGTCTTGCCGGCGAGGGCAGGCCTGAAGAAGAACACCCTGAGGACAGCGAACAGGATGAAAAGTTTCAAGAATATGAGAACCCACAAGATGCGTCCCCACGTCATTCCTTTGAAACCTTGCACATAGAATCTGATAATACGGCCCGGCAATGCTTTAAGCCCGCCTGAGGCTTCCGGACTGTCAGGGAGTGGAGTGGCGGTGGCCCGGTCTCTTTTCCGGAACCGTATTCAACCCTTTTCTGGAGTCAGTTGAAAGCGTGTTGGTCTTACTCATAAAATCAATACGTTTTTGTTAAACTTCAGTTTGTATCGTGTTGGGGGAAATCCGAAATAATGCTGGTCAGCCACGACTTTCCCTCGGTCTTGCCGTCTGCAATTTTTGCAATAGTAGTAAGAATAATTCTAATCTGCAAACAATTGTCCACATTTAAGTGCTGAATAATTAGCGCTTTAGTCGCCGAGCCTTTTCGCAAACGATTTCGCCTCCCAGTTCGTTCCCCGCTGCCTGCTGCCTGCTGCTCGTTCCTTGCTGCCCGCTGCCAACTGCACGCTGCCAACAGCCCGCTGCCGACTGCCGACCGACCATGACCGCATCGATTACTCTTGGTGAGCGGAACCGGCCTTCCTGCGCACCAGAGCCACCTGGCCTGCTCCTTGGTGAGCGGAACAGCCCCATTTGCTCACGAGACTGGTGATTCGGTCGGTTTGGTGAGCGGAACCGGCCTTCCTGCGCACCAGAGCACCTGGCCTGCTCCTTGGTGAGCGGAACCGGCCTTCCTGCGCACGGGGCGGGAGTCGGGGGAGGAGGGCTGTCAACTCTCCAGCCAGCCCAGAAAGTCCTCGGCTCTGGAGCGGCTGACGGTAAGGTCAGGCGCCTGGCCGAGATTTGACGAAAGCTGAACCTTAGGTGTCACCCGGAGCCGCCCGCCAAGCAGCTTGGTCACACACTCGATCGCATCCTTCGCGAATATGCAGCTTCTGGAAATCCTGAAGAACCGCTCGGGATCAAGATCGGTGATGAGCGAATCCATCGTTGAATCAACGATATATACCGCTCCGCCGTGCGTCACGACATGGTTGTTCTTGTCCTCTGAATAGAAAAACGCAATCTCGTCAGCCTTCACGGGCACGATCCTGTCGTTAAACTGCACCAGAAAACGCTCCTTGAACCCGTGTCCGGAATCCTTCCGCGAGATCGCGCCGAGAATCTTCTCGACATCCAACTCTCCGGAGGAAAACTGTCGACATCTTTCCACAGCTCTCTTCAAGGCCGACATGTCTATCGGCTTGAGAAGGTAGTCGATAGAGCCAGCCTCGAACGCCTTGACGGCATAGCTGTCGTAGGCCGTCGTCATCACCACGCGAGGCTTCACGGCCACCTGCCGGAAAATCTCAAAGCACTCTCCGTCAGAAAGTTCCACATCCATGAATATCAAGTCCGCCTCGTCGGGCCTTTCCTTGAGCCGGGCGACTGATTCGGCCACGGAGGCGCACTCCCCGACAACCTCGATGTCAGGAAAACTGGTCTCCAGCATTTTCTCAAGGCTCCTCCGAGCCATCATCTCATCTTCTATTATAAGGACTTTCATAAGAGCGGCAACTTTACTTTGTAGAAATCGTCAGTACGGATGATCTCGATCCCCTTGCCGGAACGATCCCGGTACTGTTGGCGTATGTAGTTGAGACCCAGTCCGCTGGACTGTGCCTCGGTGATTTTCGGAATGAGGTTGTTCGTCACCGTCAGAGTCTCCCCGTCGGACATCACACTGACTTTCAGCGGCTTGGCGGGAGACACTGCGTTGTGTTTCGTGGCGTTCTCAATAAGGAGCTGAACCGAGCACGGAACCACGTGCCTTGACAAGTCTTCGGGCCGGATGCCGACCTCCACGTCGAGCCCCTCCTGGAACCTGACCTTCAGCAGGTCGCGGTACATCTCCACATAGGTCATCTCGTCCCGGAGCGTCACCGTGCCCTCCTCCTCGTTGCGGAGCATGTAGCGGTAGATTCCCGCCAGCTTATGAATATACTCGCTCGCCTCCCTGTCCCTTCCGTCCAGCACGAGGGCGTCCAGAATGTTCAGCGAATTGAAGAGGAAATGCGGGTTGACCTGCTGCTTGAGGTTGAGGTACTGGAACTTGGCGAGGTCGGCGCGATTCTTTTCCTTCTCGGCGTTGCGGCGGGCCGTGATGGCATATTCAATCATGTAGATCACGGAATAGATCATCACTTCCGCTATGAACGCCACCAGGGCGAGTTCCAGGAAACTCTTAGCGGAGGAAGGGCGGCGGAATTCGAACGGCAGTCCGGAGCCGACCAGGGCCGCGGCGACCGCGGAAAGCGCTATCAGGAAGACCGCCGTGGCGAGGATGTGTCCGGCTGATGATCTCCGGTCCGACATATTCTTGGTCTGCTCCACGAAGAGGATCGTCAGGCAGACCATCACCAGAAGGATGAAGGTGTTGTCGGCAAATGCTGCGACCGCGTTCACCACGGATCCACCTTCAAAGAGGGTGGAACTGAATATGTAGATTATGATCCTGACAATCAGGATGATGGCCACGGCGACGGAGAGCCATGTGATCTCGAAGCTTCTTGCCTTGGACTCTTTTCCGTACCTGCCGGCGTAGCGTCTCATGAAGGTGACCAGTCCCCAGCCCATCAGCTCGGTGGTCGTGAATGTGGCGATCGCGGGAGAAAGCAGGGGGTGGTTGATGAACGTCCCTGCGAGCGCGGCGATTCCGTTGCCGAGGAGGTAGCCGAGAATGTTGGCGATGATGATGACGATGGAGGAGAACTCCACGCTCTGCCGGTACCTCAGGCAGAGGATGACCGTGAGGACAATCGTGAGCGTGGTCAGGGCCAGCTCGTCCCCGAGGTTCAGTAACCTGCACAGCACCGCCGTAGCGACGTGGAGCAGCGCGAAAGCGTGGATTATGGATGATGTCCTTAGTTTCATGCCGTTAATGATGGTTGGGTGACCGTTAACTATTCACAATCGCCAAAGTACTGCAATTTAAGAAAAATATCTTTCATTTCGTCATTAAAAGCCAGCAATTCATCCGCTTTTTCTTTCCGTTCATCGTTTCAATAATAACAAATCGGTGCTAATCAACTATATTTACGCCGAAAATGACACTGAAATTAGTATCGTAAAATGCAATCCAAGAGCAAACTTACGTTTTGGGAGATGTGGAACCTCAGCTTCGGCTTTTTCGGCGTGCAGATAGCCTACGCCCTTCAGAGCGCGAACATCAGCAGGATCTTCGCCACCCTCGGCGCGGATCCGCACCAGCTGAGCTTCTTCTGGATCCTCCCGCCTCTGATGGGCATGATCGTCCAGCCGCTGATCGGCAAGTGGTCCGACAGAACCTGGTGCAGGATGGGACGCAGAAAGCCTTATCTGCTGATCGGAGCCTTGATTTCGGTTCTCGTGATGATCTTCCTGCCGAACGCCGGCAGCCTGAGTTTCTCCTCAAGGCTGATCCTCGGACTCAACGGCGCCATGTGGTTCGGACTGTTCTCGCTCATATTCCTTGACACTTCAATCAATGTCGCGATGCAGCCGTTCAAGATGATGGTCGGGGACATGGTCGGCGAGGAGCAGAAGGCTCAGGCCTACTCGATCCAGTCGCTTCTTTGCAACGCCGGCAGCCTGGTGGGCTACCTTTTCCCGATTTTCTTCACCTGGATCGGCATCGCCAACATCGCCCCAAAGGGACAGGTGCCGCCGTCCGTGATATGGAGCTTCTGGTGCGGCGCCGCGATCCTTATCCTCTGCGTGCTATACACTTTCCTGAAAGTCAAGGAGATGAATCCTCAGGAATATGCCGAGTTCCATTCCATCGATCCAAAGCGTCAGGCTGAGGAGGAGAAGGACAATCCGGGACTCATCAGACTGCTGCTCCATGCTCCCAAGACATTCTGGACCGTGGGACTCGTGCAGTTCTTCTGCTGGGCGGCGTTCATGTACATGTGGACCTATTCCAACGGAGCCATCGCCGCCAACTGCTGGAGCGCCACCGACACGGCCTCCGAGGGCTATCAGGCGGCTGGCAACTGGGTCGGGGTGGTCTTCGCCGTGCAGGCTGTCGGATCAATCCTGTGGGCGATTGTACTTCCTAAGTTCAGCTCCTTGAGACTGGCCTATGTGGTGAGCCTTCTGATCGGAGCCGTCGGCTTCATCTCCGTTGCGTTCATCCACAACCAGTACCTGCTCTGCGTGTCGTACCTGCTGATCGGAACCGCCTGGGCCGCGATGCTCGCGCTTCCGTTCACGCTTCTGACCAACGCTCTCGACGGGGAGCATCTGGGCAGCTATCTCGGCCTGTTCAACTGCACCATCTGCCTTCCGCAGATCGTCGCCGCGGCGCTCGGCGGAGTGGTGCTGAGACTTCTGGGCGGAGTCCAGGCGAACATGCTCGTCACTGCGGGTGTCCTGCTTGCGCTTGGCGCGCTGAGCGTCCGTCTCATAAAGGAAAGGAAACAATAATAACCTTAATAACATATTAAATGAATATTCAAACAATTCAAACATTCCAGATGAAAAGGATTATAGCTGCCGTGGCGACCTTGCTTCTTTGCCTGGTCGGCACTACCGTATCCGCTCAGAGCGGGTATCAGGTGAAGGGAGTTGTAGTCGATGCCGCCGGTCCGGTCATCGGTGCCACTGTCATGGAACAGGGCACGCAGAACGGTATCGCGACCGGTCTCGACGGAGACTACATCCTTAACGTTTCCGGCCCGGATGCCACTGTCGAAATCAGCTGCATCGGCTACAAGACACAGTCTTTCAAGGCTTCCGAGGTTCCGGCCAAGATTATTCTTACCACCGACACCGAGTTTCTCGACGATGTGGTCGTGATCGGCTACGGTACCGTCAAGAAGAGCGACATGACTGGCTCGATCTCCTCCGTGAAAGCCGACCAGCTCAACAAGGGTATGGTGACATCACCATCGGATCTGCTCCAGGGCAAGTCCGCCGGCGTTGTCGTCACGATGGGTGACGGCGCTCCGGGTTCCGCCAGCACCATCAGAATCCGTGGCGGTTCCTCTCTGAAGGCCAACAACAACCCTCTCGTCGTGGTTGACGGTCTGCCTCTTTCCGAGACAGGCATCAGCGGAGTCTCCGACGCGCTTTCCTCCATCAACCCTAACGACATCGAGAGCTTCACTGTCCTGAAGGACGCCTCGGCGACCGCCATCTTCGGATCGAGAGCCTCCAACGGTGTCATCATGATCACCACCAAGAAGGGTTCCAAGGGTGCCGAAGGCATCCACGTGAGCGCGGACTTCACCGGAAGCGTCAGCCAGAACGCCAAGTACGTGGACGTGCTGACAGGCGATGAGATGCGTGACCTTATGAAATGGTATCTCGGTGACGGAGGTTCGGCCTACGCCGCCCTCGGCAAGGAGAACACCGACTGGCAGAAGGAGATCTTCCGTCTCGGAAGGACTCTGGACGGCAATGTGGCCGTGTCCGGCAGGGTAGGGAAGAGCGACATCTTCCGCATGCCTTACCGCGTGTCCATCGGCTACCACAACCAGGACGGTACCCTCAAGACCTCCAACCTTGAGCGTGAGACCATCTCTGTCAACCTCAACCCGAGCTTCTTTGACGACCATCTTCTTGTCAATCTCAACGGCAAGCTGATGAACATGGACAACAGGTTCGCCAATCAGGACGCCATCGGCGGTGCTGTCCGCATGGATCCTACCCAGCCTGTCTACGACGCGAACGGCCTGAACGGCTACTGGTGGTGGAACTTGGGCAAGGGCACGCCGACCATCGATAACTGCAACACGATGGCTCAGATGAACCCTGTCGCCCTTCTGAACGACAAGCTTGACAAGTCCAACGCCAAGCGTTTCATCGGCAACGCCCAGCTCAACTACAAGGTTCATGGATTCGAGGACCTGAGCCTCAACCTCAACCTTGGTCTGGACTGGTCCAAGTCAGACGGTACGGTTGATGTCGCTCCCGGCACGGAAATGTCATTCCACAACACCCAGGAGTCCGGTTCCGGCTATCACAACAACTATTCCCAGATAAGGCGTGACCAGACCCTTGAGTTCTATGCCCAGTACGACAAGACTCTCGGCAGGCACACCTTCAACGCGATGGCAGGTTACTCCTGGCAGCACTTCTACAACTCATCCTTCAATGAGAAGTACAAGGCTGACGGCACCCTTCCTACCGCTTCCGACTACTATCTGAGCAGTCCTAACACCTTCAGGACCGAGTACTTCCTCGTGTCTTTCTTCGGACGTGTGAACTATTCGTTCAACGACCGCCTTCTCGTGACCGCCACCCTGCGTGACGACGGCACCTCCCGTTTCGCCAACAACAAGTGGGGTCTCTTCCCTTCGGTGGCGGTAAGCTACAACTTCGGCAAGGAGAGGTTCATCGCGGACAGCGGTGTGGTCTCAGCCCTGAAGCTCAGGCTCAGCTGGGGACAGACGGGCCAGCAGGATCTCCAGTCCGGAGACTACCCGACACTGTCGTCCTACAAGTACAACACGAACCAGTCGATGTACTACTTCGGCAACAAGGTGATCACACCGATCACGCCGCTTGGCTACAACGCCGACCTCAAGTGGGAGACCACCACGACCTACAACATCGGTCTTGACTACGGCTTCCTCGGCGACAGGATCTTCGGTAGCGTGGATCTGTACAAGCGCGACACCAAGGATCTCCTGAACCGCACCCCTGTGGCCGCCGGCGCCAACCTGTCCAACTACTTGAACGCCAACATCGGTGACCTTACCAACAAGGGAGTCGAGTTTGAGTTCAACGCCATTCCTGTCCAGACAAGGGACTGGAGCTGGACCCTTGGATTCAACGCGACCTTCAATGAGACCAAGATCTCCAGGCTTACCACCGACGACGAGCGCGCCGACTACTTCGGAATCACTACCGGCGGCATCGCCGGCGGTACCGGCAACACGATCCAGATCCATCAGACCGGCCACGCCCCTAACTCGTTCTTCGTCTACAAGCAGGTCTATGACACGGACGGCAAGCCGATCGAAGGTCTCTATGCCGACCTGAACAAGGACGGCAAGATCGATGACAACGACAAGTACTGCTTCCACAAGGCCGCTCCGGACTGGACGTTCGGCTTCAACACGCAGGTGGCGTACAAGCAGTGGACCCTCGCCATGAGCGCCCACTCCAATGTCGGCAACTATGTCTACAACAACATCGCCTCCAACGGCGACCTTCTTACCGACCTCTGGGCCAACAACTTCGTGAACAACCGTTATTCCACGGCGAAGGAACACAACTTCTCGTCATACGCCCAATATTGGTCGGATCTTTACGTCGAGAACGCCTCGTTCCTTAAGATCGACAACATCACCCTCAGCCGCTCGTTCAACTTCGGCCAGAAGACTCCGATGTCGTTCAATGTCTTCGCGACCGTTCAGAACGTGGCCTGCTTCACCAAGTACGGTGGAATCGACCCTGAGATCTTCTCCGGTATCGACAACAACATGTATCCGAGACCTCGTACCTACATCCTTGGTGTCAAGTTCAACTTCTAATGCGACATAGACAATGAAAAATATTATCAGATTTACAGCGGTCGCCCTCGCCGCGACAATGCTCGCCTCCGCGGCCACGTCCTGTGTCGGTGACCTTGACGTGAAGCCTATCGATCCTAACATCGAGCTTCCGGAGGACGTGCTCAACAGCCAGGAGGCTTTCACAGCCCTTCTCGCCAAGTGCTATCAGGGACTTTCCTGCTCCGCATCCTCCGGTCCGAGCAGCGATCCGGACATCGAAGGTGTGGACGGCGGCTATGGCCAGTACATGAGAGCACTTTTCAATATGGAGGAACTCTCCACGGATGTGGCGACTTGCTGCTGGAACGATGGCGGCCTCTTTGACATTCACAATCTCAATTGGAACGCATCCAATGAGTTCGTCCTTTCGATGTACTACCGTATCTTCTTCCAGATCAGTCTCTGCAACGAGTTCATACGCCGCTCCAACGCCAGCGACATCAGCGGTTACTCCCTGAAGAACGCCTACATCGCCGAGGCGAGAGCCCTCAGGCTCTTCAGCTACTACCACGCCATCGACATGTTCGGCAACGTGCCTTTCGCGACAGAGCATCAGTCTGTGGGTTCAACCGGAGCCGAGCAGATCTCCCGCGCCGACCTCTTCGACTGGATGGAGAGCGAGTGCAACGACCTTCTTGGCGGCAGCGACCTCGCCGAGCCGGGTAAGAATGAATATGGCCGCTGCGACAAGGGTATGGTGCAGATGATTCTCGCCAAACTCTACCTCAACGCCGAGGTTTGGAAGGGTACAGCGATGTACGACAAGGCTGCCGCTGTCTGTGAGAAGATTATCAGTGAATATCCTCTCCACACCAAGAGCGCCGGCAAGTACAGCGCCTGGCAGGAGCTATTCATGGCAGACAACCACCTTTGGACAGCCAACACGACCTACAACGGTGACGAGATCATATTCGCCGTGGAGCAGGATGGAATCCTTGTTCAGTCCTACGGAGCCACTAACTATCTCGTCTTCGGCTGCACGGGTGGCAAGATGGACGCCGCTGCGATCGGTATCTCCACAGGTTGGGGCGGTCTTTCCCTGACAGGGGCTTTCACCAGCAAGTTCGAGGACGCTGACCTTCGCGCCACATTCTACAGGGGCGAGGAGTTCGATCAGTACGTCGATGCCTTGCGCCGTGAGTCCGACAGCTGGTCTAACGGTTGGAAGTCAATGAAATTCCTGAATGTGAACCACGATGGCGGCAAGGCTCAGGCCGATGGCTTCGTGGACACTGACTGGCCTGTCTTCCGCGGTGCCGACGCCTATCTGATGTACGCCGAGTGCGCCGCCAGGGGAGCCGCCGACAAGACCAAGGGACAGCAGTACCTTGACGCTGTACGCGCGAGAGCGGGTGTGGGCAGCATCGCCCTCACTCTTGACAACATCATCGACGAGCGTGGCCGCGAGCTTTACTACGAGGGCTTCCGCCGTCAGGATCTGATCAGGTTCGGACTCTTCACATCCGACAAGTACCTTTGGGAATTCAAGGGAGGCGTGCAGGCCGGAAAGGCTGTTGACGATCACTTCAATCTGTATCCGATCATGTCCAGCGACCTCAACGCTAACGGTAATCTTAAGCAGAATCCTGGTTATTAACAGATTATGAAAAAGTTATTTTACACGATAATCGCATTTGCGGGAATCCTTGCGGCTTCCTGCTCAACGGATGAGGACAAGCTGGTCTTCGATCCATCATCCTCCGTGGCCCCGACTCTGGGAACCCTGGCCGGAACCACGCTCTCGTCCGACGGCGCTGACCTGACCTTCGAGTTCACACAGCCGAAATACAATGTCGATGCCGGCGTGCTATACGCTCTCTACGCCTCTGATTCTCAGGATTTCGGGAAGCAGGAGAAACTCGCCGCCACCATCGGCGGCACGACCGTGACCGTCAAGCAGTCCGCCCTCAACTCGGTGATCCTGAATCTGGGCGGCGAGCCTGGCGCGGAGTTCACGGTCTACCTCAGGCTTGACTCATGGCTAGCGAACAACAAGAACATGGCTGTGGAGTCCTCGCTGGCCCGTTCCGGCGTGTTGTCCGCCACATTCGTTCCTTACAGCCAGCTGATCCTTGACAAGGATATCTATGATCACGTCTGGGTGATGGGCGACTACAGCGGATGGAGCCACGACAAGGCGCAGCTCCTCTACAATTACAGCAAGGACGGCAACATATTCACAGGCGTTGTTGACTTTGAGGACAAGGCTGCGAGCGGCATCAAGTTCACCGGTGCGGCTTCCTGGGACGAAGCCACTGGCAACTGGGGAACGGCTAATCCTGACGATGCGTCCGAGGCTGCCTCTGTGACACTTCTCAATGGATCCAACGACAACATCATGTGCTACGCCAAGCGTTTCTACAAGTTCACCCTTGACAAGAAAGCCCTCGTCCTGACCAAGGAGTGGGGTGCTGATGTCATCGGAATTGTAGGTGCGTTCAACAATTGGGGCGAACAGCCGGACATCGAGATGAACTACAACAAGGACTATGTCCGTTTTTGGGCTGACGCTGAGTTCACAACCGACACGGAGATCAAGTTCCGTGCTGACGGTGCGTGGGGTTACGAATGGGGACAGGATGCTGTTGTTAAAGGTTCTAACATCCCTGTCAGCGCAGGTAAGTACCGTGTTTACCTCGATCTCAACAAGAAGACCGTTGAGCTCAACACCTCTATGTACGGCAAGACCGAGCCTTCCGCCGGCGGAGACACACCGGAACCTGAGAAGCCAGCCGTTTGGTCTTTGATCGGAACGATAGGCGGCACGAATTGGGATACTGACACCGATATGACAAACACCGATGGTGAGGTTTGGATCGCCCGCAGCGTGGCGTTGACCGCAAATGATGAGTTCAAGCTCCGTTTTGGCCACGACTGGCCCGATGCTGTTGGAGGCACCGAGGCCAACTCAAAGAGCACGATTGATCCGACGAATCCTTATGATGTCTTTAAGCCAGTGCTTGGGACAGTTTTCGCGACAGGTGGAATGAACATCCAGGTCGGAGTGGAAGGTACTTATGATGTCACTTATGACAACGCCGCCAAGACCATCCTCGTGGAGAATCACAAGGCTCTCTTCTCGCTGATCGGAGACATCAACGGTTCTGGCTGGGGCAAGGACTTCGTTATGACCCAGGACGGAGATGTCTGGACAAGTCCTGTTGTGACTATCGGAGGCGAATTCAAGATCCGTTACGATTTCTCTTGGGCGGACTCCAACACCTACGGTGTGGCTGAAGGGACTACCGTTGAGATAGGTAAGGAATTCACTGTGGTTCAGCCGGGCGGAAACATCAAGGTTCCCGAGGCTGGTGACTACAAGGTGATCTTCAATGCGAAGACCCTCGCCGTGACCATCCAGAAGTAATATCCACTTTTTTTCAGACGCACCCGATGGGAAAATATGCCCGGGTGCGTCTGATTTATTATATTCGTAGATTATGAGACGATCTTCTTTTCTCTTGAGTCTTATAGGCCTTGTCCTGGCCGCCGCGCTCCTTGCGGGGTGCGACAAGAAAGGCACGACTCCCGATCCGACTCCGGGGCCGGAGACTCCGGAACGCACTGGCGAATCGGGAATATCCTACCAGATGCTGGTATATTCATTCGCCGACAGTGACGGCGACGGCTGCGGCGACTTCAAGGGAATCCAATCCAGACTTGACTATCTGAAGGAGATGGGAGTCCAGGCCATCTGGCTTTCCCCGATCCACCCGGCTTCATCCTATCACGGCTACGATGTCCTGGACTATTCCGGCGTCAATCCCGACTATGGCGCCGAGGCCGACTTCAAATCCCTTCTGGACGCGGCACACGCCAAGGGGATCAAGATCTATCTTGACTATGTGCTGAACCACACATCCAAGGATCATCCGTGGTTCCTTGACGCGAAAAAAAGCGCGGGCAGTCAGCACCGCGACTATTATATCTTCTCCGACAACCCGCAGGCCGACATCCGTGACGGCAAGATTCCGATGATCGCCACCGAGGGCGCGCGCGGCTACGACTCCGGCCAGTGGTTCTCCGCCGTGACGGGCGTTGACGGCAAGCTCAAGGTGAGGTTCACCCTTGCCCTGGACAACGCCGGCAAGCCTTCGACACTGAGGATGGACAAGGTTGACGAAGTGTCCAACACCGGCAGTCAGAACTCGGGGATATGGCTGTATTACGGCGATGACAACATGGCGCAGTTCTACAAGAGCGGGGCTAAGGAATGCACTCTGTCACTGGAGTTTGAATCCTCCTGGGGCGTGCTTGTGAGAACCAGCCGGACCCAATGGGACTCCCACAAGTACGGCGCTCCGTCCGGAAAGAACCAGCTTTCCTATGGCGTTCCGCTCGCGCTTTCGAACACCAACGCTCAGGACATCATTCTGCCTGGAATGACCACGACGATGTACCACTCGCATTTCTGGACAGACTGGTTCGCCGACCTGAACTACGGCCCCGCGGCCACCTGCGAGCAGTCCGCAGCTTTCAAGTCTGTCTGCGAGTCCGCTGACAAGTGGATCAGGATGGGAGTGGACGGCTTCCGTCTGGACGCTGTCAAGCACATCTACCACAACGCCGATTCGGACGAGAACCCGACATTCCTGAAGAAGTTCTACGACCGCTGCAACTCCACCTACAAGTCCGCCGGTGGCAAGGGTGACTTCTACATGGTGGGCGAGCAGTTCAGCGACGCCTCCGAGGTCGCGCCATACTACAAAGGCATTCCAGCCCTCTTTGAGTTCAGTTTCTGGTGGAGGCTGAAGGACTGCATCAACAACGGTGACGGAAGTTCCTTCGTCGGCACGATCCAGAACTATCAGAAACTCTACGCGGGCTACCGCTCCGACTACATCGAGGCCACTAAACTCTCCAACCACGACGAGGACAGGGCCGGGAACGATCTCGGAAAAAGTGTGGCCAAGATGAAACTCGCCGGCGTGGTTCTCCTTACGGCGGGCGGCCAGCCTTACATCTACCAGGGCGAGGAACTCGGCTACTGGGGGTCCAAGTCCAGCGGCGACGAATATGTCCGCACACCGATCATGTGGAACTCCGACGGTTCGTCGCTCGCCGACGGCAAGTTGAGCGGCAAGGTGGACAGGACGATGCTCTCCTCAGGAATCTCTGTCGAGAGCCAGGCGAAGGACGACGGTTCCATCCTCAATGTTTACCGCCGTTTCGGTGTGCTGAGGGATCAGTACAAGGCCTTGGCCAAGGGTTCGTTCGACTACTGTCCGGCTGCATCTTCTGTGGCTTCCGTCTCCGCATGGTACCGTGCCTATGATGGCCAGAAGGTCTTGGTTGTCCATAATTTCTCCGCTGGCAACGCCTCCGTCAACTTTACGTCCGACAAGCTGGACAACGCCGTCGCCACGAACGGAACCGTGAAGGTAAATGGCTCCAGGTTGACTCTGGGAGCATATTCATCAGTCGTTTTTCTGCAATAGTTAATTTGACATTATATGAGACGCACACTATTCATTCTGCTTGCCTCGCTTCTGGTGCTCTCCTGCGGGCGCGATCCCGGAGAGGCTGCCGTTGAGCGTGACTGGACCCGCGACGCTGTGGTCTATGAACTGAACACCCGTCAGGCGACCGCCGAAGGCACCTTCGCCGCAGCCCAGAGGAAACTTCCTGAACTTAAGGAACTTGGGGTGGACGTTGTCTGGCTGATGCCTGTCTATCCGATCGGCGAGAAAGGCCGCAAGGGAACTCTCGGCTCCTACTATGCCATCAAGGACTATTGCGACATCAACCCGGAGTTCGGCACCCTGGAGGATTTCGACGACTTTGTCGGCGCGGCCCACGACCTTGGCCTCAAGGTCATCATCGACTGGGTGGCCAACCACACCTCTCCGGATCATCCGTGGGTGACGGGGAAACCTGCCGACTGGTACGTCCGCGACGCGGAGGGCAACACGATTGTCGAATATGACTGGACGGACATCGCCAAGCTCAACTACGAGTCCAAGGAGATGCGGGCCGAGATGGAGAAGAGCATGCGTTTCTGGCTTGACAGGGGGATCGACGGCTTCCGCTGCGACGTGGCCTATCAGGTGCCGCAGGATTTCTGGGCTGATGTGTTCTCGAAGTTCAGGTCTGAATATTCCCGCAGACTCTACTTCCTCGCCGAGGGGGAGGAGCCTTGGCTGCACGAGGCCGGCTTCGACGCCACCTACGCCTGGAAACTGCACCATCTGCTGAACGACATCGCGCAGGGGAAGGCCGGAGCCGACAGCCTTGTCCGCTATGTGGAATGGAACGCCACTGCCTATCCATCCGGCAGCCATAGGCTTACGTTCGTCACTAACCATGACGAGAACTCTTGGTCCGGCACTGAATATGAAAGGATGGGCGACGCTTGGAAGGCGATGGCTGTCCTCTGCTGGACACTTCCGAACTCCCAGCCGCTGATCTACACCGGTCAGGAGGTCGGCTACAACCACCGTTTCGAGTTCTTCGAGAAGGATCCGATGCCGGACTGGCACCACAACGCCACCACGGATTTCTACACCTATCTCAATGATGTGAAGCACGCTCATCCGGCTCTGGATTCTGACAATCCGTCCTTCGAGGTGCTTTCCTGCACCGATTCCGCTCTGGTCTTCAAGCGCGCTTTGGACCAGGACAGCGTGATCGTCAGCGTTCAGTTGCAGGCTCCGTGGAGCTGGAGTATAACTGTCCCGGAGTCAAGGGTTTCGCGCGTGGAGCCGCCGAGCTGGTGGGTGGGCATGAAGACCCCTCTCCAGCTGATGATCCACGGCGATGGCATCGCCGGCTATGATGTCAGGATCGAGGGTGAAGGTGTAGGCGTCAAGGAGATTCATAAGGCGGACAGCCCTGACTATCTTTTTGTTGACGTGGCCGTAAGCGCATCGGCTAAGCCCGGTGAGTACGGCATCATATTCACGAAGGATGGCAGTTCCTTCCGCTATCCGTACCGGATCGCCGCGAGGGAGGAAGGTTCCGCCGAGCGTGGCAGTTTCACAACTTCGGATCTTATCTATCTGATCTGCCCCGACCGTTTCGCCAACGCCGACAAGGGAAATGACAACACCGATGACACCGCCGAGAAGGCTGACCGCAGCGAGCCGTTTGGTCGCCACGGTGGTGATCTTCAAGGCATTATCGATCATTTGGACTACATCGCCGACCTTGGCGCCACCGCCGTCTGGTGTACTCCGCTTCTGGTGGACGACCAGTCCGAGGGGTCTTACCACGGCTATGCCTGTGGCGACTACTACCGCATCGACCCACGTTTCGGCAGCAATTCCCAGTACCGGGAATATGTCGCCAAAGCCCACGAGAAGGGTCTGAAAGTGATAATGGACATCGTGACCAACCACTGTGGCACCGGCCACTGGTGGATGAATAATCTTCCGTTCAAGGACTGGATCCATCAGTTTCCTGAATATACCGGCTCGAACATCGCCTTTTCAACGGCGATGGATCCGAACGCGTCGCAGTACGATGCGAATTTACAGGTCAGCGGCTGGTTCGTGCCTTCGATGCCGGACATGAATCTGGACAACCCGTTCATGCTGAAATATTTCCAGCAATGGGCGATCTGGTGGACCGAGTTCTCCGGCCAGGACGGCCTGCGTGTGGACACCTACCCGTACAACGAGAAAGTCCCTATGAGCAAGTGGTGCGAGGCCGTGATGAATGAATATCCAAACTTCAACATCGTGGGTGAGTGCTGGGACTCCAACATCGACCAGCTTGCCTACTGGCAGGGCGGCAACGCCAACCGTGACGGTTTCGACTCCCACTTGCCTTCGATTATGGATTTCCCTCTCCAGGAGGCGATCAACGCCGCTCTTTGCGAGGACGAGCCGCAGTGGGGACAGGGCATGGTCAGGGTGTATTCCGCCCTCTCCCATGACGCAACCTATCACGATGTGTCCAAGATGCTGATATTCCTGTCCAACCATGATCATTATCGTGTCGCCGACGCCTGGAGGCAGAATCCGGACAAGTTGAAGATCGCCTACACCCTCCTTGCCACTGTCCGCGGCATTCCGCAGATCTTCTACGGTGACGAGATGGCCTTCGCCACCGGCAAGACCTACAAGAGCGACGGCGAGCTGAGGATGGACTTCCCAGGCGGATGGGAAGGCGACAAGGTGGATCTCTTCACCGAAGAAGGCCGCGCCTCCGCCACCGTCACAGTCGGCGGAAAAACAATCCCGCAGGGACAACTCGCTGAGCTTCACGACTATGCCAAGACCCTCTTCCAGTGGCGGAAAACCAAGGATGTGATCCACACCGGCCGCACGATGCACTTCCTCGGCCGTGACAACACCTACGCCTTCTTCCGCTACAACGACACCGACAAGGTCTTCGTCTATGTGAACAATTCCCCGGAGCCGAAAACCATCCCATGGTCCCACTACTCCGAGATCGCCTCCGACCTAAGCACCGGCCGCAACGTCCTCACCGGCGCCCCCGTCCAGATCTCCGACTCCACCATCGTCCCACCTTCCACCGCCCTTGTTGTGGAATATTCATTGAAATAGAACCGTTTATATTTGATGGAATATTTGTGTAAAATACTTTTATGCGCCGATACTTTTATGCGCCGATACTTTTATGCGCCGATACTTTTATGCATAACAATCTCAGCATCCGCACATTCGGGAAGTAATATCGCCTTTGATGAGCGTTCGTGTCTGCTTTCAGCCGAACGCTCATATTCAGAGGCCTTGATGCTTGGTGACACCACAAAGACAATCACAGGAGTGGTTATGGAAGAAGGTGACACTCCCGTACCATTTGCGTTTGTGTCATTATATTCAAAGAAAGATTCCACGCTTGTCGCCGGTGAAATGAGCGATGAGCGTGGACGTTTTTCTCTGCGATTCCCGGGTGGCCCTACTGTGCTCAATATCAGTTGTATCGGTTATAAGACCATCGAGATGCCTGTGACGGCGTTGGATTTGGGCACAATCTATATGACGACCGATGCGAGCCTGCTGGAAGATGCGACTGTGGTGGCTCACCGAAAATACATTTCAAGGGAAAACGGTGGGCTGACACTGAATGTTCAGGGCTCCGGTTTGAGGAACATCGGTAAGGCCGCTGATGTGATCAAGTATATTCCCGGAATGCTTTATGCCAACGGCAAATATGAGGTGTTCGGGAAGGGTGAGCCTGTAATTTATATTGACGGAAGAAAGATGGCGAACGTTTCCGAGCTATCGCTTCTATCCTCCTCCAATGTGAAGTCTGTCAAACTTATAACCAATCCGGGGGCTGAATATGACGCTGGCACAAGGAGCGTCATTGCCATCGCCACCGTCAGGCACACGTTGGATGGCGTTTCCGGCATTGTCGGAGCGGAACTTTTCAGGCACAGGCAGTGGTCCGGCAACGAGGATGTTAACCTTAATATTCATAAAGGGGCCGTGGATGTTTTTCTTGCATATCGGTATGACAACACGAAAAGCGACATTCAATACGACATCGACCAGACCAATTACGAGCAAGACACCTTCCACGAGGTTTCGGCTTCTGAATATTCAGACCGCTCCCGCTCGCACGATTACAGTGCCGGGGCGAATTACGCGATAAATAAGAATCATACCGTTGGTGGCAAATATATGGGAACCATTTCCGACTACAAATTGCTTGATTCTCCTTACGACTATATGCAGGTGTATCGCAACGGTGAGCTTTTGACTTCCACGGACAACAAGACCGATGAGTCGGAAAAGGAAAGGTTCCACAATGCCAATGTCTATTATATCGGCAAGTTTTCTGATAAATTACAGGTCAATGTGGATGCCGACTATGTATATTCCCGGTTGCATCATTGGCAGCAAGTGATTGAGACAAGCCGGATTGACGCGGTGTCGGAGAGCACCCATGTTCAAAATGACCAACGCAACCGCGCGGTCGCTTTCAAGGACGTGTTCGCTTGGAATATTAGTGAGGTCAGCGGACTTGATTTCGGGACTGATTTCAGCAGGATCAGCTCTTGTGGCACGTCAGTCAATGAAGAAGGCAAGATTGCCGATGACCGGTTCAAAAACAATGAAACCAAGTATGCGGGATTTGTCTCCTATCGCTTGTTTTCTGAAAAATGGAAGGGGAGCGTCGGGCTTCGCTATGAATATGTCCACGCCATCAACACAGACCAGGGTGAGGTGAAGAACAGGAATGATTATTCTGACCTTCTGCCTTCACTGTCTCTTTCAACCTCTCTCGGGAAAGTGGATATGAGTCTTGATTTCAGCAGCAGGGTCAACCGCCCTTCGTTCCGTCAGTTGAACAATAGCGTCAGCTATAACAACCAATACCATTACGAACAAGGGAACATTTACCTGAAACCGCAATATGTCTATGACGCTGAGTTCAGTCTGGATTACGGCATTTTAGACTTCAAAGTTGATTATCAGTACATCAAGGATTATATTCATCCTACGGTTGTGGCGATCGAAGGCAAGCCCGGAACGGTAGCCTGGATGTCAACCAACGCAGACAGATTCCAGCAGTTAGGCGCGCAATGCGTTGTGGCTCCGGTTATTGGCTGCTGGAGGCCGACCCTGACGGCAGGAGTGTACAAGCCTTACTTTACGCTTGCGTACAACGGTTCCGAGACTAGTTATAATCGTCCTTACGGCCTCCTGGCTTTCCAGAACGCTGTCGAACTGAAAGGCGACTGGCTTTTGCGTGGTGATTTTTACTGGAACCTAAAAGGACATCACGGCATCTATGACCAGAACAGCCGCGCATCTTGCAACGTGATGGTTCAGAAACAATTGCTTAAGAAAAGGCTTACGATAACGTTGAAGGCTGAGGACTTGTTTGACTGGTCAAGGTTGAGTGATGTGAAGAGAGTCAATTTTGTGGTGCAGACCAGAAAGGTGAACAGCTTCAACCGTTGCGTCATCGCCTCCATCACCTATAATTTCAACAGTTTCAAGGATAAGTACCACGGCAGCGGTTCGGCCGACGACGAGATCAACCGCTTTTAGATGTGAGATATTCACGTGCGGCTGGCTGCGAGGTCGGTCATCAATGTAGTGTGCGACGACGGGAGCGGAAACATCAAATATTGCTCCTGTCGAGGGCAAAAACGCATACGACGGCAGCATTTTCTTCGGATAACGCTGCCGTCGTGATTAGGGAAGGTTCTTTGGCGTGTATTTTCCGCTTTTAGAAGAGTATGTTCTTGCTTTACCACTCACGTTATCGATTCCGTAAGTGATCATGTATTCTCTAAGGGTAGCACTTTTGACCTCTTTTGCTTCTCAAGAGTGTATTCTGCACTCTCGGGAAACGTTTAGTCCGCTTTTCGTTTCCCGAGGGTGTTGTTTGGCACTCATAAGCGAC
>OIXX01000063.1_pt1 | contig 84251 bp, 64 predicted proteins | sample 1588161 | NCBI WGS metagenome assembly OIXX01 (sample SAMN03283274) | human gut metagenome | biome: human-associated habitat; material: feces | host: Homo sapiens | place: Peru | collected 2012 | reverse complement strand
CCGAGGCATTCGCCGACGAACTGCTAGAATTGCAGGACCAACAGGGGTGTTGCACCTCTAAATAGACATCGGGTCGTTGCATTGATTACCGCAGTAGTGAAGCCCAAGGAACGGTGGGCAAGAATCACACCTTGGATTGTGGCCGTCGCTGCTTTCGCAGTAGCAATTCTTGTTGCGATCTTCCTTTAGTGGACATTTCGTTATCAGGTCGAATCTTAGATGATATACAGACCTCGACGTTGAGGTGCATAGCGTTCTGAGACCTCTCCGGAATAAAGGCCTAGTTTCCATCAAACTAGGCCTTTATTATGCGGTATAAGCCACGTGTATCTTTGGCTCAGATAAGCAAGAAGCGCTATGCCTGCACAATTCAGACTTTGTCCCACTGACACGAATTGCGCAGATACGGTCTTGGAAATCACCTTTATTTAGAGTGATTCCCATTCTTTTGCACCATTCCTCAATGGATGGCTACCGCCGAATAACCGTAGATCGCCATGCCGGCTTTCATTAGCTGCAATACCACGTGTGCTGCCGCAATGACATCCGGATTCTTGCCCATGTCTCGCCTATATATGGCAGATGCGAGCTTGTGCAGTTATGAAGACCGCAGTCGGCTCGTTATGAACGCGCAGACGGAGGCAGCGACCAGCAACAGAAGCGACGTGACGGCGAGCGCCTGCACTGCGGAGCCGGTACGGGGCATGTCTGGCTGCTTGGGCTCGGCGGGCTTGCCAGGTTCGTTCGGCTTGTCTGGCTCTTCTGGCTTGGCTATGGATTTGATGTTCACTGTTACTTGCGTGCTGATTTCATCATGGCCGGAGGTACGGAATTGCGGGTCCGCTCCCCCATCGGCGGTTTCAGTATTGCGTGTTGCAGTGATGGTGACGGTTTGGCTTACCGCATCAAACGCTTTTCGCTTGGCGACTGCCTGCAGCGCGAGCTCGATCTGCTTGTTCAGAGCTTGCAGTTGCTCGGCATCCGCTACGAGACGATAGTCGGAAATACCGTTCAGTTTGGTTCTGGTGAGGTCCAGCAGACTGTCGTTGGTTAGATTCTGCAAGGTTGAGCCTTGCTCAAGTGCTACCGTGGGGTAATCACTTGAAATAGCCAGCTCACTGATATCAAACATGCCGTCGTCGCCGTTTGGGATTAGGCCTACCATGTCGGCTAAGTAGGGTGTGAGATTCTCCGTAGTGGAGAATGAGCCGCCCATGAGCACAAGCGTGTCAAGCCCGGCGGGGATTGCGCCATGGTATTCACCGCCGCGAATGCTCGCATAGCCAAGGTGTTCGGCATCGTCCAACATGCCGATCAGTGTTGGTGCGGTGAATGTTCCTGCGGAAATACTGGCCTTGGCAGAGGTGCCGTTTGTTTCCGCGAACCGCATGAGCGTAGTGTTCGATGTGAAGTTTCCACCTTGAATCTGCAACGCTCCACGGCAGTCGATTGCGGGATTATCTCCACCGGCAACCGTGCCCGATCCGGTGACGGTAAGCTGCATGTTCGCAGGAACGATGATTGCCGTGGTATTGCTGGCGTTGAGCGCATGTCCGTTCAATTCGAGCGTGACCCCGCGCACCACTTTCGGTGGGGTGACGGTGACGCTTTCCGTAGTATCGGTAAGCAATGTGACCGTATTGTTCTTCATCGACGTATGGTCAATCGCATCTTGCACGCTCATATAGGTCGTGTTGCCCACTTGAGCGACCGGCTGCGGCTCATCTGCGAACGCCATCATGGGAAACAACAGCGTTCCCGATAATGAGATAATCAAGAAAAACGCGATAATCGCCGTCGAAAGCGTTGACAACATATGGATGTGGTGTGATTGCAGACGTTTGACCGCCTGCTTTTCATGCTTATACATGATCGTTCCTTGCATGGAGCGGTGATTAACTATTTCAAACGCACCGAAATGCGTGTAGACCACCCTCAGCCCTGAGGGATAAAGAAAAGCAAAATAACAATATTACAACGTTGAAAAATTATCTCACGCAATCTACATAAAAAGCAAATCGACTGCCGAAAGAAACTAGACAAATAGTAGAGTAACTAACTCTCTATCAGTGGTATTGCAATCATGTCAGCAATTCCCCAGAAATTTTTATACAAGTAAAGAATGATAATAAACAGCAAAAGATACACCACACTTCAAATACTATAGGAAAGTTTTCTTACTGATGTGTCAGTATTGCATGCAAAAAACGACGCGATCCATCCAGGTGATACAAACACCCCATGGACCGCGTCATACCCCACTATTTCCCAGTGCATAACACCTTAGGGAAGAAGGAAAAATAAAAGCTCTGCAAGAGCGAACCCTAAAAAGGTTCAGAGCGCACCCTGATCGCTTGGAGTCTGCGAACCAGAGCCAGAATCGCTACCGGAACCGGAATCAGAACCGCCATTGCCAGGCTTGGCACCAGAACCAGGACTACTACCGGAACCGGAATCAGAACCGCCATTGCCAGGCTTGGCACCAGAACCAGGATTACTACCGGAACCAGGAGTATTGCCAGGTGTAATAGGAGCCGAGGGAGGCAATCCACCGGAAGGCTGCCGCGTGTACTGGTAGTTGTACGAATTGCCAGTATTGCTCTGTTGCCGCTGTTGCTGCTGTTGATTCTGCGCAGCCAACGCGTTCATGGAAGCATTCACATCATCAGATGCGGTTTGCAAATCCGTTATCGACTGGTTAATGGCATTAGTATCGGTACTGTTGCCATTGAACAATTCCAAAGCATGATCAATGGCGCTTTGCAACGTCACTCGCGTGGAATCATCCGCCACTTGGTACAGGCTATTGTCAAGCAGTGACTGCGCATTATTGATGGCTGTTTCAAGCTTCTTCAGCGCATCAGCGTTGTCTTGCTTCTCCTTAGCCTTCTGACTGTTCGTAACGGCTGTTGCAGAATCATTCAAGGTCTTGGACTGGCTTTGCAATGTAGGCAGTTGCTTGTTCATGGCTTTACTGCGCTGGCGAAGTTCAGCGTTGTTCAAATCAGCACTGCACTCCCCCACCGTTGTAAGATTCTGCGCATCTTTCACTGCAGACTGCAACGTGGTCAGCGTTTTCGCATCCGAAACCTGATCACTTTTCACATTCTGCAACGATTTGGCGTTCTTCAACGCCGACTTGTGTTCCTTCACAGCCTTCTCATATGCCTTGGAAGACTTTTGGCACATGCTCAATGCGGTACGGTGCTGTTCGTTCCGTTCAAGCCCTTGGTCATACTGCTGGCGCTGCCAAACACCAAATCCAACGCCCGCGGCAACCAACGCCACTATGGCCACAATCGCAACGGTAATAATAATTGTCTTGCGATGTGGCTTCTTTGGCGGAACCGGAACAAGCCTCAATGGATCATGCTCGTCGTTTTCCATGTCAGACAGGTCATCTGGCATGGGCAGGCTTTCAGGTATGAAGGTAGTAGAAGCAGAGGCAGGAGAATCCACAAAAAGCGGCATAGTGGAATCCGCAGAAAAGGCCGACTCTACCGGAGATGCAAACGAAACAGTTCTCTCGGCAGATTCAGCAGATGGTGAAGCATCAGAAGACTGTGCAACATCGAGCGTTGTGGTCGAAGAAGACGTCGAATCAGGCTCGAACGACGGGGTGGAATCGTTGTCAGCACCAGAAATATGTTTTCCTGCACTATTCGGAAAATCCTCAACATGAAGGTTTACCGTGGGCGCATCACTCACCGGGGTGGATGACGTGGCAGCAGTCATGCTTGTGGCTGCAGCCTGCGCATAAGCCGCATCAGATGCCTCGCCACGTTCCACAGCCGACTCAACTTCCGAAAAGGTGATCGGTGGAATATCCCAGAATGTATCCACCACATCATGCTCGGAAGCCGACTGCGCCTTGATCTGCTGCTCGCCCTGAGAGCCCGAAGAGTCTTCCGACGAAACAAGATGCGACAGATTCGGCACAGTATTGTTGTTGTCACCCATGTTGATTCCTTATTACAGCGTGAGACCGAAGCTTCACGCTCCGGTCTCATGTTCCGCCTTATGCACTACTTGCGGCTACTTTTTGTGGCTTTTCTTCCGCGGAGCATCCTCGTAGTAGTAGTAATAGTAGTTCGATTTGGAATGCGTCTTCTTCGGATCGGCATAGTTGAAGATGAAACCAAGCACCGGAACCTTGGCTGTATGACAGGATTCGGAAATCTCCTTGAGTTCCTTCTTCTCGCACACGCCACGACCGGTCACCAGAACCAATCCCTTGCCCCAACGGCCGAACACGATACCATCGTTGGAAACACTCAACGGAGCGGTATCAATAATAACGTAATCATACTGGGTCAAAGCCTGCTCGACCATAATACGCATGGTGTCTGATCCAAGAAGCACGCCAGCATTCGCCGGACGCTTACCAGCAGGAAGAATATGCAGAGTCGGCTTCCAGTAGTTCTGCACCACATCTTTCGGAGACATCTGGCCAGAAAGCACGTGCGCCAAACCGGCAGAACCTTCAAGACCCAAATGATGCGCAACGGAAGGATGACGCAAATCGGCGTCGACCAGCAGCACGCGAGCACCATCTTCAGCCAAGGCCGCAGCCACGTTGATTGACACGGTGGTCTTGCCCTCAGAAGGCTGCGCACTGGTAATGACCAGCAGCTGCCCCTTGCCCGCAACCTTATCGGTCTGCAAGAATTCGATATTGGTGTGTATACGGCGGAATTCCTCAGCAATAGGGCCATTAGGCTGGCTGACAAGCACTGGGCGCTTCTCACCCAGGGAATTATCCTGAGGCACGGAACCCAAGGAAGACGCCCCAACCAAGCTGCGCACGTCGGAGGTCTCCTCGACCTTGGTGTTCAGCATGTCTTTCAGCAGTGCGGCTAACACGCCAAGCACCAGACCTGCGACCACACCGACCGCCAGATACAGCGGCTTATTCGGCGAGCTCGGGCTTTCAGGCACACGTGCCCTCTGCACGATGGAGATCTTCACCGGAGACTTATCTGCCGCGGAATACAGATCGTTTTGAATCACGTTCTGCATAGACACTGCCACCGCATTGGCAATGTCGGACGCCTGCTGCGCGTCACCGTCTTCCGCGGAAATGTTCACGAACGCGGTGTCCGTAGGATTGGTGACAGTCAGTTGCCCGGCCAGACTCTTCACTGAAGTATCCAGTCCAAGATCTTTGATGACCGGCTCAAGCACGGTTTCGGTGGTTGCCAACGTTGTATACGACGTGATCTGGCCGGCGATGTACGTGCCACCCGTGTACTGCTGGCTAATGCCCGCATCATTCCCCTGAGATGCATTGTACGTAGCCATAGCCTGAGCCGTGGCGGTATACTTCGGCGGAACCAAGAAAGTGTACGCAGTCACCCCGGCGAAAACCATCACAAATATGATGGCCGCGGTGACCAGATGCTTGCGAATGATACGCATCAAATCCATCAGCGTGATGCCGTCTTCAGAATCATCTTCAACGGCAACCTGCTGGACGTTAGCGTTCTCTGCGGAAGTCACTGAACCCCTCATCTCTGTATATCAAAAATCTTAAGAAATGCTACCCTACCCCCTAGAAATAGAGTCGGTTTTATCAGGCAGCAATCGCTTTTTTCACTATTTATCCATACGAATGTGCCATGATAAAAAGCTGGAACACCTAACAGAGGGGGATTAATGTCTCAACATGCGAGCGCTCACGCCGCCCGTTCTCACAAGCTTCGCAATACATTGCTTGTCATTACAGCACTGCTCATCCTACTGATCATTGCCGGAGGCGCCGTCAGTCTGAATTTCTACAAGCAGGCGAAGGAAGTCAAAGCTCACGAGGAACAGGCGGTCTCGTCTCTTTCGGCCATCACCGACGTCAACACGTTGAAGGATGCTCAGGCGTCGGATGCCGCGATCAAACAGGCACAGACCCATACCGCCGCGGCAAGAGATATTGCCAATGGAACACTGTGGAACATGCTGTCGAAGATGCCGGTCGTGGGCGGTGACGTTACCAACGTACAGGGCATGACGCAGGTGGTGGATGATTTGGTGCAACAAACACTGCCGTCACTCACCGATGTGGTACAACAACTCGCGAACGCGCAGATCAGCGGTGAGAATGGCCAGCTGAATCTTCAGCCCATTGTGGATGTGCAAGATGACTTCTCTTCGGTAAGCAAGCAGGTGAAGTCGTTGAATTCGAAGCTCAGCAATCTGCCTGAACCACGTATCGGCATGGTGAAGAAGGCATACTCGCAGAGTCGCAGCCAGTTCACCAAGGTTACGGACATGGTGGAGCAAGTGAACAATGCGCTGCAGATGCTCCCCTCCTTCTTAGGACAGAACGGTGCCCGAACGTATCTGCTGGTGGCGCAGACCACTTCCGAACAACGTTCCGGCGGCGGACTGGTGGGCTCCATGGGTACGTTGCAGACCGATCATGGACAAATTCAGGTCGGTGAGTTCCATCACAATGAAGACTTCATTAACGGCAGTAATGGCAATGCTTCGGAACATGCCGTATTCAAGGGGCCCCTGGGATTCTCCTTCGATATTCGCGATACGTTCGCGGTGCCAGACATCGCCCGCAATGCGGAAATGATGAATGAAGCCTGGCAGCGCTCCCAATATGCCTGCGATGTTGACGGTATCGTATCTGTCGATCCGGTGTTCATCCAGAAAATGGTGGAGATCAACGGCAATGTGACGTTGGAAAACGGTACCGTGCTCACCGGCGAAAATACCGCTGAATACATGCTCAACACCATCTATAAGGAAGTTCCCGTATCTCTACAAGACACGTATTTCGAATACATCGCCTCCACCATAATGAACAGGGCTTTCAGCAACATGGACATTGCCAAGATGATGAAGGTAGCTCAAAGCATCGGCGAATTAACTAAGAACCGCCATTTCTACGCATACACGTTCCATGATGATGAAGCCAAATATTTCCAAGGTGCCGGACTCGCCAAGGGCACTCCAGACAGCGAAACCGATCCGGAAGTGGGCATTTACCTCAATGAACAGAATCCGTCGAAGTTGGGATGGTATATCGACCGTAAGACTCAGATTACCAAAACCGGTCAGAATGCCGATGGGTCGAAAACCTACCATGTCACCTACACGTTGACCAATACGCTGACTTCCAGCGAAATGACCACATGCACCGGCTATATTCTGGGCGGCGAGCAGGCGGGTGTAACGGGTAAGCCTGTTGCGGCTCCGGGAACGTCTGCGCAGCGTATGCTGTTTTACGCGCCAAAGGGCGGTTCCATCAGCGAGATCGCCTCATCCGGAGATGTGCGAGATCAAAGCAATGCTGTGATGGATGATCAAAAACTGGTCACCAATGTGGCTTATATCGCCCCTGGGGAAAGTGTGACTTTCGATTTCGACGTGACCACCTCACCGAAGGCCGAAAGCGACCTGACCATCGATCAGACACCATCCGGCAAAATGACTAACGAAGTCAATTACCAGTACTGACCGATTCGGGCCGGCGCTGACTGAAAGCACCGGCCCGAAATCGTCGACCATGACGGTCACCGCCATCTAAGCCCACATATTGTAGGTATTAGCGGACTGCACAGAACAAATCTGTGAGCGTACAGGCGCTATGCCCACGCCGTAATGCTTTTTCATGCTTTTCAGCATGGTTCGCAAAGCATCATTGGTCTGGTTGGCCGCAATACGGAACTTGTCGAATGACTTGCCGTGCGGGTCAGCGATGTCTTTGGGAGTGGGCAGCATCGGACGAATCATGGAAGAAACTTTGATAACGGAAGCGAGGCGCTCCTGGATGGTCCGTCCGCTTACCATGCCGTTTTGCGCGCAGTATTGGCACATGTTGGCAAAGTCGTTAAGCAGAAATGTATAACGGACCGCGCCTGGCGCGAGGGCAACGATGTCCTTGCGCTGTTCTTTCTCGAAACAGAGAATCAGATCAGCACTCTCAGCCATAGATCGGGTGAGTCTGCGGGATCGGAATCCGCTTGGTTCAATGTTGACGCTGGTCATAAGTCTGGCACTGGACGGATCCATCTGGCATCGCGGAAGGCCACGCGTGCCGGCGCTAGAAACCTGCACAGTGGTGCCAGCGAGGTAGCGAGTGAGCAAGAGTTCGCCCATAGGCGACCGGCAGATATTGCCTGTACAGACGAACATGATATGCATACCGCACACCCCTTTGTATCTCTACCTAACTAATGAAAACTACAATCCTTAATCTTACCTCAGGTATAGATATTACAATTTGGGGTTTAACCGTTTTACCCCTTAGGAAATACCGCAGGAAACATACACACCCCGACAAAGGAGGGGGCTTCTTGAGTTGCAGGTTTATCGCAGAAGTTCGTTTCCGCCGCCATTTTCCGCCGCTATGCAATGGTTAGGGTGGCAAGCAGTGCGAGATGGTCGGAACCTTGAATCCGCTTGGTTGCAAGATCAGTTGCACGCACGCCCTTGTCGTAAATAATATGGTCGATTTCAGCAATCGGAAATACTGCAGGGAACGTCATATGCAGACCTTCCCCCGCACTCTGACCAGCGTCAGTAAAACGATCACCAAGCAAATATCTGAAACTCGCATGATCCCATGTGGAATTAAAATCCCCCATCAAAACATATGATTCATTATTGTCATAATGCCGTAATTGAGCGATAGAATCCAAACTTTTGTTCCATAAACCCTGATTTCTGGGACGCGGAGAAAAAGGATGTACCGACCCGAATCTCACCTTTCTTCCGTTGAGCACAACGGTTGCAGCAGGAATGCTGCTTGATTCTATAGGAATAAGATTCTCAGTTGTTTCCTGCAATGAATACGCGCTGTACAGCACATTCACACCACCATTATCATGCCATGTAAGCTGCGGAGTAACGGAATATGGAAGATAATCTGCGATTCCCTCATCGTTCAGTCTGTTCAGCAAATCCGAAGAAACCTCTTGCATTGCCAAGACTTCGATATGCTCTTCACGTATTGCTTCAACGATTTGCTGCGCATCGGCAACACCCTGCTTCGTGTTGAACGTCATAACACGAACCGTTGCCGTGGGCTGTGCGACAGGGCTGGCAGCCGGCACAATATACCCCCAATGCCAAGCGACCTGTATGACAACGCATACCGCGCTCAATGCAGCCAACGCCCTTCGTTTGCCGATACGGCGAATCGTCAGAGCAAACACCGCAATCACAGCGGAAAGCAAACCCAGCCACGGCATCAGCAACGACCAGAGGCACATAGCGTTTACCATCGAGATTATTCGGCAGCATGCGCAACAACATCGCCACCACAATGACCGCGGTGACCAACCAAAGCAAAACCGTCAGCAACATTGAACGCGTTTCGCGACGCGTTTCATTGCGCTGAACGTCGCCAAGTCGAGTCATGCGCGCGCTCCTTTCCTGTTCCATATTCCCGTTTCATCTTCTTGTTCCGCGCAATCCGCAATCGTATGCAATCACATGTTGCAACCGATATTCCCACGCATCGTTTTTCACAACATCTCTCACAACATCTCTTCTCACGAACACTACCCGCGTTCATCCCCGCATATGCTTCCCGCGCGCATTTAGGGTGACGCTTTCACAAAAGTGCCACTATATGGACACTGTCCGGCATTTGGAATTGTTCTGATACGTTCATCCGATAATCTATAGGTTGAAAAACGACGCTTGACAAAAGAGGCAATAGCAAAAGAGGCAATCATGAGCGAAGAGGCAATGCGAGAAGAAGTGGCGCAAGCTGTGGAAGTGGCCGCAAACAAGGCCGCCAAAGAGGAAATCAGCAAGCTGGCCGAATTCGAAAGCGCCATCGACGAAACGCTCGCCTCCGGATATTTGGACGATACGCTCACCGTCACCGACGCAGACGGTGTGGCGCAAGTGCTGCCAGTGCTTGATTCCGAGCCGATCTCACACTTGGTGGAAGGCTTGGAAGCCGTAGGCGGGAGCGCCAATGTGTTCGTGCGCACCAGCGCAGGCGTGGTGGCCCTCAGCGTAGTGGAATACAAGCCCAACGAAGAAGAATAACCGTCGAAGCATGCACACTCAGGCGGCACGCCTACGGTTGAGGGCGCGTTGCACGGTTTCATGCGTGGAACCGGCACCCTGGCCGCGCACACCGAAGAACACCATCAGCACCATCACGAAGCAGATTGCCGCACTGACACGAAGCGCCCACTGAATGCCGAACACATTGGCAGCCGCATACACGGCTTTTGTGCCACCGAGCGTAGTCCAACGAAGAGACGTGAACGTCTCCATCAAAATCACCAGCACCGGAGCGCCAATCGCGCCCGCAATCTGACGAACCGTATTCGTCACCGCGGATCCGGCGCTCACCTCTTCCGGTTCCAAACAATTCAGTGACCATGTGGTGATCGGCATCAACACGAAACCCATGCCGATCTGGCGTACAAACTGCCAAATCGACACCCACCAAATCCACGAGGTCATGGAAATCAAACTCATCATGACCGTGCCGAAACACAAGGTAATCGTGCCGATCAATGCCACCGGGCGCGCGCCGAAACGGTCAAGCACCTTACCACCGAAAAACTGCGAAATGCACTGGCCCAAAGCACCCGGAAGCATCACCAGGCCGCTAATCGCAGCAGAATATCCACGGCAATCCTGAATGTACAGGGGCATGATCACCATAATCGAACTGAACGCGAAGAACGCAAGCGCGGCCGTGATCGTGCCAACAGTAAAACTACGATTCTTCAACACGCTCAAATTCAGCAGCGGCGGCTGCGCTTCAGGATTTTCAATCTGCCTGCGCGCGCCATGAATCTGGCGGAACACAAACCAAATAATTCCCGTAACGCCAATCACCATTGGCAGCCAAACCATCGGATTTACAAACGAATACGATTCAATATTCGTAAAGCCGAACATTAAGCCGCCAAAACCGAAAACAGACAGTCCAACGGAGAAAAAGTCAGCCTTCGCGGTTTTATCGTTCTCACCGAAATTATGCAATCCAAAATAGGCAAGAAGCAGCGAGATAACACCGATAATGGTCAACGTGAGGAAAATTGAACGCCAACCGTTCAAATCCGTCTGCACGCCGCCAAGCGTCGGACCGATCGCCGGAGCCACGCTCATCGCCATGCCAACCGTACCCATTGCGAAACCGCGGCGAGACAGCGGGTAAATCGAAAACACAGTGATCTGCAGCACCGGCCACATCACACCCGTGCCAACCGCCTCAAGCAAACGCCCGATCAGCACCATCAAAAATGTTGGACCAATCCAAGCGAACAGCGAACCGATCGTGAACACAACCATGGAAACAAGCACGATTTCGCGCGTCGAAAAGCGTCTCGTAAGGTATGCCGTAAGCGGCACCATCACGCCCATAACCAGCTGGAAAATCGATGTCAGCCACTGACCGGTCGTAACGGAAATACCGAAATCACTGACGATCGTCGGCAACGCGGCGCTCAACTGCAATTGCGTGAAATTACCGACGAACGTGATAAATGTAAGAATCGCAATGGAAATAAACGCCGTGCGCGTTAAATGACCGTTCTGATACGATTCCTCTCGAGTAAGCGCTCGGGACATGCTTCGCTTCGCTGACATCAATCACCTTCTCCACATTCAAACGCACAAACTATATGATAGCCCGTATGACAGAGACATGGATATTCGCTTACGGATTCCTGTTTTTCGTCATTGTGGGGTGGACTCCCCCTGTTTAGAGGTATCATGGCACACGAAAGTGATAGGCACGTTTTCGGTGTAGGCAGCGCCGGGGGGGGGGAGGATGATGACAGTTAGGGCCATGTTCCACATCTGCATGGAGTCGTGGGGCATTTTCATATGTCTAATTTGCGCAGGCGGAATTTTCATCGCCACACCACAAAAAACCAGACGAACTCGAATCAAAATACTCATGCAGATCGCCTGCATGCTTCTTCTTGGAGCCGACGCGCTCGGCTGGTATTTTCTCGTAGATGCAGGCGAAACCGCATACTATATGGTTCGCATAAGCAATTTCTCAGTATTCTGCATCAACTATATTTTCATGAGTTTCTTCGCAACCTATGTTTGGTTGACAGCAAGCAAACATCATCATCGTAGACCAGCCGCATTGTATGTTGTCTACGCATTGTCCGTAATTGGGATTCTCTTACTTATCATCACTCAATTCACTGGTCTTTTCTACTATTTCGATGACCACAATCTTTACCATCGTGGTAATTTCTATCTTCTTTCGCAGGCAGTTGCGGTCTTGGGAATCATATTATGCCTCTTCATGCTGATCTCATATCGCAAGAATCTCGATCGCATTGTTTTCCTTTCCATGATGTCGTTCTTCGTGCTTCCAACATTGGCGACCATCTACCAAGCACTGGCATACGGTTTTTCATTGCAATGTTTGGCGACCGTGATTTCCACACAGATTATGTTCGTCATGGATACCGTGGAAGTGAACATGCGATTCCACTCGCAACAGGCTGCCTACGAAAAAGCAAGGTACGAAGCCGAACATGACGGCATGACCGGTTTGCTGAACAAGGAAGCAGGATGGAAACACATGCGCAAATACTTCGACCGCATGGATTCGCACGACGAAGCGATGCTGATGTTCGTCGACATCGACGATTTCAAAACCATCAACGACACATACGGACACACGGTCGGCGATTTCTGGATCCGCGAGGTCGCATCCCAACTTCGGCACATCTACCGGCAAGATGACATCATCTGCCGATACGGCGGCGACGAATTCATGGCGCTCATCCGCAACACCGCCAGCGAACAGGTGCTTGAAACCACGCTGGGCATGTTCTTCCAACAGTTGGCACGCGCCTCGGAACAGCGCGGGCAAGACGTGCACTGCAGCGTGGGCGTGTGCCGCATTGCCGCCACCCGCATCAGCGGAAACAGGGTTATCAGCAGAAACACGGATGGAGGCAACGGCGAAGATACCAGAGGCGGCGTGGATTTTGACCAATGCGTCAAACAAGCCGACCTGGCGCTGTACGAAACCAAGCGATTCAACAAAGGACATTTCACCGTCTACAATTACGACCGCCCCCAGCCAGCATCCGCAATGCGCCTAGGAGCGGCCGGAAAGTGTGAGGAAGACGAGAATCACATTAAGCGCAACAATCAACGAAACAACTATCATATTAATCGCAAATTTCACCGGACCATCCACATAGTCGCCCATTAATGATCGATCGTGAGTGTATTTCATCAGCGGAATAATCGCGAACGGAATACCGATCGACAGTATCACCTGCCCTATGATCAGCGCCTCCGTCGGATTCTTCGCAAACCACAGTACAATCAATGCCGGCACAAGTGTCACCACGCGGCACGCCCACATCGGCGCTTTGACCCGCAACAGTCCATGCATGATTTCGGCGCCGGCATACGTGCCGACCGATGTGGAGCTCAGGCTGGAAGCCAACAGTCCAATCGAGAAAATCGTGCCGACAACAGGGCCCAGAGCGGCGGCGATGGCATGCTGCGCGCCTTCGATCGAATCAGTGCCGGTCACGCCATACAGCGAATTCGCCGCGAGAATCAGCAGCGCCAGATTCACCGTGCCGGCCAGAAGCAACGCCCATACCACATCGACCTTGCTGCCATGCAGCAGCGTCTTGATGTCGGGCTTCTTTTGCCCCGCGGAATAATGGTCATTGACGAGTGTGGAATGCAGGTAAATCGCATGCGGCATCACCGTGGCTCCCAGCATCGAGGCGGCCATGAGCACGGTCGCAGACCCTTTGAAACGCGGGATCAAGCCCGTTGCCACCTGCGTGGGATTCGGCGGGTCGATGAAAAGACCCGCGATGAAACCGAACGTGATCACCAACAGCAGCGCGATGATCATCTTCTCGAAAAGACGATGCGTAGGCCCCTTCTGGAAAATCAGCAACACCGTGGAAATCGCGCCGATAATGCAGCCGCCGACGAACAACGGCAGACCGAACAGCAGTTTCAGTGCAATCGCTCCGCCGATCACCTCCGCCAGATCCGTGGCGATGGCGATCACCTCAGCCTGCATGAAGAACATGAACCGGCCGGCATCCCCCAGACGTTCGCCCAGAATCTCCGGCAGACTCCGGCCCGTGACGATGCCGAGTTTGGCTGACTGGTATTGGATGAGCACGCTCATGCAGTTGGCCAGAACGAGCACCCATACCAGCAGATAGCCGTATGTGGCTCCGGAAGTAACATTCGCAGCCACGTTGCCTGGGTCCACGTAGGCGACGGCCGCCACAAAAGCGGGACCAAGCATGCCAGCAAGCGCATTCCCGTAATGCTGGTGAGATTGTGGTTGCGGAGTAGTTATTGCATTCTTTGAATCCATATTGTCCTCCATATCCGCGCAATGTTATAGCGCGCTTACCTGCATGGAATTGTTACGGCCGTTACGCCTCCCGCTAAACTGGTGTGGAGAACATCGCATATTCGATTCAAGGGGTTGTTTCCATGGCTACTTTCCATACTCCGATGGTTACTCTTGCCGACGGCAATCTGATTCCGCAGATCGGTTTGGGCGTGCTGCGCATCGACGATGAGGGCGTTACTCCCGTAGTTGAGAGCGCGCTGGAAGCCGGCTATCGGCACATCGACGGTGCCGCGGGATACAACAACGAGGCCGGTGTGGGGCGTGCGCTGCGCAATGCGGGCTTCACGCAAGGCGAGCATCGCAAGAATCTGTGGGTGACCACGAAGCTGCGCGATTCGGAACAGGGGTACGATTCCGCACGCAAGGCGTTCGACCGGCAGCTGGGTCTGCTGCAGCTCGACTACGTGGACATGTACATGCTGCACTGGCCGACGCCGTTCAACTGGCGTTCCGGTGAGACGTGGAAGGCGTTCACTGAGTTTCGCGCGGAAGGACGTGTGAGGTCGCTCGGCGTGTGCAACTTCCTGCCGGAGCATCTTGAGCGGCTGCATGAGGAGACGGGCGAGTATCCGGCCGTCAACCAGATCGAACTGCACCCGACCTGGCAGCAGCGCGAGGTTGTGGAATACTGCAAGGCGCACGGCATTGCAGTGGAAGCGTATTCGCCGATGGCCCGCGGCGCTGATTTGAACGCTGGAAATGGCACGATCGAACGTATCGCAGCTGCGCACGGGATCACCCCGGCACAGGTAATTCTGCGCTGGCATATCGAAAATGGAACAATCATCATCCCCAAGTCGACGCATGCGGAACGACAGAAGCAGAATCTCGATCTGTTCGGTTTCGTACTTGCTCCTGAAGAGCATGCCGCGATTGACGCGCTTGATGGTCCGACGCGCGCAGGTCATGATCCGATGACGTTCACTTACGCCTGATATTCCCGATTCCGCAATTTCAGTGTGTTGCATGTATTATTTCAATAATTGTGGCACGAAAGAGTAATCGTAATTCTTATAATTATCGGAATACCGAGCAAGATGTGCGTGATATTCAGCGGGCTGGCAAACGGTTCAAAAAAAGTTGGATCAATGCTGACGGTCCGCTGGAACGCATTCTCATTCTGCTGGTCGTCGTTGCGGTAATCGGCGTCACTATCGGCATGCTTCTGCCGAAAATCAATCCGACCGTAGGTGAGATTACCGGCGAATACACGGCAACCGGCACTGCCGCGGAAACGTTGGAGAAACTTACGGTTGACGACAATCCCAGCAAAGCCGGATATGATCGCGACGCGTTCGGATTCCGAGAAACCGACGACGACGGCAATGGTTGCGACGTGCGCGAAGATGTGCTCGCCCGCGATTTGACGGACGTGCAATATAAGAACAGCCGCAGCTGCCAAGTTGCGTCGGGTACACTCGATGACCCATATACCGGTCAGACCATTCAGTTCGTGCGTGGAGTGAAAACGTCTTCGGCAGTACAGATCGACCATGTGGTCGCATTGGAGAACGCATGGCAGTCGGGCGCGAACACGTGGGATCATACGAAGCTGTACCAATTCGGCAACGACATGTACAATCTGCTGGCCGTGGATGGGCCGGCGAATCAGCAAAAGAGTTCCGCTTCGGCCGCATACTGGCTGCCGACGAACAGCGAATACCGTTGCGATTACGTGGCTCGGCAGATTGGCGTGAAAGACAAGTACGGACTGACCGTCACCACGCAGGAAAAGCGAGCGATGCTTTCCGTGCTGCACGGCTGCCCGGCGCAAAGCGTGCCGGAACGGTGAGGCGCGTGGCAGGTGGCGGAGCGTAGGTGCGCGGTGAAGCGTAGGTGAGTGGCGGAGTCTCCTGAAATGTGTCACGATTCGAAATTTCGGCTGTTTTTTCGAATCGTGACACATTTTTCCTTCCAAAAAAGCAATACGGGGGTATAAAACGACATATTCCCAAGGAAAATGCCTCAAAAACATACCCCCGAACCGAAAGTGATGTGTCACGATCCAAAATTTTGGTCTTTTTTTCGAATCGTGACACAAAAAACAAGCCTCCTATATCCTGTGCGCAACCAAACGTATCGGAATGACGCGCGACGAACACGATTATCAGCGGCTTTCAAGGATTCCAGCGCCGATCGCCACAAAAGAGGCACAACACCGAGGAGTCGCGATCATGCGGAAAGCGGGCGGCCTCACGCGCGCACCCAACGAAACCGCATCAGTCAAGCAGCCTAAGCTTGCGGGCTTTCTGATAACGCAGCACCACTTTGCGCCATGGCAAGGGCGTGGTCACCCCAATCGGCCGACCGACGATCGAAGACAACGCATGGGCGACGTTCATGGCGAACGCGGCGCGATGCAATTCGTCGGACAAATCCAGCTGCGTGACCGAAAACACAGTCCAACCAGCGGCCGCAAGACGCGACAGCTTGTTCTGATCGCGCCGATATTGCGCACGGTCAGTACGATGATGGTCACCCTGATAGTCCAGGCCAAAACGATGCTCGGCATCGACAAGATCCAACGTCACCGCAGCGCCATTCGCAAAATTCACGCCGGGGACCACACAGTTCGGTTGCATAATCGGCAGGCCATAACGCACAAGAGTCAGCCTCATTTCGGTCTCCTTGGGGGAATCGCTGCCTGACTGCACGAGCGCCAACGCATCCAGACACTTGCTCCGGTATGGGACGTTCTCAGTTTTAACAAACTCAATCAGCCCCTTGCGAGCGGCGAATCGATGGCGAATCAACGACTCCGCAACCATGACGATGTCCTGGATACCCCACCGGCCGGCAGCCAAAGACCACGCCGGAACGGGCATAAGCACCGGAACTCCAGCAACCTCACGCACGTGTCGCGCGGACAAGCCCTTCCAGACATGCACGGTCACATCGGCCGACACCGATGTGCTTTTCTTCACACGGCCGCGACGAGCCGGCGATTGGGCGACCGTATGAAGTTTCGCCGGGGATTGCGGGAATTGGGAAGGCTGAGAAGCCGACTGCCGAAGACCTGGAATCTGATTCCGAGAAACAGCCTGGGAATCCGGGAAATATTGAAAATCCGAATCCGGGAAATCCTGCCCTAAGCGGATAGAGTGCTCGGAATGGCCGAAAGCCGGACTTTCTCCACTCCATCCATAGTCCACGTCCGTCCCAGCGTAACCGCCTTGCGACGAACGCAGCGAAACAACGGAGCAATCACTATCTGCGGGCAGCTCGACGCCCCAAATCGCGAGCGCGGTCTCGTGACTTACGGGATGCCGCAACTCCACGGACTGGGCAATGCGGAGAATACGCCAGCTGGCTTCGGACAGGATCGCCCGCTGGATCGGCTTGTATGCATCATCAGCATTCATGGCGTGCAATATAAACGATGGCAACGGTTTGATGTGCGTTTTTCCAAAGTTGTGGTCGGAGAACATGCGATTTGGGGCAGTTCAGCATGGCATGGCCGTAATTCCAACGATTTGGAGCGCAACAGCCTGTGGATAACCAATGGAGATGGTTCCAGCTACCACCGCAGCCTTTACAAGGGACGCGGCCTGGCACTTCCGGAAGTGCGGCAAACCGGTATTTCTTTTCGCTTGGGGAATCGGGGATGGATCAGCCTCAGCCCAGCCTTCAAGGCAATTCGGACCAATTCATCACGAACCAGCACAAACTAGTCTCAAGCGAGCCTTGAACCAGCTTTGGAGCGGAATCTTCCGCTATAAATGTGTCACGATTCGAAATTTCGGCTGTTTTTTCGAATCGTGGCACATTTTTCCTTCCCCAAAAACAATACGGGGGTATAAATCGGCGCATTTCCAAGGAAAATGCCTCAAAAAACATACCCCCGAACCGAAAGCGATGTGTCACGATCCAAAATTTTGGCCATTTTTTCGAATCGTGACACAAAACAAGCGACACGGGCAGTACCGGAAGAGTAGGTCCAAGGCCTGCTCTGGAAAGGGCGGAGCTGGCGCACAGATAGCGTGGGCAGTGCCGGAAGAGCGGAATCAAGGCCTGCGACGGAAGCGAGGAGGGCACTCAGGGGAGGAGAAGGCATGCGGAAAGCGGGAGCACTAGGCGGCGCGAAACCAAACACGCGACACTAGGCACGGGTGGTGGCGCGGGCTATGATGCGGGATTGGGTGGTGATGAGCTCCGGTTCCAACGTACGGCTGCCATCGATGCGGTTGATGATGCGGCTGACCGCGGTCGGCGCGATCCAGTCGAGGCAGGAATCCATGGTGGTCAGCGGCGGCTGGAAATATGCGGCTTCCTCGTTGTTGTCGAAGCCGATCACCTGCACCCGGTCGGGCACCGCGATGCCGTTCGCTGCCAAAGTGAACAGTGCGCCCAACGCAAGCTGGTCGTTGAACGCCACGATGCCATCGAAGGGGATGCCGGAGTCGACGATGCGCTGCGTCATGCGCGCGCCCGAGCCGATGGTCCAATCCTGGCCGACGTTGGGCACTAGCCGTGTGTCCAATTCGACGCCTTGGTCGGCACACGCTTCGAATATGCCTCGCATGCGCAGCTGCGCGTTGCCTTCCACGGCGTCGCGCAGCTCGAGGATATGCTCCGGATCGGTTCGCGAGCCGATCACCGCAAGATTCGTGGCACCGTGGTCGAACAGGTATTGCGCGGCGAGACGCGCCTCCTGGACGTCGTCCGGGGTGACATGGTCCGCCTTGCCATGCGTGGACCGCGCGCCCACGCAGACCAGCGGATAATCCACGTCCAGGTCCTCGGGATCGAGATCCTCGACTTCGGAGATGGACAGGATCATGCCGTCCGACACCGTGGCATTGAAGTTTCGCAACAGCGCGCGGGCACCCTGCGCGGATCCTTCCGCATACGTGGTGATGTACACGGAATAGCCGTAGATGCGGGCCGCGTCGATCACCCGGTTGGCCAGTTCGGCCAAATATGGCGCGGTCAGGCTCGGCACCGCGAGCGTGATGAAGCCGGTTTTGCCGCGATTGAGATTGCGGGCCGACACGTTGACGCGGTAGCCGAGCCTGTCGATGACGTCCTGCACTTTTTCGCGTGTGGCGTCGGCCATGCGGCCGGAATGGTTGATGACGTTCGACGCGGTTTTGAGGGAGACTCCGGCCTCTTGCGCCACTTCACGCAGTGTGACGCGTTTCCTGTCGGACTTGTCCGGCTTCACTTCGGCCATATCTCCCCCTAACCGCATCCGTCATCGATATTCGACTTCCGACTTTACCGCCTTACCACGAGCACGCCGTTGCGGCGCACGGTGTACGAGCCGGGCTTTTCCTCCCGATCCGTCTGGAACAGGATGACCGGCTCGCCTTCGATGCCTTGCAATTCGACCGTCTTCTTGCCACGGGGCAGGTAGAAGTCGAAGGTGGCGTCGGCGGAGGCGCGCACGGTGTGCAGCACGTCGGCATTCTCCTGCGACGAGGCCGCGAGATATGCGCGGACCAGCTTCGTCAGATCGGCCACATCCAGGTCGCAGCCGACGAAATACGCTTCGCCGGAGCCGTACGGATTACGGGTGACCGCGGCCGTGCCGTCGAGCTCCCATTCGTCCGCTTCCTCGCCGGCGTACGTGGCAAGCACCTGCGCGTGTTCGCCGGTCACGTTCACGTCGTTCTGCCACAGGCGGGTCGTGGTGCCGTCCAGCGCGGCCGAATCGTCGGCGGACGACAGTCGGATCTCGCCCGGCTCGCCTTCGGCTTCGGCGCCGAGGATGTTGAATTCCTCGCCGCGGACGCCCAGCATCGAGCGCAACAGGCCATCGCCCGCGCCCGGGTATCCGCCGAGCCAAGTGTGGAAATGCTCGTCGATCAGTCCGGTCGCGTAGCCGACCACCACGCGGCCGCCGGCGGCCGCGAAGTCGGCCAACCGCTGCGTGTCGGCGGTGCTCAGGATCAGCACGGTCGGCAGCACGACGGTCTTGTACGAGCTCCAGTCGTAGGCGAGCGGCACGATGTCGGCGCGCGAGCCCGCGTCCAGGAACGCGCGGTACCAGTCACGCACGTCATGCCAGTGGTTGAGTTTCATGCTCGGCAGGGTCTGGGAGCGGGTGGCCCATTCCGATTCGGCGCTGAAGAGGATCGCCGTGTCGGAGTGCGCCAATTCGGTGCCCTGCACGCCGGCGTCGGCGAGCGTGTGCAACGACGCGCCCAGCTCGCACACCTGGCGGAACAGCTTCGTGTCCTCGCCGGCGTGCGGAACCATGGCCGAATGGAACGCTTCGGCACCGAACGCGGACGCGCGCCACTGGAAGAAGTTGATGGCGTCGGCGCCCATGGCCACATGGGCCAGGGAGTCACGCACGGTCTCGCCCTTGCGCTTGCGGGTGTTAAGCGGCTTCCACTGCACCGCCGAGGTGGAGTGTTCCATGACGTACCACGGCTTGCCGAGCGCGAGCGAATCCATGAGAGCGTCGGAGCAGGCCAGCTCGTCGAGGTGGGATTCGCCCTCGTGGAAGTAGTGGTCGTTGGATACGAAGTTCACTTCCTTGGCCCAGGCGGCGTAGTCCATGCAGCACTGGTCGGTGGAGACCATGAAGTTCGTGGTGAACGGCTTGTCGGGGCAGATTTCGGCGATCGCGTCGCGTTCGGCTTTGTAGAAGTCGAGGAGCATGTCGTTGCCGAACCGTTCGAAGTCGAGCTTCTGGCCGGGGTTGACCATCGAGTCGGCGCCCATGAACCGTGGGATGAGCACTTCGTCGAAGCCGTTCATCTCCTGGCCCCAGAAGGTGGTGCCCCACGCCTGATTGAGCGCGTCGATGGTGCCGTACTTGCGGCGGCACCATGCGCGGAAGGCCTCGAGCGCGTTGTCGGAGTAGTCCTCGCGGTTGTTCCACCCGTATTCGTTGCCCATGTGCCATGCGGTCACATACGGGTTGGTGCCGTACCGTTCGGCGAGCTTGCGGCACAGGGTCAGCGCGTATTCCTTGAACACCGGGCTGGTCGGGCTCCAGGATTGGCGCGAGCCGGCGTTGACCGGATGGCCGTACTTGTCACGCGGAAGGACCTCCGGGTGGCTTTCGTACAGCCACAGCGGCGCGGTCGCCGTCGCGGAGGCCAGGTCGACCACGATGCCGGCATTGCCGAGTTTGTCGATGATGCGGTCGAGCCAGCCGAAATCCCAACGATCCTCGGTGGGTTGGATGCGATCCCAGCTGAAGATGGCGAGGGCCACGGTGTTGACGCCGGCCTGCTTCATCAGGCGGATGTCGTCGTCCCAGATGTCCTCGGACCATTGGTCGGGATTGTAGTCGCCACCGAAGGCGATGCCGCGGCCATCCGCGGTCAGCAGTTCCGGCCATTCGAAGTTGCGTCGCGCACTCACGATTATCTCCTTTGGTAATTGGCATAAAGCCATGGTTTTTTGTATATTACATTCGTTATTCGCCCACCGGCATGTGGTACACCGGTGTAGCATACACGTCGGTGACGTCAGCGACGCACGCATCGGACTGCTCCAGGCGGGCCGCCATCGACGATGTTACCTTCACGCGGACCCCGCGCCTCAGCGGCGTGACGACCAGCGTCAGCTTTCCACCAGCGGCATCGATGGCATCCGCGTAATCGCGCAATCCGACCTGCCATGTCTCGCCGTTGCAGAAATTATCGGCGATCAGCACATCGCCGCAGAACAGCCAGCCGATATCGCCCTGGTATGCGATGTTCAGCATGACATCGGCGACCTGCCGTTGATCGCGGAAAAGCCGTCCCATGCCAGCCGGCAAAGCGATTTCGTACCGATCGGCGTGCAGTCTTCTCAGACGCGCATACACCGATACGGGCTCCACCGGCCGCGGAGAGCCGAGCAAGCCTTCCGGATATGCGGCGATCCCGTTTTCGGCGCGGGGCGATTCCAGCGTCCACCCATCGCCGTCCTCGTACAGCAACGCGTTGTCGTCGTCGACGAAGGCGAGGCCTCCGTCCAACACCGTCATCCGCCCGGCGAGCGCTCGTGTGACGCATACGATCTCCGCCGCGTCCCGGACCATGAAGCGTTCGAAATCCGCCTTGCCGACGGTGACGTCCTGGATGTCGCCTTCGAAATGGAACGTCAGCTCATCCATGCCATCGGGCTTGAGGAACACGAACGTGCGGAACGGTCGGCCCGGCACCCGCAGCACGGTGACCGGCTGCAGGTTGGCGCGGACGAGCCGCACGCCGTCCAGATCCATGTTGAACGGCAATATGCAGTTCTCCCCCTCGGCGAGGCCGATGCCGGTGAACCGTATGCGCTCACCGGTACCCGTCGTCACGTCGATTTGCTCACCGTGACGGCTCGGCACGCGCGCATGGTCCTGGAAGTTGTCGATGGACACGAAACCCCGTTCGCCATCGCTGCGCACGGCATACCGGAGGGTCTCGGAGTCGGACGGATCGATGCGGTCCTGCCCGTCCTGCAACGAGACCGGCATTCCGGCGAGTTCCGGCCCGAAGGCTTTGACGAACTCGTGCAGGGTGCGCAGCCGCCGGTAGGATTCCCGCACCTGTCCGAATTCGCCAAGGGGCGCTTGGAAATCATAGGAGCGTTTCGGGGTCTGCCCCTCATTGAGGAATCCGGCCGCGCCCTTCGGGTTGGTTCCGCCATGGAACATGTAGTAGCCGAGGAAATCGCACCCCGAGCCGAGCTTGATGTTGGCCATCGCGTCGACGGAGCGCTTCGGCAGCACGAAACGGTAATCGTACGAATTGAACATCCCGCCGCCCATCTCGCAGCAGGCGTACGGGCGGCTGTCCGGATCGTACGGGGGATCGAAGCCGTCGCTTGTGCTGGAGCCATGCAGCCTCCGGTATCGGTACTCGTCGGTGGCGGGATGCTCCGTCATCCCCTCGGCACCGACGCCGTCGTAGAACAGCCACGGCCGGTACGCGTATCCACCCCACAGCGGCAGCATGTCGTCCGGAACCGGTGACTGCCAGCCGGTGCAGGTGAACATCGGCGGGTCGATGCCTTCCTCGATCGCGATGTCGCGCAGCCGTTCCAGGTAGCCGGCCCCATCGTGGCCGGACGGCACCCATTCACGGCTGATGCCGGTGGTCATCTCCCAAGGAGCCGACGACGCCATGTACTCGTTGTCGACCTGGGCCGCGATGATCGGCCCGCCATCCTTGAAATACAGGCCGCGCAGCTGCTGCGCGATATGCGCGTAGAGACCGCGCACCGCATCGAGGAAGCCGGCGTCGAGGGAACGGACCTCATACGACTTGCCGTACAGCCAGTCGGGAAGTCCGCCGTTGCGCACCTCGCCATGGCAGAACGGTCCCAGCCGCACGATGACGTGCAGTCCATGCCGGGCGCACAATTCCACGAATCGGCGCACGTTCCTGTTGCCGGAGAAATCCCACTCCCCCTCGCGCTCCTCATGGTGGTTCCAGAACACGTAGGTGGATACGACGTCGATGCCCGCCGCGGCCATCTTCGCGAGTTCCGTGTCCCACCGTTCGGCGGCGATCCGCGAATAGTGCATCTCGCCGGCGATGGGGATCCATGGCGATCCGTCACGGGTCAGGAAGCGGTTCGTGGCGCCCAGGGTCCCGCCATCCGGCCCGCATGCGGCTGCGGCGCGGATGACGGGGATCCCGTATGCGGGCGTCCGCGCGAACTTGCTGGCTTCCGAAAGATCAACCTCATAGCGCATAACGCTGCTCCTTGTCGAATTCCCGCAAGCAGGAGGACCGGTCAGCCCTTGACCGAACCGGCGACCAGGCCGGCCACGATCCAACGCTGGCAGAAGATGAAGAACACGAACACCGGGATGAGCGCGATGGTGGTGACCGTCATGAACAACGGCCAGTTCGTCGTGAAGGTGCTGATCGCGTTGAACACCTGCAGCACGATGGTCTGTTTGTTGGTCGACGAGATGTACACGCTCGGCGTCATGAAGTCGTTCCACGTGCCCATGGTCTGGAACACGATGACGGTGGTCAGGATCGGGCGGATCAGCGGCAGCACGATCGTCCAGAAGATGCGGAACGGACCGGCGCCGTCGATACGGGCGGCCTCGATGATCTCATACGGCAGGCCGCGCATGTACTGCACGATCAAGAAGTAGCAGAAGGTCGCGCCGCCCGTGTAAAGCACGATCAGGCCGAGCAGCGAATCGACGAGACCCACCTGTGCCTCCATGCGGTACTGCGGAATCAGCAGCGTCTGGCCGGGGATGATGAAGGACAGCATGAGCAGCACGCCGATCACGGCGGTGAACTTGCTCTTCTTCAGGATCATGCCGTATGCGGCGAGCGCGCCGAACAGCACCTGCAGGCCGACGCCGACCACCGTCACGATGATGGTGTTCTTGAAGGCGTTGACAATGGGCAGATGCCCGAATGCATACGTGTAGTTCTCGAAATTCCATGTCTTTGGTAACCCAATCGGGTCCATGGACATCTCGGCGCTGCTTTTGAACGTGTTGATGACGATGACGTACAGCGGCACCGCGCAGATCAGCGCGATAGCGATGACGACGACGGAACGGATGATCGAGCCGATACGCTCGCGTTGCTGCAGAGTCATGACAGCCTCTTTTCTACCAGATTGGTGATTACCTGCTGCAGGGCGACCAACAGCGCGCAGCAGATGAAGAAGATGACGCCCAGTGCGGAGCCCAGTCCGTACCGGCTCGAACCGATGCCCGTGAGGATGATGGACTGGGTCACGGTGTAGGTGGAGTAGCCCGGACCGCCGCTGGTGAGGCCATACGGCAGATCATAGACCTTCAAACCACCGGTAAGCAGCATGAAGATGCTCACACCCATGGCCGGAACCATCTGGGGCAGTGTGATGTTGAAGAACTGCTGGCGACGGTTTGCGCCATCGACGGCGGCCTGTTCGTAGATATCGGCGGGGATAGCCTGCAGATACGCCAGATACAGCGTGGCGTGCCAGCCGATCTGAGCCCATACCGCTACGAAAATCACACAGAATTTGGCAAGTTCGGAATTCGACAACCACGGAATCGCATCGATGCCGATCTTGGCGAGCAGCGTGTTGACGACGCCGGACTTCAGCGGGGAGAAGATGTACTGCCAGACCAAGCCGAGCACGGCCATGGACGGCACCGAGAAGAAGAAGAACAGGGAACGGGCGAAGTTACGGCCGAAGAACTTGCGGTTGAGCACCACAGCCAGCGGCAGGGCGATCACGGTGATGAGCACGGTGGTGGCCACCGTGTACAGCAGCGTGAAGCCGAGGCCCGCGAGCAGCGTCGGATCCTTGAAGCACTGCACGTAGTTCGCGAACCCCACGAACTTCGCGTCCGCGAAATTGTAACCGGAGTAATCGGTGAAGCTGAACACCAGGCTTTGCAGGAATGGGATGAGGATCACCACGATGAACACCACCATGATCGGCAGCAGGAAGCGTGCCGAGGCGAAGTTCTCCATGAAGTTGCGGTGACGACGCTGCTTGAGATGCAACGCCTCTACCTGATCAGCGGAATGTGGACGCGCCGCTGACGCTGTTGATACTGACATGTTGGTTGCTTTCTACAAAACGTGAGATTGGCAGGTCCAGGCGTGGCGCGGACGGAAGGGTCCGCGCCAGCCTGCCGCGATGGATGTCTGTTCGCGATGGATCAGGAGAGGGTCTTGAGCTTGGAATCGAGGTTCTCCGCGGCCTGCGTAGGGCTGATGGAGCCGAGGGCTACCTGCTGCAGCTGGGTGAAGGTCTCGGCGCGCAGCGCGGTGGTGCCCTTGCTCCAGTGGGCGGAATTCAGGTACACGTTGCCGGTCTTGATGTACAGGTCGTAGGCGTCCTTGAAGTGGTCGTCCACCGTGGCGTTGAAGCCCTTGACGGACGGGATCAGGCCCAGCTGCTTCTGGTACAGCTTGAGGCCCTCGTCGGAGGTCAGGAAGGTGAAGAACTTCTCCGCGGCCTTGAGCTTGTCTCCGGAGATCTTGTTGTTGATGCCGAAGGCCGGATCGATGTAGCCCGGCGCGTACGGGGTGTCACCCTTCTTCAGCATAGGGATCTGGCCGAAACCGTAGTTGAGGCCGGTCTCATTGAAGCTGTCGATGTCCCACGGGCCGGAAGGATAGACCGCAAGACGTCCGGCGGTGAATTCCGACTTGACCTGGTCGCCGCTCAGGCCGGACACGTCGGAGCTCATCAGGTTCTGCTTGATCAGCTTGTCCCATTCGCCGTAGTACTTGCCATACACGTTCTTGAACGTGTCCTTACCGGCGTCGATCTTGGCGTCGAGCGCCTCGCCCTGCTTGGCGGATTCAGCGCCGATCCAGCCCTCGACGGCGTTGCCCAGTCCATCCTTCGGCTCAAGGTATGGGGTGATTCCCGCGGCTTTGAGTTTGCCGCACATGGTCAGGAATTCATCCCACGTCGCCGGGATGGAGTCGTAACCGACCTTCTTCAGCAGATCCTTGTTGTACACCCAGGCATTGGTCCAGGTGCTCACGCCCATGGCGTATACTTTGCCATCCACGCTATAGGCCTTTTTTGCGGCATCGCCGATTTTATCCATGAAGCTTTCATTGCTCAGGTCCTTGGCGTAGTTGCCTTTGACCAGATCGCTCAACGCCTCCGGAGGAACGATGTAGACGTCGGCCAGGTTTCCGCCGGAGATTCGAGTCTGCAGCGTCTGCTGGTAGCCACTCTGGGAACCGGTGGTGGTGCTGTAGTCGATCTTGATGTCCGGATTGGCCTTTTCGAACGCGTCGATGATCGGCTGGTACTTGTCCTGCGAATTGTTCGAGAAGAACGACAGCGTGGTCTTGCCGTCGGCGGCGTTTCCTCCACCGCACGCGGCCAGCGGAACAAGCATCGCCGCAGCGGCCACCGCCGCAATCATCCTGATGGATTTCTTCTCCATGATGTACTCCTCCTTGTGTTCCATCATTGGCACCCGCTTTACGTGCGTTCATTCGTCGAACCCACTCCAGCTGCGGTAGATACACGTCAATATGTCTTCAACTGACCATTCAGTTGATTCGGGATATTTCCTTCCCTTTTTGGTATAACTGTGTACCTGTTGAAACAGTATAGGTTTTCCGGTGTACCATGTCAATTCAAACAAGGAAATTTGCATCCCATCGACCGCTACCCCTACAAAACATCGGCGTGTCGTATACCGGCAGCACCGTCGACAGCGGACGACGACCCGCCCGCACCATCCGGAGACGCGCAGCCCGAAAGCGTATTGCGGGTGGGCAGGACGCATGTGGACAAGTCGGTGTATTACGGGGGATTATTTTTCCGATGAATTCCTCAGTATTAGTTGGGATTGAAAAGATGCTGAAAGTCCACAGATAAAAAATCGGCGGCCCCAAGGAAATATCCTTGGAAGCCGCCGATATGCTTGCGTGCGTCGCGCTACGGGCTCAAGCGAGTACACAGCGTGCTACGCAGACCGTGAGCAACACAGACCGCGCGCTACACAGAATCGCAAGCTACAAACTCAGGAACAGCTCGTGGATGCGGGTGTCGTCGGTGAGCTCGGGATGGAACGCCGTGGCGAGGATCTTGCCTTGGCGCAAGCCGACCACATTGCCGTCCACCGACGTTTCGACGGTGGCGGCCGGTCCGACTTCGGCCACGAACGGCCCGCGGATGAACACCAGCGGGAAATCTTTGAGCACGATGTCGGCCGGGGCGTCCTGCGGAACATGCTCGCCCGGTGCGACCACGACGGCGGAATCACCGGAAGAGGAGCCGAAATCGGCGGTGGCGGCGAACGAGCCAAGCTGGCGGCCGTATGCGTTGCGCCGCACGACGGCGTCAAGCGCGCCGAAGTAGACGTTGTCGTCGTTATCGAGCTTGCGGGCCAGCAGAATCATGCCGGCGCAGGTACCGAACACCGGTTTGCCGGCGGCGATATGCTCTGCAATCGGCTCGAACAGGCCGGTGGAGCGCAGCAGCTTGCCCTGCGTGGTGCTCTCGCCGCCGGGCAGAATCACCCGGTCGATCGAATCGTCGAAATCCTCGGCCGCGCGCAGCAGCTTCCACGGCGCGCCGAGGCGATCCAGCATGGCGGCGTGCTCGGCGAACGCGCCCTGCACGGCGAGGATGCCGGTCACGCCATGTTTCGCGGCTTCGACGCCGGCCGATTCTTCCTTCGAAATGTATTCAACTGCTACAACCATTACCGTTCCTGTGCTTTCGGATGTGCCGGCTCCGCGGTGCTTCTCGCTGCCCGCGGAGCCGGCGTCACGCATGCGCCGTGCGGGCCGTCATTCGCCACGGGCGGCCATGATGGTTTCGATCTCATCTTCGTTGATGCCGACCATGGCCTCACCGAGATTCTCGGAAAGACGTGCAAGCAGCTCGGCGTCCTGCCAATTGGCGGTAGCCTGCACGATGGCGGCGGCACGCTTGGCCGGGTCTCCGGACTTGAAGATGCCGGAACCGACGAACACGCCTTCGGCACCCAGCTCCATCATGAGCGCGGCATCGGCCGGAGTGGCCACGCCACCGGCGGCGAAGTTGACGACCGGCAGACGGCCATTGTCGTGCACGTACTTGGCGAGATCGTACGGCACGGCCAGCTGCTTGGCGGCCTCGTACACCTCGTCGTCGCGCAGGGAGACGAGTTCGCGGATCTGCTTGTTCATGGTGCGCATGTGACGCACGGCCTGAATCACATCGCCGGTGCCCGGCTCGCCCTTGGTGCGGATCATGGACGCGCCCTCGGCGATACGGCGCAGCGCCTCGCCCAGGTTCTTCGCACCGCACACGAACGGCACGTCGAACTGGTTCTTGTCGATGTGATACACGTCGTCGGCGGGGCTCAGCACTTCGGATTCATCAATGTAATCGATTTCGATGGCCTGCAGAATACGGGCTTCGGCAACATGACCGATACGAACCTTTGCCATGACCGGAATGGACACGGCCTCCTGAATGCCCTTGATCATGGCCGGATCGCTCATGCGGGAAACTCCGCCGGCAGCACGAATATCAGCCGGAATGCGTTCGAGCGCCATCACCGCGCACGCGCCTGCATCCTGTGCGATCTTCGCCTGCTCCGGGGTGGTGACGTCCATGATCACGCCACCCTTGAGCATCTGTGCCAGATTCTTGTTCAGTTCGTTCCTGTTGTTGGCCATCGCCAGCCTTTCGTCGAATCGTATTCCACTCTTCTGCAAAGCGGATATCTCTTGACACAGATACTAACGATTTTTCATTACAAAATCATGCGAACTGAATATTTGCACGTCTCAAAAAGTTGCCTTTCTTAAATTTGGACTGCCATTTTCATGATTGTTTCATTTTCTTATGATTTCGATTCCGTCGATGATTCCACGATTTCGCCCGCTTTTCTTACCTGTCATGCGTTGTTTGCTTTCGATTCGCGCGCACAGCGCCTTTCGACAGCGCTTTCGATGCACGTTATAAGAAATAAGAATGACGCACGATTTTCATACGACCACATTGCGGACGGAGGTGCAGATGGATTCGCGTATTGCGCGTTACATACGCAATATGCGATCGGCGACGCGCATGGTGGAATCGCGGTGCGACACCAGCACGACGGCACTCCCCTGCTCGGCGAGATTGTTAACCGATCCAAGAATCACCGACTCGTTATAGGCGTCGAGACGGCTCGTCGGCTCATCGAAGAGCACCAAATCGGCGTCACGCAGGAACATGCGGGCCAATCCGAGGCGCTGCTTTTCACCCTCCGAAAGGCGGCCGCCCAGCTCGCCTACCTGCGTATCCAAGCCATCCGGCAGCGCATCGACCAACTCGAGCGCGGATGCCTTGGCGAGTGCCTCGCGCAATACGGAATCGGGGATGGCAGAAGCTGCGGAATCGAAAGAATCGCAGGCAATAGTGAGATTCTCTCGAATCGTACCATCAAAAAGGTAAGTTTCCTGCCCCATCATCGTCTGCACACGGCGACGCCAGCCAGCGTCAACCTGAGGCAATGGAATATTCGATAGTGAAATCGTGCCGGAATCCGGATCCCAATAGCGCATGAGCAGCTTCAGCATCGTTGATCTTCCACGGCCGGACGGGCCTTGAATGCCAAGAATGCCATGCTGTGGAACATCGAGTGAAACATGGTCGAGCACGGGTTGTGAGGCACTGCCGGAAGTGCGACTGCCGGAAGTGCGGGCACCGGAACCGTAGCTGAATGTGACGTCGCGCATTGTCATACCTTGATATTCTGGGCGTTCGGTACCCTGCTCAACCACAGCGGGAGTCTCATCCATCAACGCGAACAGGCGACGTGCCGAAGCGAACGTTTGCGTCAAATTCGCCGGCAGCGCACTCAATGCAAGCGTCGGACCAAACGAGCTGGCAAGCAATACGAAAGCCGCAACCAACGCAGGAGCGTTCGAATCCACGGAACCCATCCAAATCAGGTCTTCTGACATATCGACGGCAGTGGAAACCACGGTGCACAACGTCATCACAAGGAACGCTGCAACCGCGGTAAACAGCATCACCAATACCGCACCCAATCCTGCAAAATCGCCATTCTTCGCACTCAATCGCAAACGTTTGCTCCACAACGAAAGGGTGCGCCGAGCGATGGAATCGAGCCGGGCACTACCCTGACCGAAGCGGATGATTTCGCCGATACCACGCATATCGTCAAGCATTTCGTCGTCGAGGGCGGCGGATTCCTTGCGAAGTTCCGGACCGATGTCTCGCACCGCCGACGCGAACAACTTTGGTAGTACGACGCCGACTGTGAGGTGCGCGATGACCAGCGTCACCGCGAAGGGTGCACTCAGGGTGAGCAGTGCGAGTGCGTAGACGACGGTGGTCACAACGGCGATGACGATCGGGCTGATGGTGTGTGCGAAGAAGATTTCCAACAGCTCCACGTCGATGGTGACCAGCGCGATCAGGTCGCCCTTGCCTTTGCCCGCAAGCTTAGCCGGGGCGAGACGCCGCAGGGCCGCAAAAGCTTTCGTACGGAACAATGCAAGCAGGCGAAACGCCACATTATGGTTCATGAACTGTTCGGCATAGCGCATGCCGCCGCGGATCAGCGCGCAGACGGCCATGGCGATGAGCGCTGCGGGAACGCTGAGATTCCAGATGGGCGAACCAACGGCCACGAAAGCCGCCGCAGTGCCGAATACTGGCAGGAAAGTGGCGGCGAGATGGCCGAGCGTGCCGCAGACGCACGCGACGATCATGTACTTGCGCTGCGGACCAACTTCCTTCAACAGGCGCGCAATAAGGCGAGACGTGGGTATTGTCTTCGCGTCCGATTCTGCCGAATCGGACATCCGAACGCCCGTTTTCGCACCCTGTGCGTCCGTTTCTACAGAATCGGACATTTGAGACGTAGTTTCGGCACGCTGCGTGACCGATTCGGGAGAATCGGACAACTGAGCGGTATTTTTAGTGAGTTGGTTGTCCGTTTCTGCAGAATCGGACACTTGGAAACCCATTTCCGCACGCTGCGTGACTGATTGTGCAGAATCGGACGCTTTAAGTGCGTGGGATGCAGAGGTGGAATGGGTTGCGTTATTGCGTAGACCTATGTTTTCCACGGTTTGTTGGGCGCGGAACAGTTTGGCGTATGTTCCGTTGGCACGCATGAGTTCCGCATGCGTGCCCTGTTCCGCCACGCGCCCGTGTTCGAATACCACCACATGGTCGGCGTCGGCTGCATTCGCCATACGGTGCGTCACCATGATCACGGTTTTGCCGCGATTGGCAAGCGCACGAATGGTTTGCAAAATCAGGGTTTCGCTTTCCATATCGACGCTGCTGGTGGCTTCGTCGAAAATGTAGACGGCAGACTCCCGCAGCAATGCGCGCGCAATGGCGATTCGCTGTTTTTGGCCGCCAGACAGGTTGCTTGCACCCTGTTCGATGGCCAGGTCAAGTTCTTGCGATTGCGCATGCACGAATTCGTCGATGTGTGCCGCTTCCAGCGCTTGCCACAGTTCGCTTTCGGTGGCATCCGGCTTGGCCATTAGTAGATTGTCACGCAACGTTCCTGCAAAAAGGTGGCTTTGCGCCGCCACTATGGCGATTTCCCTCGTAAGGGATTCGATGGAGAGATCGTTGATTTGGTACCGTTGCGTCGAGTTGTTTCCTGTGTTTCCGGATTGCAGCCACATACATCCTTCATATCCGGAAAGATTTCCGGAGAGCAGTTCGACGGCGGTAGATTTGCCGGATCCGGACGGACCGACGATGGCGGTCACCTGCCCGCGCCGCGCAGTGAAAGAGACGCCATGCAACGCGACGACCGAACCATCATCGTCTTTCGACAAGCCTGTTTTTCCAGTTTCCATATCCGCCGTCACAGCCGTATCCGCAGCCACACTCACAGCCGCCGCAGCGTCCGCATTCACGTCCACATATCGGAACGTCACGTCATCAAAATACACATCCACACCATCGCGGGAAGCGCCGAATTCCGGCATTTCCTGCATCCCATGCGCAGGAATCGGCGTATCAAGCAATGCGAAAATACGCTTGGTCGAAGTCATGCCGTTCATCGCAACATGGAAGAACGAACCCAATCGGCGCAGCGGAATGAAGAAATCCGCGGAAAGAAGCACTATCAGCAGCACGCCGGCAAGCGGCAATGCGGTACCACTCGCATACTGCCAGATCGATACGCCCACGCCGGCCGCGGCACCCCCGTATGCGACGACGTCCATGGCGGTGAGCGAGCGCAGCTGAATTTGCAGGACATTCATGGTCATTACGCGGAATTGTTCTGCTTGCTCGCTCATTTTCTTGGCGACATGCGCATCCGCGTCAAAAGTTTTCAGCGTTTCAAGACCTTGTACATTGTCAAGAAACACAGATCCCATGTCGGTGTATTTTCCCCAATATTTTTTGAATACTCGGGCTGCGCACATTGCGACCATGCCAACAATCAATACAATCAACGGCGCGCATACAAGCAATGTAACAGCCGTCGGCATATTAATCGGCGCAACTATAAAAAATAACGTTACCGGTGCGAGAATCGCATAAAACAGTTGCGGTAGGAATAATTCGAAGAAGCTTTGGATTTGCTCGATGCCTTCACCGGCAGATTGCACCACGTCGGCAGTGCTGATATGTTGCGAATATGATGGTCCGATCGCAAGCATTTTATTAAAAAGCTGTTCACGTAACGCGAGTTTGACACGCTCAGCCGCTTCCGCGCCGAAATAGGCCGCGGCGCGCATCATCAGAAAACGCAGCACCGCACAGACCACGATCGCCAGCACGCATCCGACGTATGTTTCCGCACTGAATCCGCCGTAGCCAAAGCCGATGAATAGGCGGGAAATCAGGCCACTATCACCCATGGAGAACATGGGGTCGAACGCCGATTCCACCACGGCAAGCGCCGGCGAAAGCATGATCACCACCGTCACCACGAACACGACATTGGACAGCAGTCCGACCCATTGGCAGAGCACTTTCGCCGCAACCAACCGCCCCACGCCGGGAGCGAGGGAAAACAGCCGTTTGTCAAACATCGAAATCCTTTCCTTCACATTCACGCGGTTCAATCTGCGCGCCCACATCACCATGTCGCTCGATTCAGCCTATCCGCCCGGAAACGGAGCATGCCACACGACCAGCGAAACGGCGAAAGAATAAAAAGGCTGGATGTTCGCCGTTGAGCAGGCAGCCCTCTGACGCAAGGGGTAAATTGCGTCACTCGTGAGTGTACTCGATAAAAATCGATCGCACCACCATTTCTTCGCATTTCGCTGGTTTTACGGTCATTTCGGGGATATATGGGAAGCATGGCGGCTCCCCCGCAACCGTTACGTCAAGCCTTTTTTCGAACGGATACAGCGCGACACCAAACACTTGATTTTTGACGGAATATCACCATTTGTCAGTTCATACAAAGTTGATGAAATATTTCTTGTCGCTTCTCACAATGCAGACTTACGGCCCCGTAACTTAGAATGTGCGAGGTGCGCAAGGGGTAGGAAACGCGGACACACGGTTTGTATCGCTCCCGCACGCATCACAAGCAGAAATACGCGGAAACAACGCAAAAACCGCGAGAAAGAGAACGCTTCATGCTCACCGAGTACACCACCCCGGGCGAATCCGTTGAGGTGCGCGACGACGAATCCATCTATTCCCTGCTTACCGGACGCATCGCGCGCACTGGAGAGGATACCGTGATCGCGGAACGCAAAACCGCCCCTGGCCAATGGATGAAGGTCACTACCGGCGAATTTCACAAGGATGTGATCGCCGCCGCCAAAGGTCTTATCGCGTTCGGCATCGCCAAGGGAGATGCCGTTACTATCTTCTCTACCACCCGCTACGAGTGGGGTGTGCTCGACTTCGCACTGGCCGCCATCGGCGCGGTCAATGTGCCGATCTACGACACTGATTCCGCGGCGCAAGCCGAGCGCATCCTCAACGATTCGGACGTGAAACTGGCCATCGCCGACAATCGCGAGCGCTTCGACCGTCTCGACTCTGTAATCGACCGCTGCCCGTCCCTCAAGCACATTCTGATGCTCGATTCCAACGCCATGGGCGCGTTGGAAGGCTTGGGCGTCACCGTGTCCGACGAGGAGCTGGAAGCGCGCATCGATTCGGTGCATGCAGACGATCTGGCCACCATCGTGTACACGTCTGGTTCGACAGGAGCTCCAAAGGGTGCCGAGCTTTCGCACCGCAATTTCATATCGATCACGCGCGCGGGCAGTCTGGCGTTGCATGAGATCGTTCTCGAAGATCATCCGCGACTGCTTCTCTTCCTGCCGCTCGCCCACTGTTTCGCACGGTTCATCCAGTACGCGTCGATCGCTTCCGACGACGGCGTGGTCGGCTATCTGCCGGACACAAAGACGTTGCTGTCCGATTTGCGTTCCTTCGAACCGACATATCTGCTGGGCGTACCACGAGTGTTCGAGAAGGTGTATAACGCCGCCTCCCGCAAGGCCGGCATGGGTTGGAAGGGACGTCTGTTCCTCAAGGCGGCCGCAGCCGCACGCGATTGGTCGCGCATGCAGCAGGCCGGTGAGAAGCCGACCATGAAGCAGACCGCTGAGCATCTCTCGTATGAGGCTTCCGTATACCGTACCGTGCGTAGCGCTCTCGGCCCGCGCATCCGCTACGTGGCATGCGGCGGCGCTCCTCTGGACGTATCTCTGGCGCATTTCTTCAACGGTATCGGCCTACCGATGATTCAGGGTTACGGTATGACGGAAACCGCTGCGCCGTTCGCGGCCAACCGCGTCACCGACAATGTGATCGGCACTGTCGGTCAACCGGCTCCGGGATCGTCTGTGCGCATTTCCGATGATGGCGAACTTCAGGTGAAGGGCCCGAACGTGTTCAGGGGCTACCACAATCTGCCTGAGAAGACGGCGGAAGCGTTCACCGAGGATGGGTGGCTGAAAACGGGTGATTTGGCGTCGATTGATGACGAGGGACGCATTACGATCACCGGCCGTAAGAAGGACATCATCATCACTGCCGGAGGTAAGAACGTCTCCCCGATTCCGATGGAGCAGGAGATCGTGAAATGTCCAATTGTGGAGCATGCGGTAGTTGTTGGCGACAATCGCCCGTTCATCGGTGCGCTGGTCACGCTGGATCCGGAGGGATTGGCAGCTTGGCTGCCGTCCGTGGGATTGTCCGCAGACACTCCGCTCGACCGCATCGCGACCGTCGCTGCCGTTCACGATGAGATTCAGAAGTATGTGGACAAGGCGAACGCAACGGTTTCGCGCGCCGAATCCGTACGAAAGTTCGTAGTGCTAGATACCCAGTTCACGCAGGAAAACAAGTGCCTGACCCCGTCGCTGAAAGTGGTGCGTCCGGCAGTGAACCGCGTGTTCGCACAGGTGATCGATCAGCAGCTGTACTCCGGCAAGCGCTGAATGGGGCGATCTGCCACTCATCTGTCGCACGATTCGATTTCTGGGCAAAAAATCGAATCGTGCGACATTGTAGGAGCGACGGCCGGCCAATCATACCAACCAAGTATGCGAGGAGCCTGTTCCATCCCAGCTTGCATGGTCAACGTCGCTGTACGGGACCGATCGAACTGCGCTTGATCAGTTCCGCCGACACCAGACCAACGCCATGCTGCGACGAGGCGAACGAATTCTCATCGCCCTCCCCTAGCAAAAACAACGTCTCACGCATGGCGGCAACGCCAAGCTGTTCAAAATCAGGGCGAACCGTGGCCAGCGGCGGGTACATGTTGTCCATAGCGGGCATGTCATCGAAACCGACCAGACTCACATCCTGCGGAATGCGCATGCCATGTTCATGTAGCGCACGAGCCACACCAACCGCCTGGCTGTCGTTCGCGCACACCATGCACGTCGGCAGATTTCCACCTGTACGACCGATGTTTTCAAGAATATGATTCATCTTGCCGTACGCTTCGGTCGATTCCCATGTTTCGCACTGCACGGTGACGGAACTCACCGCATTGGCCGCGCACAGCTTGTTCCACGCCATCAAACGCGTGGCAGCATCACGCCATTCCTTCGGACCTGCGAAATAGAGTACGGAACGATGCCCATACTCAATCACCAAATGCATCACGTCGGCCATAGCCGCCCACTGGTCCACGCCTACAACCGATACGCGGCGACGGTCGGCGGGCTTCATCAAACGCAAACCGTCTTGCACGCTGATGCTGCCGTGCGTGGAGGTGACGATAACGCGCGGCTGCGTGATCTGCGCACGGCAGGCGGCCGAGAACATGGCATCCGTTGGCGCGAGGAAAATAAACGCGTCCACATTCATCTCGTCGAAGGTGAAGCATAGATCATCGAATTCCGTCTGCGAGCAGAGCGCCTCGTGCACCATGCTCACCGACATGAACAGGCCATGCTGCCTCGCCATCGCCTCAATCGAGGAAATCGCGGAGATCGGGCCGTAAAAACGCTGCCCACCTGCAATCAAACCGATGGTACGGGAGCGATGCGAGGCGAGGGCGCGTGCGGAATTGCTTGGACGGTAGCCGAGCGCGTCGATGGCTTTCTGCACTTTCTCGCGGGTCGCGTCAGACACGTCGGGGGAATGGTTGACCACGCGCGACACCGTTTGATGGCTGACACCAGCCATTTTCGCCACTTCAAACATCGAAGGGCGTTTGTTCGCCGCATTGCGCTTGCCTGCCATGCCCCGTCGCCTCCCGCACACTACCGTTGTTACTTTCGACTATTCTACACGCAGCCTCGGTTAGCGCTAACAGACGCTATTTTTCAGCCATTTGAGCGAGTCGTGCTGCGAAGTTGGGCCAGTCGGTACGCATGGCGGTTAACAGTTTACGATTGGGGACTTCCTCAATCGGCACCCATTCGATTTCCATGCTTTCGTCGTCGTTGGCCTTCGGCTCCACGCGGTGTCCCGGCTTTTCGAAAGCGAACACGGTGGTGTACGCCCACGGTCCGTGGTCTTCGCAGTACGATCCGACCACGTCAATATCTTCAGGGGTAATGTTGGCTTCCTCATAGGATTCGCGCAGTGCACCCTCGATCGGGCTTTCACCGTCGGCGGTGGCACCTCCTGGAATGCCCCACGTACCGCCTTCCGCACTCCATACCGCACGGTGCTGCATGACCACATGCGTCACCTCACCGGTCTGTTCGCTTCGGCGGGCCAGCAGCACGCCGGACGCGCCGTTCATGCCCCAATGCTTGCGGCCGCAATCGCAATCAATCCAACCATCACCCGGCTGATGCACGTTTTCCTTGGGAGGAAGCGGTTTTGCGGCACCGGTTCGCGAATCGTGTTCAACATTCGGTTCTTGATCGGCTCGCGTCACGTTCCACAGATCGGTCCATTCCACGCCAAGCTCGGCGGCCAAACGGCGCGCCAGCGGAAGACTCAGTCCGATAATGCCGTGCGGATCGCCTTCGATGGAGTCGATGAACGCTCCGCCGAAGCCCTCAAGTGTGAAGGAACCAGCCACTTCCAGCGGCTCTCCGGTAGCGATGTACCGTTCGATATCAGTGTCGGAATATTCACTGAAGTGCAGTGTGGCCCTGCTTGCGCCTCGCGCGATACGCCCGGTGGCGAAGTCGATCAGGCAATGGCCCGTCCACAGTTCGCCGGTGGCACCGCGCATGGCACGCAGCCGTTCCCGAGCCACCTCAACGCTATGCGGCTTGCCGTAGCATTCGCCGTCAAGTAGGAACATGGAATCGCAGCCAAGAATCAGCGGACCGACTTCCGCACGGGTCAGGCTCGGCTCGTCATCAACGAAATCAGCAATCGATTCAGTGATCGTAGGAATGGTGATTCCCGAAAAATCGCGGGTATTTACGTCGGAGGCGGACTGCACTTCGTCCGCACGCAATGTAATACGAGGATGTTCTAAAGATGCAGCATCTCCAGTATTTTCAGCATTATCTGAATGTTTGGAAGATTCGGCAACGGCTTTCAGCGGATATCCGATTATGCGATTGCCGTGCGCCGCCGCAGCGGTGGCGGCAACGTTACGATACGCCTGATGCACGGCTTCGGCTTTGGCCGTAGCAAGAATCATCACCCTCTGCTCCACGCTCAGATCGCTTACGGCAACGCCCATGGCGGCTGCCTCACGTTCAAGCGCTGCCGGCTCGTCCACGTTCGATACACGAATCGTGGGGCAAATACCAGCCGAGAAAAGCACGTCACGGCGAGGCTTGGATTTGGAGGCGAGAATCAGCGGAATGGAGTTGTTCATACGCGTTCCACCTGCACACCCTTGGCGTCGACGCCCAAATGCAGCACACGCCAATGACCGGAAGCGAGCTCTTCGGAAGCGAGCTGTTCCAGCTGTTCGTGAGCGTCGCCATGATGCAGCACGAGCACGCATGGGCCGGCACCGGAAACCATGGATGCGAAACCATGGGAACGCAGCTTTTCGATCAGTGCCCACGAAGGTTCCATCAAAGGGGCGCGATACGGCTGATGCAAACGATCCTGCGTGGCTGCAAACAGCAACGCATTGGCATTCTGACGCTGGCCAGTCGCCAGCATCGCAGGATTCATGGCGGCCGGCAGCAGGCTCACACGAGACACATTGTGCACAGCATCCTTGAACGCCAGCTGACCCGGCAGCGCCTGACGCGCCTTTTCGGTGGACATCTCATAATCCGGCACAAACACGGCTGCGGTCAGATCGTCGGCAACACGATAGTTGATGGTGTGGAAGCCCTTGTGCAGCGGCTCGCCGCCCGGAATCGGCACGGAACCGACACCTTCGGGGGTTTCCATGTCCCAAGACATGGTGAGGCCGCCATACACGGCAGGAGCCACATTGTCCGGATGGCCTTCGATGGCGGCGGCAAGCTCGAACACGGCATCACGGTTGAGTTCGTCGTCCTGTGCGAAGGCGGCCGCGGCGGCGATGCCCGCCACAATGGCCTCTGCGGAAGAGCCCATGCCTCGTGCCTGAGGAATGTTGTTGTGAGCCTGAAGAATGAAGCCCACACGGCCCAGCCCGAAGGTCTGGCATGCACGGCGGAACGTGGAAACCACCAAGTGGGTTTCGTCACGCGGGAGGGTATCGGCGCCTTCGCCTTCGATCATCACCTGAGCCGCAGTGTTCACCGGATCGGCGCTCAGTGTGAATTCAAGTTCGTCGTGGTAGTCCAGAGCGAGTCCGACCGTATCAAAGCCAGAACCAAGATTGGCGCTGGTAGCCGGAACACGCACGCGTACTTTGCGAGTAACTGGAGTCATATCTCGTCGTCCTTCGTCACATCTTCTTTACAAGTCAAGCACCGTATACCCGAAAGGGTACAAGAGTCAAATTCAAACCCATAATCGGCAGACAATTCAGTAAACAATCGGCAAGCAATTGCCTAAAACAACAGCCAGAATATAAACAAAGAGACGGCCGCCCAATCGCAACGATTTGAGCAGCCGTCTCATAACTGTTAGTTGAGCACGCGGAGGATGGAAGGCTCGCCGACCACGCAATCAAGCGCGCACACATCCTTCACGGTTTCACGCAGGGTCAGCTCGTCAGTCATGTGCGTGACAAGGCGCAGCTGCTGCAGTTCGCCGTCGTAGCCCGGATCCTTCAGCGTGGGCTTGAGGTCTTGGTTCACACCATTGATGGACACGCCATGCTCGGCGAACTTGGCCGCGATGGCCGCAAGCACGCCCGGATTGTCGTGAATCACGAAACGCACCGCGAACTCGGCCTTGGAAGCCTCAATCGGAGCCTTCTTCAAATCCTTATACAGCGGAATGGTCGGACCGGTGCAGCCCTGTGCGATGTGACGCGCTTCGGTCACCACATCGCCAACCACTGCGGAAGCGGTCGGAGCGCCGCCAGCGCCACGACCATAGAACATCAGATCATCGGCCGCTTCGGCCTTCACAAACACCGCGTTAAAGGAACCATGCACGGAAGCCAGCGGATGCTCGTTGGAAATCAGCGCCGGATACACGCGGGCAGACACACCGGCCTCGCCATTCTCCACCACGGCCAGCAGCTTGATGACCTTGTTTTCGGCGGTCGCGGCGGCAATATCGTCGGCGGTGATCTTGGTGATGCCCTCAACGGACACGTCGTCGATGGTCACATTGGTATGGAAACCGAGCGTGGCCATGATGGCTGCCTTGTTGGCCGCATCGTAGCCTTCGATGTCTCCAGTCGGATCCGCTTCGGCGTATCCCTTAGCCTGAGCGTCCTTCAGCACGTCGTCGAAATCAAGACCCTTGGTGGTCATTTCGTCGAGAATGTAGTTCGTGGTGCCGTTGACGATGCCAAGCATGCTCGTCACCTTGTCTCCGACGAGGGATTCACGCAGTGGCTTGAGGAATGGAATAGCACCGCCCACGGAAGCCTCAAAGTAGATATCGACGCCCTTGGCTTCGGCGGCCGCATAGATCTCCGGACCATACTTGGCCAGTAGCGCCTTGTTGGCCGTGACCACGGAAGCGCCGGATTCGATGGCCGCAAGCACGAACTTGCGGGCCACGCCGGTTCCGCCGATCAGTTCGACCACAATGTCGGCATTGGTGGCCACGCTCATGGTGTCGGTGGTCACCACGGACTTGTCAATCCACGGGAACGGGTCGGTTTCCGCCGGATCAAGGCAGGCGACGCCGGTCAGTTCGATCGGTCTTCCGATGCGTGCGGCAAGCTCATCCTTCTGCTCCACCAGCAGACGTGCGGTCTGAGAGCCGACCGTGCCCGCGCCCAACAATCCAACGCGAATCGGCGCAACATCTTCCTGTGCCAAGGCATCCTCCCTTGAATGTGAAGTATTGGTGTAACCCTGCCTATTGTACGGTCCCGATATGACGTAAGACCGCGAAATCATACGAAAATGGACGGTTTCTGAGCTTTGCCCCGAAAACCGTCCATGCTACATCCATGTCGCGTCCGCAATTTGAGACGAATCGCCACGAACAATACGAAACACGGGCGAAATGCCACGAATCGCTATTCGCTCACATCCCAATCCAGCAGATCTTCGACCGTCTGACGGCGAATCATCACATGCGCGTCTTGCTCGGATACGGCAACAACCGCAGGAATCAGCGCCTGATTGTAGTTGCTGGCCATCGTACGACCGTATGCACCCGTAACAGGCACCGCCAGCACGTCACCGCGCTGAATATCGGCAGGAAGACGCACCTCATTGACGATGATATCGCCCGATTCGCAGTGCATGCCGACCACACGGCACAGCTTGGTTTCGCTGGAACCCTCACGATTGGCGATTTTCGCAGTGTAATCCGATCCGTACAATGCCGGGCGAATATTGTCGCTCATGCCGCCGTCGACAGACACGTACACACGTTCCATAACCGGATTGCCAGCCTTGTCTTTCGCGGTTCCGGCAAGCTGCACCGGCTTGACCGTACCCACACGATACAGGGTGACGCCGGTCGGGGCGACCGCCCAACGGCCCGGTTCGAACGAAATGACCGGAGCGGGCATGCCGAGCGCACGGTTCACGGTGGTGACCGCGCTGGCAAGACGAGCAAGTTCCGTATCGAGGTCCATGGAATCCTCACCATCGGTGTAAGCCACGGAATAGCCGCCGCCCAAGTCGACCTCCGGCAGAGTGTATGCGTCGGTGGCGTAGAAGGTCTTGCGCAGCAGCATCATGCGCTTCGCGGCCTGAATGAAGGCGTCCGCATCGTGAATGTTCGAACCGATATGCGAATGCACGCCGACCAGTTCGAGCACGTCCTGATGGCGGTAGATCTCCTTCAATACGGCGAGCGCGGGACCATCAGCCACCATGGTCATGGCTTCGGCGAGTTGGCGGTCGCCCTCGGAAACCTTCTCGTGGCTCATGTCGTACGGGTATTTGATGTCGTACTGCAGCTGGCGTTCTGCGCTTTCGCTTTCGCCTAGGCGTGCGTTCGAACCTGCGGGGGTCACGTCGGTCAGATCGTCAAGCACGTTCAGCTTGCTCGCATCGGCACCGGCCGGCAGCAAGGCGACGCCGAACTTCTGGTCTTCGTGCGCGGTAGACACGAACTCGTGACCGCCCGCATGAATGCCGGACGTAACACGCAACATCACGCGAGCGCGCTTGCCGAGACGTTTGGCGATTTCGGCGATACGGGCCGGCTCGTTCGGCTCGTCCACCACGATTTTGGCGAAGCCTTCGGTAATGGCGAGTTCGATTTCCGCATCGGACTTGTTGTTGCCGTGCAGCACGAGTCGTCTTCCGGGAACGCCTGCGGCAAGCGCGATACGCATCTCGCCCATGGTGCAGGTGTCGATCAGCATGCCAGATTCGGTGACGATGCGGCAGATTTCCTTGGAAAGCAGTGCTTTCCCGGCGAAACTGACGTGGGTTACGGTGTTGTTGAACGCATTTGCCGCGGACTTGACGAATTTAGTGGCACGGGCTCGCACGTCATCGGTGTCGATAACGTAGAGCGGCGAACCGAATTCGTTCAGTAGGCTTTCAGCAGTGCGGCCATGGAACGTGATTTCACCTTGCTCGTTCACGTCGGAGCCGGCCGGCCAGATGGGGGTGACTGCCATGGCGATCACATCCGGTCTGGGGCTGCGACGCCAAGCAGGTCAAGACCTTCGGCGATAACCGTCTTGACTGCGTCATTGAGCTTCAAACGTGCAGCCGCACGAGCCGGTTCCGGAGCCTTGGCAATGCGCAGAGCTTCGGCCTGTTCACCGCGAGCTTCCGGATCGGTGAGTTCCATAGGCACAACGCGTTCCACGTTGTACCACTTGTGGTAGGTGGCTGCGAGATCTTCCAAATAGTGGGCCACACGATGTGGGGCGCGCAGGTCGCCGGCTTCGCGCAGCAGGGCCGGCCACTGGGCGAGCGCGGCAAGCACTTCGCCGTCGGCGGCGGTGTCGAGCAGACTCACGTCGGCACCCTCGTAGGTGATGTTTGCGGCGGCTGCATTGCGGTCCACATTGCAGGAGCGGGCGTGCGCGTACTGCACGTAGTACACCGGATTCTCGTTGGAATGCGAAGCGAGCAGATTCAGGTCGATATCGACCGGGGAATTGTAGTCGGTGCGTGCCAACGAATAACGAGAAGCATCCACGCCGATAGCGTCGGTCAGATCGTCAATGGTCACCACATTGCCGGCACGCTTCGACATGCGCACTGCCTTGCCGTCCTTCAGCACGTTGACAAGCTGTCCGATAAGAATCTGCATGTTTTCGCCAGGTTCGTCGCCGAATGCGGCGCACATGGCCATCATGCGGCCGATATAGCCGTGATGGTCGGCACCCAGCATGTAAATGGCGATGTCTGCCGGATCATTGTCACGATGGCGCTTGTTGCGATAGTAAGCAATATCAGCTGCGAAATACGCGTAGTTGCCGTCGGATTTGATGATCACACGATCCTTGTCGTCACCATGCTTGGTGGACTCGAACCAGGTTGCGCCATCCTTTTCGTAAATATCGCCGCGTTCACGCAGATCAGCAATGGCCTTGTCGACTTCGCCGTCGGAATACAGGCTGTTCTCATGGAACCACACGTCGAAGTTCACACGGAAATCCTTCATGGATTTGCGGATTTCGTTGAACATCATCGGCACTGCACGCTTGCGGAATTCCTCACGTTGTTCGGAATCGCCTTCACCCAACGGATTGCCATCGTTGTCAGCGCCACCGTCGACGCGCGGCAGGTCGAGAATCGCAATGCCGTCGGCATTGGCCTCATCGATAACGCGACGCGCGATCTCATCGATATAAGCACCCTTGTAACCGTCGATCGGGGTTTCCTCACCGTGAGCGGCCGCAACCAGCGACTTCGCGAAACGATTGATCTGCTCGCCATGATCATTGAAATAGTATTCGCGCACCACCTTGGCACCGTTCGCCTCAAGCACGCGGGCCATGGAATCGCCGACCGCAGCCCAACGGGTGCCGCCGATATGGATCGGACCGGTCGGATTGGCGGAAACGAACTCAAGATTCAGGGTCTTGCCGGAAAGATGGTCGTTCTTACCGTAGTTCGTACCCTCGTTGAGCACGGTGTCAACCACGGCAGCAGCGGACGCGGAATCAAGCACAATGTTGATGAAGCCGGGGCCGGCCACTTCCACGGACTTGATGCCATCGGCATTGGCAAGTTCCGCAGCGAACAATTCAGCGAAATCATGAGGCTTCATGCCGGCTTTCTTAGCCAGCTGCATGGCCGCGTTCGACGCCCAATCGCCGTGCGCGCGGTCCTTCGGACGCATGACGGCGAATTTGGCCTGTGGAGGGATGAGATCGGTGGTCAAGGTGCCAGCCTTGCCTTCATTCACAAGGTTGTTGGCAATATTGAAAATCAGTTCACTAAGCGCTTCTGGACTCATTCCTCCAAGTCTACCGATTATGCAGACAGAATCAGCCTTGCGTATCATCCTGCAGTTTGCCATGCTTTCTGCGCCAAGCCACGGAAGCGTAATAGCCGATATAGCAGATCGCAACGAACGGAATCATATACAGCAATGTGGAGCGCTGCGACGGATCGCAAATCACCAAAACCAACGCGCCAATACACATCACAATCGCAGCGATCGGCACGAACGGAAAACCGGGGGCACGATACTTCAAATCGTCAACCGAATGGCCTTGAGCAAGCCACTGCTTGCGGAAACGCAAGTGGCAGACGGAAACCGACGCCCACACCACCAGCGTGGCCAAGCCGGAAACCGCGACCAACGCCAAATACACCGTCGAAGCGGCAACCACAGAAGACAGCAACGCCAACAACGATCCGGCCATACTGAAGAGCACCGCGAACACGGGCACACCGTGGAAATTCGTCTTGCCGAGCACGCGCGGAATCATACCCTCCTGCGCAAGCGACCAAACCATACGCGAACACACATACAAGCCGGAATTCGCAGCGGACAGCACCGCCGTCAACACCACGAAATTCATCACATCGCCGGCAAACGGCATGCCGATCGACTGGAACACGAGCACAAACGGACTCGTGTCGACACCCGACTGATGCCACGGAATCAGCGCGGACATCACCGCAATTGAACCGATGAAGAAAATCGCAAGACGCAACACCGTGGTATGCACGGCCTTCGGAATCGCCTGCGCCGGATCCTTCGTCTCCCCCGCCGCAACACCAACGACCTCAGTGCCCGAAAATGCGAACACCACCGTCAGCAGCGTCGAAAAAATCGGCAACACACCATTCGGGAGCCAGCCGTCATTATAAAAATTCTCAAACAGCGGAGCATGATCGTAGCCGGCAATCGGAATCGCACCAAACATGGCAAGCAAGCCGACCACAATGAACGCGATAATTGCAAACACCTTAATGGATGCGAACCAGAATTCCGACTCGCCATACAGCCTCACCGACAGAATATTGAGCATGAACACCACTGCAATGAACGCGGCGGACCAAATCCACGCGGGCGAATCAGGAAACCAACGTTGCATCAGCAGACCGGCTGCCGTGAATTCCGAAGCGAGCGCCACCGCCCAATTCAGCCAGTACAGCACGGCGATGGTGAACGCAGTGCCGGGACCGATGAAACGCTTCGCATACAGGTGGAAACTGCCCGCATACGGCATAGCCACCGACAGTTCGCCGAGGCTGAGCATCACAAAATACACAAGCACGGATCCGATGCCATACGCGATGATCGCGCCAAGAGGGCCGGCTTGGTGAATTGTGTAGCCGGAGCTGAGGAACAAGCCAGTGCCGATCACTCCACCCAGCGAAATCATGGTCAGATGGCGGGTTTCCATCTTGCGTTCAAGACCACCCTGCTCGGATTCAGCGGATTCAGCGGCGTCAGTGCCTGCAGTGGATGCGTTGACTTGCGATTCGGCCATGCGCGACTGCTCCTTCATATTTGGATGGGCGCGTTCTTGCGTTTGCATGCGTTTGCACAATACCCAATCGCATTACTATACGGAAATCGGTGGAATCATGTTGCCTGCTGTTCACTTTTAGCGGCAATCCAGGTTGCATAAACAAAACAGGCTCACATGCAGCGTAAGAAACCGCATACGAGCCTGAAAAGGAATTCCCTGGAGATTTGCAATCAGCGCACTGAAATCAGAGCACAGCGATGGCGTCGATCTCAACGAGAGCGCCCTTCGGAATGTTATTGCCGCCGAACGCGACGCGGGCCGGCTTCACGGAACCGATGAAGGCCTGCGCATACACGTCGTCGATCTCATGGAAGTCTTCGACGTTCTTCATGTAGATGGTGGCACGGCAGACGTGCTCGATTCCGGTGCCTGCGGCGTCAAGAATATGCTTAATGTTCTTCAGCGCCTGGGATGCCTGCTCGCCAGCGGTTTCGCCAGCCAGTTCGCCGGTGGCCGGGTCGATGCCCAGCTGGCCTGAGACAAACACGAAACCGTTGGCCTTCACAGCCTGGCTGTAAGCGCCCAGCGCCGCCGGGGCTTCAGAAGTCGCAACCTCTTCCATCTTCTCGCTCATAATGTTCTCCTTTGAAGAACGTGTTATTGCATCTTGCTTGCGTTCAGGCCGCGGCAAACCACGACAACGCAATCTCAAACAATCACTGTACCCATGGAATCGACACGCATTGTCCCATGTTCCAAATACCGGCTCCGCGACCCGACCCTTCACATATCTTTGTGGTGGGCTTGATGGGAATCGAACCCACGACCTTCTGTTCCGGAGACAGACGCTCTATCCACTGAGCTACAAACCCGTGCGTTAACCTACTTTACACTGCCTTGAGATGAAAGCGACACTTTTTACGGAAAAATGGTTTTTGAATCTCAGTCATTATGTTGGCAAAATAAGCATGGATGGGGTTTCGGCAACGCGCCCAACTATGTGGGGGATTCGACGGGTATAGAACGGGGAACGAAAAGTATTACGTCATAATTTACGGCGCAATAACGCCATTTACCGCGTCTTTTCCACTAGACTGAAAATATGGTTGAGGATTCAGGCAGAAATATAGGCGATTTCGAATACACGCGCCGTTTTTTCTGCCGTGCCCTGCCGACGCAGTTGGATGACAGTGACAGTCCGACATTAATCGTGCAAAGTTATTACGTTCACCAGGATAATTACGCGCTGCGCGTGCGATTGAAAACAAAGTCCGTTCGCATCGCCATGACTCCGGACCTCGACCCGCTGGCCGTGCTCGAAAAGTATCGCGACGAATTTCGGCTTGGCTCAGTCACCGTGAAAGGGCCGTCCGTGGGAGGCACACGCTATGAGGCGAGCCGCGATTTGGATTCGCGCATCGCCGGGGAGCTCATCAAACGCGGCGGACACGTGACCATCAAAAACCGTTTCACCGACTGGATCGACGAGGACGGCTGGAACATCGACGTGTTCGGAGGCACCAACGCTCCCCTGATCATTGCGGAAGCGGAACGTATCGGGCCGGTCACCAATCTGGTGATCCCGAAATTCTGCACCACCGAAATCACCGACCAATCGCGGTTCAGCAATGAAGGGCTTGCCGCGAATCCATATTCACGATGGAAATCCGCATTCGAAGCCGAACTGGAAGCAGACGGACCGCAATTCCTCGACTATTTCGGCACCAACCGTATGGAATAAGTTTTTTTAAAAAACAACCGTAGGCCGTAAAGAACGATGTAGTTGCGCAGCCTACGGTTGAACAGTACCTAAACGGTACCTAAGTCAATAAACGAGTCAGTACATGAGCGTGGCGAGGCGACGGCGGGCACGCTTCAAACGCTCGTCGGTCGGCTCAGGAATCGTAAAATATTCCAGCAGACGTTTGCGCACCGGCTCAATATCGGCCTTGTGACCGGCTGCGACGAAATCAAGCAAACGGTCGAACGCATCCTGAATCTGACCGCCGATCATATCAATGTCGGCGACGGCAAGCTGCGCTTCAACATCATCGGGATTGTCGGCAGCGGCGGCACGCACCTCACGCACGTTCGCATTGGCGGAACGGGCCAACAGCAACGCCTTCGCACGCTCGCGGGCGGCACGCGCATCGTTCGGATCGGCTTCAAGCACCTTCTCGTACGCGGCTGCGGCACCAGCGTAATCGCCCTGCTGTGCCAGCATATACGCCTCCTGATGCTCCGGAGGCACCTGCTCCTGGGCGCCGGCGGCGGAATTCGCCGCATCGGAATCCGGATCGCCCGAGTACGGCGCGGAACCGGTCACGCCAGCCTGCTGGGCGGAAGCAACCAGATTCGGAATCACCGCGTCCACGATCTGCTGCATTTCCTCAGCGGACGGCAAGCCCTGCAGAATCGGCATCGGACGGCCGTTGATCAACGCGAACAACGCGGGAGCACCTTGCACTTGGAACGCCTGCGCGATCGACGGATTCGACGCGATATCGATACGAGACAGCTGAATCTGGCCGTTCAGCTGGTTCACGGCATCGCCCAACTGGCGGGCCATGTCGAACAGGCGATCATCGGTCGGCACCCACAGCAGCAGCAGAATCGGGAACGTGGCCGACGTCTGTACCATGGCCTGGAACGTGTTCTCCGTAGTGTCGATCACATAACCACCTGCGGCCGGAGCGCCTCCAGCCTGCCCCGGCTCAGCCTTCACCTGATGCTTCAACGCTTCAAGATCAACGGCTCCCGCCAAGGAAACTCCCGGATTAAACGGCCTTTGACCTGCCATGCTTGCCTCCTAAAATATCAACAATCAACAACATTAAGCGCCCGGCGCAACACGCATTGCAAACGTTCGCCCCAAGCTTACGCGCAATCGCGCAACCGCCACGATTACAGCGCCTCAACCCTGACCGGCTGACGTTCGGAACCGACTGCAGTGATCTTCGCGTCAGAATTCGCCGGAGGCACGTACAGCGCGATCACATTCACATACGTGGTTTTCATGGTGCTGGTGGCCTGACCGTCGCCAAACAGCGCTTTTTCCGCATCGGAAGCAGGCTGCGACTCACGGCCGGAGCCAGCTGAACGCGTCCATTCGGAATTGATCTGCGCCACTACCAAGTCTCCACCATCCGCGGAACGCATAACGCTGATGGCATCGTCAACCGGCGTGAACACCTGCTGCTGCGATCCCTCGTTCAGCTCCATGGCCTTCTGCACCTGTTCGGTCAGATCAGCAAGCTTCGTACGCAAATCGTCGTCGGCAAACTTCTGCGCATACTGGCTGGACGCACCATTCTGCAACACGTCGGCATATGCAGCAACCGCATCCTTCGGGGTCATGACCAGACCGGTGTCTTTTTCCGTTCCCTGCTCGCTGCCGGTTTTGGAAATCTCAAAACTCGGCATTTTCACGCCCGAGAACAGTCGTGCCACACCCCACAACTTGTAGTTCTGGCGTGCGGAATCCTGGCGGAACACCAGCAGACGCTTGGACTGCTGGTCGTCCGTGGTGGAAGTGATGGAAAACACCGAACGTGGCCATCCACTGTCCGTGGAAATCACGGCCTGCGCCAAATCGGTTGGAATCGCGGTCTTACGATCAAGATTGCCCGTGACCTGCGCCACATGAAGTTCGCTTGTACGAATCTCAAGTTCCGGCCCCTCCAGAATTGAGCCGAGGGCGTCTATATTGCGATCGTTATTGCACTGGTCAAGCGTTTTGAGAATATTCGTACGGATGGTTTTCTCCTGCTTGGCGGTCAGATTCGGCGCATCCTGACGTTGCGTGGTTTTTGGCTGCGGCAGCTGCCCCTCGCATCCGCACATGCCAACGACCATTCCCAATGCGAGCACGGCCGCCGCGATTACGTTGAAACGCTTCTTCATCACTTGGCCTCCTCGTTGTCAGGTTCGTCGGATTCGTCGTTTTCGGATGTTTCGTTGGATTCGACCGGCTCGGTCGTTACGGCCATTTCGTCAACTTCGTTGGGCATGTTGATTTCGTCGGATACCGCGAATTCTACAGTTCCCGAGGTCGCTGCGGCCGCACTGCTTTCCTCTTGTGCGAGACGTGCGAAATATGCGGCAAGCTCGTCTTGCGAAATCACGGAAGTCTGTTCGAAATCGTTGTTTTCACCAACACCATCAGTGGCAACATTCTGCTGGTCGGCAACCAAATTTCGAGCGGAAGGATCGACAATCGTGGGTTGCGCCATCTCATTTTGCATGTTGTCCGAACCGGTCGCACGATGGCTCGCATGGCGACGACGCTTACGATTCGGCCCGCTCTTATCACTACGGGCGGCACTCGCTTCGGCGTTCTTCACCCATGCGGCAACCTCGTCATCGTCACCCTGCGTGGAACCGATGCCGTCAACCATGGCAAACGCGCGCTTGTTGCGACGCTTATGCGGAGGCATGGCAAACACAGAAGCCGAAAGCACTGCAAGTATTGCCAGCAATCCGCCGGAAAGATAGAACGGCATGGCGAAATTCAGCATCGAACGACGGTTCCAATCAAGCGCGACCGAGCCTCCCTTGCGATCGCCGTAATCGATAATCGCAACGGAATCCTCGGCATTATTCGTATTAGCACCCTTGAACTGCATGTCAACGGAACCGGTATTGCATTTGACGGTGCGCCACATGTCGGAATCCTGGAACGCGACCTGACCTTCGGAATTATCGGCGGTGCCCTGAGCCGTGGCCTTCAGCGTGGACAGGGTGGACCAGTCGGACAACCCGGTGACGCGCATGTATTTGGATCCCGCGATCCATCCGGCAACATCGCGGGCGGAACCGATGGCAATGCAAACGTTCGCGGATTTGTCTCGGGACTTCGCCGAAATGGTGACGCGATCGTCAACCAATTGCAGCACATTCGGATCGGTGACCACATACTGTGGTCCCGTGACCGTGGCGGACGCCGAGACCTGTGTCGAGGGCTTCCAGATCGTCGCGTTCAAGACGCCAAGCACGATGCAAGTAATGGCAAGCAAACCGAAAATAGGCGTGACAATGCCGCGCATGATCTTGGCGTGTCGCGTGGGACCCGCCTTGGACTGCGGCTTTTCCTGTTCTTCCTGCAATAAAGTCATAGCACTCACTATTCTACATTGCCCCTCTGCAAAAGCCTGAAAAAACTATGAAAATCAATGATTACCACTAAGGTGGAACCTATGCGCAAATCTACTCTTTTCAAAGCCGTCGCAGCCGTTTGCACAACGATCATGTGCCTGGGATTCGCGGCATGCGGAAGTTCCGACACAAAATCTGATTCTTCTTCCGATTCGTCATCGTCTTCCTCCAACTCCTCGTCGAAGATGAACCAGATTGCCGGCGTGACCGCCACGGGCAAGCCCGGCGAGAAGCCGACCGTCTCCTTCAAAACCCCTATGACGGTGGAAGACAACAGCTACGTCGTACTGCAGAAAGGCAACGGCGACCAGATCGAAGACGGCGACCGCATATGCACGCAGGGTATCGCCATCAATGTCAAGGATGGTTCCGAATTGGCGAGCACATGGGAGAACAATACCCCTGATTGCTCCACGGTGGTCACTTCCAACACCAGTCAGATGACTAAGAATTATTACAACATTTTCAAGGATCAGAAGCTTAACGCCACGCTTGCGTTCGGCGTGAACGATTCGAATTCCGCAGGCACGTCATATTTGATGGTGCTCACAATCGTGTCGAAGTCGAAGGATCTGACGAAGGCAACGGGCACGAAGGTGCTTGACGTTCCTGCCGATCTGCCGAAGGTCACGCTTGCGAAGGACGGCAAGCCGTCGATCGACATGAACGGTTACAAGGGTTCCGACACGTTGGTTTCACAGGATTTGATCAAGGGCGAAGGCGCCGAGGTCAAGGATACGCAGACCGTGGTGGCGCATTACACCGGCTGGCTGCTGGACGGCACGCAATTCGATTCCTCGTGGGATCGTGGCAAATCCTCCACGTTCTCGCTTGACGGCGTGATCAAGGGATGGAAGCAGGGTCTGGCCGGCCACACCGTCGGTTCCCAGGTACTGCTGGTGGTACCACCGAGCCTTGGCTACGGCAGCGAGGCGAAGGATAAGATTCCGGCGAACTCCACGCTGGTCTTCGTAGTCGACATCCTAGCCGCCTACTGATCTACATCACGATTCCTGCATAAAAACTCCCTGCATAACAACAGGGAGTTTTTATAATCTAAAAGAGTCGTAAGGAGTCGTCTTCGGTGCCCTTCATCTCGTCATAGTCGAGAATCAGGCAGTCGAAGCCGCGGTCTTGGGCAAGCACGCGGGCTTGCGGGGTGATGGTCTGCGCGGCGAAAATACCACGTACGGGGGCCAGCAGAGGATCGCGGTTGAGTAGTTCGCAGTAGCGGGTGAGCTGCTCGACGCCGTCGATGCCACCATTTCTCTTGATTTCGATGGCAACATGCTTGCCACTGGCGTCGATGGCCATGATGTCGACCGGTCCAATGGCAGTCGGGTATTCGCGGCGCACGAGCGTCGCCCCCTCGCCGATGCGTTCGATCTGTTCAGCCAAGTATTTTTGCAGATGGTCTTCGACGCCATCTTTGATCAGTCCCGGATCTTCGCCCAAATCGTACGTTTCATCGGAATAAATATGCTGCAAGGTCACTTCGAGCACGTCGTTAGATTTATCTGCCGAAGCGCGGATGACTTTCTGCGGAACTTCCGTTTCGACATCGTCGTCGGCATGGTCCGGAGTGATGTCTTTGATGGTGCAGGGCGCTGCCATCCAATTAAGCGGCTTGTATGATCCAAGTTCGGAAAAAATCAGCAGACTGTTGTCGGCTTTGATCAACAATACGCGCTTGGCGAGCGGCAGGGACGCGTTCAAACGTCCGGAATATTCGGCAGAGCAATCAGCAACAATAATTCGCACGAAGCACTACCCTACCATGATTACCGTAAGCCCCGAATCCGTGATAAGGCAATCTTTTTTATTTTGCTTAATACTGTTTTTTGAAAAGAAAAACGACCTGTCTACTGCAACTGCATCAATCACACTCATATGCAATTGCTGCAATCGCAACAGACAGGCCGTCAGAAGTATGCTACCGAGTGCTACTCGGCCATCTTGACGTCACGTCCACGCTCAACCGCAACAGTGAGCTTGTTCGAATCGAAGGAGATGAAACCGTCGGTCACTTCGAAGGAGCGACGGCTGCCATCCGGATCCACCACAACGATGGTTCCTTCCTTGATTACGGTCAATACAGGCTCGTGGTTGGGCAGGATGCCCATTCCGCCTTCAAAAGCCGGAATGGTGACGGACTTCGCCGTACCGTGCCACACAGGGTGGTCGGCGGCGACGATGTTCACCTGCATTGTCAATCCGGCCATCACGCACCGTATTCCTTCTGCATGTCGTGCCACTTCTTCTCGAGATCGTCGATTCCGCCGATGCCGGAGAATGCCTGCTCCGGAACGTCGTCGTACACGCCGTCGCAAATACGGGTGAACGCTTCGATGGTCTCGTCTGCCGGCACGTAAGAGCCCGGGCGACCGGTGAACTTTTCAGCGACGTAGAAGTTCTGACCGAGGAACTGCTCGATCTTACGAGCACGGTTCACAGTGGTCTTGTCTTCTTCGCCGAGTTCGTCGATACCGATCAGAGCGATGATGTCCTGCAGCTCCTTGTTACGCTGCAGGATTGCCTTGACGCGGTTCGCGCACTCGTAGTGAGCCTGGCCCACGTAACGCGGATCAAGGATTCGCGAGGTGGAGCTCAGCGGGTCCACTGCCGGGTAAATACCCTTGGAAGCGATGTCACGGGAAAGCTCGGTGGTTGCATCCAAGTGGGCGAAAGTCGTTGCAGGAGCAGGGTCGGTGTAATCATCAGCCGGCACGTAGATGGCCTGCAGCGAAGTGATGGAGTGACCGCGGGTCGAAGTGATTCGTTCCTGCAGGGCACCCATTTCATCAGCCAGGTTCGGCTGATAGCCCACTGCAGACGGCATACGTCCGAGCAGGGTGGACACCTCGGAACCAGCCTGGGTGAAACGGAAGATGTTATCGATGAACAGCAGCACATCCTGGTTCTGCACGTCACGGAAGTACTCTGCCATGGTCAGTGCAGTCAGCGGCACGCGCAGACGGGTACCCGGCTGCTCATCCATCTGGCCGAAGACCAGTGCGGTCTTCTCAAGAACGCCAGCCTCGTCCATTTCGCCAATCAAATCGTTACCCTCACGGGTACGCTCGCCGACGCCTGCGAACACGGACACACCGCCGTGGTTCTGGGCGACTCGCTGGATCATTTCCTGAATAAGCACGGTCTTGCCGACGCCTGCGCCACCGAACAGACCGATCTTGCCGCCCTGCACGTACGGGGTCAGCAGATCGATGACCTTGATACCGGTTTCGAACATCTGGGTCTTGGATTCCAGCTGGTCGAATGCCGGCGGGTTGCGATGGATAGGCCAACGCTCAGTGACCGTGATGGTCTCGTCATCCTTCTTGTTGAGGATGTTGCCGGACACGTCGAACACGTGGCCCTTGGTGACATCGCCAACAGGAACGGAGATCGGGCCGCCGGTGTCAAGCACGGTGGCGCCACGAACAAGGCCGTCGGTCGGCTTCAGCGCCACGGTACGCACGGTGGAGTCGCCGAGGTGCTGTTCGACCTCAAGCGTGATCTTCTTCGTGGTTTCGCCCTCTTCGTTGGCGGTGTTGGTCAGCTCAACGGTAAGTGCGTTGTAAATGTCGGGCAGGTGGCCCACCGGGAATTCGACGTCGATAACCGAACCCTGGATACGCGTGACGCGTCCAGCAGTCGGCTCTGCAGCCGTCTCGGGAGCCGCTGTGGTCTGATTCTCAGCCATATGCGTTCCTACTCTTCCTTCTTATTCAGCGCGTCGGCGCTGCCGATGATTTCGGTAAGTTCCTGGGTAATCGAAGCCTGTCGCGAAGCGTTGAGCTTACGGGTCAGGTCGTCGATCAGGCTGCGGGCATTGTCTGTAGCCGTATGCATGGCGTTCTGTCGGCTTGCAGTCTCGGATGCCGCCGCGGTGAGCAGGCATTCATGAATACGGGACTGGATGTACTTCGGCAGAATCGCGTCAAGCACTTCGTCGACGCTCGGCTCGAACGCATAAAGCGGGGTCGCGGCATCGGCATCGGATTCGGACACAGGGCCGGAGTCCTGCTGTTCCGGAAGCACGAGTTCAACGGGCAGCATACGCAGCACGCGCACCTTCTGAACAACCATATTCACGAATTCGGTGAACACGATGTAGAGTTCGGAAACTCCACCTTCGCTCGCCGGCTTCATGTAGGCGTCCATCAGTGCCTTCGAGATGGACTCTGCGACTTCCACGCCGGGCTGGTCGGTATCGCCTTCCCAAGTACCGGCAACATCACGATTGCGGTACTTGTAGTACGTCACACCGCGACGACCATACACATACAGTTCCGGCTGCTTGCCTGCCGCATCGAGGCGGGCCAGCAGCGATTCCGTTTCGCGGATGATCGAGGAGGTGTACGGTCCTGCCATACCACGATCCGAGGTGAGGGCGAGAACAGCCACGCGAGGGTTGTCCTCGTCCTTCTTCACGATCGGATGGTCGATATGGGTATGGGCCACCAGCGCTTGCACGGCGTCGAAAATCGCATCGGTATACGGCTTCGCGTTCAAGGCGACGTCACGTGCCTTGGCAATGTGCGAAGACGCGATCATCTCCTGCGCGTTGAAGATTTTCTCCAACGACGCGGTGGAGGCGATCCTAGATTTCAATGCGAGTTGCGAGCCCATGGATCACTTCTCTCCTGCGACGATCTTTTCCTGCTCGACCGGAGTGGCGTTCTTGATGTCAGGCTTCTTCTCGACCAGCGGCTTGCCCGCGCTGGTCACGAAGGTCTCACGGAACGCTTCCACAGCCTTGTCGAGGGCGGCCTCGGTGTCGGCGGTGAAGTCTTCGGTCTCGCGGATGGTCTTGAGAATATCAGTGTTGTGGTCCAAGTAGTCCAGCATGGCCTTCTCGAACGGCAGCACGTCGTTCAGCGGCAGGTCATCCATCTTGCCATGGGTGCCGGCCCACACGGAGACGACTTCCTGTTCCATGGAATACGGGGAGAACTGCGGCTGCTTGAGCAGCTCGGTCAGGTGGGAGCCACGGTTCAGCTGGGCCTTCGAAGCCGCATCCAAGTCGGATGCGAACATGGCGAAGGATTCCAGGGAACGGTACTGAGCCAAGGAAATCTTCAGCGTGCCGGAGACCTTCTTCAACGCCTTGGTCTGTGCCGCGCCACCGACTCGGGACACGGAGATACCGACGTCGACAGCCGGACGCTGGTTCGCGTTGAACAGGTCGGACTGCAGGAAGATCTGACCGTCGGTGATGGAAATCACGTTGGTCGGAATGTATGCGGACACGTCGTTTGCCTTGGTTTCGACGATCGGCAGGCCGGTCATCGAACCGCCGCCGAGGTCATCGGAAACCTTGGCGCAACGTTCAAGCAGACGGGAGTGCAGGTAGAACACATCGCCCGGGTATGCCTCACGTCCCGGCGGACGGCGCAGCAGCAAGGAAATCGAACGGTAAGCCTCAGCCTGCTTCGACAGATCGTCGAAGACGATGAGCACGTGCTTGCCGTTGTACATCCAGTGCTGTCCGATGGCGGAACCGGTGTACGGTGCGATGTACTTAAAGCCTGCGGAATCGGAAGCCGGTGAGGCCACGATGGTGGTGTACTCCATGGCACCGGATTCTTCGAGGGACTGCTTCACCGATGCGATGGTGGAGCCCTTCTGACCGATGGCCACGTAGATGCAGCGCACCTGCTTCTTCGGGTCGCCGGATTCCCAGTTACGCTTCTGGTTGATGATCGTATCGATTGCGATAGCGGTCTTACCGGTCTGGCGGTCGCCAATGATGAGCTGGCGCTGGCCACGGCCGATAGGCGTCATTGCGTCGATGGCCTTCAAACCGGTGGACATTGGCTCGTCAACCGGATGACGGTGCATAACGTCAGGTGCCTGGGCCTCGAGAATACGACGGCCTTCGGTCTTGATCTCGCCAAGACCATCAATCGGGTTGCCTAGCGGGTCCACGACGCGGCCAAGGTAGCCGTCGCCGACGGGCACGGAGAGCACTTCGCCGGTACGACGCACTTCCTGGCCCTCCTCGATACCTGCGAAGTCGCCGAGGATAACCACACCGATCTCGCGGGCGTCAAGGTTGAACGCCAGGCCAAGCGTGCCGTCTTCGAAGGTCAGCAGCTCATTGGCCATGCAACCAGGCAGTCCCGTCACGTGCGCAATGCCGTCGCCAGCAGTCGCGACATAACCGACCTCCTGGGTCGGGGTGTCCGACGGCTTGTACGACTCGACGAACTCATCGAGCGCCTTGCGTATCGTGGTGGGATCAATGGTAAGTTCTGCCATGATCACTCCTTATTGTTGTTTATAAATTCAGTCAAGTCTTGTTTCAGGCTTGTTCACCGTGCGGCGAACCGTCAGGCGGTTGCCTTCACCGTGCGCTGAAGATGCTGCAGCTGTGCGACCACCGTGTTGTCGGTGACCTCGTCGCCCACCTGGATGCGCATGCCACCCATGACGGTCGGATCGACCACAGAGTTGATGTGCACCGGATGGTCGGTCTTCGCCGTATAGATGGCGATGAGCTTTTCCACCTGCTCCTTGCTCAACGGCGTTGCCGTGGTAACAGTGACCATCGATTCGCCCATATGGCGGGAGAACTTGTTGATCAGCCACTGAATGGTCTGCAGGTAGCGGCGATTGCGCAGATTGCAGGTCGCGTGCTCGGCCAGGCGCTTAGTCACCTTGGTGAAATCCGCGTCACCAATCAGGCTGTACAGCAGCTTGACACGGGCTTCACTGGAAACGGTTGCGTCATACAGCTTGGTGCGCACGACCGGAAGGTTGAGCAGTGCGGAATGCAACTCGGCAAGCTCGACGGAGACCTGCAAAGTCGTATTGGTGTGGTCCGCGTAGTACATCATGCCGTCAACGCCGAAATCCTCAACGGCATTGGCGATATCAGACACGCGGCTCCAACGGCGGGACACCAGATCGGACATGATCTCCATCACCAGTGGATGGGCTTGATCCCCAATCAGGGTCTTGACTACCGCAACCTTGTCTTCGACTGGGCGCGACGGGTCGGTGAGGGCACGTTCAAGCTGGATGTTGTGGTCAAGCGCGCTGGTGATCGTGAACAGCTCGTTCCCGATACGCCATGCGTCCTCACCGCTGTTACGCAGCTTGGGGGCCAGCGAGTCACGCGAAACGCGATCTGCGATACGCGATGCTTCTCCTCGCATTGGTCACCTCCCTTTCTTGAAGGTTTCGATCACTTCTTGTCGCTGTCCATGTCGGCGATCATCTGGTCGATCATCGACGACTGCACATCGTCATTCTCGAGCTTGCTACCCAGGATCTTGCCGGCCAGTGCCGTTGCCAGCACGCCGACTTCACCCTTGAGGCTCACCAGAGCCTGCTGCTGCTGCGATTCGATGGAACGCTGGGCAGTAGCGGTGATCTGCGCCGCATCGCTTTCGGCACGGGTACGTGCGTCCGCGATGATGTGCGATGCCTCCGTACGTGCGTCGTCACGGATCTTGGATGCCTCGACGCGCGCCTTGCTCAGCTGAGCCTCATACTTCGCCTTGGCTTCATCGGCATCTTTCTGGGCCTGTTCGGCCTTGGCGATGCCACCTTCGATCTTGGCAGCGCGCTCATCGAACACGGCCTGGAACTTCGGCAGGAAGAACTTGTAGAAGAACACGGCGACGATGATCAGAATGACCAACGACCAGAAAATGTCGTAGCTTTTCGGAAGGAACAATTCCATTTCGCTAGCTGCGGTCACCATAGTGTCTTCCTCCTTTCATGTTCGTTTGCGTCTTCGGTGTTACCTTGAATCAAGTCTTACTTGATGAAGGCGAGCACGAAGCCGAGCAGTGCCAGCACCTCAACGAATGCCAGGCCCAGGAACATGAGGGTCTGCAGACGGCTGCCGAGCTCAGGCTGGCGAGCGGTGCCTTCGATGGTCTTACCGATCAGGATGCCCAGACCGATGCCAGGGCCGATGGCGGCGAGGCCGTAGCCAACGACGTTCAGGTTGCCGGCAACCTCAGCGAGGGTAACGATATCCATGATTGTTTCCTTTCTGGTTATTGCTTGACAAGAAGCAACAATTAAAAAGCCGGCGGTCAGTCGATCTCCGGATAGCTCATATTGATGTATGCGGTGGTCAGAATGGCGAAGATGTAAGCCTGCAGGCAAGCGACCAGCGCCTCGAACAGGAACATGAACATGCCAGCTGCGAAGGTGACGACGCCGAACGGCATGAACACCTTGTTCACCACATCAATGAGGAAGTACTGCGTGGCCGAAAGGCACAGCGCAAGAATCAAGTGGCCCGAAACCATGTTGGCGAACAGTCGAATCGTCAACGAGAATGGGCGGATAATCAGCAGCTCAAGCAGCTGAATCGGGGACAGCAGAATGTAGATCGGGGCCGGAACACCCTTCGGGAAGATCTCATCCCTCAGGAAGTGGCCGAGGCCCTTTTCACGAATGCCTGCAATCCAGTATTGGCAGAAGCACCACATGGCGAATACCAACGGCAACGTAATCGTTGCGCTTGCCGCGATATTGAAGCCTGGGATGATGCCACACAGATTGAAGACCAGCAACGTGCAGAACACGGTGGTGATCATCGGCACGTAACGCTTGCCACGCAGCTCACCCATCACCTGATAGACGATGTTGTCGCGGACGAATTCGATCAACCATTCGACTGCTCCCTGCCAACGGCTGGGGATGAGCTTTGCACGGCTTGCCGTAATTCCGAGAACCAGCAGCATGATGACGGTCGCAAGAATGCGAACGAGGATGATGCGGTTAATGGCGAACGGCGTGCCCTGAAAAACGAACGGATCGGGAAGGAAGTCATCGACACTGGGCATCTCGGGACCATCAGCGATGGTCAGCATGCCTTTTCCCAATGCACCAATCATTCACGCCTCCTGCTCTTGTGTCAGCTGTTAGTTTAACCCAACAACCGAGTCGAATGTGACGTTCTGGTTACTTAACCAAAGCGTACTTCGAAGTATGCATCGACGCGACCGGAGCCCCGTGCGACGCATTCGACTCCGAATGGCTGGATAGGATTATTAGCCCGTGTCTAGACAACGTCCACACACTTGGGTTTTTCCTTACGGCCATTTGGTTTTTCCGGCGTTTCGCTTTAAGCTGGACTAACTAGACACGGCTCTGTGATTCGTCGGATAGTCGACGTTATCCAGCATACCGCATGTTGTCGGTAAAACGTTTCACTATGTCTATCGAGTGTCAGAAAATCTTTAAACTGATTCAGCTCAACACTGATAAATCGCAGACGAATGCGATTGATACAAACAAAAAGATGCACACAATCACGCGATTCGCGTCACGCGAATTATCCGCATATTCAACGCATCGATGGCTTCCGCAATACTACGGAAGGGACGTTGGATTCAGCCGTGGATCACACCGTAGCCGTCGCGCACGAACGGCGCGAACGCATCAACACGCGGCGAACCCGGCTGATGACGAATCGAACGATCCGTACCAAGACGCTTCTGCGCACGAAGTTGCGGAACCTCGCTCAAATCGTATGGCGTAGTCTGATACACCCAATTCAGCCAATTACGCCATAACAGATTCGCGTGGGCGCGCCACGCGAACACCGGCTCAAGCTGCGAATCGTCATGCGGAAAGTAGTTTTCGGGGAACGGCACGTTCGTCATCCCCTTCTTCATATCGCGCTCATACTCCTCAGCCAAGGTGTACTTGCCGTACTCCCAATGGCCAAGCGCGAACACCTCCGAAAAATCGCGGGTGGCGATCAGACCAGGACCGGATTTTGGACCCCACGTAAGCACCTGCAATTCGGGATTGCGGGCGACATCACCTTCGTTCACCCCCGCAAGGCGAGAATGCGGCTGCAGGCAGATCTCGTCGAAACCGTTCGTCAGGAAGCAGTATTCATCCTGCAAATACTGTGGAAACACACCGAAAATCTTCTCCGGAAGATTCTCTTTACGCACGTTATAGCGGTAATTGAGCGCACCCATCGCACCCCAGCACAAATACATGGTGGAGAACACATGCGTGGAAGCCCAGTCGAGAATCTTCTTGAACTCATCCCAATAATCGACCTGCTCGAAATCAAGATGCTCGACGGGAGCACCCGTCACCACGAAGCCGTCGTAATAATTGTCTTGGAACGCGTCGAGGTTTTCATAAAACTTTACTAAATGGTCGGCGCTCACATGCGTACCCTCATGCGTGGAGGTCTTCATGAAATCGATCTCCACCTGCAGCGGACTCTTCGAGATCAGGCGCAGCAGCTGTGTTTCCGTTTCAACCTTCTTCGGCATGAGATTCAAGATCACCAGCTTGAGCGGGCGCACACGCTGACGCTCCGCTTCAGGCTTTTCGAGCGCGAAAATGCGCTCGGAGTCGAGAATGTCTCTGGCCGGAAGGCCGCTGGGAATCTTGATAGGCATGCTTCTATTATGGTGCGGGGTCGGATATGGCGCACTCCCCTGCGCCGGCGATCGGTCGAAACGGGTATAGGAAAAATGGATAACGCGCTATTTGTGACGCTATTTCACACGGTCGAACGAGTACGACACGCCGATTTGACATATTTGAAAGTAATCGTAAAGTTAATAGAGCTGTCTTGAAGACAAGCCGACGCGGGGTGGAGCAGCTCGGTAGCTCGCTGGGCTCATAACCCAGAGGTCCATGGTTCAAATCCATGCCCCGCTACCAATGAAAGTCAGGAACCATAGTGGTTCCTGACTTTTTTGTTTTCCTACCGAATCTTGGCCAAGCCGATTACTTAACAGAATCCGGGCAAAATCTGGACATGGCAGCTGGTCGGACTGTTCACAGGTTTCGAATTTCGCCACGTTCTTTTCGCTGGCTTCCTTCAGCATATTCAGCCAAGTTTCGCAAACTCGCCTCCATGAAGCAGCATCATCGCCACCTATCATCGTCGACGAACGGCATATAGCATGAACGCCCCGCAGCACATCACGGCAGCTGCCAAACCCAACACCAGCCCCATCGGACTTCCTGTCTGCGGCATTTCCTGCTCGGGGGCATAAAGGTTGTCGACATCGAACGTCAGCAGGCTATCCTCACGTTCCACCACATCGTTCAGCACCATCATTTTCTGCGCGGTGACGGCCTCATCCAATCCCACGGACCGGTATCCGACCTTGATATTGACCTCGCCGGCGCCCGTTGCATGCCAATACACGGTGGTTCCCTCCAGTTCGGCCCAGCCGACCGCCGTGGGCTCGTCATCTTCGTCGAACACGGCCGGACCTTCGATCGTCGCCGTGAATACGCCCTCGATCGGCTGTCCACTCGCATCCAGCAACTGCACGAACAGGCTTCCGGACCGCAATCCCTGCCGATCATCACGCGTCACCCTCGAAGAAACCGGCAACTTGTTCGCAGCCTCCTCCCAAAGCTCGTTGACCTTGCTTTCCAGCCCGTCCATCACCGAGAAGAGGTATTGCTCATGCCTGACCCACACCTTTTGGTCGTCATAGTTGCGGTGCACCAGCACACCGATCGCCGCATACGTGAGCACCGGTTCCCCGTCATGTTGATATTCGGACAGCAGCCATGCGAGGCGCCGCGCCGCTTCCGTATTTTCCACGGTGGTGGTTTCAGTCACCTTATAGTCAGTCATGCTTTCGATTTGCCGGCAATAATAGAATTTGCCCGATCTCGATTCCGCGTTCACCCCGATCACATACGGTTTTCCATCAAGAAAATAGTTGTAATGCTTGCCGTTCGCACGTAGCAGCTGTTCGGCGGCCAGCGCTGCCGGACATGTCATCGCCACGATTATGGCGCAAGCCGCCAATACCGCGGCCAGAATCGCAAGCATACGTCGCTTCATAACATTCATTGCATCGTCCTTTCGATATGCACGTCGTTGTTGCCGTGATTCAACAGACTTGCATACTTGCGATTACCACATGGTCTTTTTCAAGGGTTGTGGTCGGAGGACGTATTTTTCGGCATTTTGTGGATAACTTTGCCTGTTGAAAACCGCGACTTATCCACAAAAAACGTTTTGTCAAACTTAAGTAAAGAAGTTATCCACAAAGGGCGGAAAATCGCTGGTCAGAAGATAGTTCACCAAATCCACCTTTTCTCCTCTATAATCGGCGTTATGGCAGAAGAAGATAAGAGCGCGGAACCGCGCACCACAACCAAGCAATCAACCATCAAGAAGACGACCGCTAAGGCGAAGTCATCAATATCTCAGACGCCTAACAAGCGCACTGCCGCCAAAAAACCTACGGCATCCACCGCTCGCAAGCGCACCGCCAAGGCGAAGGCTGCCTCACCGCAAGCCGTAGGCGAAGCCCCAGCCCCCGTCATCGAACGCACCAGCCCCGAACAGTTCGGCCGCGTGAACGTGCTCGACATCACCCCGAACGTTGAGAACGGCCTGTTCCCAGCACGCGTGGAGCTCGGCGAAGCATTCAACGTCACCGCCCAAGTGTTCATCGAAGGCCGTACCAAGGCCGGAGCGACCGTGTCCGTGCGCAGCGCACGCGGCCGCGAGGTTGAACGTTTCGCCATGACCTGCACCAATCCGGGTCTTGACCGCTGGGAAGCCATGGTCAAGATCGGCGAGCACAGCGATCTGAAGCCGTGGGATGACGACTATGCTGCCGTCAAGCGTCAGCTGGGTGAATGGCAGATCGTGGTCGAAGGCTGGGAAGACACCTACCAGTCCTGGCTGCACGACGCCATCATCAAGGTTGAAGTGAATGACGACGTGGAGAATGCGCTGGAATCCGGCGCACGGCTGCTCGCGCGTTGGGCCGATGCGAAGGATTCCAAGCTTTCCGCAGCCGACAAGAAGGTGCTGCGCGATGCTGCCAAGACCATGGAAAACAAGTCGCTGAGCGCCGAAGAGCGTCTCGCCGCAGCCCAGAGCAGCGACATCGAGCAGCTGCACGAAACCAACCCGCTGCGCGACGGCCTGTCCGAGTCGAATCCGCAGCGTTTCCGCGTGGAACGCCCGAAGTCCAGCTTCGCCTCCTGGTATCAGTTCTTCCCGCGTTCCGAAGGCGCCTACTACGGCGAAGACGGCAAGATCGTTCCCGGCAACCTCAAGACGTCGATCGCCGGCTTGGAACGTGCCGCAGCCGAAGGCTTCAACATTGTGTATTTGCCGCCGATCTTCCCGATTGGCGTGACCAACCGTAAGGGACGCAACAATTCCCTGGTAGCCGGTCCGAACGATCCGGGCTCCCCGTTCGGCATCGGTTCCGAACTGGGTGGACACGACACCGTTGACCCGCAGCTTGGCACCATGGACGATTTCAAGGCATTCTGCGAGCGCGCCCACGAGCTGGGCTTGGAAATCGCGCTTGATTTCGCCCTGCAGTGCTCTCCTGACCACCCGTGGGTCAAGGCGCATCCGAACTGGTTCCGCACCAAGCCGGACGGTACCATCGCATTCGCTGAGAATCCGCCGAAAAAGTATCAGGATATTTACCCGATCGACTTCAATGCCGACATGGAAGGCATCGAAAAAGAAGTCGAACGCATTATGGATCTGTGGGTCAAGGCGGGTGTGACGATCTTCCGCGTTGACAATCCTCACACCAAGCCGGTGCGTTTCTGGCAGGATGTGATCGCCGCCGTTACGAAGAAGCATCCGGAAGTGCTGTTCCTCGCTGAGGCGTTCACCCGCCCGGGCATGATGCGCGCGCTGAGCTATGTGGGCTTCACGCAGTCGCACTGCTACTTCCCGTGGCGCAACACCAAGGAAGAGCTCGAAGAGTACTTCGAAGAGACCAACGGCGATGGCGGCTTCTACCAGCACAACACGTTCTGGCCCACCACTCCGGATATTCTCACCGCCTACGTGCGCGACAACGGCATCGCCGGTCACGCGGTGCGTGCGGTGCTCGCCGCTATGGGCAGCCCGAGCTGGGGTATTTACAACGGCTACGAGCTGATCGAAAACAAGCAACGTCCAGGCTTCGAAGAGCAGATCGACAATGAGAAGTACGAAGTCAAGGTGCGCGACTGGGACAGCACCGAAAAGTACGGTATCGCCGAACTGCTGACCTCGCTCAACAAGATTCGTGACACTCACCCGGCATGCCGCAGCTACCACAATCTGCACATTCTGCCGAGCGACGATGCGGGAGTGATTGCATTCCTGCGCCAGACCCCAGCTGAGCTGACCGGCACCGGCAAGGCAGACACGGTGATTGTGATCGTAAACCTTGACGGCCACAACGCGCACCAGTCCATCGTGCATGTGGAGCTTGGCGACTTCGGTTTCGCCACCGACAAGCCACTCAAGGTGCATGACGAGCTGACCGGCCGCGACTTCGAATGGGGTTACGACAACTACGTTTCGCTCGCCCCATGGGCCGACGTGGCACATGTGCTCACCGTTGTCGAAGACTGATTGAGCCTCAATCGCATTAAACCGAAGGCGGGTGTTTAGAAAGCCACAAAACTTCCTAAACACCCGCCTTCATATTGTCCAAACATCGCTAAATGTGCGCACACCGCACACACCTATAATCCATATTCACATACATATCCACTTGGGCAGCCACGAAGGACATACGATGTAGGCTGGAGTCACTGATGGGTCAGCTATACCAGACACATGCTCATCAGCCATAGCCGCATTGAACGGGCATGCAAAAGAGATAATCACGACAATCGTCACAAGAAAAACACTTATTATCTTAGCAAATCTGCAAGAGATAAAACTCATATCATCTTCCCTTATCTATAAACAAAATTTAATTGAGATAAATCAATTACTTGGTCACATACGTTCGCTAATTCCAAATCATGCGTTGAAACGACTACGCAAGCACCTTTTCTCACTGCACTCTTCAGTAAATCAACAACCATCTTTCTGTTTGCTGCATCCAATGAAGCCGTAGGCTCATCAGCGAAAATATAAGCCGATCTCTTCCAAAGTGCTCGAACAATCGCTATACGTTGTTTCTCGCCACCAGATAAAACCGCCGCAGTTTCATTGACGCGATTCAGCATCCCAGTCTCTGCAAGTAAATCAGACAGTCGGCGAGGCATTTTTGTTTTCTTAGATTGAAGAAAACCGTGCTTAAACGTCAAATTATACAAAACCGTTTCATCATCTATCAGTCCATAATCCTGATAAATAAATGATGCTTTATTCTTCCAAAACAATCTTCTTTTACGATCATTCCAATGCGATGTACCTGCACCGTCAACAACAACGTCACCAGCACTTGGCTTACATAACAGCGACGCGACATTCAACAGCGACGTCTTACCACAACCCGACGGACCAGTAAGTGCAATCATGCAACCTCCGTCAAGTCTTCCATTCACATGCTGAAAAATCGTACGATTATCGATTGCATACGAAATATCATTAAGTTCAATAGTCATCATTACCCCTTTCCGATTATTTAACAGCTCTGTTTACAACTTCCGTAAAGCATTTATTTGACGCAAGTAAGACGGAAATAATCTCAATAGACAGGCACAGAACTGAGATACCCGTCATAAAAATGCAAATATTATTCGAAAGTAATTTCTGTTGCCCTACAACAACATATGCAATTATGCATGAAATCACCAGCAAAACAGCCTGCGTCACACAATGTCCAGAAGAAAGACGAAGGTAATGCTCACCCAGCGTATGCCTGATGAATATTCTCCGTCTATTTTCATACGCCCAAAGATACGCACCTTCTACCGTACTTAAAACAACTTCAAGCAACACGATGATCAAATAAAATAGGTTAGTTTCACCAAGTTGCTTAAGAATACAGTATTGATAAAAAGCGTCATCAGAAACTCTATTTATAGAATTAATCGATGACAGTAATCCAGATTCCTCAGCTATGCTATTTACAAAATCAGCATCATTAAAAATGATATTAGAAGTCGAAAGTGCAGGATAAACGAAACCATTGATATTGAGATCCTTGCTCACATCGTCCACTACGATGACCAATGGATTACGAGTCATTGAAAGCATGCCATTTTGAGCACCGTATTCAAGCGCAGGAAAAAGCCCTTCGCCCTTCCATTCATACAGGCAATCCTCCATCGCAATCCCAGACTGCTCATTCAACCATATTCCGTCATACCCTCTCAGACCACTCAACACCGAAGCAGGAATGTGCGACGAATCAATTTTTTTTAAATCGTTTCCAGAAACATTCATCAAATTCAGGAAAGATCTATTCGTTATAATGACATCGTCATAAGGAGACAGTTGTTTCGACATATCATTCGCAGTCGGATTTGCCCCCTCAACCAAAGCCGGAGCAACGGAATACGACAAATACAACCCGCCCCGTGCATCCGCCAAACTGAAAAAATCATTAAAATCCTGCGCGACTTCAGAAGATGAGGTCGTTGGATCCGCAAATGTTTTCACCGACACAACCTGTCGCACTCCCTCCCATCGTTTCACGGAACGAAACTGCTGAGAAGCCGATTCAAATGAAGACAAGGCCATGGCACCGGAAACCAATGCAAGAACAATGCACACAAGTTTCAAGAAAACCTGTCCGAACAAAAGCCTTTTAGATAGATTCCGCCTCAGGGAAATATTTCGAACCGAAGGCATGGTGATAATAGAAAAAACAGCAACAACCACCAAGAACAATATTAGGAATAAAATAACGGAAGCCAGATAAGCTTCAAGATAATCAAATACAGAATTAACCGAATAAAGCACCAAAGACAATGCTATCGAAATCACGATTCCAATAACATATGGAATCATCCACACACGCAGAAAATCACTGGTATCACGATAAACTATATTTTTGTTTTGACAGCCATTAAGCACAAGAATGGAATGCAGACGCTCACGGTTCCCTATCCATGACCAGCATGTCACGCACACGACAACAAACAGCAAGGCAATACCGAATCCACCCGACCGATTATTCGCAAGTAATCCAAGAACATCAATATTTGACACCCTCGATCCACTGTTAACAACAGAACCACCGTACTGTTCAATAATCTTTACAGCAGATTGTGCGGCTTTGGAATCTGTAAACGAGTATGTTCCAGAAAGACTCGCTTCCGAAAGGTCAGATAAGGGAATCAGCTTGATCTCGCTACGCCCGGAGTAATTGTTCCTTCTCAGCTCGTCCGTGGCACTATTGCGATCTCCAAAATAAAATAACTTCACTTTGTCGTGAGATATGGATTCCACTTTAGATAAAACACCAAAAGATCCTTTATCATACGTCAAATCTTCTATCGCTGAAATAACTTCATCTTTATTAGCGGACAATGAAGAAAAATTCACAGAGATAAATGTTCTCGTTCCAATCGGATACGTCATCTCCAATGATTGCAACGTCGAAGCAGTAATGAATGAAGATAACACGGCAATAACCAAGCTAAGAGTCGCCAGAATCTTTTTTCCCATAACCCATCAAACCAACTACTAAAAAATAGCAATACGGGTGCTTATTCACCTACAACAGCGAATAAGCACCCACAAAAACACAAACAATAACTAGCAAATACGGTAGTAATACCGGGCCGAGGAATCATATACCCATAGTTGCGCATAAGACCAATGTCCCGCCGCAGTATCGATTGACACACTCTTGTTCGTGTTCGTATATACAGATGATCCATGGCACTTGCTCGTATGCCAATAATTAGACCACATCTTCACCGGGTTGGCACCGTACTGCCATGTGCCACCTTCATTAGGAAAAGCTTCATATGCCGGAGAAGCACTGTCAGATACCGAAACCTCGCTCCACTGTCCGCTGCAGGATTCAATACCTGAACCAACAGGCTCAGAGGCAAAAGCTCCTGCCGGCACGCCGACAAACAGAGCCGAAGTTAACGCAGCTGCACCAATAATTCCGACCATTTTTTTTGACATGGTCATCTCCAATCACTCTGTTTCATCGCCAACTCTGGCGATAACCTCCACGGTAGCGATCCTCAGCTGTTTACAGAAACGCTTGTCAAGGAAAACTTGACATTGAAGCTCCATATACCCCCATCGATGGTATTGTCTATCAGTGTGAACAAGGAGAAAATCATTGATATCGCAATCCTTGACAACGATGTCCTAGCGGCAAAAATGCTGTCACATTGGATAGATCAGATTTCCAGAGAGCATCATGTCACGTGGGTAGCGCACTCAGGCGCAGAGGCATTACACCACTGCCTATTCGGCAATGAAATTCCCGATGTTCTCATTGCCGACATGGCATTGGGAGACATCAGCGGTGACATTGTTTGTCGAAAAATACGTCAGAAGACCCCTGATATAGGGCTCCTCTGCATCACAGCATACGAAACAAAACGTTACGAAGAAGATGCCATATCAGCAGGCGCCCAAGGAATATTAGCAAAAGAAAACCTTATTCAAGACCTGCCATCCGCAATCATTCGGGCAAGTCATGGACTTCCGATTGACGATCGATTTCCTGACGCATTAACCGCACATCATTTGCTTAACAGCAAAACAGACAAAAGACCCCCTAAACTAAGTCGCAAAGAGCAAGAAGTCCTGCGTCTCTATGCACAAGACCATTCAACCGAACAAATTTCGGCGCTACTCAGCATAAGTCAAAATACCGTTTACACGTATATCCATCGCATCCTCAAGAAGATGGAAGTCCATAACAGAAAAGAAGCGGTCATCCTATGTCGAAAATACGATTTAATATAGCTAAAACCTATAAACCATCATCTAGAATATACCTCAATTTTCTTCCATTTATTATACGAGTTCTTTATCTTCTATGTCTCATTATATTTCTAATAGATGAAATAAGCTTAAACATCAACCATAATTACCTCAAATGGCATATCCTTTTTGCTGTGCAGAAATAATTGTGTTTCTCATTTTCACGAAATGGCAGATCGCCGGCAGCTGGCTCATCATCCTCACATCGTGGATCGGCCCCATTCTGCCATTTCAAACATCTGCAGCTCTTATTTTTAGTTGTCTACTAGCAGTCACACTGCTCGGATATCACAATCTCTTACAGGGAATCGGCGCCTCACTCACCTACCTCATCACGCACACCGCCAGCACTTACATAATGCAGTCAGCAATAAACACAACCGACTCTCTACTTATGCTGATGACGTTAGGCGTCTTCTGCTTAGCAGGATCATTACTTCATTGGGCTCAACTAAAAAACGAAACGAACAACCAACTCGCAAGATCCAAATATCAACAACAAGTCGCAATTTCACTACACGATAAAACTTGCAATAATCTCACTTATGCAATCCGATTTATAGATGAGCGTATATATTCAAATTCTCAATTATCTAAAACGGATCTCACCGAATTGCAGGATATTCTACGCGAAACACTTACACAAACACGTACCACTATTTCACAACTTATCAATAATGACCACTCCAAAGACACGCAGCAAGCTGACAATTCCGACCAACTCAAGCACCTCGATCAGATTATTTCTAGGGCTCAGCACAGATTAAAACAGCTACAATTCAGAGGAGAAATAATTAATACTTTTCAAGAACTGAATCATCTTCCCAAGAAAAACGCCGAATTGCTTTTCGACGTCACCAATGAATTGTTTTCCGACATCATCAAACATGCCGACCCCGAGCAAGGCTACCTCGTCACTTTTGGAACCTCTGGCGGCAATATCACCATCGGTGCATGCGATGCACCGCGGAATGACCCCACACATATCACCACAGATAAGCCCACCACCATGGGATTGTTAAGATATAAGACAATTTTAGAGGCTCAAGGAGGATCAATTTCCATCCAGTCAACAGAGAACCTGTGGATGGCCGACATCACCATACCTTTAATTTCAACCTTCCCATAGCCCCAACAAAAAGAAATTCCCATCTGAACACCTGCAACGACAGCGCATACAATCCCACAGCACTCTTTGAACCAAAACACATCAATTAAAATCACGACCTTGTTTGACTAGGTTCATTCCACTTCGGTAGAAAGCGGTATTGTGGTTACTGATAATGTAAACTGCCCAATCTCAAGGAGAAATGACATGGCAGAAACCTTCAACGTCGTGGTGGAAATTCCGCGCGGCTCCAAGAACAAGTACGAAGTGGATCACGAGACCGGCCGCGTGTTCCTGGACCGCACCCTGTTCACTTCCATGGGTTACCCGGATGACTATGGCTACATCGACGGCACTCTGGGCGAGGATGGCGATCCGCTCGACGCACTCGTCATGATCCCGAACTCCGTGTTCCCGGGCTGCGTGGTGGAATGCCGCGCTGTTGGCCTGTACCACATGGTCGACGAGGCTGGCGGAGATGACAAGGTGCTGTGCGTGCCGGCTGACGTGCGTTTCGACGATATCAAGGATGTCGAAGACGTTTCCGAGTACCACAAGGCTGAAATCAAGCACTTCTTCGAGCAGTACAAGGCTCTGGAGCCGGGCAAGGAAGTCCTGCCGGGCGATTACTGGACCGGCGCCGCTAAGGCCGAGGAGGAAATCGTGGCCGCACGCAAGCGCCTCGCCGAATCCGAAGCTGAGTGATTTCGCCCCTTTCTAGGTAGCGACTGTGCGTGAAAAGCCCGTTGACGTATGTACTTACACATGTCAACGGGCTTTTCACGTATCCAAACGTCCCAATCCCTCCACCCACTGGAACAATCACCCCAGCAAAAGCCATCTCAACGTCCCAAAACCTCCAGATACTGGAAGAAAACGGACAAAACCATACCCTCCAAGTGTCAGGATTCCTCCAGCGAGTGGAAGAAACAGCCCGCAAGCGGGATACACTCATATCACACACGCATATTCGCTGGGACCGCTATAGTGGAACACGTAATTCACGGCATGGGAACAGTATTCGCAGAATTCAAAGCCCGCTGGCTGGCGCGGCAGTTCTATGTCAGTACCCCTAGGCGTAGGCGGACGTGAGACTCCGTCGAGGCCCATCCCGTGGGAAACCGGCGGGATGAACCCATATACCAGCTATGTTGATTCAAATACTACTCATAGCCATTTCCGTATCTATGGACACGTTCGCCGTTTCCATCGGCAAAGGCCTCACCATCAAAAAACTGCGCGGCCTCGACGCGTTCAAAACCGCCCTCTGGTTCGGTGGATTCCAGGCGCTTTTCCCGCTGCTCGGCTATTTCGCCGCGTCCACGTTCAGCAAATACGTGACCGCCGTTGACCATTGGATCATTTTCGGCCTACTCGCCCTCATCGGCGGCAACATGGTGCGTGAAGCATTCGAAGAGGATGAAGAAAACGCCAAGGAAACCGCTGATTTCGATTGGAAGCACATGCTTCCGCTCGCCGTGGCCTGCAGCATCGACGCATTCGCCGTTGGCGTCAGCTTCGCATTCATGTCGCTGAACATTTGGATTTCAGTGATCATCATCGGCATCACCACCGGCCTGTTCTCAGCAGCCGGCCTGTATATCGGCCGCGCATTCGGCTCGCACTGGCAGAAGCCCGCACAGATCGCGGGTGGCATCGTGCTCATTCTGATCGGTGTGAAAGTACTGCTGGAACATCTCGGATTCCTCGCATAACAATCGCAAGTCAGATAAAAAACAGATATACAAACTACAGCAAAAACCCGTAATCGCACGTGATTACGGGCTTTTGCATTACGCAATTATTATAAAAACGATCATCTTCTTGATTGCTTTCCCACGATTGAAAGAATCACATTATCAAAGTATGACGTTCGCATACGATGCAAGGCCGACCACAATTCCGGAAATCATAACCGGCAGCAGCGCGATGCCAATCCACGGATTCTTGGATTGTGGATCGGGATCGGCATTACGATTCCACCAATACGAGCACACATCGAGCGCAACGATCAGCAACAGCGACACGATCACGGAGACAATCCACGCCGGGCTCACGGCAAACTCGGTGGAAGCCGCGTTTTCGCCGGAACGAATCGGCAGCAACGTTGACAAGAAACACCAGCCCGCGCTGCCAATCATGGCAACGCCTTCCACAACATTGTGCGACAGCGAACGAATCAGATGCGTACGGTTCTCACGCGCCATTTGACGCCCGAACGAAACCACGATCAGCAGGATCAGCAGACCGCCAACACCGGCAATCCAGCCTTCCTGCATCCAAAACGTGTCTTCGTTGCCCAAACCAGCGGGGAAAATCGCACGTCCAAGCATCACCGTCGTGGCACATACCACGGAAAGCAAGCCCGCAACCACGGAAATCACATGACCCACAACACCATCGCGGAACGGGTTGAACACGGCAAGCAGCGCAATCATCGCCACGGAAGCCGCAACAGTGAACGACACGATTGCAGGCTCTTCCGTATTCCCATAGGAAATGCCAGGAATCAGCGCAAGCACAACCAGCACCACATATGCGGCGATTTGGACGGCAAGTACCTTGCCGAACGAGGCTTTCTGAGCCGACTTGACGGCAGCTTTTTCAGAGGCGGTCATTTCGTCCCCTTTTCATGTTTTTCCATAATGTGGTCATTACGTATGCAATACCATTAAATGTAGCCGCAAGTGTCCACATAGTTCAGATAAAATTAACGAAACGCCGATAACACACAACAAGAGTACAATCGCGGCAACGATACAAAACCAGCACAAGAGATAAAGGGAGCTAACGTGACGGATCTGACGCTTATGACGTTCGCTAGCGACCCAGCTACCGTGCTTCCTTCTCTGGCGCTGCTTTCCCACCGCGTGCGCGTGCTGCCGATGGATGCGGCAAGTCTGGTGAAAATGCCGGAAAGCACCATTCTTTTCCTTGACGCGCGAGACGACCTGGCTACGGCGAAAACGCTGTGCCGCCTGATTCACGCCTCCGGACTTTCCACGCCAATCGTGCTCATCCTCACCGAAGGCGGGTTCACCGTGGTCAATTCGCAGTGGGGCATCGCCGACGTGGTAGTGGCGTCCGCCTCTCCGGCCGAGGTTGAGGGACGTCTTCGCCTGGTGTCGGAGCGCGGCAACTCGCCGATCAACGCAATGTATGGTTCCGGTGACTCGGGCGTGCAGAACGAAGACGGCATGATCCACTCCGGAGACTTGGTAGTGGACACCAACGGCTACACAGCAAGCCTGCACGGGCACCCGATCGATTTGGCATACAAGGAGTTCGAGCTCCTCAAGTATCTCGTACAGCATCCGGGGCGCGTGTTCACCCGCGCGCAGCTGCTGCAGGAGGTGTGGGGCTACGACTATTACGGCGGCACCCGTACAGTTGACGTGCATATCCGTCGCCTTCGCGCCAAGTTGGGCGGCGAATACGAGCATGTGATCGGCACTGTGCGCAATGTCGGCTATCGTTTCGACCCTCCCGAAGAGGAAGAGAGCGAAGCTGCAGCCAAGGATGCTGCAGCCCGTAATGCTTCGGACGAAAGCTGATTTTCTTACTATCCGCTTGCTTGTCAGACGATTTGCAATATCTGCTTTTTGCAATTACTTGCGATTTGGCTGTCGGCTATTTCACTTTCGTGCACGCGGTTGCACTATTCATGTGACGGTAGACTGGTAGCGTGCACAAGGAATCGAAACAAGCGCGACTGTCACGCATGCATCAGGAATACGCAGTATTGTGCGAGGAGATTCCACATCCGAAGTGCGCGCTGAATTTTTCGAATCCTTTTGAATTGCTGGTGGCGACCGTACTGAGCGCGCAAACCACCGACAAGCGGGTGAATATGGTCACGCCGGAATTATTCGACGAATATCCAGGACCAGACGCACTTGCGAGCGCCAATCCCGAACACGTGGAAAGCATCATTCATTCCATCGGATTTCATCATACGAAAGCAAAGAACATCATCGGACTTTCTTACGCATTGTGCGAACGGTTCGATGGCGAAGTGCCGCAAAATATGGACTCTTTGACAAGTCTGCCGGGCGTGGGGCGCAAAACCGCGAATGTGGTGCTTGGGAACGCTTTTGGCGTGCCGGGTTTTCCTGTTGACACGCATGTGATTCGTGTGACCGGTCGACTGCGCTGGCGTTCGGATTGGGCGAGCGGCTCTCCTGACCCCAAGGCCATTGAACGTGAGATCACCGCATGCTTCCCACCCGAGGAGTGGACGGATCTGTCTCACAGGCTGATATTGCACGGTCGTGCCATATGCCATGCTCGCAAGTCGGACTGCCTGAACTGCCCGCTTAACGACACCTGCCCCAGCGCATTCGCAGCGTAGTTCCACATCGGACCTTCCAACGGGGGTTCTCCCACCCACTGGAGCACCCCGGGCTACAAGCCTCCAAACGTTCACGAAACTCCACCCGCTGGAACAATCATCCCGTAGATGCGGCACCCGCTGTAGCATGTGTCAACTAAACTCGGCAGCATGGAAGACACCATGGAAGAAGGAAACGGGCCGGAAGCCAAGCTAAAAGCTGAAGTCACGCAGTGGCTGGTCTTTTTCGGCGTCGCCATCGTGCTCAGCGTCATGACCTGGCTGGGCTGGTCACTGACGAACCGCAAAAATCCGATCACCTCCTTCACCACGCTCGTTTCAGATTCCTCCATGGCCATCGGCATTCAGGGCAGTGCGCCGGAATCGCTTGACATCCGCAGCGAACAGGGCACCGCGCTGGAGCAGGCGCTGCTTGAAAACGTATACGAAACCTTGGTGTCACGCAGCGAAACCAACAAACTGCAGCCGTCAATCGCCAAATCATGGCAGATTTCCGACGATGGACTGACCTACACGTTCACGCTCAACACCAATATGGCCTTCGCCAACGGGCATAAACTCGACTCGTCGGACGTGGTCTGGTCGTTGCAAAACGTCATCAACAACAATTACGTGGGTGCCGACCAGCTTGGCGATCTCAAGGAAATCACCAATCCCGACGAAAACACAGTAGTCATCACCCTTAATCAGCCAAATCCAAGGCTTTTGCGCGCGCTCAGCGGGCGTGCCGGCATCGTCTACGACGAGGAAAGCAAGGCGAATTACAGTAAAAAGACCGTGGGATCGGGCCCGTTCACCGTGGCGAGCACGTCGAAATCGCAGATCGTGCTGCAGCGCAACGACTCGTATTGGGGCACCAAAGCCGCAGCATCGCAAATAACGCTGTATTACTACGCTTCTGAAGATTCGCTGGTCAGCGCCATGGAAGCCAAGAAAATCAGTATGGCATTGCCGTTGAGCGCATCGGCGGCGGACGAGCTCAACCAGCAAAGCGGCATCAATTCCGACAGCGGCATCAGCTTCGACAAAGTGATGCTCGCCTTCAACAACGGCACCGAAAGTCCATTCTCCGACGAGCAGATCCGCAAAATGACACGGTACGCCATCGACGCCCAATCCATCGCCAAAGACGCTCCGGACGCCTATTCGCCGCTCGGCGGTCCGATCAGCCCGCTGGAAGACGGCTATGAGGACTTAAGCGAACTGTTCCCATACGATCTTGAACAGGGCCAACAGATGCGCAGCTATTTCGGTGCCTCCTATATCGCCGACATCGATCTGTTGGTGCCCAAGAAATACGAGCAGATCGGCAATACCGTGAAGTCGGCGATCGAACAGCTCAATATCGGCGTCAATCTGGAAGTGCTTGATTCCGCGGCACAAGTCACGGAACGCATGAATGCCGGCACGTACAATGTTGCGCTCACCACCATGAGCGGCGAAAACGATGCGAGCGTATTCGCCGACGGCCAAAGCATGTTCCATTTCGAAAATGGCGATGCGCAGCAAGCATATGCGGATGCGATGGCGGCCACCAACGACAACGATTATCAGGATCGCATGCGCACGTATGCACGCACCGTCAGCGAGAACGCGGCAAGCGACTGGCTGTACACGCGTAAGAATTTCATTGCGGTAAGCGACCAATTACAGGGATATCCGAAAAATCTTACCGACCGACTGCTTCCGTTAAGCAGAATAAAACTGCACTGATTTTCCTGCGATTATTTCGCGATTTCGGCATTCGGTTGCGGTTCCGTAAGTTGTCACATTCGCTTTCTAGACTAGCGTTTATGACTGAAAGCCAAGATAATACCATCAACGCGAACCTCACGCCGCTGCCCGACAAGGTCGGCGTGGACGGTCTCGAAGACAAGTGGCGCGGAGTCTGGGACGAAAACGAAGTCTACAAGTTCCAAGGCACCCGCGACCGCAAGGCCGTCTATTCCATCGACACCCCGCCGCCCACCGTTTCCGGCCACCTGCACGTGGGCCACGTGTTCTCGTACACGCATACCGATGTGATCGCGCGATTCAAGCGCATGAACGGCTACGACGTGTTCTATCCGATGGGATGGGACGACAACGGCCTGCCGACCGAACGCCGTGTGCAGAACTATTACGGTGTGCGCGTGGACACCTCTCTCAAGTACGACCCGAATTTCGTGCCGCCGTTTGAAGGCACCGATGGCAAGAAGATCGACGCCAAGGATCAGGTTCCGATCTCCCGTAAGAACTTCATCGAACTGTGCGAGAAGCTCACCGCTCAGGATGAGAAGCAGTTCGAGGCGCTATGGCGCTCCCTCGGTCTGTCCATCGACTGGACGCAGACCTACCACACCATCGGCGAGCACCCGCAGCGCGTGGCCCAGAAGGCATTCCTGCGCAATCTCGCCCGCGGCGAAGCGTACCAGAAAGATGCTCCGGGTCTGTGGGACGTGACCTTCCAGACCGCAGTGGCTCAGGCCGAACTGGAATCCCGCGAATACCCGGGCTTCTACCACAAGGTGGCCTTCCGTTTCGAAGACGGCACTCCGATCTACATCGAAACCACCCGTCCGGAACTGCTGGCGGCCTGCGGCGCACTGATCGCGCATCCGGACGATGAGCGTTACAAGCAGTATTTCGGCCAGTATGTCTACTCCCCGCTGTTCCACGTGAAGGTGCCGATTCTGGCGCACAAGGCCGCGGAAATGGACAAGGGCGCAGGTATCGCCATGTGCTGTACGTTCGGCGACGTGACCGACGTCGAATGGTGGCGCGACCTGAACCTGCCGTTGCGTTCCATCATCCAACGCAACGGACGCATCGTCATGGACACCCCGGATTGGATCGAAGACGAGGAAGGCAAGCGCATCTTCCAGGAGACCGCCGGAAAGACAACGTTCTCCGCACGTAAGGTCATCGTCGACGCACTGCGCGAATCCGGTGATCTTGACGGTGAGCCGACTCCGACCAAGCGTATGACGAACTTCTATGAGAAGGGCGACAAGCCGCTCGAAATCGTCACTTCCCGCCAGTGGTACCTCAAGAACGGCGGCACCGATCAGCAGCTGAATGCCGAACTGATCGAACGCGGCCGCGAACTGAACTTCCACCCCGATTTCATGCGCGTGCGTTACGAAAACTGGGTGAACGGTCTGAATGGCGATTGGCTGATCTCCCGTCAGCGCTTCTTCGGCGTGCCGTTCCCGCTGTGGTATCCGGTGAATGAAGATGGCACCGCCGATTACGATCATCCGATCGTGCCGAGCGAGGATCGTCTGCCAATTGATCCGACCGACGACGTGCCGGAAGGCTATAGCGAAGACCAGCGCGATGTGCCTGGCGGCTTCACTGCGGAGCCTGACATTATGGATACGTGGGCGACTTCGTCGCTCACCCCGCAGATCGTGACCCGTTGGGAAGAGCCAGGCGAAGAGAACCAGGCGATTTTCAACGCCACGTTCCCGATGGATCTGCGCCCGCAGGGTCAGGACATCATCCGTACCTGGCTGTTCTCCACCGTGGATCGCGCGCATCTTGAAAACAAGTGTCTGCCGTGGGCCAATGCCACCCTGTCTGGATGGATTCTTGATCCGGACCACAAGAAGATGTCGAAGTCCAAGGGCAACGTGGTCGTGCCGGACAAGCCGATCAAGCAATTCGGCGCCGACGCGGTGCGTTATTGGGCCGCTGCGGCACGTTTGGGCCTGGATGCCACCTACGACGAAGGTCAGATGAAGATCGGCCGCCGTTTGGCCATCAAGCTGCTCAACGCCACCAAGTTCGCACTGGCCATCGGCCGTGAGGATGAGAACCATCATGTGGATGCTCCGGCAACCGCAAGCTGGAACCCTGCCGACGTGACCGAGCCGCTGGACTGCGCAGCCATGGCTAAGATGGCCCTCGTGGTGCGCGAAGCCACCGAAAGCCTCAACAACTACGAGCATTCCAAGGCTTTGGAAGTCATCGAGAACTACTTCTGGCAGTTCTGCGACGATTACATCGAACTGGTCAAGAACCGCGCGTACGGCACCGCCGACGCCACCGGCCGCGTGCCGAGCGAGAAGGCTGTGAAGTCCGCCCGCACCGCACTGGGACTGGGCTTGGATGCCTTCGCACGCCTGCTGGCACCGTACCTGCCGTACGCCACCGAAGAAGTGTGGAGTTGGATGCATGAGGGCGAAGGCTCCGTGCACCACGCCGCATGGCCGAAGGCTGAAACGTACGATGCGGCCGCAGCAGCCGTCTCGCCGGAACTGCTCACCCATGCCGGTGAAGCTCTGGCCGCACTGCGTGGCATCAAGTCGAAGGCCAAGGTTTCGATGAAGACCCCGATCCTTTCCGTGCAGCTGGGTGTTTCCGATGAGGCACGCAAGTCCATCGAAAGCGCATTGGACGATATCGCCGAAGCCGGTCGCGTGGTCGGACGCATCGCCTTCACCTCGCCTGCAGCAGCCGAAGGCGAGGACGAGGCCGCAACCGACGTGACAATCGCTGAAAGCGAGCTGGGCGAGCCGCCGGCAAAGAAACCTAAGAAGTAATCTTCTGAAATCATATCGGCCGGCAGTTCTCACGAGACTGCCGGCTGACGGTAAAGCCTCTTTTTGTATTGCCCCGCATTCGAAAAACCGGAAAATCACATTCCCTGCCAGAATATGTGCCCCCGTACTCGAAAAAGCCGCATTCCCGATGCGCAATCGCAGTCAACGCACGAAAGAGGGCATCAAAGCGGCGTTCCAAGCCGAAATACATACCCCCGTATCCGAAAAACCGGGAAAACCAATCCAAATCGCTCTTATTCATGAACGGGGGACGCGCCAAAACAACCACAAATCGCACCCACCAGCGGAAACAGCCAATCTACAGTATCGGGACAGCCAGCAAATACTGCGCGACGCCAGTCGCCTTTGCGGAGCCAGCCGGCAGTCCAGACTGCATCGCACCGTCCAAAATCTCGGCCGCGGCAGCCAACTCAACCGTCTCGTCGATCAAATCGCCATTATTTGGCGCAAACTCACTTTTCGCCAAACCGTAGCCCGAAATCGGCATCGAGCCGGCGGATTCGGAACCGCCATCCGAAGCGGCGGAATCGCCCTTCTTCGTGGAGCCATCCACTCCCCCAACCTTCGCCACGTTCTTCGACGTGGCGTCCGCGGCCGCGCCGAATGACGGGCGCAATCCACCCGCATAGCTCATCACATCGTCCATGCTGATGGCGTTCTTGTCGTCAACCAAGCTGGAGGAATCGGCGGCATCGTCCTTGGCCTGCACCCGTTCCGCCTTGTGCTGAGCCTTGGCGCGCGACTTCTCGGCCTTCGCGCACAACGCACGCCCAGCCGAAACGGCGTGCATTGAATCAAGCACCGAAGAGCCGTCAGCAGCGTCGGAATCCGATGTCTCGTCATCCGAATCCAGCTGGTCAGCAAACCGCACGATGATCTGATGGAACGCGCTGGCCTGCCCGATGTGCTCGCTAGCGTCCGCCAACGCGGTCATCGCGGCGGAGACCTTGTCGGATGCGGTTTTGAGCTTCTCATTGCCCTTGATGCTGGCACGCACGTCGGCGATCGCCTGGTTTTCGTATTCGGACGCGGTGCCGGTGGTGGCGCCCAGTTCCTTGAGTCGAGCCGTGTATGCGTCGGTGAAGTCCATCGAATACGGAATCATCGCGGAGGACAGCTGTGACTGGCCGACGCTGTAATCCTTGGAGCCGCGCTGCTGCTCCTCACCCGCGCGTTTGACGAGCTCTCTCACCAGCCCGGATGTGCCGCGCTGTTCGATGGTGCGGATCACCTCGTCGACCGCATCAGCGGCACCAATATGTCGGTAGGCGGCGCTCACGTCGTTGACGACGTTGGCAAGATCCGCCACGGACTTGGCTACGGGGGTGTCGCCGTTCAACTCGGATGCGGTGCCGAGAATGGCGGACAGCTGCGTGGAATTGCCGAGTGAGCCGGACAGATGCGTGGTATATGAGCCGACATAGGCCTCGACATAGGTGTTGAACGCCTGCTCATGCGCTTTGGAACGCGTTGAGATGGTCTGTTTGGCGATCGCTTTTTCGTTGTCCCGAAGCTTTTCCAGTTGAGAAATGAGCTTGCGATTGCGCTGCGAACCAACGTTGGTCAACCCGTCCACCAGCGTCGCCGCACGCTTGGTGAGATCAGACAGCGATTGGCCGGCATCGCCATCCACCGCGGCGACGGCCAGCGAGCTCATGGAGAAACGATTCGCCGTCACATACGTGTTAAATGTCAGATCCTCACCGGGTTTGCCGGCTGCGGCCACCAGTGTCGAAGTGCTGTCCGACGAAACGGCCACACCGTCATCAGCGGTCACGTCATTGCCGACGCGGCTGGGGATGGTGAAAGCGACGACCGGTGTCAAATCGGCCGTTTTGTCGGCATCAACGGCATGCAGGGCGATGCGAACGCCAACCATTCCGGAAGCGCCGGAAATTTCGGAAGCGCTCACATTGGGACCGTCAAGAGTGAATGTGGCGGACACTTTCCACGGCATTGCCACAGTGCCTTTGGGAACGCGCTGTGATGCGTGCGATGCAGAAGTTCCGCTTTGGGTCAGGAAAAGACGGCCAGGCTTGTCGATGGATCCATACGCGCTCATCACGTCACTTTGCGTCGCCTCGACCGCATATTGCCTGTTCTGCCGCACGAACGTCGCCGCATTGGCCGCATCGACGACCGCGACCGGAATCGCGGCGACAAGCGCCATAGCAGTAGCCGCGGAAAGATGGCGACGGACGTCCCGTGGATGAATCGTAAGTGCGTGACGCATGCCGAGCCTCTCAATCGCAATTACAAATGCCTGGAATACTTTCCAAAGCATTCAATGTTAGCGCCCGGCATGCCCCGAAATACTTGTTTTCCGCCGAAAACAGACAGGTCAGGCGAATACGTCGAGCACGCCCGGATCTCCACCGTTTTCGGCGATGCGCTTATGCCTACGCTTGGCTTCGGTCACCACGAATTCGCGGTACATTTCGGCGATATCGGGGTCAAGACCCGCGTCGACGGCAATGCGATGCAGACGTTCAATCTGGTAGTTCTCACGCTTGTGATCGGCCGGCGCAAAGCCCGCACGTGCCTTCAGCACGCCCACTTGGGACGTGTATTTGAAGCGTTCCGCCAGCAGGGAGACGATGGCCGTATCGACATTGTCGATCGACTGGCGCAACGCGGCGATTTTCGCCACGGCGTCGGCGACCTCAGGATTGCTTTGCGCGGTACTTGCATCGATGATGGTTTCGGTTTCGTGTTCTTCTTCTGGCCGAAGCCAGTCATGTTCGCTATCGCTCATGCGTACAAGACTACCGCGCGAATGTCACTTGGAGAAGTACCGTTGCAGCACAATCGTGGTTTCCGTACTCACCGGCACCGTCTGATGAATGACATTCAGCAGATCCTCAAGCTTGCCTGGCGAGGCCGCGCGCACCGTCAGCATGTAGCTGGGAGAACCGGCAACGGAATCGCATGACATAATGCCGTCGATATCCTGCAATTTGTCGGGAATCTCGGATTCCTTGGAATAGTCGATCGGTGTCACCGCAATGTAGGCGCGCACGGCAAGCCCGCGCCTTTCATCGTCGATGACGGCCTTGTAGCCGAGAATCACATCGCGACGTTCCAACTTCTGTACGCGCGACTGCACCGCGGAAATCGACAGTCCCGTAGCGTCCGAAAGCTGGGACAGCGTGGCGCGGCCATCCTCCTCCAACATGCGGAGAATGGTCTCGTCGATGTCGTCGAATTGGCCCACGTTCGCGTGCGTAGTGTCGGGTTCGTTGCCGTTGCCTGTCATACATACCCCTTTCCAACAAGCATTCTGCATCGGCCTAGCGGGACCGACTCCCCTTATGCAGCTCACAGTTCGTCTATTACCATATCCACCCCAACACACAATCCGTCAACCACGTTTTCGTAACGTTTCCGACGAATTTCGTTTTTCAATCACTTGTCTTTTATTTTTTACACATCTCCCCTTGCAAGGCAATATGTTTTTCGTCTTTCAACTTTTGCTTTCGTATTTTTTAGCATGTCGGAATTTATGTATCGCATGTCCACAACGTGATCATCCATGCATCCGCAATACCTTGCGGCTATGCGAAAGGGTCGTATGACGATTGCCATACGACCCTTGGCTTGCTTACCGCAAATTGCGATCAATTGCAACTAATTGCGCTCAATTGCTGCCGTTATTCGCGGTATTGCCGCTTTGCTGGATCAGCGACGCCATGAAGTCACGGTTGGTCGCGGTCTTCTTCAGACGTGGCACGAGCGTCTGGTAGGCCTGCTCAGGCTCGAGACCGCCAAGCAGTCGGCGCAGACGGTAGATGATCGGCAGTTCCTGCGGATCGGTGATAAGCTCCTCGCGGCGGGTGCCGGAAGCGTTCACGTCGATGGCCGGGAACAGGCGCTTGTCTGCCAGTTCGCGACTCAGGCGCAGTTCCATGTTGCCGGTGCCCTTGAACTCCTCGAAAATCACCTCGTCCATCTTGGA
>OIXX01000061.1_pt1 | contig 85509 bp, 70 predicted proteins | sample 1588161 | NCBI WGS metagenome assembly OIXX01 (sample SAMN03283274) | human gut metagenome | biome: human-associated habitat; material: feces | host: Homo sapiens | place: Peru | collected 2012 | reverse complement strand
GAAGAACATGAGAGGGAAGAATACGCGACTTTCAAGTTCTACAAAACGGTTATAAATATGTTGCAAATATTCAACTTGATTTTGGGGTAAGTTTAATCAAGATTAACAAAAATCAATATTTATTAATGTATTTACATAATTTTTGAAGGGAACTCCACCTTCTTCCCAAGGCGGGCTTAGGCCGTCTAGCTTAAGAGAGGAATTTAAGTTTTTATTTGTTTACTTGGGTAGGAGGCTCTCATAGATTAAATCTGTGGGAATTATACGACAAAGCCCCAACCTTATGTGCTGGGACATAAGATTGGGGGGAAAAGGAAAGAGAGATGAGTACGGAAAATTATATGTGGAAATGAATGTTGGAAAGCCACTTCTTGACATCGAAACATGGACACTCCTTGTGAACGCCAGGGAGATTTCGATGACCCAGGATCTCGGCTTCAGGATAGTCGGTACAGAGACTCTTCAGAAGCTCTCGCATCGCAGCCTTCTGGGCTGGCGTGCGGGTGTCGGCAGGATGGGCTTCGGCATCCAGACCACCCTCGTAACAGATGCCAATGCTGTGGGCGTTGTAATGACGGGCATGAGCGCCAGGCTCCGACTCCGGACGGCACGGATAAATCACTCCGTCCTTCGTGATGTAATAGTGATAACCGATGTCACGGAAACCACGGGCTAAATGACACGCCTCCAACTCGCCTACCGTGAAGTCCTTGGTGACTCGGGTGGCACTGCAGTGGATGACGATTAAATTGATCTTTCTGTTCTTGATCATAGGCAACTCTTGTTAATGATTACTGAATAACGATTTCTGAATACTGATGATGGATTCATTACAGTCCCTTGCAGCTCTGCACACAGACGGCAGAAGCGATGGCGGTAAGTACTGTGATGATAAGATTGATGATCTTCTTGATGTTTTCTTTTCTCATGGTCTGATGATTTACTAAAAATTGACTTTACTAAAACTTGATTCAACTGAAATGTTCATAACTAGGGAGATATCCTAAGAAGGAAACCCTTATAACCCAGGCACCCGTGCAGAGCTTGCTTTTGATGGTTGTTGCAGATGATTCCTGCCTCTTGATGCTCTCGGAATGTCCCTGACGCCATACGGCTCCCTTCTTTCAGATTTTACGATTCTCGGCTAAAAATTTACGTTGTCGCCGCTACCATCTGTTGAACCGCTATCCGTGGTTCCGCCGCCACCCTGCTGTGTGTTATCGGTGCTGCCACCACCACCTGCGGTCTGGCTGCCGCCACCTCCGGTAGTCTGGCTGCCACCACCTGATGGGTTATCCTTGCCGGCATCATCTGGATTCTCCGAATTCCCCGGATTGCCCGTTGCAGGAGCTGCCAGATTGATGAGCTTGATAGAGGTGTCAAGATTCTCGGTCTTGAGCTCGCCAGTGGCTCTGGCTCTCAACTTCAATCCCAGGATGTACTTCGTCACGTTGTAGTTCTCCTTGGTAGGTGCACCGCCTTTCACCTTCAGTCCGAGGGAGAAAATGGCGATGTCGGCAAACTTCACATTCTTACCCAAGAGGAGCAACTCCTTGGTGCAGGCAGCTGCATCGGTAAGCATGCCGAGGATGGCGCCCTTGCTGTAAGGGGTATTGTGGCTAGCCATGTGAGCGGCGAGCTCTTCGAGTCCGATGGTTTCATCGGATACTACTCGTGGAAACCATTTGCCGCAAGCTTCGGCAATCTTCTGGTTCGTGTTCTGGTATAAGACAATTCTGATCATAACGTTTAAATGGTTAAATTATTAAAGTTAATCGGCGCTGCGCATTGCCCGTGGTTCTTTCTGAATCACAATGCAAAGATACAACATTCAGAATCCGCCATTCACGGTTTCTCACGTTTACTCACGGTTTCTCACTGATTTTCACGTCTTTTTCTGAAGATAAGCCCGGAAGAATGATTTTCTTCCTATGGCTCGCCCAGATAGTCGAAGATGTGGGCTACCTGTATCGGACTGAATTCCTTCGACCATTTGGTGTAGCCGCTCTTCACCAGAGCATCGTGGAGAGGCTTGCAGCGGTTGATCCATCTTCTGAGATGGGCACTTGCCACTTCGGGAGTGGCATCAGGGAAATACTCAAGAGCTAACTCTTGCTTGGAATAACATTTCTGTTCCATATTGATTGAAATTTAAAAGTGACTTGTTTAGGATGCCTAAGTGACTTACTTACGAGCTGTAAGTAACTTGCTTAGGATGCCTGAGTGACTTGCTTAGGATGCTGGAATGAGACTTACATCCGGGTGACAGGGTGACACCGGTGACAGGCTTTTCCAGAAATCTCTCTCACGTAGGCGGGCGGGAGGCCTTTCTGGAAAATTTTTCCTGCCTGCCCGCGTGAGAGAAAGTTTTAGAAAACAAGTGTCACCGCCGTCACCCGTCATCAGAACGGAAGATTGCTGCTGGCATCGATACCCAGGGAAATCTGATAGTTCCGAATCTCTTCTGCCGTGCGGATGATGGCGATGAAACCCCGGCTGTGCTTAGTGCGGGACTTCTTGAAATCCAGGTCGCTGAATGCCTTGCCAATCTTCTGGCTGCTCAGCTTCTGAGTGATGTTGCAGCCGATGATCTGCATCGCCCGGGCTACGGACACAAACTCCCCGTTCTCTCCCTCCGAAGGCTTCCGGAAGTAGAGATCCACCAGTTCCTGTTCGAGGCGTGGCGTCTCGAATTTACTGTTGTGCCGGTTCTGCCGCTCTATCTCTTCATCCGTAAACCAGTAGCGGTAGCCGCTCTTGTAGAGGGCGTAAGCCTGGGCATAGATGCCGGGATGATTGAAGGGATGCTGGCGGGGGGAGACGATGCTCTCTACCTCGAAAGGCAGCCAGCGGCGGGTTCCCGTAGGATCGTTCAGAAACTCGGGATTGTTGCCCGTGCCGCAGAAACTGTTGATGTGCTTGCGCTGCTCGGCATAGTGGGCATAGGCGGCTCGCTCGTTGATATACTGCATCGTCACCGCTGCCTTCAGCTGGTTCATCTCCGAGGCTGACATCGTATCCAGCTCCTCGCAGCAGATGAGGGCGTACTGCGAGAGGGCGATGAGATCATCCTTCGTCATTCGCTTGGCATTGGTCTTCGTATAGAAGTACTGCTTCAGCTCCGGCGGAAGGAGATGATTGAACCAGGTGGTCTTGTTAGCACCCTGTTTTCCGATATAGACCAGGATGACATTGTTGACCGCCTCTTCGTCCAGCCAACCGGCAATCATTGCCACGAGCCACTTTTTCAGGCATTCCTCAAAGCTCAGCACAGAGCTGTCGGTATCCTTCACCTTCACGGTGGCAGCGAGTTCGGCGATGTAGTCCTTGTCGCCCTCCTTCCAGGGCGGGAGATGGGCGAAATAATCCTCGAAGGGATTGAATACGGGCGTATAATCGCTCTCAATGATATTGCGCATATCCAACTTATTTACCTTCACCGTGAGCGACATCTTGGTCCAGAGCGAGTTGACGTGGCGGTCGAGGAGAATCTGCCATTTTGGCGGTTTGTCGGAAGTGGCGGAAGCGGCGGAAGATGAAGCGCCTTCTGTGATTTCCAGGAACTCGTATCGCTGGGTGATGAGATTATATCGGAGACGGATATGCCCATCGAGAAAAATTCTGATTTTCTCGACCGATGCGAAGCGGTTGTCACTGCCGCCATTTCCACCGCCTCCACCACCTCCTCCTGATGCCTTTCTGCTGGCACCGGGGGTGTTGTCGTAGCACGACTTAATGACCTGTTCCACATCATTATACTCAGGGAACTTCTGGAGAGCCCACTTCAGTACATCGGCATGGGCATAGCGCTTTCTGGCGAGCATATAGCCCGCCCGCATCACATAGTTGTTGTGCTTTCCTGGCTCGTAAATAATCTTGTCGGCTGCGAGTTTCGGTTGGATGATTTGCTCGTAGTATGTGTTGATGCGGTCCTGTTTCTTCTGCTGCTGATTCTTCTTCGTTGTCTCGGTATGGAATAGAGAGATTTCTTCGGCTGAGAAAGAGATAGCATCGGAATTGTAGTATGCATCGGGATCGTAGGCGAGTCCACTGAGTCGATTGACGTTCTTGCATTGGAAGTCAGCTTTTTTGCCAATGAGCTGCTGATAGTAGTCATTGCCCTTGGCGAAGGCGGCGGGGTAGTCATCTCCGAGATAGGGATAGATGACTCGGATACCGTTGCCGCTCATCGTGATGTAGCAGAGTAGGGTGTGCGGATCGGCGCAGAGCTTCTGTTTCAGGGCGTTGAGAGCCGTGATATCGGGAGGCACTTCGGGGAAGAGCTCATCGAAATCTACGAGAGATAGGTGGGTGAGTTCCCGGATGTTGTCCTGACCCTTGCCTCCTTCGAGGTGGCAGGCTGGGGCAAAGAGGGGTGCATCTGCCTTAAAGGTTTTCTTGCCGGTTTGGCGGTAGGACTGGGTGAGGAACTTGAGTCTCTCATCGGTTTTCATAAATGAAACCAGGCTTTCGAGGTCTCCCTGTATGGGAGTCTTGCTGGTCATGTTTGCGAATTGTGATACTAGTTGCTTCATTTTTATCATTTACTATTGTTGGTAAAGCGGATTGTTCCGTTTACATGATTGAGTGAAAGAAGTTGGGGATAGTCAGTATCTCGCTGGTTTCATGTTGCAAAGTTACAAAAAAGGACTGAAAGGTCGATTCCCATAGTGGGAATCTTCAAGTATAGTTTTTAAATTTTTTAAATTATTTTAAGTATGTTTCGTAGTAAAATTATCATTGATATGCATTTATTTGGCAAAACATTGTGCCAGATCATGCAGGAAAATGAGATTGACTTCAAAGAGTTCGCAGCCAGCATGAAGATGGGGCCAAAGTATCTTTCGGGAGTCAGAGAAGGTGATGTAGTCTATAACCACGCTATTTACGTGAGAATCGTGGATGGTCTGGAAGGCTATTTTTCAGAAGATGTTTATTCGGATATTAGAGAGAAACTTATCCGTGCATCGTTTGGGGATGAGGTATAGGGTTCCACAGTAAATATGTGGGAGTTTAAAACAAAAGGCTGGTAGGAATTTTTCCTGCCAGCCTTTTCTCGTGCTTTTTTCTTGTGTGTCTTTAAACTTTATTTTCTGTAGAACTTGCCTTTCTGGCGAGTGATGATGTCTTTTTCCTCAAGCTATACTTTCCGTGCTTATCGAATACAATCCAATAAAGCACAGGAAGAATGGTGGCGATGAGCACCATCGAGATGAGGGTTCCGAAGAAGATGACGGCTCCCATCGGAGACCACAATGTGTTGTTCTCTATCATCATCGGCAATACGCCTACCGAGGCTGCTGCTGAGGTGAGAAAGATAGGACGCATACGGCGCTCACCAGCCTGGAAGGCGGCATCTCTTACCGCAAGACCCTTATCGCGGCGAAGTTCCTCGGCATAGTCGAGCATGATGATACCGTTTCTTACCAGAATACCCATCAGACTCACGACACCCAGAATGCAGGTGATGCTGACATCGAAGCCGGTAATCAGAAGTCCTATCGCAGCACCGAAGATGCAGAGCGACATGGAGGAGAGATTCACCAGAGCCAGGCTGATGCGCTTGAAATGGAAGAGCAGAATGAAGAAGATGATCAATACCGCTATCAGCACACCCGATATCACCTGTGGCATGGTTTCGCCATCCTTTTCTGCCATACCGCCAATCTCCCAATCCAGATCGGTACCGAGCGGGAGTTTCGATATCTTCTCTTTCAGCTTGTTGGACAACTGGTTGGCATTATAACCTCTCAACGGTTCACCGACGATGGAAATGGTGCGTATGCCATTGCGTCGGACGATGCAGCCATCGTGCCAGTCGGGAGAAATCTTAGCCAGCTGACGGAGCGGCACACTTGATGTTCCGCCCATCACAGGGATGTATTCGTTGGCAAGGTCGCTGTCGTTCTTCGACTTCAGTACCATCTTCACCGGATAATCGCCCTCCCAGAGGGTGGACATTGGAATGCCATCGCCAAAATGAATGGCAAGATCGGCAGAGAGCAGCGTCTTGTTCACACCCAGACGGTTGGTCTCGGTAGCATCCGGCGTAACCCGGATGCCCGGCAACGGCTCCTCGAAATTGGTACGGATCAGATTGATACCTTCTATCTGATGCATGCAGGCAGCTATCTTCCTGGCGGCTGCCTTCAGGTCGCTGATGCTGTCGCCGCTCACTCTTACTTCGATAGGGTAGCTGGCATTGTTGTAATCCATCTGCTTGAAGCGGATGTAGCAATCCGGGAAGTAGTTGGAGTAGCGGTCGGCATATCGGTCGAGTACCTCTTCGGTGGCACCGTTATCTACTGTATTCACGATGAACTGGGCAAAGTTGGAACCGCCAATCTGCGGAGCGTAGGTGGTATGGAAACGGGGCGAACCCTGTCCGATAAACGTGGTTACCGCCGTTACCTGCGAGTCGCGCTGCAGGATGTGAGCCATCGAATCTGCCACCTGTGCAGTTCTATCGGCTGTGGTTCCGTTAGGAAGATAGAACTCCACGGCAAACTGGTTTCTCTCGGCAATAGGCATCATTCGCTGCGGAAGATTCACGAAGATGACGGCACCGATGCTTACCAGTACCACGCCCACGATGAGGGTGATGCGAGGACTGGCGAAACAGTGCTTCAACAGCCAGGTGTAACCCATCTGCAGATAATCGAGCGGCTTCTTCCGGGCGTTGGGGGTAGGCTGACTGCTGATGCCCTTATGAATCACCCTATATTGTAAATAAGGTGTAAGCAGCAGCGAAACCGTGAGCGAGATGCTCAGGATGATGAACATCGCCCAAGGGAACGACTTGATGAAATCGCCCATGTCACCATGCATGGTGAAGAGGAACGGGAAGAAGGTGAGCGAGATGCTGAGCGTGGCGGAGAGTACTGACATGAAGAACTCACGTGGGGCAGCGATGGCTGCGTGCCAACGCGACATGCCGTGGCCCAGCTTCTCCATATAGTTGTCGATAATGACAACGGAATCATCCACCACCATACCCAGGGTTACGATGAGGGCAGCCAGGGTGACTGTGTTCAATTCCATACCGAAAAGATAGAAGATGCCCAGCGAAGAGAAGATGGTGATCGGGATGCTGAGGGCGGATACCTCTGCCACGCGGCGTGGCATAAGCAGGATGACCACGATGATGACGGAGATGACCGAGATGAGCAGTTCGCGAAGGAAGTTGAGCACTGATTCGCTCACTACCTTACTCTGGTCGGTGATGGTATTGATATGCACATCATCGGGCAGGGTCTGCTCAAACTCATCCATCGCCTGGTGAACGTCTTTTCCCATCTTCACGATATCATTGCCCGGTCGCATCTCGATGGAGAGGAGCACGCATTTGTTGCCGTTGCTCTTGATGTATTTGCTCAATTTGGGATATTCTCTCCTGATCTGGGCAATATCCTTCAGCCGCACGATGTTGCCCTTGGGGTCGGAATAGACGATTTGTTCTGCCACATCGCGCTCGTTGTTGTAGGAGTCGGTGATGTGGATGGGCAGGTTGAGGTTGCCCAGCTCCAGGTTTCCACTCATGGTGGTGAAGCCCTGTAGGGCGAGCTGGTTGAGCACCTTGTAGGACCCGATGCCGTATTTGGCCAACTTGTTCTGATCCAGATAGATACTGATCTGTTCGTTCTCCAGTCCGTAGGTGCGGAGGTTGGAGATGGCATCAATGCGGCGCAGGCGGTCCTTCAGCCGGTCGATGTAGGTGTTCAGTTCCCGATAGGTTTTCTGCTTGCTTTCCATCGTGATGAGCAGGGCAGAGGTATCGGCGATGTCATCCACAGCCTGCAGGGCGAGAACGCCTGATGGTAGTGATGCCTTGAAGGCCTGCAGTCCGTGCTTGAACTTGCTCCAGAAGGCATCCCTATCTTCTACATCATCGTTGAGTTCCAGGAATACGATCAGCATGCCGTCCTTGCTCTGGGTGTAGGTCTTCTTCTTGTTTACTTCCTTGTATCCGAAGATGAAATTCTCCAGGGGTTTCGCCACCCGTTCTTCCACCTCATCGGATGTTGCACCGGGATATACGGCAACGCAGGCACCCTGGCGGATGGTGAATTGCGGCATTTCCTGTTTAGGCATGATGCAGATGCCCAGAATGCCCACGAAAACGAGCATACCCATGAGGAGCATCACGATATTATGGTTGCACATCGCCGATTCGATGAACGAACGCTTGATGATGCGATTGGGTTTTCTCGTAATGCGAGCCTTGATATGGTCGTGAAGAGCGGTGTCCTTGATATCTTGATTCATATCTTTTCCCTCCACATTTTATCGGTTGTTACTCTTTCCGGAATCAACCATCATACCTTCTGATACCTTCTGCTGACCATTGATGATGACCTGATCGCCAGTATGAAGTCCCGAGAGAATGATGATGCCATCTCCCTCGAAATCGCCTATGGTTACAGGTTGCTGGTGCGCCTTGCCGTTTACTACGGTCCAAACGAATCGGGAGTTATCTACATCCAGTTCAACGCTTTGCGGCGGAACGATGATATGAGCCGGTGCTGCTGCGCTGCCCTGAATCTGGGCATTGCAGACCATACCCGGGAGCAGACGACCCTGCGGATTGGTGATACCCACCTTGATGTCGTAGGTATGCGAGATAGGATTGGCATCGATGCCTTTTTCTGAGATGGTTCCATAGAAGACGGCTCCGGAAAGAGCGGTAACCGTCAGCTTCACCTTGTCGCCTACGTGGAGAAGCGAGATTTCAGCTTCGGGTACGGAAACCTTGGCATTGACCTGAGCCACATTGGCGAGTTTCAGCACGGGCTGGCCAGGAAGCACGTAGGTTCCCATATCCACATTCTTGGCAGCGATAACGCCAGAAAACGGAGCAGTAAGCGTAGAGTGGGAGAGTTGCTGACGGGCGATGCTTTCGGCAGCCTTCGCCTGTTCCAGTTTACTTTCTATCTCCACCCATTTCATGTCCGAGATGGTTCCCGACTGATGGAGGGGCAGGAATCTCCTGTAGGCATCTTCTGCCTGCTTCAAGGTGGTGAGGGTAGCCCGGTGAGCCTCCTTCACGGTAGTAGGGTTGATGGTGGCGAGCAACTGACCTTTGCTGACTCTGTCACCCTCATCTACACGGATGGAAGTAATATTTCCGGCGATTTCGAAACTGAGTGTTGATCCCATCTTTTCCTCGATGGTACCCACATAGTCTTTCGTTCCCCCCAGGTTTGTATTTCCTACAGAGATTGTTTCCACCTTGATATTCTTCTTTTCCACCTTCTTGGCTTTTTCCGTACATCCTGTCAACAGCAGACTGAATCCCGTAATCATCAGACTGCATCCCATGAATATCAGACAGCTGCTACTGCATTTCATGAGCCATCCTGTCATACCATCTTTCTTTTTCATATCTTCTTCTTTTTGTTTTTTTTTGCAAAGGTATGAAATTATGGCGAATGTAAGGGGAACAAAGTATTAAATATGTTTAAGAACTAACGTTTTTTTAGAAAAAAGATGTACCTTTGCATATTGGAATAAACCATATAATTAAAATTCAATATGAAGAAAATCTTATCTATTGCTTTTGCAGCCTTATTGGCAACATCTTCTTTTGCCCAGAAAAGCGAAACGCTGCTGGAGCGCAACCAATTAGCAAAAACTCCTCCTATGGGATGGATGACATGGAACCTCTTTAAAGGTGACATCAGTGAACAGCTGATCAAGGAAACTGCCGATGCCATGGTAGAACACGGTTTCCGCGATGCCGGTTACGAATACATCTTTATAGATGACTTGTGGCAGGGAGGTCGTGACCGCCATAATAACATCATTCCAGACCCTAAAAAGTTCCCGAATGGTATCAAGGCACTTGCCGACTATGTTCACTCCAAGGGATTGAAGTTGGGTATCTATTCTGATGCAGCCCAGCTTACCTGCGGTGGATGGACAGCCAGTTATGGTTTCGAGGAGCAGGATGCCCGCACCTTTGCTTCATGGGGTATCGACTATCTGAAATATGACTACTGCAATGCTCCGGAGGACAGTGCCACAGCCCGTAAACGCTATCATACGATGGCTCAGGCTTTGAGCAAATCGGGTAGAAACATCGTTCTCGGTATCTGTGAATGGGGACAGCGCAACGGCGAAGAATGGTGTGAGCAGGTTGGCGGTTCGCTCTGGAGAACCAGCTATGATGTAAGAGATATGTGGAAAGATATCGTGAAACAAGGCGGTATGGGTATTCTCGATATCGTGAATATCACGGCACCGCTTGCCAAGGATGTTCGCCACGGACAGTGGCCTGATATGGATATGCTGGTTGTGGGATTGAATGGCAAGGGCGGACCATCCAGTGACCTGGGTGGAGTTGGCTGCAGCTATACGGAGTATCAGACCCAGATGAGTATGTGGTGCATGATGTCATCAGTACTGGCATTGAGCAACGATCTCAGAAAGCTTTCTGCTGAGGATAAGCGCATTCTCCTGAACAAGGAAATCATCGCCATTGATCAGGATCCGTTGGGCAAGGCTGCTGAGCGCAAGGTGAATCAGGCTGATCATCAGATTTATGTTCGTCCTTTGGCAAATGGTTCTCATGCCGTTGCCATTCTTAACTGTGGTGATAAAGATAAGTCTATTCAGGCAGATTTCAAGCAGTTGGGCTTAAACGGCAAGTATCTGGTAAGAGATGTATGGCAGCATCGCGACATTGCCAAGAAGGCAAACAGATGGAAAGGCACAGTGAAAGCTCACGAAACCAAGGTGTTTGTATTGAAATAAGCTATAGGTTGGGCTCTCTTTCTAAGTAAGAAGAGAGCCCCTACTATTTTACTTTTAAGGGACGTTATGATAAATAGCGCTTATGGTAACATCAAACTTATTGATAAGTAGAACGGATAAACTGGTGACATGGTGAATTACCATGCCTCCAGTTTATCTGCTATCTCAGGCATCTTTTCCTTATTGAATACAGGATTCTTGCCTTCCTTCTTCTGCTGGCGGTAATCCTGCAACAGGAAGACTGCCTGGCGAGAAAGTAAAACAATGGCAGCAAGATTACAAAGTGTAAGAAGTGCCATGGTGATGTCTGCAAAGCTCCAGGCAAAATCCAGTGACACGATGGCTCCAATCATCACCATCGCTGCCACGGCAAGGCGATAGATAAATACGCCCAGTCTGGAATCCTTGATATATCTCACGTTGGTCTCACCATAATAATAATTGCCGATGATGCTGCTAAAGGCAAAGAGCCATATCATGACTGCTACAAAAGGATTTCCGATGCTTCCGATTTCGTGGGTCAAGGCATCTTGTGTCAGTTGGATACCATTGGATGCAGTGACATCTACTCCGCTCATAAGGATGATGAATGCTGTGCAGGAACATACTACCAAGGTATCCGTGAAGACACCCAGCGCCTGAATCAATCCCTGTTTTACCGGATGGCTCACCGTAGCCACCGCAGCAGCATTAGGAGCACTACCCTCGCCGGCCTCATTGCTGAACAAGCCTCGCTTGATGCCCTGAATCACTGTGACGCCCAGTACTCCACCTGCAGCCTGATTGAATCCGAAGGCATTTTCAATAATGATTAATAAAACCTTAGGCAAACTGGTGATATTCCAAATCACCACGCCAACGGCTATCAGGAGATAGACTACTGCCATGACAGGAACTACCGTAGAAGAGAACTTTGCTACTCTCTGAATACCACCAAAGATGATGAGCAATGTAAGCGCCGTGAGTATGATGCCCATAGTGGCAGGCTCGATACCAAAAGCCTTCTGCCATGCCAGACAGATGGTGTTGCTCTGAACGGAATTGTAGGCAAAACCAAAGGTGATGATCATAAGAACGGCAAAGAGGATACCCATCCAGCCCTTTCCCAATCCATATTTCATATAATAGGCAGGTCCACCATAGAAGGAAGTCTTACCTTTGCGCTTATAGAGTTGGGCAAGCGTTGATTCGATGAAGGCTGAAGCAGAACCCAGCAAAGCGAGCATCCACATCCAGAAGACAGCTCCCGGACCGCCGATGCTGATGGCTGTAGCTACTCCTGCAAGATTACCTGTACCGATTCTACTGGCCAATGCCACCACGAAAGCCTGGAAGGAAGAGATGTGCTTCATCTCACCATCCACCTTTACATCCATAGACAGTTCTTCCTTGCCAATTTCCTCTGGTTGAACCTTATCGGGATGCAGCAGGAGCCTGACCATTTCGCGGATGAGACGAAACTGCACGAAACGGGTACGCCAAGTGAAAAACACGGCACAGCATATCAAGATGGTGATGATGATATACGACCAAAGAAAATCGCTAACCTGAACTAAAATATTCTGTATAGAATCTATCATTTTATTTATTTAAATCACTCTAAGTTATCTATTTGAATCACTCTAAATGTTCATTCCGACTGCAAAATTACTATTTTTTTTCGAAAAAAAAGCAACGTTTAGGGAATTTCCTCTAGGTGTTTAGGGAAAATCCTTACTATACCTCCATAAATCGCCTTATCTTTGCAGCAGAAATCAGAATGATGACTGAATTGACGATGATTCTGGAATCTGATGGTTTCCTGGAAAATGGAAGTTTAACATATAATAAGATAAGATTATGAAGAAGTTTATCATAGCACTAGTAGCAATGTTCATGATGACAATCACTTCTGCATCAGCAATGAGTTATGAACAGGCTCGCCAGCAGGCTCTGTTTCTGACAGACAAAATGGCTTACGAGCTGAATCTGACAGATGATCAGTATGAGGCAGCCTATGAGGTCAACCTCGACTATCTGATGGGCGTGGATACTTACGACGATCTCTACGGCATCTATTGGCGTCAGCGTAATCTCGACTTGAGCTACATCCTTCTGGATTGGCAGTATCGCTCATTCTGTGCCGCAAGCTATTTCTACCGTCCTCTTTACTGGGATGGTGGATACTTCCACTTCGGCATCTATGCACGCTACCCACGCAGAGATTACTTCTTCTTCGGAAGACCTCATTTCTATGCAGTATATCGTGGTGGACACAGCTGGAGAATGAATGGTGGCAGAAGCTGGTATCACGGACGTGAATTCGGCGGCCCTCGCCCTATCGGTGTTCGAGGTCAGGAACCAAGATTCGGTATGCGCGATGGATTCAATCGTGGCGATTACGGTCGTGGCAAGACTTTCGGAAATCTCAATCGTCAGAGCAGTACAAGAACTACGGTTACACGTGATCATTCTTTTGGCAACAGTCGCCAAAATAATGCTACCTTTGGAAATGGTGTCCGTGGCGGTGGTTCTTTCGGAGGTTATAACCGAAGCGGATTCGGTAGTGGCTCTACCAACAACAGCCGTTCGTTTAATAATGGTTTCACTCCACGTTCCAGCACTCCAGGCAATGGGTCTTTCGGAGGTTACCGTGGCGGCAATTCGTTTAATAACAGCCGTTCATTCAATAGTGGAAGCCGTTCCTTTGGTGGTGGCAGCAATGGTGCCCGCAGTTCCTTTGGAGGAGGCTCTTCCCGTAGCAAGAGCAATAATGGCGGCGGTTCATTCGGTGGCAGAAGATAGTTAGACCAATTTATCAAACCAAATATATACCAAAAGAAGGGACATTCCAAGTGATTGGGATGCCCCTTTGCTTTTTTCTGTATGACGAATTGATGTGCTATCAAAGATCATCAAAAAAGATAATCTACAGAACTATATAATTGAATGACAAGGATATAGATGATAAAAAGAGGAGCTGACAGGCGAACTCCATCCGCCATTGCCTCTCCCATTGCCTCGATGCCGTTCAGTCTTTGGCTGATTACGCCGAAAGACAGTGCCATGACAATGATCATAAAACAGATATAGGGCAAGATGCTTCTAGAAAAGCTGCTGGAGGCATATCCTCCCATTACATTGAGCAGGATGGCATGAGGAATGAGCGTGAGCAATAGCATCACACCGATAAACAGGGCGAATTCCAGGCAAACCAAACGCAAGGCATTGCGCTGTCGGTAAACCCTATGATCGTAGTTTAACAAGCCGCTAGCCCGTAGCGTTCCCCAGGCAATGCTGATCAGCAATAGCCATACCAGCCAAGGTGACTGCAGGTTGGCGGTGAAAGTGCCGAAGAACCATCGGATACCTTCCGGGCTGAGCAATGACCGGGGGAAGACATCGGGCATAGCGGCAGTGATGAGCCACGAAGCCAGCACCAGTACGATCTGTGCCAGCATCAGCAGGAACATGGTATAACCACATATCCTGCTGAATGTATGACTATTCTTCATCAGCATGCAAATTATCAATATCTATGATGCGTAACTCGCAGGCACGTACCACGAGTCGGGTCGCATTCACGCTCATTCCGTTATTACCATCAGGGAAGAGCTTCTGTACGAGTTCATTCTGTCGTTTTTCCAGGCTCTTGACTCCGAATGGCATACCTCGCAGGTTCGTGATCTGCTCCTTGGTGTAACCCAGGGCGAGATGGCGGAGGAATCGCTCGTCGTACTCATCAATCTCGTAATTGATCATTGCCTCCTGATGCATCAGCTGGCTTCCTACGCTCTGCTTGAATCTATCAACGATCTTCTGGAGAATCGGCTGGTTGAAAACCAGTTTCTTTCCACTCATGCAGGAAGCCACGTCACCACGGGTCAGCAATTCTCCGCTCTTGAGGATGATGCCTTCACATCCTGCATCGAGCACATCTACCCATAATTTCTCGTTGAGAATCTCACCGGTAAAGATCAGAACCTTCACATCAGGATACTGTTCCTTTGTACTACGGCAAATTTCTACTCCAACAGTGGTGGAGCCACCCAAGCCAAGATCAAGCAGTACAAGGTCTGGCTTTTGCTGTTTGATGAGTTTCCAATAAGAGATTTCACTATCCGCAGTGCCGATGATTTCAGCTTCGGGTATGTCGTTCTTGAAGATTCCTTCTGTGCCTTTCAATTCCAGAGGCACATCTTCTACTATAATAACCTTAAATTTATTCATGTCTTTGTCTTTATTATTTTTTCAGGTAAAACGATTTCTATCATGAGTTTGCCATCAGATGATGGCTTGGCAAGAATGCCGCAGCCACGCAGGTTGGTTGCCTCCCCTATTTCTCTCACAATCTGGCGGGCCACAAGATATTTCATATCGCTGGTGAGCGGTGTGAAAAGACGTGGATGACGGGTTGCGTCAAATGGGATGTCGTGAAGGATATACTGGCAGGTTACATAGGCGGATGATGAGATTGCTTCCTGATAAGTGAAGTTCTTCACTCCGCCAGTGATAAGCTTCCTGAGATATGCCAGCAAGTCTGCGTCACATTTCACGGTTCCTTCCACCTGCTCCATTGCCTGTGCGCTGAGCATCGTGTATATAGCCTTGTAGTAATCCACCAACTCCTGCAGGGAAGTAACATCCTCCGGTGTACTGTCGATAAGCTGTCTGATTCGCGATGGGTAATACATCGTTTCGTGCTTGAGTGTAGAGAGACAGTTGTCGAGTACGGAATTGGCAATGTGCAACTTTCCGTTTTCATACTCGGCACGATGCAGTTCATCTTCTGCCATTTCTATATTCGTAGCCTCATTCTGCTGCATCTCAATGCTTTGCTTCAGTGCCTGCGAGATGCGTTCCACTACCTCGTTGAGCTGAGGAAAAAGCTGAGCTTTACGGACATTATTGCTTCCTTGCGGGGTCCAGATCAGGGAAATCTTCTTCAACTTGTCCGTGTTGGAATCACCACTGAGCAACACCATATTGATGCCGTTGATCTTTTCCACGGCATAGCGATAACGGAGGATGTGGCGATAGTATAGCAGATAATATGCCAGTGGCAATTGTAACAGCAGGATAATCAGCAAGACGATAGCTACAGCCTTCGAGTTTTCTGAAGTCTGCATGGTTCTTACGTAGTTATCGAGCGAATTATCCGCACTCCGTTCACGGAAGAGCTGGGTATATACCTTGTTGTTGCTATCGTATAGTTCCCATTTGTGGAGCGCCAGCGCTGCTACGGCACTCTCATTGCGGATATCGAGTATAACCTCGTAGTCGGTTGGCAAACTGTCGTGCAGCCAATGGATTTCGGCAGCGGTTCCTTTCTTGGGATGTGCCACCATCAGATATTTCCCATCAGGATTTAATGTCAGATAGTATCGGTTGAGATAACTGCGAGACGAATCTGCCATAGTCAGGGTCCGTTCGTAGGTGCCATTGATATTACTGAAATAGGCACTGTCGGCATAGGAAGCAGCTAATTGCAGCAATCGGGACGTCTGCTTATTGCCTGCGTTCCTGTTAGTTCTGTGCTTATCAGTTCTGTGCAAGGAGAAAAAATTCCGGGCTCTTCCCTCCTGTACGGCAGATGGGATATTACACCCTATCAGCATGAAAGCAAGCATCAGTATCATTTGCATTTTCCGAATACCGCAAGGCAGTCGGAATGTGAACCTACTACCCTTTCCCGGCTCACTTTCAGCTTGTATGTTACAAGGAGAGAAGAGCGAGCTGATTTTCCTGTATTTATCGATGATGCCCTTACAGTTGAGCAAACCGAATCCATGTCCGCCGGTATAGGTGCGGTCGAAGATATGTTCCAGTGTTTCTTCATCCATACCTTTTCCCGTATCTTCAACAGATATTTCCACAAATGCCTGATGGCTCTTGGCACTTACCACGACCTCACCTCCTGCAGGTGTAAATTTCCTGGCGTTGTCGGCAATGGTATTAATCATGAATAGTGTCAGCGTACGGTCTGCCTTTACTGTGGCATCCGTAGGTTGTACGGTCAGTTTGACCCCACGCATCTGAAAACTCATTTTTCCTTTGGCTACAATATCGAAAAGTGGCTGGAGCGGGAAACTCTCAATGCGGAGATTGATAGCTCCCTGGCGCATCTGTATCCAATCGGTGAGAATGGAATTATATTGGTTGATTTTATCGGTCAACTCAGATATATAGGTATATCGCTCCTGTTTCACTTCTTCAGAATCATCGCCCTTCATCAGTCTATCTACCTCATGAATCATGCGGTCGATAAACGGGGTGATGCTATTGACCAGAGAAAGCTTGGCACGCTGTTCCAGGTTGCGGCGCCTATTGTCTGATATATGAAGCTGAACCATATTCTTAGCTTCTTCCAATTCTTCATGCTTTTCTGATAGCGCATTGATATGCTGTGCATTCTCTTCTTCCCATTCATGTAAAGGTATCAGCAGTGATTCTACAGAACTTTCCTTGGTGTTACGGCGCTTCATTCTGTCGAATACATAGAGCAAGACCACAACCAGGACTATCATAAAGATTACCGCAGCAATCATCGTGTTCAGCTGGACGGCATTGTTGTCCAACTGAGTGGCACGCGCTTCCAACTGCCTGTCCTGTCGGCTTTGCTCCTGTAAATCGAGGTAAATATTGCGGTTGTAATCGCTTTTCGGTTTATCATCGATGGCAGAATAAACCAGGCTGAGTCTTTCCCGAATAGAAGCCACCAGATCGGGTGCCTGCTGGATAGCCCTGTTCTGGTTGAGTGCCCTGTTCAGACAATCGCCTGCCGATTTATAATCCTTGATCTGCCAGTAGCATTCTGCCAGTGTGCGGTATGCTCCTGCCGTCTGGTAAACGTCTCCATATTCAGAAAAGATGTTGAGTGCGCGTTGTGCAAAGTTTCCTGCCAGAAGTTCCAAAGGCATCTGCTCTACATTGAGATACTGGAAAGCCGGCAGATTGTTTTTTACCAGGAAATCGCGCTGTTCCGGATCCTGAATATGTTCGCTGATAGATTGCAGTGCGTTTGCCTGCCAGTATGGATAAGGATTGCTGCCACTTGCCAAAAAGTAGAGGCGAATGAGCATATCAAATTCCGCCTGACAGATTTCCTGTGGGGTGCCATGAGTAATGGCACCACCAGCTCCCATATTATAAAGATAGTTGAGATACTGTGCCGTATCCTGTTCCACTTCATCCGAGTCAAGATCTGCCAGCGCATTGAGCATCGGCTTGTCTAGCTGTACATAATAAAAATAGGTGGCAGCAACGATATCAAACTCACTCTTCGCATAAATGGCGCGCTGACGCTCCCGAAGAGGAAGGTTATCTATTTCCTCACCGATTCTTCGCAGTTTACGGATGGCTTTTTCTCTAAAGCTGTAGAAATCCTTGTTGCGGGCCTCACGCTGACAGAGTCGCATATTCTGAACGTCGGCAATAAGGAGTTCTATCTGATTGTCACTGCGTTCGTTTACCTTGTCAAGCCATCGCTTGGCAGTATGGTAATCCATCTTGGCAATAGCCACAAAAGCCAGGTTGTTGCAAGCCTCTGCGTATCCGGCAGGATAGTCTTCGGAAAGAGCCAAAGCCTTCTCTGCCAATACTTTAGTGGAATCAAGGTCACGATAGTGAAGCGCATAAGAAAGATAATTCAGCTCATCTACTTCGCCCTTATGCGATGGCGAACAAGCTGAAAAAACAAACATCGCCACCATCATACAGATGATGGCGATGCCATAAATATGATGAATTTTTTTATGCATCCTGATTATGCACGTGCCTTAGCAATGTAGCCCAAAGCTTCCTGGCACTTGGCTGTGATGGCAGCCCAATCTGCTGCAGCAACAGTCTCCTTAGGGAAGAGCTTAGAACCCATACCTACACAGAGAACACCTGCCTTGATCCAAGGAGTAAGATTCTCCTCTGTTGGCTCTACTGCACCTGTTGCCATGATGTTGCTCCAACGCAATGGTGCCATAACATTCTTAACGAATGAAGGACCACCTACATTACCTGCAGGGAATACCTTGGTTACATCGCAACCTGCAGCCTGAGCTTTGTTGATCTCCGTTACAGAACCACAACCTGGTGAATAAGGCACCAAGCGTCGGTTACATACAGAAGCAATGTCAGGGTTAAAGTTAGGTCCTACGATGAAGTTTGCCCCCAACTGGAGATACAAGGAAGCAGTACCAGCGTCAACCACTGTACCAGCACCCAAGATCATCTCAGGGCACTCCTTATCAGTCCACTTTACCAACTCTCCGAAAATCTCGTGAGCGAAATCGCCACGGTTGGTAAATTCAAATACGCGAACGCCCCCCTCGTAGCATGCCTTGATTACGTTCTTGCAGATTTCGATATCTTTATTGAAGAATACAGGAACCATACCAGTCTCTTTCATAGCTGCCATGACCTGCATTTTGCTAAACTTTGCCATTTTCTTGCTTTAATGTTAAGTGTTATCGCTGTACACGACCATTAGCGTTACCGCTAGCAAGGCTCTCAACCTCGTCAACAGAAACCAAGTTGAAGTCGCCAGGGATAGTGTGCTTCAAGGCAGAAGCTGCAACAGCGAACTCAAGTGCCTCGCCCTGAGTCTCCTTAGTCAAGAGACCGTGGATCAAACCGCCAGAGAAAGAGTCACCACCACCCACGCGGTCGATGATAGGATTGATGTCGTAGTGCTTGCTCTGATAGAACTCCTTACCATCATAGATAAGAGCCTTCCAGCCATTATGGGTAGCAGAGAGAGACTCACGGAGAGTAGAAACGACATACTTGAATCCGAACTCCTCCATCATACCCTTGAAGATGCCATAGTAACCCTCAGCATCAGTCTTACCGCCTTCTACGTCAGCATCTGGCTTGAAGCCCAAGCAAAGCTGAGCATCTTCCTCGTTACCGATGCAAACATCTACATACTGCATCAATGGGCGCATCACAGAGATAGCCTTCTCTGATGTCCAGAGCTTCTTGCGGAAGTTGAGGTCAACAGATACTGTTGCGCCATGACGCTTAGCAGCCTCACAAGCCACCTTGGTCAATTCTGCAGCCTTGTCGCTGATAGCAGGAGTAATACCGCTCCAGTGGAACCACTGAGCGCCCTCCATAATCTTGTCAAAGTCGAAATCAGAAGGATCAGCCTCTGCGATAGCGCTGTGAGCACGGTCGTAGATAACCTTAGATGGGCGCATAGAAGCACCAGTCTCTGCATAGTAAAGACCTACTCTATCACCACCGCGAGCGATAAACTCTGTGTTGACGCCATAACGACGAAGACCATTTACTGCAATCTGGCCAATCTCGTGCTTTGGCAGCTTTGATACGAAATATGCATCGTGCCCATAGTTAGCAAGGCTAACAGCAACGTTAGCCTCACCACCACCAGGGATGATGCGAAGTGACTCACTCTGGATGAAACGATCGTTGCCTTCTGGTGACAAACGAAGCATAATCTCGCCTAATGTTACAATCTTTCCCATTGTTTGATAGTTTTAATTTCTTTGTTTTTATTGTTTGTTTACTAATAGACAATTTTTGTTGTAGTTGTCCGAAACCGCTGGCAAAAATAGCTATAATTTCTCGAATACCAAAATTTAATCGCAGTTTTTTTCATTTATCGCCCTATTTTTACGTATTTTTCTCACTTTTTCCTTTTATTTCTCCTTTTTTCCCGATTTTTGTGCAAAAAAAGAGCTGTGCATTCGCACAATTCAAAAAAATGTTGTATATTTGCGGCCGAATGCTGATGGTGTGACCGCACACAAACCAGCAGTTCAACAAAACATAGTAAAAAGCACAGTTTGTGCGCACAGTTATGAAGGAGCAAAACCTTCTTGCAAGAGGAAAATGCATCCTATATATAATAACGTACGTGCGATGTGCTCAAACCATAAACTTAAAAACAATGGCCGAAAGAATCAGAATCAAGGATATCGCCGAAAGAGCAGGTGTATCTGTAGGAACAGTGGACCGTGTGCTCCACGACCGCCCGAACGTGTCGAAACCGGCTCGTGAGAAGGTGGAACAAGCGCTCAAGGAAATGAATTATCAACCTAATATGTATGCCAGTGCATTGGCATACAACAAGGCTTATACTTTTTATCTTCTGATACCGAAGCATGAGTCGGAAGCCTATTGGGAAGAGATAGAAGAAGGAGCCAGAAAGTGCGAAGATCAGCGCAGGGATTTCCATGTCAATGTTGAGATTCGATTCTACGAGCGTTCCTGTGAGGATTCTTTCAAGGCTGTTTCACAAGAGATTCTTGGTGCCAATCCGGAAGGAGTTGTCGTGGTACCATCATCTCTAGAAGTGACACGTGGTTTTACAAACCTGTTACATCAAAAGCATATTCCGTTTATCCTGCTCGACTCGTATATGCCAGACTTGCGTCCTCTCTCCTTCTATGGTCAGGATTCATTCTGCTCTGGCTATTTCGCTGCCAAGATGCTGATGATGCTTGCGGGTAATGAGAAAGAAGTGATGCTGATGAGACAGACCAAGGACGGTCATGTGGTCAGCAAACAGCAGGATAACCGTGAAGTGGGATTTCGTCATTATATGCACGACCATTATCCACAGGTTGTCATCCATGTGCTCGATCTTCCACTCAATGGAACCCGCAACGAGTATCTGAAAATGCTGGCTCAGTACTTTGATGAGCATCCTGCTACTCATCATTGTATAACAATGACCTCTAAGGCGCATCTAGTGGGAGATTACCTGCTCAAGTCCAATCGCCGTGATGTACAGATCATGGGTTATGATATGGTGGGCAAGAATGCGAAATGTCTGCGCGAAGGCAGCATCTCGTTCCTCATCGCACAGCATGCCTATATGCAGGGTTACTATTGTGTGGATACTCTCTTCCGTGCCATCGTTCTCAAGAAGAAGGTGAATCCGGTGAATTACATGCCTATTGAGCTGCTGATGAAGGAGAATATCGATTTCTACCGCAGAACGCAGATCTAAGGCGGAAATGAAGAGACAAGAATAGAATTAAATAAACAAAACTACAGAATGAAACTATCAAGCTTTATCAAGATTAACCCTGCCGACTCGGTAGTGGTTTGTTTGCGTCCTATGCAGAAGGGCGAGGTTATCGAAACGGCTATCGTGAGATTTCCATTCTCAAGAATGGAGTAACATTGTAATAACTTAAAAAGAAACATGAGTAATAAGAAAGGATTGTTGGCGTTGTCGCCATTGTTTTTGTTGATTGTCCTCATCGTGGCATTCACCGTCTATTCGGTAGATGCCAGTCATAAGGATACCAATTTGTCGCTTACCGTGGCATTTATGATCTCCAGTATCTATGCCATTGCGATTTCTGGTGGTATGCCCATCAAGAGTCGTGTAGATACCTATAGCAAGGGGGCCGGTGCCAACAATCTGATGCTCATGCTGTGGATATATGTATTGGCAGGTTCCTTCGCAGCTTCGGCTAAGGCGATGGGAGCTGTCGATGCAACTGTCAATCTTGCACTCAGCATTCTTCCGGCGAGCATGATTCTGCCGGGACTGTTTCTGGCAGCCTGCTTTATCTCCGTATCCATCGGAACAAGTGTAGGTACCGTTGTGGCACTTGTTCCGATAGCTGCGGGACTCGCCCACTCCATGGACGTAAACATAGGTATGATGACAGCTATCATCGTTGGTGGAGCTTATTTTGGAGATAATCTCTCCTTTATCTCTGATACCACGGTAGTAGCTACCCAGACTCAGAATTGCAAGATGAGCGATAAGTTCCGTGTCAACTCTCTTATCGTAGTACCTGCCGCCGTAATAGTACTCGCTATCTATGCCGTGATGGGTATCGGCCTGCAGGCACCTACTGATATTCCGGAGGTTGAATATGTCAAGGTGCTCCCTTATCTGGTAGTACTTGTCACAGCTGTGGCGGGTATGAATGTGATGGCGGTTCTTACGATGGGAACATTGCTCTGTGGTGTGATTGGTGTGAGCTGTCAGCTTCTGGGGGCTACCGGAGGTTACGGTCTCTTTGGCTGGTTCTCAGCCATGGGTAACGGAATCATCGGTATGGGCGAACTGGTCATCATTGCAATGATGGCGGGTGGCATGCTCGAAATTATCCGTGAGAATGGCGGTATCAATTATATCATCGATAAGATTACGGCTCATGTCAGCAACAAGCGAGGAGCCGAACTGTCTATTGCAGCACTGGTTTCCATGGTCAATGTATGCACTGCCAACAATACGGTTGCCATCCTCACGGTAGGTAACATTGCCAAGAAAATCGGTGATAAGTTTGGAGTAGATAACCGCAAGGCAGCCAGTATCCTCGATACATTCTCCTGTTCGGTTCAGGGCTTGATACCATACGGAGTACAGATGCTTCTGGCAGCAGGACTTGCCAATCTGAGTCCGATGGATATCCTTCCATACCTCTATTATCCTCTGGCTATCGGTATAGCTGCGCTGTTTTCGATACTATTTCGTTACCCGAAGCGATACAGCTAGAATGGAAGTAGTTTATTATCAGTTGTTTAACTTTTAAATGAATACACGATGGATTTTTTACAGAGAAACCTTTTTGTCAAGCTGCGTTCCGATCACTTTCATACGAAGGAAGAGATGGAACCGATGACTACCTTCAAACGGAAGAAGATAGCCCAGATGATGAAGAACCTCAGCGATGTGCCTGCGGGTGAAGTACGAATGAACAATGGTTTCCTGAACCGACGTTTAGCCAGCATACAGGAAAACGAGCGTCATGCCATCGACACCTCTATCGAGACCATCCACTTACTTCGCATCATCGTATCCAATATCAATGGAATATTAGCCAATGGCGTTAATCTTGGCGGTATCATCGAGATGGGAAACTACCTGCGCACCAAGGGCGACAAGGTAGATTTCGTAAAACTGGAAAAATGGCTGCGCAAGCTCCGCATCCAGCGTATGGCGCAGTTGCAGGGCAGTGTACTTATCCTTTTCTTCGAATTTGAACAGGATGAGATACCTTTCGTGCGCCGTGTAGAACGTGGCGCCTACAAGCTGACCCTCCGTTCGCTTTATTATAACAGTCTCGATCAGCAGGAGATTTTATTCGAGCAGACTCAGGCTGGATTCGTTCGCACCACCGGTGGCACGATGCGCAAAAACCTGCGTCGCAGCATGCGGTATCTGGAATATGCGCCCATAGAAACAATCAGCAATTTCTGCAATAACTTCTACCGCTCACTCTCAGAAATCGAAGAATAATATAAAATATATAAAAAATAAGCATACTCTGTGACGAATTTCAAGCGATTTTCGTACCTTTGCATCTATGAAACGATTTTGTATAACGATATTATCATCAATTATAGCATTATGCGCAAGTGCGCAGGTGCAATGCGAGGATACCTGCAGTCATGTGCATGGCATAGACCTCAGCCACTATCAGGGCAATGTGTTCTGGGAAACGGTGGGCGATAACTCCAAGATGGCGTATGTCTATCTGAAGGCTACCGAAGGTGGAACCAATGTAGATAGTAAATATAAGCAGAATATTGATCTGGCGCATAGATATGGACTCAAGGTGGGTTCATACCACTTTTATCGTGCCCGTATTCCGCAGAAGACCCAGCTGGAGAATTTCATGGCACAGTGCCGCCCAGGTGATCAGGATCTCTTGCCGATGATTGACGTAGAGACCAAGAGTGGTCTGGAAACAGAAGAATTTTGCGACTCACTCTTCAAGTTCCTGCATCTCGTGGAAAAGGCATACAGGCAGAAGCCGCTCATCTATACGGGTGCCAACTTCTATGACCATTATCTCTCGGGAAAGCTCGACAGCTACAAGCTGATGATAGCCCAATATACCAAGCGTGAGCCTGTGCTCAAGGATGGGAGAGACTTTGAAATGTGGCAATATACCGGTAAGGGAAAACTGAACGGTATCAACGGCTACGTGGATAAGAGCAGATTCATGGGCAGGCATCGATTGAGAGAGATTAGATTCAGGCACAGATAAGACATTGAACTTTGAACTTGGAGCTTTGAACTTTATGATTCGTTTCAAGGTAAAGAGTGAATGGGTTTGAAAGCATAGAAACATAAATAATTTAAGTAAAACATAAACTTTAAATAAAACTATGGCAATTATTAAATGTCCAGAATGTGGTCGCCAGATTAGTGACAAGGCTCCAACCTGTCCTAGTTGTGGCGTTGAGATAGCAGGAAAAATCACTAAATGCCCTCATTGTGGTGAGGTTTATTTCAGCAGTCAGGAGATGTGTCCAAACTGCCATGAGATAGCTGTAGGGGTAACACGTCCTCTTGCGGCAGCTACATCACCGGTGTCGTCTGCAGCATCGGCAGCAACACCGCAGGCTCCTGCGGCTCCAACAACTCCTCCTGCCCCTCCTGTCCCACCAGTACCCCCAGTACGTCGTCCCGGTGTTACTGCGAACGGAAATGATGGTGGAGAGGGCAATACTCCTCGGAAACCACAGAAGAAAAAGAGTACCCGCTCTATCTTCATCATCTCATTCATCTTTGCAGTCTTGGCGTGTGGCATTATGTATTACTTCTACGACAGTGCCAATCGCAACAAGGAGATGGAAGCTTATGAGTATGCGATGCAAAGCAGTGACCCGATGGTACTGCAGAGTTATCTCGATACCTACAAGGATGCAGATGAAGCACATCGCGATTCCATCATGGCTCATCTTGATCTGTTGAAGCAGAACGACCAGGATTGGGCCAATGCGGTAGTGAGCGGTTCGAAAGAAGCATTGGAAGCATATCTCCAGAAGTATCCTAACAGTCTGCACAAGCAGGAAGCTTTGCTTAAAATAGATTCCCTCGACTGGAATGTGGCTAAGGCTGCAGATACAGCTGATGCCTACCAGACATACCTGAATACTCATACAGATGGTGCTCATATCGAAGAGGCAGAAAATGCCCTGAAGAAGGTGAAGAGTCGTGACCTCCAGCCAGAAGAAAAGCAGATGGTAAGCGGATTGTTCCGCCAGTTCTTCCAGAGCATCAATTCACATAATGCAAATGGATTGACTGCTACCTGCGAGGATATCCTTTCTTCATTGCTTGGTAAGAGCTCGGCTACTAAGGCAGATGTCGTTACCTTTATGGACAAGCTCTATAAAGATGATGTAGCCAATATGAACTGGCTCATCAACAACGACTACCAGATCAAGAAGCGCGAGGTTGGCGATGAGGAATATGAGTATCAGGTACAGTTCTCTGCCCGCCAGGATGTAGATTTAACAGATGGAACCAAGAAGGAACAGCTCTTTAAGATTTCAGCAGTTGTTTCACCAGATGGCAAGGTCTCTGCCTTCAATATGAACAAGGTTTCTGAGCCACAGCAATAGATGAGTCCTGATTAAAAGATTCGTAAGTTCAAAAAAAGAATCATAAGATTCAAGAACAATATAAAAAGAAAGCTCCGGTGGATTGTTGATTCCATCGGAGCTTTCTTTTTTCCTTTTACTTTGCTTCCTTCATCTGTCGGAGCAATTCCTTCTGTTTTTCATTCAAACCAGTAGGCAACTTCACGTTATAGGTAATCATCAGATCACCAAAGGTTCCATCACCTCTGTCATAACCCTTGCCGCGAACACGTACCTTGGTACCGTTCTGGGTTTCCGGTTTAATCTTCAGTTTAATCTTCGAACCATTGCTCAGTGTGATGATACCCTCACCACCGAGCAGTGCGGTGTACATGTCGATATTCACATTCATGTTCATCTCGCCCGTATTCGTTCTGGCGCTACGGCCACCGCAGCCGCCGTTATATCCGCCTGTACCATATTCTGCACCGGCACCGAAACCAGCACCTGCTCCGCCGAATCCGCCAAAGCTACCGAAACCGGCACCTTGTGAACCACGGGCACGACCTCCGCCGAAGAGATTTTCGAAGAAGCTGGAGAAACCACCTCCTCCACCACCGAAGCTGCTGAAGTCGAAGCCTTCGAATGGATTTCCACCAGCGGCACCTCCGCCGGCAGCTCCATCATAGCCTCCACCACCGAAGCCTCCTACATTCTTCCACTGCTCGCCGTACTGGTCGTACTTAGCACGCTTTTCCGGATCCGAAATCACCTCATACGCCTCGTTTAGCGCCTGGAATTTAGCCTTTGCCTTTGGGTCGTTAGGATGCAAATCCGGATGAAACTGCTTGGCACGCTTGCGATATGCAGCGCGCACATCCTTCTGCGGGATGTTCTTATCTACACCGAGAATCTTGTAATAATCTACAAATGCCATAGTATAATACCTCCTATTTTTATGATTTTTATAAGAATCCAACAAAAAGTATGCCGTAATTGCCAACTTTTTTGTAATTTTGCAGTTGAAACAAATAAATTCGAGAAAAAGTATGAAACAGTTATTCGCAGCGCTCTTGTTGGCGCTTACTTTTAATTCGCAGGCAATGGCTCAGCCGCGCACCGTCAAACTCAGAGTGATTCAGACGAGTGATGTCCATGGTTCTTTCTTCCCATACGATTTCATCAATCGCAAACCGAAGGCAGGAACTCTGGCACGCGTATCTTCTTATGTAAACGATCTGCGCAAGACCTATAAGGACAATGTCATCCTCCTGGAGAATGGCGATATCCTTCAGGGACAGCCTACCTGCTACTTCTATAATTATATCAATACCCAGGCTCGTAATGTAGCAGCTGATGTGGTCAACTATATGAAGTATGATGCCCAGGTGTTCGGTAATCACGATGTGGAGACCGGTCATGCGGTTTACGATAAGTGGATCAAGGAGTTGGATTGTCCGGTGCTGGGTGCCAACATCATTGATACCAAGACCGGTGAGCCTTATGTGAAGCCTTATATCATCCTGAACCGTGAGGGTGTGAAGATTGCCGTTCTCGGTATGCTGACCCCAGCTATTCCTAACTGGCTGACAGAGAATCTCTGGAGTGGAATGAAGTTTGAGAATATGGTGACCAGCGCCCGTAAATGGATGAAGATTATCCAGGAGAAGGAGAAACCGGACGTAGTCATTGGCGTCTTCCACAGTGGTAAGGATGGCGGTATTGTCACTCCCGAATATGAGGAGGATGCCTCTCTGCGGGTAGCAAAGGAAGTGCCAGGCTTCGACATGGTACTCTTCGGACATGACCATACCCGCTACAACGAGACAATCCTGAATGTGGAAGGTAAGCCTGTGGTGTGTCTTGACCCTGCCAATAATGCACTGAATGTGGCAGATGCCGAGGTGACCATAACCCTGAACAAGAAGAAGGTGAATGGCAAAAAACAGTATGTTGTGACAGACAAGAAGATAGTTGGCAGTCTGCCAGATGTGACAAAATGTCCTATTGATGAGGATTTCATGAAGGCATTCGAGCCTCAGATTGCAGAAATCAACAAGTTTGTCAGCAAGCAGATCGGAACTTTCAAGAGTACCATTCACAGCCGCGAGTCTTTCTTCGGCAGCAGCGCCTTCAATGACTTCATCCTCAACCTGCAGCTACAGATCACGAATGCTGATATTGCCTTCAATGCGCCCCTCCAGTTTAATTCTACCATTAATGCGGGACCTATCTATGTTGGTGACATGTTCAATCTCTATAAATATGAGAATCAGCTCTACGTGATGCGCCTTACAGGTGAGGAGATCCGCAAGCATCTGGAGATGAGCTATGACCTCTGGGTGAATACGATGAAGAGTCCTGAAGACCATCTGCTCCTGCTCGATACCCAGACCAAGGGCGACCAGCAGCGTCTGGGCTTCAAGAACCTCTCCTTCAATTTTGACAGTGCTGCCGGCATCGATTATGAGGTAGATGTTACCAAGCCAGACGGTGAGAAGGTGAAGATTCTGCGTATGAGCAATGGTCAGCCTTTCGATGAAAAGAAATGGTATAAGGTGGCAGTGAACAGTTATCGCGGCAATGGCGGCGGTGAGCTCCTCACTCGTGGTGCCGGTATTCCAAAGGATAGTCTGGATAGCAGAATCATCTATCGCAGTGAGCGCGACCAGCGTTACTATCTGATGGAGGCCATCGAAAAGATGGGAACCGTGGATGCCAAGCCAAACAACAACTGGAAGTTCGTGCCGGAAGCATGGACCAAGCCTGCAGCCCAGCGTGACTATGAGTTGCTTTTCGGAAAGAAAAAATAATAGATTATGAAGTATTGGTTTATATTTTGCAAGACAGATATCTTGCTCGAGAAGAGAGAAGATGGAACCTATACGATTCCATGCAGTGAGGAAAGTCCGGTAGCAACCAAGCCTTGGACCCATATCCTCAACATCACACCGATGAATGACGGTACGGAAGTGAAGACTTTCACCATTCCAGAGCCCGTAACCGACAATCCGAAATATGAGATGTGCGGTTTGCGTCCTAGCTTTTACAAGCTCTCCCCAGAGTTGTATCAGAAAGCGGGAAAATGTCAGGAACTGAACTATTGGGATATGAACACCCAGTTTTGCGGTGTATGCGGTTCACCTATGAAGATGTCAACTGATATCAGTAAGAAGTGTACCGAGTGTGGCAAGTCTGTCTGGCCTTCTCTCGCTACAGCCATCATCGTTCTTATCAAGAAGGGCGATCAGGTGCTGCTGGTTCATGCCCGCAACTTCAAGGGTAACTTCGATTCCCTGGTAGCCGGTTTTGTGGAAACAGGTGAAAGTCTGGAGGAAGCCGTTCATCGTGAGGTGATGGAAGAAACTGGTCTGACCATCAAGAATCTCAAGTATTTCGGTTCCCAGCCATGGCCGTTCCCAAGTGGCTTGATGGTAGGATATACAGCCGAATATGTAGATGGTGAGATTCATCTTCAGAAGGAAGAACTTTCCCGCGGCAAATGGTTCAGCAAGGACAATCTCCCTGTTCTGCCGGAGAAATTGTCGATTGCCCGCAAACTCATTGATGCTTGGCTAGAGAATAGAATATAAACTTTCGCAAGCTGACTATACCCGCCCTGGACTCATGATAAGTATAGGGTAGAATCTTGAAATTAAGAAATACAGAAGAGATGAAAGAAAAACTTTGGAATGCGAATTACATCAAGGTGATGACCACCAACTTTCTGCTCTACTTTGCCTTCTATCTCCTCACCCCACTCCTCCCACTCTATCTGAGTGAAACTTTCGGGGCTACGAAGGATGTGATAGGCATTGTTCTGAGCGGATATACGGTGGCGGCACTCATCATCCGTCCCTTCAGCGGATATGTGGTGGATGGATTTTCCCGTAAGAAAGTGCTGATGGTCTGTCTGACGGCTTTTGCCATCTTCTTTGCAGGATACATAGCAGCCAGTACCATCCTGATGTTTGCCATCTGCCGAACCCTGCATGGTGGACCTTTCGGAGCGGTAACTGTTGCCAACAGTACCTGTGCCATCGATGTCTTGCCAGCGAGCAGACGCAATGAGGGTATCGGTCTTTATGGATTGAGCAACAATTTCGCCATGGCGATAGCCCCTTCCATAGGTATCTATCTGCACAATCTGGTGGGTAGCTATATGGTACTTTTCTGGATAGCCTTTGTGGTAGCCATTGCTTCTGTAGTGATAGCTGGAACGGTGAAACTCCCAGAGAAGGAAATCATCAGAAACAAGGAGAAGCTCTCGCTCGACCGCTTCTTCCTGACCCGCGCCTGGCTGTTGGCCATCAACATCTGCATGTTTGGTTTCTGCTGGGGTGTATTGAGCAACTATCTCGCCATTTACAGTAAGGAGGAATTAGGCATTACCGGAGGAACGGGTACCTATTTTGCAATTCTCTCTATGGGATTGTTCCTGAGTAGATTACAAGGCAGAAAGGCTTTGAGTCAGGGGAAGCTGCCCCAGAATGCTGCCGAAGGAATGCTGATATCGCTCGTTGGTTTTACGATATTCGTAGCCATCAAGCATCCGGTAGCCTACTATCTTTCAGCTGCATTGATAGGATTGGGAAATGGTCATCTGTATCCAGCCTTCCTGAATATGTTTATCAATATTGCCCGCCACGATCAGCGTGGTACTGCTAACAGCAGTATTCTGACCGGTTGGGATCTGGGATTCGGAATCGGTTGTCTTCTGGGTGGTGTTGTAGCCGAGCATTTCGGTTATAGTGGTGCCTTCTGGATGGTAGCGGTCGAAAATGCCGCCGCAGTGGTATTGTTCTTTGCTGCATCCCGGGCATTCTTTGAAAAAAGAAGACGAGTCAATTAGCAAGGGAATAAAAAAGTATAAGTTTTTTCCAGGTAAAAGTTCAGCTTCCATCAAGGGCTAAACTTTTACCCTTAAGGCTAGAAATATTTTCCCTTAAGGGAAATTATATTTTTCCTTAAGGATAAATCTTTTTTTCCTTAAGGGTAGTTTTCTGCTGGTTTTAAACCGTTATAGAAATCCGATTAAAGAAAAAGAGCATTCGTAAGGATTGTGGAAATAAACCCTTTCGAATGCTCTTTGCAATTTTCTTACATGCTTTCTCTCTTAGAATGGGAGATCATCTGCGCTGCCACCTGCTGCTGGAGCTGCTGGCTGAGCAGGAGGGAATGGAGCAGTTGCACCCTGAGCAGGAGCTGGAGCTGCCTGAGGAGCTGCACTCACTGGAGGGAATGGAGAACCAACAGGCTGCATGCCACCCTGCATGGCAGCAACAGCATTAGGATCTACACGCTGAATATTCCAAGCGCGGACACTGTTGAACCAACGACCATTATATTCGTGTGCATCCAAATCAAAAGAAACCAAAAGTTCCTCACCACTCTGGATGTTGAACTGAGCAATACGGTCTGCACCAAAAACATCGAAGCAAAGCTTCTTTGGATACTGCTCATGAGTTTCAATGACATAAGACTGAGCCTTCCACTCACCTCTTGCAGAAACGCCGCTTTTTTCTGGTAAAACGGCAATTACCTTTCCTTGTAATTCCATATTATTATTTTAAAAATTGTTTCAATCCTTCGCCAGCCGAGCCCCCATTTCCTTCGAGAATCAAAAGATGTATGAAGAGGCTCAAAAACGAGTGAATCTATCTGTTATTTTTCTTTCTGACTGCGAAATTACTAAAAATAGTTTTAAAACAAAAACATTTCTTCGATTATTTTTGTCTATCCCCAATATTTTTTGTATTTTTGTGCTCATAATTGCGCAAATGCCCCAATTTACCCGTCAAGTAGGTGCATCAGCAATGAATATGAGATAAGTAATATAGAAAATTAATAATATAAAATAACGACTCATGAGATTTACAGTTTCAAGTTCAGCATTGAGCAGCAAGCTCAATATGCTTGCTAAGGTGATCGGCAGCAAGAATTCTCTGCCTATCCTTGACAATTTCCTGTTCCAAGTAGCCAACGGCGAGATGACCATCACCGCAAGCGACAGTGACAACATCATCAAGAGTACCATCGCTCTCACTGACAGCGATGGCGAAGGCGAGTTCTGCGTTGCCAACCGCGTCATCCTGGATGCATTGAAGGAGTTGCCAGAGCAGCCTCTCAGCTTCGATGTAGATACAGATAGTTTTGCCATTAAGATTGTATATCAGAATGGTCTCTATAATTTCACAGGCTTGAATGCTGAAGACTATCCTCCAACACAGGATATGGGTGATGACTGCACTACCCTCGTCCTGCCGGCACAGGTGCTGATCGACAATATCAACCGTTCTCTCTTTGCAACAGCCAGCGATGAGCTGCGCCCTGTAATGAATGGTATCTATTTCGACCTTACTCCAGAATCGCTTGCCATCGTAGCAAGTGATGGACATAAGTTGGTAAGAAGCAAGAACTTCACTGTCAAGAGTGAAACTCCTTCTTCATTCAACCTGCCAAAGAAGCCAGCATCATTGCTGAAGAACATTCTGAGCAAGGATGATGAGGCAATCATCAAGTTTGATGCACGCAGAGCTGAGATTCAGTTTAGTGATGGCGTATTGAAATGCCGCCTCATTGATGGTCGCTACCCTAACTACAACTCTGTGATTCCAGCCAACAACCCATGTGAGATAACCGTAGATCGCAAGGGCTTGCAGAGTGCATTGCGCCGTGTATTGCCATTTGCCAGCGAGAGCAGCCAGCTGATCCGTTTCCATATCGAGAGCGGCCGTTTCGAGGTTTCTTCAGAAGACATCGACTTCTCTACTTCTGCCAAGGAAGTATTGGCTTGCGAATATAGCGGTTCCAGCATCAGCATCGGTTTCAAGGGTAGCAGCTTGATGGAAATCCTGGGTAATCTGAACAGCGATCAGATTGTCTTCCACTTGGCTGATCCTAGCCGTGCCGGTATCATTGTACCAGCTGAGCAGCCAGAAAACGAGGACATCCTCATGCTCATCATGCCAATGCTCCTTAACGAATAAGGAGCTTGGTTCATCTAAACACCCCTTCCTTATCAGTAATATATAGTAATAAATACTAGAAGTAATGAAATTAAATCTTACTAAGCCTCTGATCGTGTTCGACCTAGAGACTACCGGTCTTGACATGGTAAAAGACAGAATCATCCAGATCTCCTATATCAAGGTGTATCCAGATGGAACAGAGGTACGTAAAAACCAGTTTGTCAATCCAGAGAAGCCAATCCCTGAAGAGGTGGTTGCTCTTACAGGTATCAGCAATGATGATGTGAAGGATGCACCAACCTTCAAGCAGTTGGCGGCTACCTTCAACCAGGAGTTCTCCGGTTGTGATTTCGCTGGCTATAACTCCAATCATTTCGATGTACCTATGCTTGCAGAGGAATTCCTGCGTGCCGGCATCGATTTCGATTTCTCTAAGTGTCGCCTCATTGATGCCCAGAACATCTTTATGAAGATGGAGCGTCGTAACCTGGCTGCTGCCTACAAGTTCTATTGCGGCAGAAAGATGGAGGAAGACTTCGAGGCACACCGTGCCGACCAGGATACCGAGGCTACCTATTGCGTACTGAAAGGCGAGCTGGACCGTTATGCCCCTGGTGTTCAGGAGGAAGCCGACCGTGTACTCAATAATGACATGGACGAGCTTGCTGAGTTCTCCAAGCGCAACGACAATGTAGATTTTGCCGGACGCATCGTTTGGCAGGAGTTGAAGGATGCCGACGGCAATGTGATACTCGACGAAAAAGGCGAGCCTCGCAAGCACGAGGTATTCAACTTCGGCAAATACAAAGGATGGGATGTAGCAGAGATCCTGACCAAGGATCCTGGTTACTTCACCTGGGTATTGGGAAGCGATTTCACCAACAATACCAAGCAGGTACTCACCCGTATCCGTCTGCGCGAGTTCAACAAGAGAATGGGAAAATAATATGTTAAAAGGAAAGAAAATCGTATTGGGCATTACGGGGTCCATTGCTGCCTACAAGTCATGTCTTATCATCCGTGGTCTCATCAAGAAGGGAGCTGAGGTGCAGGTGGTCATTACGCCTGCCGGTAAGGAGTTCATTACCCCTATCACCCTCTCTGCGCTGACCCACAAGCCTGTGGTAAGCGAGTTCTTCTCACAGCGTGATGGTACCTGGAATTCGCACGTGGATCTCGGTCTCTGGGCGGATGCGATGGTCATTGCACCATGTACGGCATCTACCATGGGCAAGATGGCGCATGGCATTGCAGACAACATGCTCATCACCACCTATCTCTCTATGAAGGCTCCTGTCTTCATCGCCCCAGCCATGGACCTTGATATGTACAAGCATCCTTCTACCCAGGCCAACATAAAGACCCTTCTCGGCTATGGTAACTATATCATCGAACCGGAAGTGGGATTCCTTGCTTCTGGATTAGAGGGAAAGGGACGCATGGAGGAACCGGATGTCATCGTGGATTACCTGGATAGATACTTCAAAATGATGGAGAGTGCCGATGAGGTGGCTGAAGCAGAATCTGAGAACCAGGAGAATACGGAGAAAGATCTCTACTGTAAGAAAGACCTCTGCGGCAAGAAGGTAATGATTACAGCTGGCCCAACCTATGAGAAGATAGACCCTGTGCGCTTCATCGGCAATTATTCTTCAGGAAAGATGGGATTCGCACTTGCTGAAGAATGTCTTCGCCGTGGTGCGGATGTTACGTTGGTGACAGGTCCTGTCTCGTTAGATTGTAGTCCTGCTATCCACCGCATCAATGTGGAAAGCTGTGAGGAGATGTATCAGGCAGCCACAGCAGCCTTTGCTTCATCTGATGCTGCCATTCTCTGTGCAGCCGTAGCAGACTTCCGTCCTGCCAATGTAGCAGATAAGAAAATCAAGCGCGAAAAGGATGACCTGGAGTTGACACTGGTGCCTACCCATGACATCGCAGCTGCTTTGGGACAGATGAAACAAAAGAATCAGCGAATCGTAGCTTTCGCCCTGGAAACCAACGATGAAGAGAGTAATGCACAGAAGAAGAGAGTGAAGAAAAACGCCGACTTCATCGTGCTCAACTCTACCCGTAATCCGGGCACTACTTTCGGCACTGACGACAATCAGATTACCATCATCTCTGAAAAGGGAAAGAAAGAATATGAAAAGAAACCGAAGACTGAGGTGGCTCACGACATCATTGACGAGCTGGCTCTCCTGTTTTAGTCCGGTATCTTTAGCTGGTGGCCTCCTGTGCTGCTGTCTTTCTACGATTTCAGCACAGGAGCTGCAAGCTAAGATTACCATCAACCATGCCCAGATCTCGGGTACGGAAAAAGGCGTATTCGACAATCTGCAACAAACCTTGCAGCAATTCGTCAACAATCACCAATGGACTCATCTTCAGTTTCAGAAGAACGAACGCATCATCTGCAACTTCAATATCACCGTCACCAAGTATGACAGAGACCAGAATCTCTTTACCTGCAAGGCGCTGATACAGGCCAATCGCCCCGTCTTCAATTCGGCATACACCTCCACCTTATATAATAATGTGGACGATAACTTCACGTTTCGTTTTGCTGAATACGACCAGTTGGAGTTCAATGAGCAGCAGATAGACAATCAGCTTACAGCTCTCTTTGCCTATTATGCATATCTTATCATCGGCATCGATCTGGATAGTTTTGCACCCAAAGGTGGTGAAGACATCCTGCAGCGCTGCATGAATCTGACAAACAATGCCCAGAATCTGGACTATACCGGATGGAAGGCTTTCTCTGATGACCGAAACCGATATGCCATCATCTCAGACTATCTGGATGGAGCGATGGAACCCTTCAGACAGTTGCAGTATGACTACTATCGGAAAGGACTCGACGAAATGGCAAATAATGCGGAAAGAGGTCGTACAGAGATAACCGCAGCCCTGGAAACAGGACTGAAGAAGGCGAAGGAAAACCGTCCACTCAGTTTGTTGCCACAGATATGGACCGATTTCAAGAAGGATGAACTTGCCAACATCTATCGCGGCAAGGGGACCCAAAAGGAAAAGGAGAGCATCTATGAACTCCTCTTCTCCATCAATCCTTCACAGAATAAATATTGGGATCAGATCAAGGAATAATCTTTCAGGAAGAAGTCATCATTCATAGAATCATCTTCCAGAACGGAAGCTTCTGAAAATCAGAATCAGCTTTCCTTTTATATCTTTATCAAAAAGTAGAATAAATATGCTCAAGCAATTATATATCAAGAACTTCACGCTCATCGACGAGCTGAACATCTCTCTTTATCCTGGCTTCTCCGTCATCACGGGTGAGACAGGAGCAGGAAAGAGTATCATCCTCGGTGCCATCGGACTGCTTCTGGGTAACCGTGCCGACAGCAAGGCGATCAAGGCTGGAAGAGACCGATGTGTGATAGAGGCTCACTTCGATCTCTCTAGATATGGTATGCAGAAATTCTTTGATGATAACGACATCGACTATGATGCCGATGATACGATTATCCGAAGAGAGTTGACTGCAGCCGGCAAGAGCCGTGCCTTCATCAATGACACACCGGTGCCTCTCACCCGTATGAGAGAATTGGGAGAGCAACTCGTGGATATCCATTCGCAGCATCAGAATCTTCTTCTGCAGAAAGAAGACTTCCAGTTGAATGTGGTGGATATCATCGCTCAGGATACCGAACAGCTCAAGGTTTACCAAAAGGAGTATTATGCCTATCGCAAAGCCAAGGAACTTCTGGAAGAGCTGAAAGCCGAGATTGCCAAGAACCGTGAGAACGAGGTGTTTATGCGCTTCCAGCATAAAGAGCTGGATGAGGCAAATCTACAGGAAGGCGAATTGGAACAGCTGGAGCAGGAAGCAGAGACCCTGAGCCATTCGGAGGATATCAAGACCGCTCTCTACGAGGCAGACAGTGCGCTTTCAGGAGAAAACGACAGCATACTTGACAAACTGAAGAACGCCACTCATCAACTGGAAAATATATGTGATGTCTATCCAAGCATGGCTGATGTGGCAGGCAGAATGCAGAGCAGCTATATCGAACTGAAGGACATCGCGCAGGAAATCAGCAGTAGTGTAGATCACGTGGAATTCGATCCTAACCGATTGGATGCCATCAATACCCGTCTGGACAAGCTCTACACCCTGCAGCAGAAGTTCCATGTGGAAACGGTGACTGAACTCATTGCTACCCGTGACCGCATAGCAGAACAGCTTTCGCATATCGATAATGGCGATGAAGACATAGAAGAGAAGGAAAAAGAAGTTGCAGCTCTCCTTGTCAAGGCTGAAAAGCAAGCTGCCCTACTCACTTCCATCCGTCAGAAATCAGCAAAGGCCATCGAAAAAGAGATGAAGGGCAGACTCATCCCGCTGGGCATTCCGAATGTGAGATTCGAGATTGCCTTCGCAGAAAAGCCACTGTCAGGAAATGGTGCCGATAAGGTCAGCTTCCTCTTCAGTGCCAACAAGAGTACCCAGCTACAGCCTGTCAGTCAGGTTGCTTCGGGTGGTGAGATTGCCCGTGTAATGCTCTCGCTGAAGGCTATGATCAGTGGAGCCGTGAAGTTGCCAACCATCATCTTTGATGAGATTGATACCGGTGTAAGCGGTAAGATAGCTGAAAAGATGGCAGATATCATGGAAGAGATGGGACTCCAGAACCGACAGGTACTCTCCATCACTCACCTGCCACAGATAGCAGCCAAGGGTAGCCACCATTACAAGGTGTTGAAGGAGGAAACTGAGAATGGAACCATCTCGCACATGAAAGAGCTCAACAACCAGGAACGCATTGAGGAAATTGCCCAGATGCTCAGTGGCAGTGACATCACGCAGGCAGCTCTTGCCAATGCCAAAGAATTATTGAGAATATGAAAAGAATAAATATGATACTGATGGGACTGATGCTGGGTGCATCATCCCTCTTCGCTCAGCCAGGCTCTGTACAGAAAGCCGCCAAGAGCGTATTTACACTCACCACCTTCAACAAGGATGGTAACATCATCTCTTCTACACAAGGTGTATTTATTGATAACAAGGGAACGGCTATCGGTACCTTCAAACCGTTTATTGGTGCTGTGAAGGCTACCATCGTGGATGTCAGCGGAAAGTCGATGGACGTGGATGCCATCCTCGGAGCCGATGAGCTTTACGATGTGGCTAAGTTCAGAGTATTGGGTAATACCACGGCTGCCAACATTGCTACGGCAGAATCACCTGCGGGCAGCAAGGTTTGGCTCGTTCCTTATTCTATCAAGAAGTCACCTTTCCAGCAGGAGGATATAGCAAGCGTTGAGAAGTTTAAGGAAACTTACAATTACTACATCTTCTCCAACACCGTACCGGACAATGCAGTGGGTTGCCCATTCGTCAACAAAAACGGTCAGGTGATTGGTATCATGCATAGCAACGGTCAGGTAACTGCCATTGATGCCAACTATGCCAAGGAGTTGAAGGTGACAGGACTTTCCACACTGGATGCAGCCCTTCGCGAAACAGGCATCCGTACCGCTCTTCCTGATACCGAACAGGAGGCGATTACGATGATGACGCTCAATAAGTCTCAAGTGTCCCGCGACATCTATGACAAGTATGCAGATGAGTTTATGGCAAAGTTCCCTGCTTCAGCATTCGGCTATAAGGAAAAAGCAACTCTTCTTGTAGATAAGAACGAGTTTGCCGAGGCTGCCAAATGTATGGAAGAGGGAATCAAGAAATCTTCAGCCAAGGATGAAGCCCACTCCAATTATTCTGATGTCATCTATCAGAAACTGATCTATAAGGGAGATTCTGCCTATACAGCCTGGACTTACGACAAGGCGATAGAAGAGGCACAGAAGGCATACGCCATCAATGCTAATCCTGTGTATCAGCATCAGGAGGCACGCATCATCTTTACCAAGGGTAATTATCAGAAGGCATACGATATGTTCATCGCCCTGACCAAGACTTCAGTTAAGAATCCGGAAATCTTCCTGGAGGCAGCTCAGGCTAAGATTCAGCTCAAGGCTCCTGCTACAGAGATCAAGGTTTTGCTGGATAGTGCAGTCAATGAGGCTAAGAACTCGGGCACCATGGCAGGTCCTTACTATCTGGCTCGTGGTGATTTCCAGGCGGAACAGGGAGAGTATCGCAGTGCCATAGCTGACTATAATATGTATGATTCGATTGTCCGTCCTGTTAATCCTGCATTCTTCTATGCAAGATACAAGGCTGAGACCAAGTTGCATATGTGGCAGCCAGCGCTGATTGATATTGCCCGTACCTGCTACCTCGCTCCTAACGAGCCTACTTATTTTGCAGAATGGGCTAGTCTTGACTTACGTGTGAAGCGATATGCAGAAGGCATCAGTGCTGCCAAGCATTGCATAGAGATTGCTCCAGAATATGCCGATGGCTATCTCCTCCTCGGTTTGCTCCAGATGGAGAACAAGCAGAAGGAAGAGGCTCGCAAGAACCTGGAAAAAGCAAAGGAACTGGGAGATACCCGTGCCGAGGGTTATCTCAAGAAACTGAAATAATCAGATTAATTAAAATAACCGGATTAATTGAAATAACCAGATTAATTGAAATAACAAAATTGAAGGTGGTAATAATTGCACTTTCAAACGCCCTGAAAGGGCAAAAGCTTTGTGTATTGATTGGTTCTTGAAAGCTTTTGCCCTTACAGGGCGCTTTGTTGGTTGCTATTATCCCCAGGGTGTTGCCCTGGACTAGGAGCTTTTGGACCTTCAGCCCGTTCTTGAGCTACAAGTGAAAGTTCTATAAAACAAAAAGTGGATTAACCTTTCGATTTATCCACTTTTGTGATTCCGTTGGGGTTCGAACCCAAGACCCACAGCTTAGAAGGCTGTTGCTCTAATCCAACTGAGCTACGGAACCAACACCGCTATTTTTCATTAGCGAGTGCAAAGGTAATACTTTTTTGCGAAACTACCAAATTTTCCCGCATCTTTTTTACAATAAAACCGAATATTATGCAACTTTTCACCTTCTATGAATTGAAAAGTGCATAATATTCGGTTTTCCTCATTCTTTTATACATCAAAAAGAATGAATATCATCCTATACTTATTATTCAGTAATCAGTGTAAACTCTGAACCAGAAGCATAATCCTGTCCATTCTGCTCATTCAATGCCCGCAGACGGAAGTAGCGAGCCTTGACAGGCTTGTTCAACATCACCTTCTGTAGCTTGGCTGTCTTCTCAAAATGACCCTTCAAGATTGGTTCCCCCCAAGTCTTGTTGTCGTTGCTGACGTAGATTTCATAATCCTTGATGCAACCATTCAAAGAACCATCCTGGCGTGCCAGATAAGTAAAGCCCTTGATGACCTTCTGCTTGCCGGCATCGAAGTCAACCCAGTGAGGATACTTCGCCAATGTAATGGAATACATCGTATGCCAGAATGTAGAAGGATCGCCATCTACCAAATAGGCTGCATCACCCTCGTCTGGCTCCTGGCTGGAAGCAAAGGCAATCTGAAGACCGGATGTCTGCTGATTCTGCTGCATCTTCTTCATCATTTCCTTCATCATTTCACGACCGGTAGCTGAAACCTTTACGATATTTCCAAGCTCTGACTTCACCGCTGGACGGATGATGAATCCGAATGTGGTAGGAGTACTGCGTACCTGATCTGGCGTCAAAGGACCACCCTGTCCACAGCTGGCACCGCCCAATCCTGTAACCTTTGCATCCAGGTGCAAGTGAGTACCGCTGCTTTTTGGCAACTGATATGGATGTGCTGCCAAAGTCAACTCCTGCTGACTCCAAGGCAATGCTGAGGCAGACATAGTACTATCAGAGATGAATACTACACCCTGCTGGCTGTCGTTAGTAACAGCACACCAACGTACCTCCTCGCGGTTGCCCTGTGCCTGTGGCTTAGGAAGCATGATGCCCTGCTCTGCTACCGGACTGTGGTACCAACCGATAAACTGGCTGGTCTTGCGGTCGTTGTAGTTGTTGACAGGTCCGCGTCCATAATAATCATACTGGTTCAATTCGCTTGGCAATACCATAGAATAGCCGATACGAGGCAAGATGACCTTAGAACGGTTAGCACCGATGGCACTCTGCATCTCGATAGAACCATCCTTATAGATAGTATAAATCTGACGTGAAGTGAACTTCAGGTCAGTATCTGTCAAGGCATGCTTGTTCTTTTCGAAATTATAGCAAGACTCTGGGTCACGGTCGCGGTTGCTGTAATTCACATCGCATCCCTCCTTACCCTGACTCTCTACAGTGAAGTCGAGCTGGTAAGTACCATTCTTCTTGGCTGTATAGTTCCAGTTCTTCACTACATGCTGCAGGTCGTACAGACCGTTCTTGAACCATGCATTGTGGTATCCGATACCGGCATCGTTGTCTGTAGGAGCACGATATGCATCAAGCTTCGGACCATTGCCATCCTTGATGATATCCTGGCTGCCATACTTCAAGCTATAGATAGCACCGGTATTCAGATCGAATGCCACCTGGAAGTTAGAACCATTGATGTTGGCACGCTTAGCCGCCTTATCTACCGAAAGCTTCATCGCCTTACCGTTCTTGGCAACAGTAGCGATAGAAGGAGCAGCAACATCAGCGCCCTTCACTCTCAACTGCTCTTCCATCTGAGGATAGCCCTTGGCAGCCCATGGCATATCCTTACCCAGAAGGAACTGAACTGTTACGAAGTACTCGCTCTTCGGATCGAGGCTTGCATAATCGTATGGCAAGGTATAGAAGCCCTTCTCGCGAGGCCCCACGATATTCTTGGCACCCTGCAATGGCTGATTCTTTGAAATGCAGACGCCATCCTTATAGAGAGACCATACAATCTGGTAATTCTTGAGAGGCTCGAAGTAGTTCTTGTTGAAGATTTCAATCTGTCCCTGCTTCATATCTACAGCCTTCACGCCTACATTCTGATAAACCTTCTTTACCTCATAGTACTGAGCCTTAGGTGAGAAGTCTGGGCGAAGGATACCATTCATACAGAACATACCATCGTTTGGCTTGTTGTCCTTACCGAAGTCACCACCGTATGCCCAGTAGGTCTGTCCGGTTACAGGATCCTGCTTGTTAAGAGCCTGATCAACCCAGTCCCAGATAGCTCCACCCATGAAGAAGTTGGTGCTCTCGATGGCATCCCAGTAATCTATCAGGTTACCGCAGGCATTACCCATAGAGTGAGCATACTCAGAGATATGGAACGGATACTTCAGCTTGTACTTGCCTTGTACGGCTCCCTGAACCCAGGCGATGGAAGGATACTGGTTAGAACCCATATCCACAATATCATTGTTGCGCTCATACTGAACTGGGCGGCTGGTATCGTAAGCCTTGATGGCATTGTAGCAATCTACGAAGTTCTTGCCAGGACCAGCCTCGTTACCCAAACTCCAGATTACTACAGAAGGATGGTTCACTGTAGCGTGTACCATCTCCATGTTTCTGGCGATATGAGCGTTTCGGAACTCTGGCACATGAGAAAGACTCTGCTTGCCATAGTAGTACTCATGGCTCTCGAGATTAGCTTCATCCTCTAGATAAATACCATACTTATCGCAGAGATAATACCAGTAAGGTGCATCAGGATAGTGGCTGTTGCGCACATGGTTGATATTACCACGCTTCATCAGGAAGATTTCGTTCTCCATCTGTTCGCGTGTAGCGGTATGCCCCAACAGCGTATTGTTCTCATGACGGTTGACACCCTTCAGCTTGATAGGCCGTCCGTTGAGATAGTAATATCTTCCAGCCAATCCGAACTCATCCTTCTCGGCAGGAGTCTCCTTAATTTCCACCTTTCTGAAACCAACGATGGTAGAGAAAGTCTGAACAGTTTTGCCCTTGGCATCCTTCAATTCTCCTACCAATGTATAACGGTAAGGAGCTTCTGCACTCCAGAGTTTCACCTTGTTGGCAGCATCGAGCGTAGTCTCCAGAGCAATCTCGCCCTTGGAATTCAATTTGCCAACGAGAGGAGTCGAAGCTGTAACGCCTTCCATCAGATCATTGTCGTCGGAATAGAGACGGTTGGCATAGAGTGAATACTGCAAGGTATAACCCTTGATAGCCTTCTTGGAAAGGTTCTGCAACTGGGCAGTGATATGCAAGGTGGCATGGCTGTAGGTTTCATCCAAGTCAGGAATAGCTTTGATGTCTCTTACCTGAACCTGTGGTTTGGCAACCAAAGCCACGGTGCGGAAGATACCAGGTAGGCGGAACATATCCTGACTCTCCAGGAAAGAACCGTCTGAATGGCGATAAACCTCTACAGCTACAGTGTTCTCCTCACCCTCCTTATTAAGATAAGGTGTAATGTCGAATTCAGCCAGGTTACGTGAGTTCTTGGAGAATCCCACATACTTACCATTTATATATAGGTAGAAGAATGAATCTACACCATCGAAGTTGAGATAGATCTGCTGTCCCTTCCAGTCTGCAGGTACGGAGAAGGTTCTGCGATAAGAACCCACCTCATTGCGGTTGCGATAGGTCATCCAGTCGGTAGGAGGTGTACGCATCACTCCACCCTTCCAGTCGTTCATCGGCTGCCAGGAGTGCTGGAAGATGACACGCTGGTTAGAATAAAGCGGATCTCCATACTTGTTGTTTCCATCTTTCTGCAGACCTGCCAAATTCCAGTTCATCGGCACCTTGATGTCGTCCCACTGAGAGACATCATAGTCTGTACGGTAGAAATCCTTAGGACGCTCATCTGGATTTGGAGCCCAATGGAACTTCCATAATCCATCGAGAGATTTCCAGTAAGAACTGTTCTCTGGTAAAACTTTTCTCGCCTCTTCGATATTGCGGAACGAGAAGAACCAAGCATGCGGCTGCTGCTTGTTGACGGCTACGGAATCAGGACTTTGCCACTCCCATCCCGTAGGCGCAGCCTGCTGATTGTAGAAGTAACCTCCTAAAGTACCATCTGCCCATGCTGATGAGCAAATGAGTCCGGTTAAAAGTAATAAATAAGTTTTCTTCATAAGTTGATGTTATTGTTTCTTATTATTTTCTTTGCAAAATTACGCTTTTATTTTGAAAGTGCAAAATAGTAGAGGGGAAAAATCAAAAAAACGCCCTTTTTTTTGAGATAAGCCTTTAATCTTTGCTCTATCCGATGATTTTTAACACGAAAAACTTGGCTGTGTCACAGAAAAGCTGTATCTTTGTGCCATACAAATAACGTATGTTAATATTGTATGGCACTATAGATACTAAATATATTATTAATTAATAAATTCAATCTTAAACAAAGACATTTATGGTAAACAGATTCATTCTTAATGAAGTTTCCTATTTTGGCCCAGGTGCCCGCAAGGAGCTTCCTACAGTAATCGCTAGTCGTGGTTGGAAAAAAGCTTTGGTTGTAACAGACAAGGGCTTGATGAAATTTGGCGTTGCCAAGATGGTGCTCGATGTATTGGACGAGGCCAACATCGCTTACGAAGTATTTGATGACGTAAAGCCAAACCCAACAGTTTCTAATGTTACTGCAGGTATTGAGGCTTGCAAGAATGCTGAGGCTGACTTCATCATCGCTATCGGTGGTGGCAGTTCTATGGATACGGCAAAGGGTATCGGCGTGGTTGTTACCAACCCAGAGTTTGCCGACATCGTTTCTCTGGAGGGGGTTGCTCCTACCAAGAACAAGTGCTTGCCTATCGTAGCTCTTCCTACTACAGCTGGTACCGCAGCTGAGACAACCATCAACTATGTGATTATCGACGAGAAGCGCCAGCAGAAGATGGTATGCGTGGATCCTAACGATATTCCTGCCGTTGCTATCGTAGATGCTGAGTTGATGTACTCTTTGCCAAAGGGTCTCACCGCAGCTACCGGTATGGATGCGATGACTCACGCTATTGAGGGCTTGATTACCAAGGCAGCTTGGGAGATGAGTGATATGTTCGAGCTCAAGGCTATCGAGATGATTCATAAGTACCTGCCTGTTGCAGTGAATGACCCTACCAATCCCGAGGGTCGCAACGGTATGGCTGTAGCTCAGTATATTGCCGGTATGGCATTCTCTAATGTTGGTTTGGGCGTTGACCATGGTATGGCTCACCCTATGAGTGCCCTTCATGACGTTCCTCACGGAGTAGCTTGTGCTATCCTGCTTCCTACCGTGATGCGTTTCAATATGGAGGTAAGTGTTCCTAAGTATGTACAGATTGCCAAGGTTGTGGGTGTTTACAAGGATGGTATGACCGACCAGGAGGCAGCAGAGGCAGCATGCAATGCTATCGAGGAGTTGTCTAAGTTGGTAGGTATCCCTCAGCATCTCAGCGAATTGGGTATTACAGAGGCAGACATCCCAGCCCTTGCCGAGCAGGCATTCACCGATGTTTGTACTCCAGGTAACCCTCGTGAGGTTTCTAAGGAGGATATCATCGCCTTGTATCACAAGATCTTGTAATATAGGCTAAAGATACAATAATACTTTAATATTTTAATCGCTCTGAAAGGAACAAGCATAAACGATGCTTCACCTTTCAGGGCGATTTTTTTATTCATTTAATCCTCAATTAGGCTTTTAATTTCTTTTCCTTCATATTTTACTTCTTTCTTAAATCGCATATCGAACTAAGCCATTCTTCTTCAACAAATCTGTCAATTCTTTCCCCTTTAAATTTAAAGTACTCCGCTCCGATTTATCATAAATATAAAGCAAGCCGAGACCATCCTCTATATCAGCTAACACCACTGTTATAATACGGGCACCGCCACTTTTACCAGTTCCTTTCGATTTGATAGCCATACGAACCTTACGCAAGCCGCCACCTAAATCTGCACCCAAAGAGGGGGAAGAACTCAACTCATTCATCAATTCCTTCAAATCAGATTTAAACGACTTATAGCGCTTGTTCAATCGTTTAGCTTCCCTTTCAAAAGAAGGGAACGTATATATCTTACAACTCATTCAGTACGTCCTCCAATGGTTTAAGCTCTAGCTTTCCTTCACGATAGGACTTCAGCTCATGGAGGGCATTGTCGAAACCCGAGAGTATTTCTTCTTTAGTCATACAAGGCTCTTCTTGAACCATACACGCCTCATTTGCCTCTTTATTTGCAAAGAGTTTTCTTATCCTATCCAAAAGATGGATATCTTGTGTATTAAGCACCTGACGAATAATTTCATTCTGTGCTGCTTGTATATTTAATGCTGTCATACAACTCCTTTTTTAAAATTTGCTTTCAAAATACCGAATATCACATATTTCCTGCAAAAATACACAGAAGTTTTCAAAATACCAAATATTTCCAGATAAATCTGCAAAAAGGTCATTGTTTTCTTTGATTTTCAGCGAATTATTCGCATTTTTGCATCGTTATAGGATATAAATTCTTTATATGTCAGAGATACTATATGCCCTCTCCCATCTTCCCCGCAACTCCAAGCAAAGTGCACGAGTGAGAAACAAATATATCATCAACATAGCTGACAAAGTAGTATTTGGAGCTTTAGATACTTCTAGTTCACTTGCAAACCTAACGAAAGATGCAGAAGGAATAGGTTCTTGTACCATTAGCAAGCGTAATAATCAATCGTAAAAAGCAATGGAAGTTGTTGGAACATATAGGAGAAGTTGCCGGAAAGATTAATATCTGTTTTCGGGAAAGTTAATATCTCCAGCCGCACAACAGCTGTTGTGCGCTTGCATAACAGCTGATATGCGCTTGCACAACACGTGTTGTGCAAGCGGAAACCAACTGCTGTGCACCAACTCATTTCGTCTTTTACTTTCTCGTATCATTAGACAAAACTCCTTTCACCATTAAGCTTCTGATAATCAGGAAGCATTAATGGGTGTGAAAGGAGAATTGAATTACGAATTGTTTTTTAGAATTTGGTGAAGTATAGCCTCAACATCTTAGAGCGGAGCATCATTTTATCGCCCTTGAGCTTCTCTTTGTAGAAAGCTTCTCGCAGATTATTGATACCATAGCTTCTGATGCTGTCATTCACAACGGTTGCAGGAATATCACCACCATTTTCTCCATGATCCTGATGCCAGTTGTTCTTGTAAGGCGAATGCAGGATCAGACTGTCACCAGTCTGTTCGAATCGGAAATAATAGCCACGGAAGCTGTACATATTCGTGGGGGTAATACTGGCACAAGATATCAGCTTATGCTGCACTCCCCAGAATACTCGTTCCCTGGAAAGGTCGAGATAGTTGCCCGTAGCCAACGTATCTACCCGTTCCAGATGCCAGAATCCATCAAGATCTCCATTATCGCTCGTCTCGATGGTACAGGAACTCAGTACCATACTGATAGCTGCTATCAAATATATTATTCTTTTCATTATCTTTTCTCTTTCATAAAGTTAGAACTTGACGATACCTTGTCTTGTCAGGGTAATCTGGAATCCCCTATTGTGTCCCAGCATCTCTGTACTGCCGAAATCCATACCGTAAGCTGCCTTTACTGTATATCTTCTCAAGAAGTGGTAGCTGCCTTCTGCCATGAAGCTTACATTATGATGCTTCTTGGTAAATGGCAGGACATAGGTTCCCCATCCCTTCTGATAGGAGGCAAGTACACGATAGCCGAATTTATCGGAAGGCTGACCATCGAATCCCAGGTGATAGGCGATGAAACGGTTATCCTTCACCTCAATCTTTCCATCTGTATTATAGATTGGCGAACGATAGAGCGGATTACCCATTACCTGTCCCCAATGCTGCCAGCCAGTATAGTTACTATGATTGTAATAATTGTCCATTCCAGCCAAATGATCAGGAATATTCACGGTATGATCATGGTTATATGGACCACTCTGGTATTTAGTATGTATATACTCCAAAACAATATTTCGTAACCATCTGCCATATTTGATATTCAGTTCCGCACCCAGCATCATGTCCTGGAGGGAATACATAAAGTAACGGTGGCTTTTCTTGCTCTGCCACTCCTTTCCTTCGCCATATCCATTATAATCAAGCATAAACATCTGACTGTCATCCTCGAAGAAATGATCTGCATAGACGCCCAACTTCCAGGTATCAGAATTATAGTTGATGCGCATGAGCCAAGATCCCAACTGGTTGCCGGCAATATTGGCATACTGACCTTCACCATCATCTTGTCCGCCAGGAATAAAAGCATGCCACATTCCCTTTAATCCTCCTTCTGTAGCCTTGCATTTGAGCCCGCCATTTCCATCATAGGTGTATGGCTTTCCACCAAACTGTGCTGCCATTTCCAAGCCCAATTCTATACTCAAAGGGCAGAATGCGGCATCGTTTCCTATTCGCAGATAGCCAGCCTTGCTATGATAGAGCACACCTTCCGAATACTTGGATTTGCGCTGGGTGAAATCGTGCTGCCAGTTTTCATCGGTGAATTTACCAAAAGCAATATGTCCCTTGAGTTGAACCCAATGATTAAAAATAGGTAGCGTCCAATATTCCGGCAAGGCTAATCTTACCTGCGGTACAGGTCGAGCGTTAATGCCCAGCGTCTGGCTACCACTGGAAAGCGTCTGGTTCTTCAATTCCATCGGATATTCTTTAGCACCCACACTGAGCACACCATGCAGCCATCTTACTTCTGCAAAAGCCTGCTGCACAATAAACTTGCTGGTAAAATGAGTGGGCAATACCAAATCTACACCATAACCTACTCCCCATCTGCGCTGATTATCTGTGGATAGAGGTCGTATCAAACTACCTCTCAGATAGGCATTCGCCTCTTTCAGAGAACTTAAACCATACCGATTGGCATTGAGCCAAAGGGGTGTTTTGCCCTTTGAAAAAGTAGCCTGCATATCTATTCGGTATTCCAGGGCACTATCGAGTCTTAATTTTGCAGGTTCCGCATCTTCCAGCCAACCATATTGCGCCTTCACTGATTGCGGACACGCTACGGTGAGGAAGCAAAGCGAAACTAAACAGAAAACTTTCTTCATATCAATGTTTTATCTATAAAACTGCATAAACACTCATTTTATTGTAGTTTTTGCAGTTACTTTAACATTCCTTACGAAAAGTCGGACTATAAACCTGGATTAGAAAGATAAAATTCGCCAAAATACAATAATTCAACAATACATACGTTACATTATATAACATATAGGAATTAGATTAATAAGGTTTTTGTAAACAAGATAAACAATGGAAAATAAAGAAGAACATCTCAAACAAATAGATGTGGTGGCAATAGCCAAGGAGATGAAGAAGCATAAGAAACAGTATCTGATAGCTCTTTCTGTCACCTTCGTACTCTCTTGCCTGCTCATCCTCTGCGTGCCAAGGTATTATACAAGTACAGCAAAATTGGCTCCGGAAATATCAAGCTTCAGTTCGAGTTCATTAGGTGATATTGCCTCTTCATTCGGCTTCGATATAGGAGGAAACTCTGCAAACGGAGATGCCATCTTCCCGGAACTCTACCCTGAGCTGATAGAATCCAACGACTTTATGGTCGGTATGTTTGATGTCAAGGTGAAATCTAAGGATGGAAGTATCAATACTACCTATTATGATTACCTTGCCACCAAGCGACAGACACCTTGGTGGTCTAAAGCGTATAATTCCGTAAAACAGTTGTTTGATACACCTGATTCTACACCCGTAAGTAAAAACGGAAAAGCTAATCCTTTCCAACTTACCCGACGTCAGGATCAGATAGCCCGACTTATGAGCAAAAACATCAAATGTAATATTGATAAGAAGAACTATGTGATTTCCATCACCGTAGAAGATCAGGATCCTCTGATATGTGCAACCCTTGCTGATACGGTTCAGGCTAAGCTTCAGGATTTCATCACTTCCTATCGTACCAAGAAAGCGAAGAAAGACTTAGAGTACTACAAGAAGTTGAGCAGTGATGCCAAGTCAAAATATGAGCGCATCAGACAGCAGTATGGCAGTTATTCAGATGCCAACCAGGATGTGGTATTGGAAAGTTACCGCCTGAAAGCCAACGATATGGAAAATGAGATGCAGTTGCTTTACAACACATACACGAGTCTTCAGGCTCAGGTGCAGCAGGCTCAGGCGAAACTTCTGATGCAAACTCCAGCCTTTACTACCCTGCAGAGTGCATCCGTGCCATTGAAGCCGGCAGGACCTAAGAGAATGCTGTTTGTTCTCGGAATGACTTTTCTGGCTTTTATCGTCGTGACTGTATATTCAATTAGAAAAATGATTTTTAGAGAGTAGAAATAATAATAATGAGGAATATGAATGAACTGAATCATAGTAACCATTCGAAGCGAATAGCCACCAATACTTTGGTGCTATTTGCCAGAATGCTCATTATTACCATTGTCAATCTCTATACTGTGCGCTGGGTTCTGAAAGGTCTTGGTACAGAGGATTATGGCATATACAATGCTGTGGCAGGTGTGGTTACTACTGGCACCTGTATCAGCAGTGTTCTAGCGATGGCTACGCAGCGATTCTATTCTTACGCAATAGGCTTGGGTGAGAAGGAAAAGCTAACCAGAATATTCTCTGCCAGTGTGAATTTAGTTATTGTGTTTTCGATTATCACAATCCTAGTTCTTGAGCTTGTAGGGAATTGGTTTGTTTCCACACAGATGACAATCCCTGCTGATAGGCTGTCGGCTGCATGTTGGGTATTCCAGTTTTCTATATTTTCTTTTATTTTTACCTTGCTTCAGATACCATATATAGGAGCAATCTTTTCTAATGAAGATATTGGAGTATATGCACTCGTATCTTCTGTAGATTGTTTCATAAAATTGTTGATTGCTGCTTTAATCTGTATGTTTGGTTTCGATCATCTTATTTTATATAGTGGCGCCATGATGATGGAATCTGGCTTAATGATGGTTGTTTATATGCTGATTGCTTCTCGCAAATACATCGAATGCAGATATACGACAAAAGGAATAGACAAGGAGCTATACAAAGAATTGATATCATTCTCTGGATGGACATTTTATGGTGCTTTGTCTGGAATGGGCATGACTCAGGGAAGTATCATTTTGCTCAATATCTTCTTTGGTCCACTGGTAAATGCTGCATTTTGTATTGGCAACCAATTATACAATGCCATCAACACGTTGAGCAATAGTATAGTTGTTGCATTCCGTCCTACATTAATCAAATCCTATTCATGCCAAGATATGCCATATATACAGCAACTTTATTTTTCTGCCAATAAGGCAATTTTGTATTTGCTGTGTTTGGTTGCAATGCCTTTGATGTTGGAAACGGAATATGTACTGCAATTCTGGTTAGGATACAGCACACCTGAAATCATACTCTTTTGCAGACTCTATATTATATATACGATTGTTTTGACTTTACATAATCCGATTACTATCATTATACAAGCTACAGGAAAAATCAGAAAGTATAGTTTATATGTAGAAAGTCTTACCATTATGAACATTCCTGTTTGTTGGGGGCTGTTTATACTAGACTGTCCTTCTTATACTATCTTTATCGTAATGATAGTCTTGTGTCTGATAGCTCATAATATAAGATTGGTGATGCTGAGAAAAGCTGTTCCAGAACTGAAGCTGAGAAGTTATTATAAACATCTGATACTTCCTGCCTTCTTCATACTGGGCATAACGAGTATGTTGGAACTGTTCTTGCTGCAGTTACCGATAGCAGGTTTTCAAAGATTTGGGCTAATCGTGATCTCTTCAGTTATGGTAATGTCAATATTGATATACGTATGGGGCTTTTCGGAAGCCGAACGAAAATTATTGCATTCACTGATTCATAAGGTAGTGAATAAAAGGCAAACAGTATTATAAAGGAAACAATAAATTATGGGATATATTTTACTATCAGTACTTTTGATAACGATTATACTTTGTTATCTGGAAGATTACATCAAGCGATATAGATTTTTTCTATATCGCTTGATGGGATTCGTTATGGTTCTCATAGCAGGATTACGCGAAATAGGTCTGGATCCTGATTCTGAAAATTACGAGTATTCTTTCCATCACTATTATCAGAGTACCGAGATGGGTATGGTAGAACCATCGTTTACTCTCATATCTGCTATTCTAAATGTATTTACAGATAATGTGCATCTTTTGTTTTTAGTTTATGCATTCCTTGGTGTCACTATCAAGCTATATGCATTCAAAAAAAACTTGCAATGCATTTTCGTGCCAATGATGTTATATATAAGTTTCTACTTTGTATTGCATGAAATGACACAAATTAGAGCTGGAGTTGTGTCTGCTTTATTCTTGTTGGCTGTGTACCACATAGCTAAAAAAGAAAAAAGAAAAGCATTACTGCTGATCATAGTTGGCTCATTCTTCCACTATTCCTCCTTAGCTCTGCTACCAACACTCATGTTTGGCAATAAAGATTTCAACCGCAAAGAAAATATAATGATAGCGTTACTCATCCCCCTAAGCTATCTCATATATTTCGGTGGTATCAGTATGCTGCTGAATACTGATATTCCACTAATCGGCAACAAACTAGCCATTTACCAGCAGGCAATGGAAAAAGGAAAAATGACAGTAAACATAAATGTCTTTGATCCTGTACACCTTGTCTCCGTGATGCTGTTTTACTACACATTATATTTTCGAAAGACAATCACCGCCTTCAATGAAAACTATAATGTTGTAATTAAAATAGTGGCACTAGGTCTGTTCTTGCATACAAGTTTGGCTTTTCTCCCAGTTCTAGCTTTGAGAATCAGTCAGTTATACTGTATCGTTAACATTTTCTTATTTTCAGGGATCGTATATACATTCAAACAGAAATGGATGGGAATTACAATCCTGGTGTTATTATCGATATTCCAAATGTATCTCGCTTTACCTCATTATGGATTAGGTGATATCGTGAGATTTTAAATAAAGAAATACAATGAAAGCAAGAGTTATAGCATTTTATCTGCCCCAGTTCTATCCCATACCCGAAAACGACAAGGTGTGGGGACCGGGGTTCACAGAATGGACGAATGTTGCCAAAGCTCGTCCGGTATTTCATGGGCACTATCAGCCTAGAATACCGGCTGATTTAGGCTTCTATGACCTTCGCCTGCCAGAGACTCGCGAACAGCAGGCTCAGTTGGCCCGCGAAGCAGGTATAGAAGGTTTCTGCTACTGGCATTACTGGATGGGTAACGGAAAGCGCCTGTTGCAGCGTCCTTTCGATGAAGTGCTAAATTCCGGCAAACCAGACTTCCCGTTTTGTCTCGCATGGGCCAACCATGATTGGAAAACCAACACCTGGAAGAACAAAGGTGGCAACCAGATGATCTGCGAACAGAAATATCCTGGAGACGATGATTATATTGCTCACTTTAATTATGTTCTAAAAGCTTTCAAAGACCATCGCTATATGACTGTAGATGGAAAGCCTCTATTCTTGATATTCGACCCTTACCACTTTAAAGATATAACACATTTTATACAACTCTGGCGTGACTTAGCCAAAGAAAGCGGATTGAAAGGTATATACTTCGTTGCTATGTGCTCAGCCACAACCACCGTAAAGCGCAATGAAGATGGCACATTGAGCAGAGTGGTTCCTAATCTGGACTGTGCTTCTGAGGTTTATGAAAGCTTTATCAAAATAGGATTTGATGGCATTAATCCAATGGGAAAAAACCGTGCAGAAATGGAGTATCAAGGAAAGTATTGTCGCATCATTCGAAGAGCATTACAAAAGAAGTTTTCCTTTCTGCCTCCGTTGAAATATGATTATCCGAAAGTGATGAAGCATTTCTATATGCCCGAAGACCAATGGAACAATGTATTCCCTACTCTCTTTCCACAATGGGACAGAACTCCAAGAGCAGGCAAGCATGAGGGGATATATGTAAACGCTACCCCACAGAATTTTGAGGAACATATCAGAGGGGCACTTCAAATTATTAGAAATAAACCGGAAGATAAGAAAATTCTATTCTTGCGTTCTTGGAACGAATGGGGGGAAGGAAACTATGTGGAACCAGACTCATTATATGGCCACGGTTTTCTAGATGCTATAAAAAATGAAATAAAAGCGGAATAAAATGGAAATAAAAATAATCCCGACAGGAGGACTTTGCAATCGACTGAGAGCTATAGCAACTACCATTGCGATAGCAAAGCACTATAACTGTTCGCTATCCATCTATTGGAACAACAGTAAAGGACTCAAGGCAAACTTTGCCGACTTATTCGAACCTATTCATATAGAAAAAGTGCATCTGATAGAGAATACGCAATGGTTATACCATATCAACGGAACCAAGGATTATTTCTTGAGAAAATGGTTCCTTCGGTTGGGTTATGAGCAGGTAGTTTTCAATCATAGCATCTATAGAGAAGGAGATATCTATCAGAAGTTGAAAAGTAATTATAAGGGCAACCTACTCTTGATTTCTTGCTATCCTATGTGTACGGATTATCAAATACAGAACATATTCGTTCCGAAAAGAGATCTTCATTTGCGGATTGATCAAATAACCTCGACTTTCTCGGAAAATATGATTGGTGTTCATATCAGAAGAACAGACAACATAGCTTCTATCAAATCTTCACCAATAGATGTTTTTGTCCATCTTATGCAACTTGAAATAGAAAAAGATGATACTGTGAAGTTTTATGTGGCCAGTGATGATGAGAAGGTAAAAAAAAAGCTTCAAGATAAATTCCCGGGAAGAGTCATTACATTAATGGATGATACCAGCAGAGACTCTCTCGAAGGTATGAAATTCGCTGTAGTGGATTTATTCTGTCTAAGTAAGACTAAAAAAATATTGGGTAGCGTGGCATCTTCCTATTCACAAATTGCAGCAGAAATTGGCGGTATCAAAGTAGAATATGCTAAGTGTAATGAGAATTAAATAGTTTATGACACCAGAAATAAGTATCATCATACCAACTTACGCTCCTGGAGAATTACTCAGGATGTGTTTAGATAGCCTGGAGCAGCAAACTTTAGGCAAGGATGCGTATGAGGTTTGGCTCGTTTTGAATGGAGACAAAGAACCTTATTATGCCAATATAAAGGAGTATCTGAAAAATTATAAGATGAAGGTTCATTTGATTTATAGTGAGCACAAAGGTGTTTCGTTTGCTCGAAATCTAGGCATAGATTTTGCAAAAGGTAAATTCCTTACTTTCATTGACGATGATGATCTTGTAAGTCCAAACTATCTGGAACAATTAAGCAAAAACAGTTGCGACAATGGAATCACTGTTGCCAATATGATTGCTTTCAGAGGACAAGTTGAATATGTGGCAGATCATTATCTCTCTTCGGCTTATCAGCGATATGATGTAGGGAAGAAAAAGAATGTTTTCCGTCATCGCAGCCTGCTGTCTAGTGCTTGCTGTAAGCTTATTCCCCGCCCATTGATTGGTGATATTCGCTTTAGAACGAATTTATCTCATGGCGAAGATTCCTTCTTTATGTTTATGGTATCGGCAGGTATCAAACAAACAAACATTACACCTCCATCCGCCATTTACTATATTCGCAAGAGAGACGACTCATCCTCAAGAAGCAAGGAGAATAGGCGCAAAAAGCAGAAAATGGAGATCAAACTCTTCTATTTCTATACAAAAGAGTATTTCTCACATATAAAAAAATATAATTTGCTATTCTACCTAAGTCGCATTGTTGCAACTGCTTACAAATTGTTTCTAGAAGATTACGTAAGACCTCTGTAAAAGCATCTTGCTTCTTTTACAATATTAAGCAGTTTTGTTCGTTATAATATAAAAAGATAAAAGAGAATGGATAGGAACAGGTTAGTATCAGTTATCATGCCCACTTATAATGCCGGCAAATATCTTGCCGACAGCATCAGTAGTATCCTTGACCAAACCTATCTTGACCTGGAATTGCTGATTACAGATGACGGTTCCACGGATCTGGTAACTCTGGATATTCTGCACAAGATAGAGGAAAGGGATAGCCGGGTGGATGTGCTCTATCTTGACCACAACCATGGAGCAGGATACGCCCGGAACAAGAGCATAGAACGTGCCAGGGGAAGATACATCGCTTTCTGTGATAGTGACGACCGGTGGACACCGGATAAACTGGAAAAACAAATCGCATTCATGAACCAGAAACAGTGTGCTCTATCCTGTGCCTCATACATCATCTTCAATTTGAACGAACAAAAATCTGTAGGCATCAATATCGCACCGCCTAAAATCACTTTCTCCATGATGAAGCGGGATAATAAAATAGGTTGCCTCACAGCTATCTATGATACCCAACTGCTGGGCAGAAAATACTATATGCCCACTTTACGTAAGCGACAGGATTGGGCACTCTTTCTGCAAATCCTGAAAGATTGCAAGGTGTGTTATTCCTACCCCAACCAGCCGCTGGCTGTATATTGCCGCCACAAGCATTCCATATCCAGCAGCAAGATATCACTTGCAAAATACAATATAGCTGTTTATCGTAGGATTCTGGGGTATGGATGGATGAAGGCTTGCTTCTACTTTGCTTTTTTGTTTTTGCCAACATACGTTCTGAAGCTAATGAAGCGAAAACAGGATAGTTACTGCTTTGTTAAAAGAAAAGGATAGCAAAATGTAATATATCGCACAACTTTACGTTTTATATAGTAAATGGAATAACTCTATATGAGAAATAGTATTGTTAAGACAAAAGTCATAGCAGATGGAATGAGTGCTATGGAGCGAACCGTCAAGCGAGCTGGCGACTTTCTGTTAGCAACAATCAGCCTACTGCTCGTTTCGCCTCTCATGCTTCTAATATATATAATGGTAAGATGTGAAGATGGTGGACCAGCTATTTTCAAGCAGGAACGAATCGGACGGTTTGGGCGCCCCTTCAACATCTATAAATTCAGAAGCATGACGGTGGATGCAGAAAAGAATGGTCCTCAGCTCTGTTCCCATAAAAAAGATAAGCGACTTACACGCATAGGCAAGTTTCTGAGAAAACATCATCTGGATGAATTTCCTCAACTCTGGAACGTGATTTGTGGCGACATGTCGTTTATTGGTCCTAGACCCGAACGAAAGTTCTACATAGACCAGATTATGGAACGTGACCCTAGATATAAGAATCTGTATCAGATTCGCCCTGGTGTTACTTCCTACGCAACCCTCTATAACGGATACACAGATACGATGGAGAAGATGTTGCGCCGCCTGGATATGGACCTATACTACCTGGAGCATCGTTCATGGTGGTTTGACGCCAGAATCTTAGGCAAGACTTTCATCAAGATTATCTTCGGAAGAGTGTTCTAAATTAGTATAGAAAAGATTCGACCTGTACGGTTGAAATTACCCAATACGCCCTGAAAGGACAAAAAGCTCTGAAATTGAATGCTTTTGCCCTTTCAGGGCGACTTTGTTGTATTTATTCTAAAACCCAGGGCGCTGCCCTAGGCTAAGAGCTTCTGCCCTTTCAGGGCGTATGGGATGTGGCTTATGACACACCCTCTTTTTTTGTTTCTTACAGATTATTCGAAAGCCCCAGCAAAGCCAAGGCAGCCTCATTATATTCATTGATGACATCGGCATGCTTCATACCCATATCTATCGCCTCCTGCAAGGCATTGGCATACTCCACATAGCTGATCTCGCCACTTTCATACTCGGCAGTACTGAGGCGAACGATTTCTTTTGCCTTGGAAATGTTCTCGCCGTTATAATAAGCCATGCGCTTGGCTGCATTCTGGAAACGGTTGTAGCCTAGGCGATAATCACGTTCCTTTTCTCTCCGCTCCTGCTGCATCTCCAGTTCTGCTACCTCACGATTCTTCTTGGCAGCCTTCACCTTTGCCTTGGCAGCACCATAGAAGAGAGGCACACCTACTCCAATCTCAAAGCCGAAGAAGTTACCCTTGGTAAAACGCTGACGGTCGATGTGGTAAGGATCCCAACTGGAAATGAGAGCCTGGGTACGGAGCGTAAGCGAAAGAGATGGCGCATAACCTGTCTTGGCGCACTTCACCTCCTTATCGAGTGCCTTCAGACGGTCTTGCTGATACTGCGCATCAGCAGTCTGCTGATAGTTGAAGGTTCCGCTGACAGGAGATTCCAGTGCAATGAGAAGAGATTCGGCAGGCAAAACAGGCTGATCGGTATTCAATAATGCCATCAGTTCCAACTGCTTGTTCTCTGCCTCACTCTTCACGTTTACCATCTCTAAATGGTTTTCATTACGCAAGCGCTCGGCGGTAAGGAACTCCAGCTGTCTGGCTTCTCCTGCCTTGTAACGCTTCTCGGCTACATCGCAATAACGGTCGAGGATAGAATCCTGTCGCTGAAGGATGCTCAGACGATGAGTCTGATAGAGCATCGCATAATAAGCAGAAGCAATCTTAAGCTTAATCTGCTGATTAGTTACGCCCAGGCGACTTTTCTCTGCCTGAGTTTCTGCCTTAAGCTGACCACGGCGGGCGGTATAAACCGTTGGAAATTCGATGCCCTGTGAAAATGCAAGAGCATTATCGGTATCGCCGCTTGAAGCCGGATTCTGTCCGAAAGCAATCTCTGTCTTGTCCACATCCCATGCCGTTCCTTCCATTACCTTGGCACGTTCTATCGATTTTCTTCCAGCCTGCAACGTCAGGTTCTGCTTATCTGCCAACTGGAAACACTGCTCCAAAGTCATCTTCGTGCCAGGAATGGTGGCATCGAAAGGCTGAGCCTTTGCCTCTGAAGGGGCCAGCAGCATCAAAACTGCTGCCAGCCCGAATATAGTTTTCTTTTTTCTCTTGTTCATCCTAAATGTTTTATGTTATCTTCTTAATTGCCTATTTCTTGGTGAATGTCTTGTAGATAGCAGGCAACACCAGCAAGGTGAGCAGCGTACTGGTTATCAGACCACCTATCACCACCGTAGCCAGTGGGCGCTGTACCTCTGCTCCATCACCCTGAGAAAGTGCCATCGGCAGGAAACCCATAGAGGCAACAAGTGCCGTCATCAAGACAGGACGCAAGCGAACCATACAGCTCTCGATGATGCGATGATGAATCAATTCTGTCACTCCACTGAATGCTGACAGTTTGTCTGCTGTCTTTTCTTCACGCTGCATCTGGTTCATCTGTCCGATAAGTACAATTCCATTGAGCACCGCTACACCAAAGAGGGCTATGAAGCCGACACCTGCCGAGATGCTGAAAGGCATACCTCTGAGCCACAAAGCCCAGACGCCTCCGATGGCAGCCAGCGGAATGGCTGAGAAGACGAAGAGCGACTCACGGACATTCTTCACCGTAGCATAGAGCAACAGCAAGATAATGACAAGCGCTATCGGTATCACAACCATCAGACGGTTGGTAGCACTCTGCAGGTTCTCAAATTCACCACCATAATTATAATAGTAGCCATTCGGCAACTTCAGCTTCTCATCGAGAATCTCCTGGATATCCTCCACGGTACTCTGCACATCCCTGCCCTTCACGTTGAATCCAACATAGATGCGGCGGGCACCATCTTCATGAGAAACCTGAGCCGGCGCTGGTGAATAATCAATATCTGCCACCTGAGACAACGGAATATTCGTACCATCCTTGAGAGGTATGCTCAATTGCTCAAGCGATTCTACGTTGCGTTGCGAAGGATCCATACGGAGCACGATATCAAACTTCTTGTCGCCGTCGTAGAGAGAACCAGCCACGGCTCCGGCAAAGGTGGTTTCCAATATCTCACTGATATCATCCACACTGACCCCATAGGCCGCCATCTTCTCATGGTTGTATTTTACCTGGATCTGAGGCAAACCGGCAACTTCCTCAACAAAGATACCGCTCACACCCGGCACATCTTCTATCATTCTCTTCACCTTGCCTGCCTGCTCAGTGAGCACGTCTAGATCTTCGCCGAAAATCTTGATCGCCACATCCTGCTTGATACCTGTCAGCAGCTCATTGTTGCGCATCTGAATGGGTTGAGAAATCTCAGCTTCCAATCCAGGAATGGCACTCAAGGTTTCCTCCATCTTCTCCATCAGTTCTGGAGTAGTCTTGGCAGAGGTCCATTCAGCCTTCGGTTTCAGTGCAATCATGATGTCGGCACGTTCTACCGGCATCGGGTCGGTAGGAATCTCAGCACTACCTATACGGCTTACTACCTGCTTGATCTCGGGATATTCCTTCTTGAGTAGTTTTTCAGCCTTGGTACAACTCTCCACCATCTGCGACAATGAAGTTCCCTGCGACATACTCATCTCCACGGCAAAGTCACCTTCTTCCAGACTTGGGATGAATTCGCCTCCCAGAAATTTGAAGCCCACGACACTGACGCAGAAAAGAGCCACAGCACCAGTGATGACATCCTTGTTACGTGCCAAGACCCAGTCAAGAACCGGACGGTACCATGCCTGCAACTTTTCTATCACGCGGTCGGAGAATGTTTTTCGGGTATGTACCTTTCGACTTAACATCAGCGAACTTGCCATCGGCACATAGGTAAGCGAGAGAATGAAGGCTCCCAGAATGGCAAAGAATACCGTAAGTGCCATCGGACGGAACATCTTTCCTTCGATTCCTACCAGTGTCATCAGCGGAATATATACAATCATAATGATGATTTCACCGAACGCGGCACTCTGACGGATTCGGGAAGCAGAGAAATGAACTTCCTCGTTCATCTGTTTCTGAGTCAGGGCAAATGGGATTGCTGCTCCGCCATTCTGACATTGAGCAAGATAAGCAGCACGAACTTCCGGCTGCGAGAAATGACCGGTATTGATATGTGTCACCACTGCTTCAACAATGATGACCGCAGAATCCACTATCATACCAAAGTCGATGGCTCCCAGCGACATCAGATTTCCGTCGATGCCAAAGGTCTTCATCATACCAAAGGCAAAGAGCATACTCAGTGGGATGACACTTGCTACAACAAGTCCGGCTCGCCAGTTACCTAGGAAGATAACAAGTACGAAAATTACGATAAGTCCGCCTTCAATCAGGTTGCGGGCGATGGTGCCCTCTACTCGGTCCACCAGGTTGGTTCGATCGATAAACGGTTCGATAACTACTCCTTCCGGAAGCGATTTCTGAATCTGATTGATTCGTTCCTTTACATTTTTGCTAACTTCCTGGAAGTTCTCGCCCTTGAGCATGATGGCGATACCAGCCACCACCTCACCTTCGCCATTGCGGGTGACGGCACCGAAACGGGTAGCATGGCCCAGCTGAACCTTTGCCACATCGCCCACCTTGACAGGTATTCCATCCACCGTCTTCACCGTGATGTTGGCAACATCCTCCAGATTCTTCACCACACCGATGCCTCGAATATAATACTGGTTGGAATTCTGCTCGATGTAGCTGCCACCCGTATTGGCATTGTTGCGCTGCAAGGCTTCAAACACCTCGTTTACTGAGACCCCGCTGGCGTTCAGCTGGTCGGTATTGATAGCCACCTCATATTGCTTGACATAGCCGCCCCAACCGCTTACTTCGGCAACGCCAGGGGTTCCGGAAAGCTGTTTGCGCACAATCCAGTCCTGTATGGTTCGGAGCTGGGTGAGCGAGTATTTATGCTCGTATCCCTCTTTGGCACGAATGGTATAGTGGTAGATTTCGCCCAATCCGGTGGCAATAGGTCCCATCTCGGTTTCGGTGTTCTTTGGCAGTTCTTTCTCCAACTGTTCCACCACCTGGCTCACCTGCGAACGTGCCCAATAGATATCGGCGGCATCGTCGAAGACAAGCGTGATGACCGAGAGTCCGCTTCTTGAAATGCTACGGCGTTCCTGGATGCGGGGAATATTGGCGAGTGCCATCTCGACAGGAGTCGTTACATACTGTTCCACCTCCTGTGCTCCCAGCGAAGGAGCCTGCGTGATGACCTGTACCTGATTATCTGTAATATCTGGGGTAGAATCGAATGGCAGATGCACAAGCGACCAGACACCCCATATTGTCAAAGCTATAGAGAGTACTCCAATCACCAGTTTGTGGCGAATGGAATAAGTAATAAGTTTCTGAAACATAAGCTACCCTTTCTTAATGCGCATGCTCACCATGTTCGCCTGTAAGCGAAGCCAGATAATAAGCGTTCGCAGTTACAATCTTCTTGCCGGCAGCTCCATCCTTGCCCTTCAGCAGATGGTCGCAAAGCTTCACCTCTGTATATTTACCATCCGAAGTGCCTGTGGTCACCTCATGACGGGAGAAGCTGTAGCTACCCTTGCTGGGAGCTCCATTGAGAGCGAAGACATACTGCTTTCCATCTGCGCTCACAATTGCCTGGGATGGCAGAGCAAGACACTGCTGGCTACCTGTAGCTATCTTTCCGCTTACATACATACCTGCGAAAAGCTTTCCGCCATGAGTGTTGTCTGAAGAAAAATGCAGATAGCTCTTCACGCTTGCAGCATCAAACTTTACGTGAACAGCAACGGATTTCGAGTTATCGTTAAAGTATTGATTCATGCCATAAACGGTTCCTGAAAGTTTTATGCCAGGCTGATTAGTCAGGTTTATGGTCACCCGATTGCCCACCTTGACCTTCGCCAAATCCTTCTCGAAGACATTGAGGTCACATTCCACTGCCTGGGTGTTTCTAATCTTCATCAGAGGAGTCTGCATATCAGCATAACTTCCCAGACTGGCAGTCATCTCGCTCACGATGCCGGAGATAGGCGCATGCAAAGGAAAGGCAGTAGTAAACTTACCTTTCGCTACGGCTGCAGTAGAGATACCCATCTGGCTGAGCTGCCTGCCAATACCCAAAAGATTGGCATGAGCCACTTGGTAATCTTTCTTGGTCTGCTGTAAGGTACGCTTCACACCTGCTCCCTGCTTACTGAGCAGAAGTTGGCGCTCCAAATCAGCCTTGGCAAGTTCGCACTCCTTGGCAGCAGAGTAATACTCACGCTGAAGACTTACCACATCTGTATTTTCAACGGTAGCAACAACCTGTCCTTTATGAACAATCTGCCCTTCTTTCACAAAAATAGATTTCACGATACCGCCCATCAAAGAGGCAACATCACCCATTGCCTGCGGACGCAGTACGAGCGATCCTTTCGCTTCTATGGTGGCATCCATCTCGCGCTCCACAGCCTCACCCATCTTCAAATCTATGGTGCTGACCTGCTTGGCAGTCAACGGAATATGATCAAAATCTACTTCTTCTTCATGCTCATGGTCCTCGTGTGCATGAGCCTCTGAACCGGTCTGTTTCGCAAAGAAAGCGAATCCAGCCCAGGCAATCGCCGTAACGGCGACAATCAAAATTATTCTTTTCATGCTTGTTTTTTTCCTTCTATTTTATAATTCTACACTACAGTTTCACACAACGAATCTTATCAAAAATCCGTTGGCAAAAGTACACAAAATCCCTTGCAACTCAGTTGCATTCGAATCTTCTAACCGATTTTTGCAACCAAGTGGCAAACTTGTAAAATCATAAAATAAAAGGAGGTCCTCGCCTACTATAGCCAGCCGCCAACCCCTCAACAAGCGGAGAAGCTGCAAAATGTTGCCATCTCACAGAAATGAGTGAGAGACGAGGGAGGATCAAAAGAGAAGAACAAGACAGGACTACAAACAGATGGCTCTCATCTACCAGCAATTTGCGGATGCCCTTCAACACCTTGGCATTGGTGACAAAGTGGTGCATCTGGTGCACACGGCAGTTGCCACGGTCGGTATTCGACTCCTGGCCATGATGCTCGGTATGCTCATCGTTGATGTTGCCATCTTTCTGGCATTGCTCCTGAATCATACATATACGACCCATGTGGTGATGATGGGTCATCACCGTAGATAGCAATATGCTCAATGTAGCTATCCAGAGACTGAATATGTATAATCTTGTTTTCCTCATTCGCAATTTGGCTACAAAATTACTGTTTTTTTGCAATATTACCAAGAAGACGTGATGATTTTATAGCATTTTTTCTAAAAAAAACTAAAAGACAAGTAACCGTGCTTGGTTCATAGCCGTATTTAAAAGAAATTTAGTATCTTTGCAATCAAAATTAGTACATAAATAAAAATGAAAAAGTTTATTGCAGTTTTACAGTTACTCTTAATAGTAATGTTGGCTCATGCGCAGATGATGAACCCTGTGAAGTTCTCAACCTCGCTCAAGACCAATGGAACCGCTGTAGCGGAAATCGTGTTTAATGGAAAGATTCAACCGGGATGGCATGTCTATTCTACAGGTTTGGGCGCAGACGGACCTATTTCAGCCACTTTTAACGTAAACAAGCTTGACGGTGTAGAACTCGTAGGCAAGTTGCAGGCTCGTGGCCATGAAATTTCAAAGTTCGACCCTCTCTTTGAGATGAAGTTACGCTTCTTCGAGGGTAGCGCCACTTTCGTACAGAAAGTGAAGTTCACCAAGCCTAACTATCGTATCGATGCTTATTTAGAGTATGGCGCTTGCAGCGACCAGAATTGTCTTCCTCCTAGCGAGGCAAGCTTCAAGCATAGTGGTAAATCTCCTGCTGTAGATGGCAAGGATGCTGTCAGCCCTGAAGATGCGAATGCTAACGAAAAGACAGACGATCCAGCAGCTATCGCTAAAGCGAAAGCAGACTCTCTGGCTCAACTTGCCGTAGCAGAGAAAGTAGATAGCACCGCTAATATCGATTCTTCATTCTCTGTAGATGGTAATGATGCTAAGGCTTGGTGGAAACCGGTAGTAAAGGAACTGCAGGCTTTGGGTGGCAACAATGATATTGCTAACCATTCACTCTTCTATATCTTCATTATCGGTTTTGTGGGCGGTTTGCTCGCTCTTGTTATGCCATGTATCTGGCCTATCATTCCGATGACAGTAAGCTTCTTCCTGAAGCGTGCCAAGAATGACAAGAAGAAGGGTATCCGCGATGCTATCACTTATGGTTTGAGTATTGTCATCATATACTTGGCACTCGGTCTCACCGTTACTGCCATTGCAGGTCCTAGTACCCTCAATGCGCTTAGTACAAGTGCGGTGTTCAACATTATCCTCTTCTTGCTTCTGGCAGTCTTCGCATTCTCATTCTTCGGATGGTTTGAAATCAAGTTGCCAGACAGTTGGGGTAATGCTGTAGATAACAAGGCTTCCAGCACAACAGGACTCATCAGTATCTTCCTGATGGCGTTCACACTCGTGCTCGTAAGCTTCTCTTGTACCGCTCCTATCATCGGCTTGCTTCTGGTACAGACAGTTACATCGGGTGACTGGTTGGCACCAACCATTGGTATGTTTGGTTTTGCCCTTGCTCTCGCCCTGCCATTCACCCTCTTTGCACTCTTCCCATCTTGGTTGAAGTCAGCTCCTAAGTCTGGTTCTTGGATGGAGACCATCAAGATTGTGCTTGGTTTCATTGAGCTTGCTTTCTCTTTGAAGTTCTTGTCTGTAGCAGATTTGGCTTATGGCTGGCACATTATGGATCGCGAGGTATTCCTCTCACTCTGGATTGTCATCTTCGGCCTGCTCGGTCTCTACCTGATTGGCAAGTTGAAGTTCCAGGTAGATGCCATCGGCGGTGACCTCAACAAGCCAATGCCAGTAGCTTGCATTATGCTTGGTCTTTGTTCCTTGGCATTCTCCGTGTATATGATTCCTGGTCTTTGGGGTGCTCCTTGCAAGGCAGTAAGTGCTTTTGCTCCACCAGTAAATACCCAGGATTTCAACCTGAATACCAAGGTGGTAGAACCGGCTTACAAGGACTATGAGGAAGGTATGGCAGCAGCAAAGGCAGCAGGCAAGCCAGTACTGATTGACTTTACCGGCTACGGTTGTGTCAACTGCCGTAAGATGGAGGCTTCTGTCTGGACAGACCCTAGTGTTACTGACATTTTGACAAAGGACTACGTACTCATCTCTCTCTATGTAGATGACAAGACCCCATTGCCACAGCCTATGGAGGTGACTTTCAATGGCGAAAAGCGTACATTGAGAACCATCGGTGACAAGTGGAGCTACTTGCAGGCAAGCAAGTTTGGTGCTAATGCTCAGCCATTCTACATTCCTGTGGATAATGAGGGAAATCCTCTGAACGCTGCATTCAGCTTCAAGGAGGATGTCAGTGCTTATCTTGACTTCTTGCATAAGGGTCTTGATAACTATCGTAAGTAATAATTAACTTTTCATAAGGCGGGAGTGACATGTTATTTGCTATTCCCGCTTTTGTAATTAAAGTATAACACTATAAAAAGAGGAATTTATGAACAATAAAGAAGTTCCAGTCCTGCTTTTGACAGGCTATCTGGGCAGTGGTAAGACTACCCTGCTCAACAAGATTTTGGCTAACAAGAAGGGTATCAAATTTGCCGTTATCGTCAACGATATCGGGGAGGTGAATATTGATGCAGCTCTTATAGAGAAAGGTGGTGTGGTAGGTCAGAAGGATGATTCCCTGGTTTCACTCCAGAATGGATGTATTTGCTGTACCTTGAAGATGGACCTTGTAGAACAGCTCAAGGAAATCGTAGATATGAAGCGTTTCGACTATATTGTAATAGAGGCAAGCGGTATCTGCGAGCCTGCACCTATAGCACAGACCATCTGCTCTATCCCATCCCTGGGTCCTCAGTATATCAAGAACGGTATCTTGCGCCTAGACAGCATCGTTACTGTCGTTGATGCACTTCGTATGAAGGACGAGTTTGCCAATGGTTCTGATTTGATGAAGCCAAACCTCGATGAGGAGGATCTCGCTTCTCTCGTCATCCAGCAGATGGAATTCTGCAACATCATCCTTCTCAATAAGGCAGCAGATGTAGAGCCTAAGGAGTTGGAGCACCTGAAGCAGATTATCCGCGCCATCCAGCCTAAGGCAGAAATCTTCGAATGCAATTATGGTGATGTAGATCTCGATCTGATTGTCAATACTCACAAGTTTGACTGGCAGACTGTTGCTACATCAGCAGGCTGGATTCAGGAAATCGAATCTGAACGAAGCGGAGAAGAGGACCATGACGAAGAAGAGCACGAGCATCACCACCATGATGAAGACGATGACGAACATGAGCATCACCATCACGATCACGAGGATCATGAATATGGTCACCACCACCACCATCATCACGATCATGACCATGACCACGAAGGTGGCGAAGTTGAGGAATATGGTATCGGAACCTTCGTATATTATCGCCGCAAGGCATTCGACCTGGGTCTCTTCGATGAGTTTGTTGCAAGAAAATGGCCTCGTGACATCGTTCGTGCCAAGGGTATTTGCTATTTTGCTGATGAACCAGACATGTGCTATGTTTTCGAGCAGGCTGGTCAGCAGAAGACAGTCAAGCAGGCTGGTCAGTGGCTCGCAACAATGCCAGCCGACCAGCTCGCAGAACTGCGTAAGAACAATCCGCAGCTTGAGAAGGAATGGGATGAGAAACTTGGTGACCGTATGATCAAGATTGTATTCATAGGTCAGCACATCAAGGACCAGAAGGATGCTATTATCGCCGAACTTGATAAGACTTTAGCACTCTAAAGGAAGTCGCCCTGTCAGGCAAAAGCATGAAGAGATTTATGTTTTTGTCCTCACAGGGCGTTATATTTTACTTGTTAAAGTTAAGAGATAATAGCGCATTTTAACTACCGAAAAGATGAAAAAAACAGAAATTAAAGGAAAAATGCGGGTAAAAATGCAGTTTTTTCTTCGTTTGTACTTTTAATTCGTTTTTTTTTGTTAAATTTGCACCCGATTAATAAATAATTAAGTGAATATACAAAGAAATGAAGACCGATTTTCGACCTGCATATATTAAGGACTTTGAGGCGTGTTGGAACATCATTGACCAGGCTCGTCGCTCTATGATTGCATCAGGACGTCATCAGTGGACTAATGACTATCCTGCCGAGCACGATATAAAAGACGACATCAACAATGGTAACGCATACGTACTTACTGTAGATGGCGAGGTGGCTGTCTATGGTGCAGTAGCACTCAATGGTGAACCACAGTACGATTTTATCGATGGCGACTGGCTCACCACAGGCGATTATTATGTAATACACCGCTTTGCTACGTTGCCTAAATATCAGCGTGAGGGTTTCGCACGTATATTTATTAATAAGGTGAATAGTCTCTGCGAGGTAGAAAAGGTTCCTAGCATCAAGGTAGATACCAATTTCGATAATCTTCCGATGATTAACTTGCTCTCTTCCATGGGCTTCTGTATCTGCGGAAGAATCAACTATGGGAATAGGGGTATGCGCTTTGCTTTCGAAAAGCAAACGATACAGCCACAAATACAATAACGATTTATAGATATTATGGAGGATAAATTAATTAGAATGAGAAGCTTGGTCAATCAACTGAACCAAGCTTCTGATGTTTATTATAACGGCAAAGGTGAAATCCTTACCGATTACGAATGGGATGCCCTGTTCGACCAACTCAAGAAGCTGGAAGAGGAAACCGGCGAAATTCTCCCCGATTCCCCTACCAACAAAGTTTCTGAAGATACGATCGTTGGCCAGAAGGAAGAACACGAGTTCGCAGCTCTCTCTCTGGCAAAGACCAAGAAGGTCAGCGACCTCGTCAAGTGGGCAGAAGACCGCCCTGTCTGGATTTCCTGGAAGCTGGATGGTCTCACCTTGGTTGTGACATACGACAATGGCAAACTAACCAAGGTGGTGACTCGCGGTAATGGTCATATTGGCACCAACATTACGCATCTGGCACCAGCTATCAGTGGTATTCCGCTGTCTATCGCAGAAAAGGGACATCTTGTGATTCGTGGCGAGGCTGTCATCTCCTATGCCGACTTCGAGCAGTTTATCATCGAAAGCGAAGGTGATTACGCCAATCCCCGCAATCTTGCATCCGGATCTCTTTCTTTGAAAGATGTAGAAGAAGTAAAGCAGCGCCATATCCAATGGATTCCTTTCACCCTGGTTTATTGCGAACAGGAAATCATATCATGGGGCAAAAGAATGCAGTGGTTGGAAGAACAGGGTTTTCATCCGGTAGAGCGTCAGAGAATAGAGCAGCCAACTACCGAAAACATTCAACAGGAAATTGATGCTTTTACAGCTAAGGTGACCAACAAAAAGAATCCTTTCCCTGTAGATGGTCTCGTCATCTGCTACGATGATACCTCCTATGCTGCTACAGGTTCCGTAACAGGTCATCATGCAACAAGAGCCGGTTACGCCTTCAAATGGCAAGATGAGCACGCCGATACCGAACTCGACCACATCGAATGGTCGTGTGCTGCCAATACCATCACTCCTGTGGCTGTCTTCAAGCCTGTAGAACTGGAAGGCACAACTGTTCAGCGAGCATCTCTCTGCAATGTAAGTGAATGCGAGCGTTTGGGTATCGGAGGCAAGGGAACCCGATTGCAGGTAATCAAGGCCAATAAGATAATCCCGAAGGTGATCAATGTGACAGAATCACTGGGTGTTTTTGAAATTCCTGAAGTGTGTCCTGTCTGCCATGCTAAAGCTATCGTTAGAGAAAGCGAAAGCGGTACGAAAACACTGCATTGTACCAACCCTCAATGCGCGGCGAAGCAGTTGAAGAAGTTCACGAGATTCGTGAGCAAGGAAGGTTTGAACATAGAAGGTATTTCAGAACAGACCATCTGGAAACTGGTAAACGAAGGCCTGATCAGTGAGTATGCAGACTTTTATCATCTTTCTGATCATGCCTATGTCATCTCTTCCTGGGAAGGATTCGGAAAGAAGAGTGTAGGCAATATGCTGGAAAGCATCCGCAAAAGCCGAAATACAGATGGGCGTCACCTGCTCTATGCACTGAACATTCCGCTGTGTGGAGGTGATGTTGCCAAAAAGCTCATTGAACGCTATCCTGTCCAGAAACTGATAGAAACCGCACGGCTCTGTATGTTTGATGATGAGTTTGCCAGCATCGACGGCATCGGTCCTGAAAAAAGCGCCAAATTCATCGCCTGGTTCAAAGATGACAACAACTTCGCTCATGTAGAGCATCTGATGAAGGAGCTGACCATTACAGAACAGGCTCCTGTAGAGAAAGGCACGCAGTGCGATGGACTAACCTTCGTTGTAACGGGTGATGTTCATCATTATAAAAACCGCACCGAGCTGAAGGCTTACATCGAAAGCCAAGGTGGCAAGGTGACGGGAAGCGTAAGCAAGAGCACCAACTATCTGATCAATAACGATGCAGCCTCGCAGAGTTCAAAGAACAAGAAGGCTCATGAACTCAACATCCCTATCATCACGGAAGATGAGTTCGTTGAGAAATTCGGATAAAAAAGAAATCCCTCAGACTTGACATGAAGCCTGAGGGATTTCTTTTTATATAGTGATTCCAGAGAATTAGTGCATTCCGCAATATTGTCCCATAAAAAGGATACCGCCACTCTGACTATCCTGAATCATATAGACAAATGGACGGTCAGCGATGAACTCCACATTTCTTGTCTCCTCAGGTGCCATGGCTGTCAGCATCACGGCAGCTGTTACAGCAGCAGCCTTTGTTCCCTGCTCATTCACCTCTATCTTTGCCTTCTGAAGCATCTTGCTTACAAAGAAATTGCCATCAGCAAAATGACTGAAGTTCGCTTTGCCTGCCACAAACATAGAAGGAGCACCCAAATCACTGATGATCGCATTCAGAGGCAGTTCCTGCTCGATGGTAAATTTAGGCAACTTGAGATTCACCATACAGTTTTCCATATTCTGCGAAATCTGATTCAGCTTCTCTTCATCCAATCCTTTCATCATTTCCTGGATATTCTTACCCTCATTTGGCAGAAGTACCAGCATACGATAGCTACCATTGCCATAAGGAAGATCTACAGCCTTGAAATCCTTGTTCTCTGCATAGAAGAGCTTCTTTACCTGATGCATCATCTCTACTTTCTGAATATCACGTGTATAGCCACGGAAGTTCTCCAGCTTAGTGTCCTTGGCATTGAACTTGTTCTGCCATATTCCCTTGAAATAGATGGCATTCATCAAATACGATACTGCATCGGCTGAAACCTGATCAATAATACGGGGAATCATGCCGTTGGTTTTTTCCTTGCACCAGCCATTGATGCGGTCTGTTGACTTGGAAGAGGTGAAATCCAGACTTTCAATACCAGCCTGATAGCTATCACTTACCTGCTGGGAGAAATTCTTATTCAGTTTGAAGTTCTTGTTTACTGCGATATAATTGGCAATATTAACAGTTGTCTGCTTGTCTTGATGATTGGCATTAAGAAGCATAGCCTTATAAAGCTCATTCAGATCGTTGACAGAAACTCCTTCGCAACCGATAGCTTTCAATATCTCCTGCTGCGTGATTCCATCTGCACCATTTGCCAGCATTCCCATCAGATAAGATACGCTCATAGGTGAAATCACCTTAGACTCCATATCTGTAACCTTATTGAAGAGGCGAAGCGCAAATGCATTGTTTTTCTTCACTATATCCTGCTGGGTGTCAGAAAGAACGAGATAGCTGTTATCCAAATCCTCTTCATTCTTACCCATTTCGCTGTCCTTGTTTGCATTGGAATCACCGTTTATTTTCTTGCTGCTGGCACAAGAAGTCATAGCCATTGCAGCCATCATCATCAGGGCTGCCATAGTTATCTTACTTTCATTTCTCTTTTTCATAATCTTTTAATTTTGTTGATAATCTGTCTATGAAATGCAGGTTGCTGCGATTCCTTGCATCGGAAGGCTAAAATTTAAGACTCGTTAACAGCCTCCTTACCTGGCAACACACGCAAATGATATCTGTTACCATCAAAGTCAACTCGCATCAGACTCTGAGGTTTGGCTATCTTGGCTAACTCAAGAGCCACATGCCCCATCGTTCTCCGAAGATTCAATTCGATACAAGATACAAGCTCTAACTGGCCATCCTTTGCAGCAATCATCATATCTACTCCAAATGGTCCGTTATAGTTTTCCTTTAACACGGGTTCAACTATATCTATAATTTTCTGTCTTGCAGAGAGAAGCGCATCTTCACTGATGTATTTCTTCATAATTTCAATCTTCTCTTCTTCAGAGCAGAGCAAGTTGCCGGTATAGGCATTTTTGACGGTATCGAAGAGCGAGAGTCCCAGATAGTGTACCTTGCCGTCAAGCATCTCGAATTCCATACCGAAATCTTTCACCTTATTATAATATGGCTCTACGGTAACACCACCCTGTCTGAAGATGATGTTGCTTACCCAGCGTTGGAAAGCCGGATATTCACCATTTGTCCGGAACTCATCGGCAGAAACATATTTCACGCCTCTTCCACTGCTGCTCCAAGGAGCCTTGACTACAGCCTTGCCCCACTTCATTACGCATTCCTTAACCAGAGCAAAGTTATCTGCATATACTACATCCTGCTGCAGATGTTCAGCGGCCCATTGGCGGCTGCTTATCGCGCGTACCTTATCTAATACCTCATCAGTAGGCAGCATGATTTCCGGCAAGCCGATACGTTCCAGCTCGCCTTTCAGACTCAAGTCCCATCCCCAAGGATGCACGCAGTCTATAAACTCCGTCTTAAGCAGATGCTCGAGCTGCAGTTTGGTTATAAACTCAACTTTTTCCGTCAGATGCTCTCCCAAATGGCGCACCTTGTCGCGTGCATTGTCGATGTCGTCAACAAGCACCAAGTCACCCTGATCTGCCCACAAGGCAGGTATGAATGCAAGGTCGCTTCGCAACTGTCTTCCAGCATGTGGAGCGGTAAACTGTCGCAAATGAGCGGCCAATGCCAAATCGTGTTCTGGATTGAAGATATGTAGTTTCATACTGCAAAGATACAAATTATTGAGATAAAAACGGCAAAAGAAGGTAAGTTTTACTTAGAAAAGTGCTAAATAATGAAAAAAAAGTTAGTTTTTGCTATCTAGAGTTTGCAAATTTAAAATATATTATTACCTTTGCATCGTAAAAAACAAATATGAATCAATATTAAACGCATGGAAGAAGCATTCTTCAGAACACATACATATCTAGTTGAGCATACAGAAGCTCCAGTCAGACGAACCTTGATGGATGAGATTGACTGGGACGGCCGTATGATTGGCATCAAAGGCACTAGAGGCGTAGGTAAATCTACCTTTCTCCTCCAGTATGCCAAGGAGCACTTTGGCCCATACGACCGCAAGTGCCTGTATGTGAACATGAACAACTTCTATTTCCAGAGCAGAGGTATTGCCGATTTTGCAGGCGACTTCGTGAACCATGGTGGACGCACACTTCTGATAGACCAGGTTTTCAAGCAGCAGGACTGGAGCGAGGAACTCCGCAAATGTTACGACTTGTATCCTGAATTGAAGATTGTGTTTACAGGTTCCAGCGTCATGCGCTTGAAGGAAGAGAATCCAGAACTCAATGGCATCGTGAAGAGTTACAATCTCCGTGGCTTCTCATTCAGAGAATATATCAATCTGAAGACGGGCAACGATTTCCAGCCATACGAGCTCGAAGATATTCTCCGCAATCATGAACATATTATCAAGCAGATTCTTCCCAAGGTGAGTCCGATGAAATACTTCAATGATTATCTGCATCACGGCTTCTACCCATTCTTCTTGGAACAGCGTAACTTCACAGAGAATCTACTAAAGACGATGAACATGATGACCGAGGTTGACATCCTCCTCATCAAGCAGATAGAACTGAAGTATCTGCCAAAAATAAAACGCCTGTTCTACGAGTTGGCTGTCGAAGGCGCCAAGGCTCCCAACGTGAGCCAGCTGGCCGAAAGCATCAATACAAGTAGGGCAACCGTGATGAACTACATTAAGTATCTGGCTGATTCCAGACTCATCAACATGATCTATCCGGAGGGGCAGGATTTTCCGAAGAAACCATCTAAGGTGATGATGCATAATACTAACTTGATGTACGCTATCTATCCTATACAGATTGACAAGCAGGAAGTGATGGAAACATTCTTCGTCAATTCACTTTGGAAAGACCACAAAGTTCACCAGGGCGGTAAAGACCACTATTATACAGTGGATGGCAACAGGAAATTCAGAATCTGTGATGCACAAACTCCCAACAAGATGCGTAGTAATCCAGATACCATCTATGCCCGTTACAATACGGAGGTGGGCAAGGACAACAAGATTCCGTTATGGCTCTTGGGATTCCTGTATTAACGAAATTTCGAAAAGAAGAATTAAATACAAAACATTTTTAATATTTTATCTAAAAGTAAAATGGCTAAAGAGAAAAAATTTATCACTTGTGATGGTAACACAGCTGCCGCTCATGTAAGCTATATGTTTACAGAGGTTGCTGCCATCTACCCTATCACTCCATCATCACCAATGGCGGAGCATGTAGATGAATGGGCTGCCAAAGGTCGTAAGAACCTTTTCGGTCAGCGAGTTTCTATCCAGGAAATGGAGTCTGAGGCTGGTGCTGCCGGTGCAGTTCACGGTTCTCTCCAGGCTGGTGCCTTGACTTCAACTTACACTGCTTCTCAGGGTTTGTTGTTGATGATTCCTAATATGTACAAGATTGCTGGTGAGTTGCTTCCTTGCGTATTCAACGTATCAGCCCGTACATTGGCTTCTCACTCACTTTGTATCTTCGGTGACCACCAGGACGTAATGGCTTGCCGCCAGACTGGTTTCGCTATGTTCTGCTCAGGTTCTGTTCAGGAGGTGATGGACCTCTCTGCAGTTCCTCACTTGGCTACATTGGAGACAAAGGTTCCTTTCATTAACTTCTTCGATGGTTTCCGTACTTCTCACGAGTACCACAAGATCGAGGAGATGGATATGGAAGACATCCGTCCATTGGTTAAGGAAGAGTTCATCGAGGACTTCCGTAACCGTGCTTTGACTCCTGAGCGTCCTGTTACTCGCGGTACCGCTGAGAACCCAGAGACATTCTTTACTCACCGTGAGGCTTGCAACACTTACTACGATGCAATCCCTGAGGTTGTAGAGAAGTACTGCCAGGAGATGACTAAGATTACTGGTCGTGAGTACCACCTCTTCAACTACTATGGTGCTGAGGATGCTGAGAACATCATCATCCTGATGGGTTCTGCTACAGAGCCAGCTCGCGAGGCTATCGACTACTTGAACAAGCAGGGCAAGAAGGTTGGTATGGTTGCAGTTCACCTCTTCCGTCCATTCTCTGTTGACTTCTTGAAGAAGACTATCCCAGCTACTGTTAAGCGTATCGCTGTTCTCGACCGTACTAAGGAGCCAGGTGCAGAGGGTGAGCCATTGTACCTCGACGTGAAGTCAGCTCTCTACGACGACGAGCGCAAGCCATTGATCGTTGGCGGTCGTTATGGTCTCGGTTCTTCTGATACAACTCCAGCTAAGATCGTTGCAGTATTCAAGAACCTCGAGTTGCCACAGCCAAAGAACCACTTCACAGTAGGTATCGTTGATGACGTTACATTCACTTCTCTCCCAGAAGAGGAGGAAATCCCAATGGGTGGTGACGATTTGTTCGAGGCTAAGTTCTACGGTTTGGGTGCTGACGGTACTGTTGGTGCTAACAAGAACTCAGTTCAGATCATCGGTAACAATACCAACAAGTATTGCCAGGCATACTTCTCTTACGACTCTAAGAAGTCTGGTGGTTTCACCTGCTCTCACTTGCGTTTCGGCGATAGCCCTATCCACAGTGCTTATCAGGTAAATACTCCTAACTTCGTAGCTTGTCACGTACAGGCTTATCTCCACATGTACGATGTAACACGTGGTTTGCGTAAGAACGGTTTCTTCCTGTTGAACACTATCTTCGATGGCGAGGAGTTGGTTAACTTCATCCCTAACAAGGTAAAGCGTTACTTCGCTCAGAACAACATCACTGTTTATTATATCAACGCAACTAAGATTGCTCAGGAGATTGGTCTCGGTAACCGTACCAACACCATCCTCCAGTCTGCATTCTTCCGTATCACAAAGGTTATTCCTTTGGATCTCGCTGTAGAGCAGATGAAGGCATTCATCGTTAAGTCTTACTCTAAGAAGGGTCAGGACGTTGTTGACAAGAACTTCGGCGCTGTTGACCGTGGTGGTGAGTACAAGCAGTTGACAGTAGATCCAGCTTGGGCTAACCTCGCTGACGATGAGGCTAAGGAGGATGACGCTCCAGCATTCGTTAAGGAGCTCGTTCGTCCTATCAACGGCCAGGCAGGTGACCTCTTGAAGGTTTCTGACTTCGTTAAGCACGACACAGTTGACGGTACATGGCAGAACGGTACTTCAGCATTCGAGAAGCGTGGTGTTGAGGCATTCGTACCAGTATGGAACGTTGAGAACTGTATCCAGTGTAACAAGTGTTCATTCGTTTGTCCTCACGCAGCTATCCGTCCATTCGTATTGACCGACGAGGAGCTCGCAGGCATCGAGGGTCTCGCAACTCAGGATGTAAAGGCACCTAAGGCTTTGGCTGGAATGCACTTCCGCGTCGAGACTTCAGTACTCGACTGTCTGGGTTGTGGTAACTGTGCTGACGTCTGCCCAGGTAAGAAGGGTGAGAAGGCGTTGACAATGGTTCCATTCAACGTTGATGCAGAGGATATGGTCAAGGAGGCAGCTAACTGGGAGTATCTTGTACACAAGGTAGCTTCTAAGCAGGATCTCGTTGACATCAAGCAGAGCCCTAAGAACTCTCAGTTCGCTCAGCCATTGTTCGAGTTCTCTGGTGCTTGCTCTGGTTGTGGTGAGACTCCATACGTTAAGTTGATTTCTCAGCTCTTCGGTGATCGTCAGATGATTGCTAACGCTACTGGTTGTTCTTCTATCTACTCAGCTTCTATCCCATCTACTCCATATACAAAGAACGCTAAGGGTCAGGGTCCTGCATTCGACAACTCATTGTTCGAGGACTTCTGCGAGTTCGGTCTCGGTATGGTAATGGGTAACAAGAAGATGAAGGAGCGTATCGCTCACTTGCTTGAGGAGGCTAAGGCTCAGGAGCATGTTCCTGCTGAGTTTGTAGCTGCTGCTGACAAGTGGATGGCTAACATGAACGATTCTGAGGGTTCTAAGGAGGCTGCTGCAGAGTTGAAGCCTCTCATCGCTGCCGGCGCTGAGAAGGGTTGCCCTATCTGCAAGGAGCTCAAGACTTTGGATCACTACCTCGTTAAGCGTTCACAGTGGATCATCGGTGGTGACGGTGCTTCTTATGATATCGGTTACGGTGGTCTCGACCACGTATTGGCTTCTGGTGAGGATGTTAACATCTTGGTACTCGATACTGAGGTTTACTCTAACACTGGTGGTCAGTCTTCTAAGTCAACACCTCTCGGTGCAATCGCACAGTTCGCTGCTCAGGGTAAGCGTATCCGTAAGAAGGATCTCGGTTTGATGCAGACTACATACGGTTACATCTACGTAGCTCAGGTAGCTATGGGTGCTGACAATGCTCAGACATTGAAGGCTATCCGTGAGGCTGAGGCTTATCCAGGTCCATCACTCATCATCGCTTACGCACCATGTATCAATCACGGTTTGAAGCGTAAGGGCGGTATGGGTCGTTCACAGCACGAGGAAGAGTTGGCTGTTGAGTGCGGTTACTGGCACTTGTGGCGTTACAACCCACTGTTGGCTGATGAGGGTAAGAACCCATTCACACTCGACTCAAAGGCTCCAAACTGGGAGAACTTCCGCGACTTCCTGCTCGGTGAGGTTCGTTACCTCTCTGTACAGAAGGCATTCCCTAAGGAGGCTGATGAGCTCTTCTCTCAGGCAGAGAAGATGGCTAAGCTCCGCTACCAGACTTACGTTCGTAAGAGCCAGGAGGACTGGAGCGAGCAGATCTAATCTCAAATAAAATTTAGATTCTAACATAATGAGCCTTGGTTGCTATTTTGGCAACCAAGGCTTTTTTGTTTCCCTTTTCGTATCTTTCATGATTTCCCTCGCATAGGGTAACTGAATTTACTCACCCCACTCCTCCTTCACATCGAAGCAAGGACAATCCTTGCTGGCGAACTCATTGTGCCCATGAACCGTCGCCTCGGGATATTCCTCCTTCAGCTGCTCAATGAGCGCTTTCAGCGCTGCCTTCTGCTCTGGGGTTCGGGTATCCTTCGGCTTGCCATCCTTGGATAGACCGCCGATGTAGCATACTCCGATACTCACGGTGTTGTGACCCTTGCAGTGGGCGCCCACCTCTTCTACTGATCTGCCCACGTGGATGCTTCCGTCACGATAAATCACGAAATGATAACCGATGCAGAAAAAGCCACGCTCACGATGCCAACGGTCGATGTCGGCTACGGTGTAGTCGCGACCTTCTCGGGTCGCACTACAATGAATGATGATTTCCTTGATCTTGCGCATAATAGTATTTTATTTGTGATTTTTATTTACAAGAAGATAATTCGCAGGCGTATTAGTTGCAGGAGTATTATTTGGAAGAACAACCATATACTCTTTAGGAATATCGTCTTTTCCCCAGTCTTTGATAACCAGCGTAACTTTCTCCTTTTTCTGCAAAGCATCGCTGACCATGTCGCAAAACTCCTGGAACTTCTCCTCGTTGTAAGCCACAAGTCCCGTCTTCAACGACTTGCCCATCACGATGCTTCCGTACTTCAATGCAAGCGGACCAAAGCCCGGCGTGATATAGGGCTTGCGAAGCACCGGCATCTTAGGAACACGAGCCTTCTCCTCCATAATCACAGGCATGGTTCTAACCTCCTCTACAATCTCAATCTTGAACTTTTTCTCCTCCTTCTCACCATTTTTCTTATTCTTCTCTTTCTCCTCGTCGGTCTCCTTGACCTCTACCTCAATTTTCTTCTGAAACCTGATAGGTACAGGCGCAATCTTGTAACGACCCGCAGACAGGAATTTCTTAGGATGTTCTACGGTACCGGTGAAAAATACTCCGTTAATAACCATTGTGCCATCTACACCCCATGGAGTGAAGCGACGGCGAAATATAGTAATATGCATAATGATTAAATTTTTAAAATTGATAATTGATTTTTAGGGGTCATAATCGGTCATTAGGGATTTCAATGAATAAGAAAACCAAAATGACCGAAAATGACCATGACCGGAAATGACCGGATTTAAACTATAGACGAAACCTTCTGATAACGCTTGTCAGGCAGAATTCCAATCAGTCCCTGCCGCTTCCAGTTCTTCAACATCTGTCTCACAGTCTCGTTGGTAACACTCGCCCCTTTAACGGAAATGCTCTGCTGCTGTGCCTGCTCGAAAGAGAAGGTCACGTCCAAACGTTCGAAGATGGAGTCGTTTTTGCCTCGGTGAGAGCGATCATACGTCGTCTGTCCGCAATATTCTTTCGAAGAGAATGCGTCCTCGATGCGGCTACGGAAGAAGTAAAGCGCATTGTCCAACTGATAGTCAGCCAGCACATTGAACACCCCCATCATGGTAGGTGTCTGCATCTTCACGATTAAATCCTTCCACCCCTGCGGATTCTGCTTCAACAGCTTCTCAGCTCCCTGGAATCCGTGCTTCTGAATCAACGTCTCTGCCACCTTGCAGAGCAGGATGCAGGTCATCATTCTCATCGTAGTTGGGCAGATACGGAAACGCTGACGGGCTTTCACCTTGTCATCATTCTTCATCGTCTCCAGTCGTATCTGTTCCAGCCACTCCCTACCCTTGGCTTCCAGCTTCAGTAGTTCTACCTCGCCTTCCATCAGGGGCAGCAGATGAGCTACCTGAATGATACGGTCGCGCTGGCGTTCAGTGAGCACATACAGATTATCCGTCAACGGAGTAAACGTATTGTCCGGGGTTCTTGCCACGGTAATACGGCTCTGAAAACCATCCGTATAGTTATTCACCACACGGTAGAGTGCATCAGGCGTTCCACACATCACCACGTTCCATAACAGTTTGTCTATATGCACATTCACAGCTTCTGCACTTCTTGCCTCACGCTCGTAGCTTGTACCGTCGTAAGCCTGTCTTAACATCACAGAAAAGTCGCTCATTGCAGATTTCCACTTCTGCGCCACGGTGTCAGCTTCCGGGGTAAACGAGAAGGCGTGCTTGCCTTCGGTATTGGCCAGACGCTCGGCAAGATTTGCCACAGTATTGTTCAACGTCAGACATCTTACAGGCAGTTTCGGCTCTTCCGGCTGCTCCTTCTTGTTCTTCGCTGCACGCTTCTTGGCTCTCCATTCATCCTCCTTCTGCTGATACATTTTATCCATATCTTTTATCTCCGAAGTCCAGGCATCAATCACGGGGTCGATGCTACCCTTTCCAGAAGCGAAATCACCGGCAATGTAGGAGATGAGGTTCAGCGAGTTCATCTTGCCGTGAACAGAGACCTTGACTCCCGTAGCCAGCATTCCGATGGCTGGGCAGATGGCGGTAATCACCGGCATTGCCAGGGCGGGGCCCACCGCATCAAGAGAATCCCTTACGCCCAGCGGCATTCTGGGCAGGGCGTTGTAATAGAACAGATCGTCCTGGGCATTTGCCTCGTCCAGCGCATTGATCAGCGCATCGTTGCCTTCAAGATTTCCGCCCTTTCCTGTCCCCTGCTTCAACTTTTCCTGTCGGATAGCGGCAAGCACATCCTTCAGTCGCTTAGGCATTTGGGTGATTTTCTCGTTCAGTGCCGAGTTGATGCAAGCCATCTTCTCCTGCTCGGAAAAACCATCGTAGCAGGGAATTACTTGAGCCATCAGATTGCGGTCGAAGCCACAGATGTGGCGAAGGTTCACGGCAAGTTCGAAGGTCAAAGTGTTGCGGTTGGAACGAACTGGCTCATGCCCATCATTATACATCTGCCACCACTTCGAGATGATTTCAGAATACGGGATTCCGAGGTAATCATTGCTGGATTGTGATGAAGAAGAAGATGATGATGGAGAAGATGAAGCGGAAGCAGGCTGAGCCTGATTCTTAGAAGGATTCAGAGGATTCTGAGAGGATTGAACCTTTTGAGAATTCTGCTGATTTCCCAGGTTCTTCTGACTCTGATTCTGCTCCTTCTGATTCATCTGATTTTCAAGAGATTCCTGATTTTCAAGATTTTCAAGAGATTCCTGAGAATTCAAAGCCTTCTCTTCTAGATTCTCCAACCAAGGCTTGTAATGCTTATTAGCCTTATGCGCCCCTGGAGGCAGCTCCTCCTGCCCATACTTCTCACGCTCTTCCAGCACCTTACCTTCAGCAGCCACGGCAGCCTCATCGTAATCATCCTTGAAGAGTTCGGGAGACAAGTAAAGCAAATCATCTGCGTCAGCCGAAGTGGTGAAATAAACTCGGTTAATATCGTGAGCCGAAGTATCCATCTCGCACTCTAGCATCTTGGCGATTCTAACCTGATTTTCGAGAATCGTCTTGCCCATTTCTCGCTTGCAAACCGCATGACCGCCTTGTCGTGCGCTGCGTTCCAGCATCAGCAGACCATACTTATCAGGATCCTTCAGCATCAGCTTAGCCGCCTTCTCGAAATCCTGCTTATCATCCAAATCGAAGCCGAAAGCTCGGCTTGGCAGCTTCATCCCCTTCACTACCCCTTGCGGATAATGTCCGGAATAATTAAACTGCACCAGTCTTCGCTTCGCCCCATCGTTTCCTTCGCGAGCCAGTCGCAGATTTGCCTTCTGCTCATAGCTTCCACGAATCAGTTTATATTCCTCTTGCGAGGTGATGGAGCGGGCCACCTTGTGCCCGTTCTCCACCCTTATCAAATAACAGCTCATCTATGTTTTTCTACTTACTATTATTAAGTTGAACATCAAATACTTTTAGTTGAAGCTCTATCCTCTATCGCTTCAACTGGTATTCTATCAAAGCATCCGCAGCCTCTTCTGCCTCCTTCACAAGCGTGCTGCCTATGTTAATCCCCTCATCACAGAACACCTTCAAGGTGAGCTGGATAGCTCCATCCTTGGTCTTGCTCAATCGTCCGTGAGCCAGCTTTCTGATCAGTTCCGACTGCGAACGTACTCGTGGCTTACTCACGAAATCAAAAGTACCATCCGAAAGCTGCTGGGCAACGCCCTGCGAACGGAATCCCAGCACCTTCTCTCCCCCTCCGTGCTCATTAGGCGCAAAGAGGAAACACTTGCTTTCATCATAGAAAGCCATACCACCCAGCTGCACGTGCTGGCTACCATTATTCACCTGCTGGCCATTAACCTGCTGATTATTTACCTGCTGATTGTTTACCTTTTTCTTCATATTCTGAATTGATTTGCGAGAAGAAACGTGTGGATTTTTGCGCGCTTTACCATGGAAGATCCTCCGCAGTCCCAACTCAGTTAATAATTAAAAGCTTTTGCCCCCTTTTACTTTTTTACCCTTTTACCTTTTCAATATCCGTAACGAGGATATCCTGATAAACCTGCCCATTATACTCACGAGCCGTGAATCGGAGCGTAACTGCAACCAGTGCCCCCGGAGCAAACTTACACTGCGCCATATTGCCCAGCATGGCGGCAGCATATTGGTTCTCGTACTTGCCACCCATCTCCTGCAACACGATGTTGCACTTCATCATCTGTCCGTTCTCACTCTTCTGGCTTTGCACGGCGAAAGCCTCGCCCTGCTTCACCACTCTCATAATCTGAGCATTCATAATTATATAATGAAGAAGATGTTTCAAGATCACCAAACCATTTCGGTGTTGTCTTGTTTCTTCGACGCTGCAAAAGTAGTGAGTTTTCCAAACAAAAGGATAAAAAAAATCCCCCACGAATCCGTTTGGGGGATGTGGGGGATATACTTTGTAATTTTGGGGGATACCTTTGGGGGATACTATCTGAACTTTTCTATCTTTCTTGCATTGATGAAGGTTCCAGGCTTGGCGTACTTAGACTCTTGAAATTCCAAGTCCAGCTTATCAGCAATCTCTCTATAAGCCTCGCAACATGGAGGCGCATCCATATCAGCAAGCGTCCATTCCGTGAAATCATTATGCTTGAAATAACCATTTATCTCATGAAAATCGTCCGTAGAACATTTTAATAAAGTGCTGAAAGCAGAATTAATCTGGTCAACGAAAAGGCGCTGGGTTGATTTCTTCAACCAATTCTTGCTCAAGAAAACCTTATAGACGATAAACCAATGTTTCTGTGCGCTGAGGGTTTTGTCTTCGATTAAGTCTTTAAGTTTGAGCATCAGCTTATCAACATTTACATTCTCCTTGAAAACCATGTTCTGGAAGATGTTTTCCTTCTTGATTTCGCAATGCTCCAGGGCAATCTGGTAAGAAGCAAACTTATCCAGGAAATCGTTGATATTATCGTAAGTCTGTTCCTTCTTTTCAAGAATATAAACCACAGTCATCTTAATGTCCCTGCCGTTATCATGGAAAACCAGACCGAACTGAGAACTGAAAAGTTTCTCTTTTCGTTTTAATAACATGTGATTTTTGAGTTGGGTTTCATCCGGATAGAAGAGAGCCTCATCCTGGCTGTCCTGCTTGTAAATACGTTCCAGACTGTCTTCATTCTCCTTACGATATCTATCAATTTCTATCTGGAAAAGGTCTTCACAATAGTTTTCATTAACAAAAGACTGTCTGAAACCATGAAATCCCTCATCAGCCAAAAGGATGATGTCATTCACCATTTTGCGCATTTCTTCACCTTCATAGTCCTTATAGGAGGTAAGCGTAGGTTCTAATTCTACTTTAATCTGATAGAATCTCTCCTTCTTATCATCCAGCAAAGACCATGCTATTTCTCTCTTTAGTGATTTTAGTAAATCGAAAATCTTTCTTACATGATTACGTAAGATCAGCTTCCAAGCAGCTATCAATTCCTCATTGTTGTTTTCGTCTTCTTCTTTTCCTAAAAGGCGGAAGCAAACATTGAAGCGGGTAACTAGACCTTCCAGCTTTTTCAAGTGCACTTCTTGTTCGTCGTCCATGATTTTATAGGTTTGAAATTATAGTTGTAAAAAAAGCGGCGAGGGAGTCCCTGTAAGCACCGGTATTCAGGCACCTGCAAGAGCCTCGACAAGGTACAAACAAGTTCTGCCCACGCCGTAGAGGAGTGGACGCCTTGCTGTCACCGTCTTCTTGTCGATTTTTCTGAATTTGCAGGTTCTGAATACCGTAGAAGTGTCAGATAATCAGCGTCTATCTTATTATGATTATTATCTTTTTACTATCTGTTTCTTACTAAAAATTTTAAAGGGTTTATACTACGTTTTCTTCTTCATCCGCCCAGTGGTCGCATTGGCGCATCACGGTTTCCAGCGCCTTTTCTGCACCCTCAGGTGGATACTTATATTTCTTGAGCAGTCGCTTCACCATCACTCGCATCTTCGCCCTGGCCGATTCCTTGCGGTTCCAGTCGATGGTGCGGTTGCGGTGCAGTACTTCTGTCAGTTCCCGGGTCAGTGCCACGAACTCCTCGTCGGAGTAAGCCTGGCGCACACCTTCGGGCGTGGAGAGCGCATCATAGAATGCCTTCTCCTCGGGCGAAAGTCCCAGGTCGTTGCCCTTTGCCTCTGCCTGCTTCATCTGCTGAGCCATCTTCAATAGTTCCTCTATCACTTCCTCGTTGGTGAGCAAGCCCTTCAGATAGTTGGAGAGACTCTGGCTGAGCATGTCGGAGAAGAGGTCGCTCTGAACCACGTTGGTCTTCTGCTGCTGCTTGATTTTCTCTTTCATCAGTTTGGTGAGCAGTTCCACCGCCAGGTTGCGCTCCTTCATGTTCTTCACCTCCTGGATGAAGGCGTCGTCGAAGAGCGAGAACTCTATCTGGCGGTCGCCGAAGAGATTGATTACCCCGTCGGTCTTCACACTCTGACGGAGCAGGTCGCCGATGCGCTCGTTGATTTCATGGCGGCTGATCTTGCCCTTCTGCGAGAGTTTGAGCATCATCACGCGCAGCGCATCCATGTAGCACACCTCCGCCTTCTGCTGCTCATTCAGGAGCGAACGGCAGAGCGTGGTGGCGTTGTGAAGCAGATTGCTGTGCTCCATAAAGTTCTTCTTGCGCTGAACCATGGCTGGAGAGCTCAGGAAGTTGGCTCCGCTCGTGATGGCGAGTGCCCGCTTCGTGTTGTCTGGCTCGAAGAAGCCGGAATAGTCGAAACCATGAAGCTGGTCTCGGCAGATTTCCATCTCCTCCTTCCATTTCAGCAGGGCGGTCTTGGCGATGTCGGGGTCTCCGAAGCGGCGGCGGTCACGGTTGGTGTACTGCTGCATGGCACTCTTCAGCGCCTGCGCAATGCCTACGTAATCCACTATCAGTCCGCCTTCCTTGCCCGGAAAGTACGTATTTTTTATAAGTGATTGAGAATGAGATAAGTTTTTATCTCATAAAAAGAAGAGGTTACGAATTAGAAATAAACAGAATGTAGCATCCTGCTGTGATTTGCATAACCATCCAAAGAACTCTTTCGGTTGCAAAGGTACGATATTTAATCGGGGATAAAGAATGTTTTAAGATTTTTTATCCTCGATTTTTTGTTTGGATAAATCTGTTTTTATTAAACCATATTCTTCTCTATTCTTTGCTATTTCCATTTCAATCCATTCAAACTTATGTGGCAATGGTTTCTGTTTTTTGAATGGTCTATTTCGTTTGCATATTCTCATCCTTTCGTGTGTTTTGTATAAAAGTCAGCCGTCGTCGAAGAAAGACAGTCCTCGTACCTCAGACTAACTTCCTCCGACTATGGCCCGGCAAGAAAAATCCTTGGCAGTATGCCTTGAAATGCTTCAAGACTATACTGCCAAGGACTTTTCTTTGTTTGC
>OIXX01000056.1_pt1 | contig 89662 bp, 67 predicted proteins | sample 1588161 | NCBI WGS metagenome assembly OIXX01 (sample SAMN03283274) | human gut metagenome | biome: human-associated habitat; material: feces | host: Homo sapiens | place: Peru | collected 2012 | reverse complement strand
CTTCTTGTACTACTTGTCTGTTTATGTAAAATCTTTCAAAGAACTCTTTCTTTAGTTGCTTAGAGTAATACTTGATTTCTCAAAAGCGAGTGCAAAAGTACTAACTATTTTCCATTCCACCAAATTTTTCGAGAAGAAAGTTGCATTTTTCTTTCGAATTTAACACTCATAAACACTTTTCGTGCTTTAAATCCGTTTTTCTCCTAATTATATATATACGCGCGAAAGAACGTTTGTGTTCGAGCACACGTAAAAGAAGATGCATTCGAGGCTTTTCTACCAAATGAATAGAGAACTACTTTCAAAAATACTCTTCACTCTTCACCAAACAGGCTGAAACCCCGATAAACACAGGGATTGTAGGCGGTGAAGAGTGGTGGTGCACTCTTCACCACTCTTCACTACTCTTCATCCAAACCATTTTAGAGAAAAAGAATATCAGACAAGCAAATGTTCCGCCATCTATGATGACCAAGCCTTAGCATCTATGATGACCAAGCCTTAGCATAAATGATGACCAAGCCTTAGCATAAATGATGACCAAGCCTTAGCATAAATGATGACCAAGCCTTAGCATAAATGATGACCAAACCTTGGAATAAAAAATAGCTGAGCCTTACGATAAGTGAAGAGTGGTGAAGAGTGGTGAAGAGTGGCGGTGCACTCTTCACCTCCCACAACCCTAGTGTTTATCGGGGTTTCAGCCTGTTTGGTGAAGAGTGAAGAGTAAAAGCGAGAATAGGATTTTTACGAGCAAATCGCCCCTGATTATAGGCCGAGAGGAGTGGTCGAACCGAAGTGATAGTCCTGAGGTATTCTTTCTCCCGACGTATCGTTTCTTGCCTGGCAATGGCACAAAGTTGCCCAGGCAAAGGGCAATATCTTGCCATAACCAGGCACTAAGAGGAATAAGGCTCCGTAAAATAACGGAATAAATGTTAATAATGAGCAGATATAATGGCAGATTCAAGAAATGGCATTATCTTTGCACACGTTATATTGTGGCATAATCTTCTTTGCCATCAAGAAACAACAAAAGATCAACTAAATTAGAAATTAGAATTATGACAGAAAAAGAAATGTACAATCTGATAAATAGTCAGAACGGACAGTCAAGCAACGGCTTCGCTGTCAACGAGAAAGAGCGTGGATTAAGCGGTGTATTCTCCGCACTGATGCGCAAGGTTTATACTTGGATGACATTGGCACTCGTCATTACTGGTGTTACTGCTTACGGCGTTGCCAGCAGTCCTACCCTGTTGATGACTCTGATGACAAGCCGCGGTCTGCTTTTCGGTCTTATCATTGCAGAACTCGCCTTGGTGTTCATCATCACCGGAGCCTTGAACCGCCTGTCGCTGAGTACAGCCACTCTGCTCTTCATCATCTACTCGGTACTGAATGGAGCGATGCTATCTTCGGTATTTGCAGTATATACAATGACCAGCATTGCCAAAGTCTTCTTCATCACCGCCGGCACATTCGGAGCGATGGCCTTCTACGGATACACCACCAAGAAGGATCTCACCTCTCTCGGCAAGATTCTCTTTATGGCGCTGATTGGTCTGATTATCGCCACCGTAGTTAATATGTTCCTGAAGAGTTCCGGATTTGAATACATCTTGAGCTATGCGGGTGTAGCCATCTTCGTAGGTCTGACAGCCTGGGACAGCCAGAAAATCAAGATGATGCTCCAGACACAGTACGATATGAGCGAGGGTGCTCAGAAGCTGGCTCTCATCGGAGCCTTGACTTTGTATCTCGACTTCATCAACCTCTTCCTCTACCTGCTGCGTATTTTCGGAAGTAACAAGGAATAAGAGAAGCATCACTTAAAACGCAAAAAAAGAGTTTTAAGATCATCATAAACAAAAGAAAGGTTGGCCTGCCCTCTTCGGGTTAGCCAACCTTTTTTGATTTGTGTCCATCAAAAGCAAATGATAAATAAACCTAATCTAGAAAATTCTGCCACAAAGATACAACTTTTCCCGAAACCTCGGGTGTCATTGGGTAAAAACATAGGTTCAAAAGAACAAAATCTTCCCCCACATCCCGACTCTTCAAGGAGTCATTGCGTAAATTCCGGAGAGCCATTGCATCAATTCTCCTGATTAGCTTATACTTACATTTGCGCACGATATTCATTAGGCGAACATTCGTGTGCAGCGACAAAAGCCCTGCGAAAAGTAGAAACAGAATTGAATCCAGACTTTTCAGCCACTTCCAACACCGTATAGGAAGATGTGCGAAGCAGCTGGGTAGCATGCTCCACCCGATAATTATTCACGAAATCATAGAAAGTCTGCCCATTCTCCACATTAAAGAAGCGGCTCAGATAAGTACGATTCGTACCTGCCATACGCGCCACATCCGACAGCTTGAGCTTGGGATTGAGATAAATCTTCTCCTCTTCGAAAAGCTGCCGTACTGTCGCCGCCAGTCCTTGAGCCACATTTCCATCGTCCAGGCCATCACCAATAGGTCCGGCATCAGAATCTGTCAGTTCATCAATAACCGACTCATGCCTATAGACAAAATAGCATATAAACATCCATATAGCCAAAGACAACACCATGTAGAGATCATCAAAATTTACATTGATGACAAAGCAGCTCATCGTCCAGATAATCAATATCAGGAAACAACTGCTCAGGATAGCCAGAAGCCAGTTGAGATTGATGTTCTCCTGATAAGAAAACCGCTCCTTCAGCTGGCGATGGTAGCGCCTGATGAGGAAGAACATCACGACGAAAGTGGTAAGACCATAAACTGCTCCCCACACCGTAAGGATGTAGAAATAGATATTGTTGCCCGTCACACAATAAATAGCAGGAAGCAACACAAACGGCAATTCCAGCATCACCGCCTTACGCCAGGTAGTCCATCCCGGCTTCACCAATTCCATCAGCACAAAGCTGTAGAATGGTATGATGAACATATCGGCAGCTGATATGAGGAACCAGTTTTCCTCATTGCCGAAGCCAGTGAAATAGAAGGATAGAATATCCTTCAGGCACTGTGCATCTACGATCAGCATCAAGATCATGATGAGGCGAAAGAGCCTGTCACTGCCCTTGCGCCAGAACATCCATGCCATCATGGAAAAAAACATCATGCTCATGCCATAAACGAATCCAGTTATTGCATCCATAAGTTACTTATCATTTATCATTTCAGTATTATAGGTCCGGCAGAATGGGTTATTTCATCTGGAAATGCAATTCTCCACCACTCAATATCTGCTGATGAGAGAGGCGATAATCAGCCAAAGGCTTCCCATTGAGGGTTACCGACTGGATGAGATAATCATCCATGTGCTGGCGATCAGCAGAAAGAATGAACTTCCTGCCGTTTTCCAGATTCAGCGTAACCTTGTCGAAGCTTGGAGTACCTATATAATAATAAGGTGTACCCGGACATACAGGATAGAATCCGATAGAGGAGAACACATACCACGCCGACATCTGTCCTGCATCATCATTTCCCGACAATCCGCCCGGCGTATCATTATATTCGGTCTGGAGAATATGATGCACCCGCTCCTGCGTTTTTTCCGGAGCCCCGGCAGCGTCGTAAAGATAGGCTACCTGATGACAAGGTTCATTACCATGCCAATACCATCCGTTATCAAACATCTTGTCCAGTCGGGCTATCACCTTCTCGTTGCGAACAGGAGTTTCGCCCTTTTTCTCCATCTTCCTTTCCATCTTTTCTATCTGCTTTTCCTGCTTATCCATCGGTTTACTGTTTCTGATTACCTCAAACAGCCCTTCCGGGTTCTGCGGAACATACCAGGTATAATGACAGGTAGCACCCTCGGTGATGTAACTCTTGCGGTGTACCAGGTCTTCATTATTCTCCCACTTCCCGCTCTCGTATCTGCCATCCGCCCATCCCGTAGCAGGATTGATGACATTGCGCCAGTTTTCGGAACGGCGCATCAGATCATTGTAATCCTCCAGATACTTCTGGCGCAGAGCGGCATCCTGACAGGAATCATGCAGCGCCTTCGCCATCTGTGCCACGGCATAATCATCATAGGCATATTCCAGGGTACGGGAAGTCTGCTCGTTGGTATGAAAGGCTTCCTCCACCATATTCTCCAACGGAATATAGCCATTATCCATATACGACCTGATGGCACGGCGGCCCTTTCCATCCCGATAATCCTTCGCCAGATAAGGAGTAGAGAAAGCATTGAGTCGCATTCCCTCGTAAGCCTTGGCTGCATCAAAATTGCGAATGCCCTTGACATACGCATCGGCAAGAGCCGCACTTGCATGATCGCCAATCATCGCCGCCGTATAACTGTTCCAGCATGGGAAGATAGGCATCCAGCCACCCTCCTTGTACATCTGAACCAGAGACTGCATCATCTCGCCCGACATTTTCGGAGTGATGAGACTATAGAGCGGCAACTCTGCACGATAGATGTCCCACATGGAGAAATCGCCATACTTACGGAGATAAGAATAGGCAGGAACAGCATAGCCCTTGGAACTCAGGGTAGCATTGCCCATCTTCACGGTACCGGTAGAAAACTCCGGATAATCGCCATTCACATCACTCATCTCATGAGGGAGGAAGGATGCACGGTAGAGAGCACCATAAAACTGGTTGACCTTGCCAGCATCCTTGCTTTCCACATCAATGGTATGAAGTCGGTCGCACCAGATTCCGGCAGCATACTCCATCATGCTGTTGAAATCCAATCCGCCATACATATAGTTTTCTGCATTGAGATTCTCCACCGCATTGTCGCGGGACGTAAAGGATGTACCCGACATCCACTCCATCGCCTTACCCGATCTGCCACGGAAGGTGAGCCAGGCGCCAATGCGAGGTTTGCCCTGCACCTTCAAACCTCTTACCATTTTCCTATCGCCCTCGAAAACACCGTAATCCACCAGGTCCTTCTCATCGTAAGCCAAGACGAAATGTCCGGAGAAGCCAGCCGGTTTTCCCCATCCCTGATAGATGCGATGCACCGGATTATAACCATAGACTATATGGTTGATGGTATCAATCTCGATGTATCCCTGTCCTTCATCGCTGTTCGGATTGATGACAAGATGAACCAGCTCATCCTGTTCCGGAGTAACACGGAGAAAGGAGGTATGACTCAAGGCTGTCATCTCTGCCTTCAGATGTTCATCCTTCAGGCGAACAGCATAGTAGTGAGGATGAGAGACTTCATCTTCATGACTGAATGCCATAGCTCTCTGTTCCGGCTGAAGACGGAGCTTTCCACCAAGCGCAGCCACCGTGAAAGAGCCATAATCCTGCGTACATCCGCCCACCAGCCAGTGGCTGCAGCGGAAGCCCTGCAGATGGGTATCCTTATAATAATAAGGTGCGATACATTTCTGTTCTGTATCCTGCGTCTGAGGAGTCCAGAAGTTCTGACCATTCGGAACGAGAACTGCAGGGATGGTTTGTCCATGTTCCTCACTACCCTTTCCGAACATGCCCGCAGTCTGGGTATTTGCCTGTGCCGTACCCACCATCGTATTGATGGCATTGAGCTGGCGGATATGTTCCAGACGATGAATCCGCTCATGCATTTCCTGCTTCCAGGCATTCCAGGAATAGTAATGCGTACCATAGATCACCTGACCTACGGGAGAAAGCATGACATCCCGCTCATTGAGCATGAACTTCACCAGCACGCTATCCTTCGCATTCTTATAGAATATCATCTGGAGATTGGCAGCCATCGGAACCACGCGATCCATCTTTTCCATTTCATCTCCCAAAACCACCAGACCAGCCTCTTCACGTGCTCCTGCCGGAGGAACATTTACATCAAAGAGGAGAGACAGAAGACGGTAAAGGGCTGTATCATGACCAAAGCGAAGTGTAGCCGATGACTTAACAGAACGCAAAGCCCGATCTGCCTCAGCCTCGATATTCTGCCATAAGGAGATAGCACTACGGGCAGGAATATCCTCATTCGTCGCCACGGTACCATTGTTGATGGCCATCCGAAGGTTATTGGCTTCATAGATGGCACGGAACTCATCATCGGTGAAAAGTGCATTCAAGCCATCTTCTATATCCTGCGGATAAGAAGAGAAATCTAAGCCTACATCCTGAATGGAAGAAGCCACCGTATGCATCTCGGTCATCAGCTTCAGGGGTTCATCCACCTTAGAGACATCCTTAAACAACTGAAGAAGGAAACGGCGAGGTGAAACCTGAGCCTGCACATGGGTACGGTTCTCCAAATCCTTCACTTCGGGAGAGACATACGCTATCCAAGCCATATCGGCAGAATCGGTCTTGACATCCAGATTCAAGCCTGGCTGGAGAGTATGCAACTCCGAAGTAAAAGCCTGCATACTCTTGGCGCATCGATCCACCACACTGGAGCGGGCCTTTACCGCATTGCCCGCAGCAAAGATCTGCGGATAACGCTCAAACATACGATGAGCGATGCCCTGATGCTGAAGAGCACCCAGCTTGCTCAGTTTTCCACCGTTACCTCTGGCATTTTCCCATACACGCTGCAGCATTCCCTTCACCTGCAAGCCAAGCGGAGTGAGATTACTCTCATCTTCAAAATGCTTGCAGATCCAGACATACCGGTCATCCTTCGGCATCCAACGGGAACCATGGCGACCGTAATGGCTAATATAAAAAGGTGCATATCCCTGAGGAACACTCAGAGAATCAGACATCACATAGGTAGCCGTACCAAAAGTTCCTGTCTTGGCAGAAGGACCTTCCGGATAAGCATAATAGACGCCACCCATCTGCTGGCGGGTCTGAGCTTGCATAGATAGCACGCAAGCCAAAGAGATATATAATAATGTTACTTTTCTATTCATATAATATATGAAACGGAGAATACTCCCATTTATTGTTTTTCCAACCTCCAATCAATACCTAAAGGATTTCCATCCATACGCAGCACCCAAGGGAGACCGAGGTCCACAGCAATCTGCATCATGGTTCCATCCGGTTCTGCCTTGACGGTAATGCTCTTTTCATCTGCTGATTTTTAAGTAAAAAAGATGCAAGAATCAACAAAAAAACTTCTTTTATTCCTGCAACCCACTTTTATAATGATTTCAAACGTATATATAATGCCTAAGGAAATACCAGAAAACAAGCCAAAGCTATACGACACTGTATTCCAAACACACAGTGCGCATATTTATACTGCATATTTTCTGCATATTCCTATCATTCTACAACAATTTATCGTAAATATGCAAGTTTTATACATATTTTCTTGGCGTTTTGATATATTTATTGTAATTTTGCAACCACAAACGAATAAAAATACAGCGTATGAAAGTAAAGAACAACAGATTAGAAGCATTAAAGATGCTTATCTCTAGCCAAGAGCTAAGTTCGCAGGAACAACTCTTGCAAGCTTTGCACAAAGAAGGATTTGAGATAACGCAAGCCACATTGAGCCGCGACCTCAAGCTGCTCAAGGTAGCCAAGGCTGCTTCATCCAGCGGAAAATACGCATACGTCTTACCCAATGATGCACTCTACAAACGTGTCACTCACCCTATGTCCATCAGCAAGATGGGACTGAGTACAGGATTTCAATCCATCAATTTCTCAGGCAACATGGTAGTTATCAAGACACGTCCGGGATATGCGAGCAGTATCGCCTACAACATCGACAACAGCGATATTCCCCAAATCCTTGGAACCATCGCAGGAGATGACACCATCTTCCTGGTCAAGAAGAAGGGTACTACAGAAGAGGAAATCATCGACATCTTGTCGGAAGTGATTCCGGAGCTCAATCATAGATATTAATTGATGGTTGACAGGTATTAAAACAACAGATTACAAATAAGAACATTCAAAATATAAAGAGAAAATGGAAGAAGTTAAAGTAATGGTGGCTGACGAAAGTCACATCAAGTACATCGACACCATTCTGACTACAATTGCAGAAGCTGCAAAGAAGCGTGGTTCTGGTATCGCCAAGCGTTCACCAGAGTATGTTGCCACCAAGATGCGCGAAGCCAAGGCGGTCATCGCTCTCCAGGGCGAGAAGTTCGCAGGTTTCAGCTACATTGAAACATGGGGCAACAAGCACTATGTCACCACTTCAGGTTTGATCGTTCACCCAGACTTCCGTGGTTTGGGATTAGCTAAGCGTATCAAGAACCTGACCTTTACACTCGCCCGACAGCGATGGCCTCATGCCAAGATTTTCTCTTTGACATCCGGTTCGGCTGTCATGAAGATGAACACCCAGCTGGGGTATCTTCCTGTTACCTTCGCCGATTTGACCGATGACGAGTCTTTCTGGCGTGGTTGCGAGGGTTGCATCAACGTAGATGTCCTCCATCGTACTAACCGCAAATACTGCATCTGCACCGCCATGCTCTTCGACCCAGAGGAGCATCTGCCTATCAAGCTTCCTCAGGAAGTGATTGAGAGAATCCGCAAGATTGACGGTCCATCTGCAGAAATCTAAATCCTTATATAAAGGTGTTGGCAAGAATGCCATCTAAACATTATTCACCACTTAAACATAAAATAAAATGGCAAATAAAAAAGTAGTAGTCGCTTTCAGCGGCGGTCTCGATACATCATATACAGTAATGAAGTTGACCCAGGATGGCTGGGATGTTTATGCAGCATGCGCTAACACGGGTGGTTTCTCTGCCGAGCAGTTGAAGACCAACGAGGAGAACGCATATAAGTTGGGTGCCAAGGCATACGTCACTCTCGACGTTACTCACGAGTATTACGAGAAATCATTGAAATACATGATTTTCGGTAATGTACTCCGCAACAACTGCTACCCTATCTCTGTATCTTCTGAGCGTATTTTCCAGGCTATCGCCATCGCTCGTTACGCCAAGGAGATTGGTGCTGACGCCATCGCTCACGGAAGTACAGGTGCCGGCAACGACCAGATTCGTTTCGACATGACCTTCCTGGTAATGGCTCCTGGTGTAGAGATCATTACATTGACCCGTGACAAGGCGCTTTCTCGTAAGGAGGAGGTTGACTATCTGAACGAGCACGGCTTCTATGCAGACTTCACCAAGTTGAAATATTCTTATAATGTAGGTATCTGGGGAACCAGTATCTGCGGCGGTGAGATTCTCGACCCAACCCAGGGTCTTCCTGAGGAGGCTTATCTGAAGCACGTTACTGCCAAGGAAGAAGAAGCTGAACTGAAGATTACCTTCGAGAAGGGTGAGATTGTGGCTGTCAACGGCGAGAAGTTTGATGACAAGGTGGCTGCCATCCAGAAGATTGAGGAGATTGGCGCTTCTTACGCCATCGGTCGCGACTGCAACGTGGGTGATACCATCATCGGTATCAAGGGTCGTGTAGCTTTCGAGGCTGCAGCTCCTAAGCTCATCATCGAGGCTCACCGCCTGTTGGAGAAGAGCACATTGAGCAAGTGGCAGCAGTATTGGAAGGACCAGGTAGGCAACTGGTACGGAATGTTCCTCCACGAGAGCCAGTACCTGGAGCCAGTGATGCCGGATATCGAGGCAATGCTGACTTCTTCTCAGCGCAACGTAAACGGTACAGCTATCCTGAAGCTCCGTCCATACAGTTTCCAGACTGTAGGAATCGATTCACCAGACGATTTGACCAAGTCTAAGCTCGGTGAGTATGGTGAGATGCAGCACGGTTGGACAGCCGAGGATGCGAAGGGCTTCATCAAGGTAAGCTCTACCCCACTCCGTGTTTATTATGGTATGCACCCTAACGAGGAAAGATAATATGGTAAAAGTAGGTATTTTAGGAGCAGCTGGTTATACAGGAGGTGAGTTGATTCGCCTCCTTATCAACCATCCTGAGGCAGAGATTGTATTCGCCAACAGCGAGAGTAATGCCGGCAACCTGGTGGCTGAAGTTCACGAGGGATTGTATGGCGAGACTGATTTAAAGTTTACCGCCGAGATGCCTTTCGACCAGGTGGATGTCATCTTCTTCTGCTTCGGTCACGGCAAGAGCGAGGCGTTCCTGAAGGAGCACAATGTTCCGGAGAACGTGAAGATTATCGACCTGGCACAGGACTTCCGTCTTGCCCCAGAGATTGTGGTTGCTACCCAGCAGCCAACCCCAGCCGCTCACGATTTTGTATATGGTCTTCCAGAAATAAATGAATCAAAAATAGCCGTAGCTCAGCACGTGGCAAACCCAGGTTGTTTTGCAACCTGCATTCAACTTGGTTTGTTGCCTGCTGCTAAGATGGGTCTCATCAACAGCGATGTATCTGTCAATGCCATTACCGGAAGCACCGGCGCTGGTCAGAAGCCAGGCGCCACTACCCATTTCTCATGGCGCAACAACAACATGAGCATCTACAAGGCATTCAACCATCAGCACGTGCCAGAGATTCGTGAGAGTCTGAAGCAGACACAGGGTTATCTCGATGCAGCCATCGACTTCATCCCTTACCGTGGCGACTTCGCCCGTGGTATCTTCGCTACAGAAGTAGTGAAGACCGACAAGCCTATCGAGGAAATCGTGGCAGGTTACAAGGAGTTCTACAAGGATGCCAAGTTTACCCACTATGTGGATAAGGCAATCGACCTGAAGCAGGTGGTGAATACCAACAAGTGCCTGGTTCATGTAGATAAGTATGGCGATAAGCTCCTTATCACTTCCAGCATCGACAACCTCTTGAAGGGCGCTGTGGGTCAGGCTGTTCAGAATATGAACATCATGTTTGGTCTCGACCAGACAGCAGGTTTGAAACTCAAGCCATCAGCATTTTAGATAAAAGAATTCGGAAGAACGGATGAAAAATCATTCGTTCTTCTATCATAAAAAATAGTTTGTAATAAGATAACTCTATGAGTTGTCTTTCTTAAAACATAGATTTAACATGAAACTTTACGACGTATATCCTCTTTTCGATATTAATATTGTAAAAGGACAGGGCTGTAAGGTATGGGACGACAAGGGTCAGGAATACCTCGACCTCTATGGCGGTCATGCCGTTATCAGCATCGGTCATTGCCATCCTCACTATGTGGAGATGCTCACCAACCAGTTGAACAACCTGGGTTTCTATTCCAACTCTGTCATCAACAAGTTGCAGGTGAAACTCGCTGAGCGTCTGGGCAAGATAAGCGGTTATGAAGATTATCAGTTCTTCCTCATCAACTCTGGTGCCGAGGCAAACGAGAATGCCTTGAAGCTGGCTTCTTTTACCAACGGCAGAACCCGCGTGCTATCTTTAGAAAAGGCATTCCACGGCAGAACATCACTTGCCGTAGAGGTAACAAACAATCCAAAGATCATCGCTCCTATCAATGATAATGGTCACGTAACCTATCTTCCTATCAACGATTTGGAGGCTTGGGAGAAGGAACTTGCCAAGGGCGATGTATGTGCTTGTATCATTGAGGCGATCCAGGGCGTAGGTGGTTGCAACATGGTAACTCCTGAGTTTGCTCAGGGCTTGCAGGCAGCCTGCAAGAAATACGGCACCATCCTGATTTGCGATGAAATCCAGTGCGGTTATGGCAGAAGCGGTAAGTTCTTTGCTCACCAGTGGTTGGGCATCAAGCCAGATCTCATCACCGTAGCCAAGGGTATCGGCAATGGTTTCCCTATGGGTGGCGTGTTGATTTCTCCAGAGTTTACTCCAGTATATGGTCAGTTGGGTACTACCTTTGGTGGCAACCATTTGGCATGTACTGCCGCTCTCGCCGTTCTCGATGTCTTCGAGAAGGAGAACCTTGTGGAGAATGCGCATGAGGTTGGCGAATATCTCATCGCTCAACTGAAGGAACTCCAAAAGCGCAACAGCCATATCACAGAGGTTCGTGGCCGTGGCTTAATGGTAGGAGCCGTACTCGATATTCCTCACAAGGAAGTTCGCAGCAAGCTCATCCACGAGCAGCATTGCTTCACCGGTTGCGCCGGCACCAACATCCTCCGTATCCTCCCTCCATTGGTATTGACCAAGGAAAATGTGGATGACTTCATCGGAAGATTGGAAACCGTATTGAAGGAAGTATAAACCCATTGAGATAAAGATATAAAGAAAACTCAACCCATAAAAGAAATAGAAAACACTCCTATCGTGAGCAGCAAGCCCTTTGCGGTTTGCTGCTTTTTTGTTTCACATTGGAATGGTGTATAAAAATACTTCATGAGCGCAAGATTGAAAGTGGGTATGGTGACAGCGTTGTAAGACGGTTGTCAGCAGACCTGAAAGAACGCTATCCAAAGATGGGTGTTTCACCACGAAATCTGTGGTATATGAAAAAGTTCTATGAACGTTATGCAGGGCATAATGAGAAAGTGCAACGGAGCGTTGCACTTTTGCCGTGGTCACATAACATGCTGTTGTTGAGTAAGGGGCTGAATGATGAGGCTACGCTATAGAAGTGGAACTTGCACTTGAAGATATGGGAAAACCTATCGGAGTGGCAGACTATCAGCTGATAGTACCGAAAGAGAAATTACAGAAAGTCCTTACTGATGAGATAAAGGCATTTAGTGAGGAAAAAGAAAAAAAAATAATTGAGCAAGCAAATGTCAAAAGCAAATAATAGAGCGGCAGCCGATACATTTGGCTGTCGCTCTTGGCGTTTTGAATAAAAGTAACAAAAGATATTTATAGTCGATTCAGCTCTGCATTACCGGCACCAGTTCCCTTGTACTTGCTACGTGTGGTATTGAACTTATAGCGAAGGGTGAGTTGCAGGTCTCTCGTACCTCGCTTAGACACTTGCAGGAGTTCCATCTTCTGGTTATAGAGCAGGTCGGCATCCCAACATTTATAAAGCAGGTCGTTGCCTTTTATTTCCAAGGTAAGGGCATCCTTTAGGAATGACTTACTGATGCTTACATCCAGCACATGCTGCTCTTTGGCAAGATATACATTCATCGTGTTACCCTTGCTCTGATAGCGATAATCTACGTTAAGGGTTATGCCGTATGGCAAGGAGAAGGCATTGTTGAAGTTGCCCATAAAGATAGGACGGTTCAAGCGATAAGATGCCACATCAGTATGGAGGGTGAACCAGGGTTTCTGCATGCCCAAGTTGATTTGTGGCGACCAAATGCCTATCTTTGGAGCGGCACTGATGTAGGCGGTCATGCTCTTGAGTCTCTTCACGTTCTTACGACTTATCATGGTAATAGCTTCGTTCCCAGGCATTTGCTCCGCCCAATAGATAATGGCATTGCGAGAGTCTTTGTAGTTGACCATAAACTGGATGAACTTCCATACACCCGATAATTCCACTCTGTGATTGGTTTCGTTGTCGAGATAAGGATTACCTGTTTGGCGAGTAAATCGATTCATATAAGATACATTGTTGCTCAGTTGACTATATGAAGGACGAGAGGTCTTTACCGAATAGCTCAACTGTGCCATTACCTTGCCTATCTTCGCACCATAGCTGATGGTAGGAAAGAGGTTGCGGAAGGAGCGACTCTGCTCGGGCTGATAGATGTCTGCATCATAATACTTGAATCTTACATACTCGTATCGCAACCCTGCCGTGATGTTTCCTATCGGGGTGAGGCGCGCGTATTGGATGAATGGACTTGCCGTCTGCTCCTCTAACTTGCTATAAGAGTTGGCAAGGAGGTCGATGCGATTCACTTCGTAGTCATCGTTGCGATGGGTATTGATATACTCTGCCCCATAGGAGAGATTACCTCCTAAGAGAGGAGAGGTAATTACGAGTTTGGTGGCTACCATCTTGTTGCTCACACGATTCTTGGAGTTGACGTTACGAGAATCGTGCTCCTGGCTCTGTTCATCGCTATAGGCATAAGCCCTGTTTGTACTGAAATAGAGGTCGGTATTCAGGTCAATAGTGGTCTTGTCCAATGTGCCGTTGTAGTAGGCATTCAATTGATGGCTAGGATTGTCTTTGTCAACCGTCAGACCATCGGTTTTGATATAGTCGTAAAATTTACCGTCGGCAGTCACCTGACTATCGAAAAAATCTTTTGAGCGAGAATAGCCTAGCGAGGTCAAGGTGTATCTCGCACCAATGGAATGATTGGCATTGAAATCATAGCTAAAACCACTGATAAGACGATGCGATTCTATACGACCTGTTACTTCGTTGTTGTTATGCTGTTGCCAAAGCGTATCGACATGTACAGTCTGATCGTAGGTGGCCTTTTGCATCCATGATGCATCAGAGAACTTATAAGTGGCAAAGAGATTCAGTCCATTATGGCGATAGTTCATGTTAATCTGTTGGATGGTATTGTCGTGCTTATTATACCAATACACAGAGCGAGTATCAAAGCCGAAGCCTTCGCCTTTCTTCTTGATGGTTTTGATTTTGATTACCGCATTTACCGAAGCATCGTAGGCGGCTCCTGGATTCTGGATGACTTCCACACTCTTGATGTCAGAAGATTTGATGTTATCCAACTCACTGATGTCTTGCATCTTCCTGCCGTTGATATATATAATAGGTGTACCCTTGCCGACCACCTCATATCCATCTTTCTTCTTCACGATACTCGGCACATGCTTCAATACATCTTCTGCCGTACCCATCTTGCCAAGCACGGTTCCTGCTACGTTGGTCAGCAGTCCTTCATGGGTCTTCTTATATTGAGGAAGATGAGCTTTCACAACCACTTCGCCAAGTTCTTTGGAGAACTTATCAAATAGGGTCGTGTCGGGAATCTGTTCACCATTGATGCTCTGTGCCATCATCTGTATTATGGCAATGCCACTGAAGGATGCTACTAACGCAAGTCTTTTCATTGTCTTATTATTCTTTATGTTGTTACTATTCTTATTTGTTGCTAAATAGCAAGGCAACGACTATGCCAAAAACATAAACAATTGATTATCATAATATATAGAAACAAAGTCCATAAAACGACCTGTCTAAATACTTGACACGGCTGTCTAGTTATTAGACACTCTGTGGTTTAACGATTTTAGTTGCCCACCTTAAACAGATAGTCATATCTGGAGTTTGACTTCATATTTTTCACAAAACAAATCCACTGGTTCACAAAAAACACGCTACATCCAGCCATACTTTTTAAATATTTTGCTTATCTTTGCACCAAACTTATCAGTATGGAAGAATATCTCATCATATCAAATGCCAACTTCTTGCTCAGAGTGGCTTCCGAACAGATAGCATACGTCTGTTCGGAAGGAAGCTATTGCAATCTCCGACTCACCAACGGCGATGAATACACCTTCTCGTTCAACCTTGTGGTCTTTGAGAAGAAAATAGTAGAGCAACTTGCCCAAACGGCACACTTCTTCGCTCGTGTTGGCAGAAACTACATTATTAATAGTCAGCACATTTTCAGCATCAACCTCAACACTTCAGAACTAGTTTTGTACAACGAACGTTTTTGCGAGAAATTCACTCTGCACGTCAGCAAGGAACCACTCAAACAATTTAAAGCACTTTTAGACAACTCCATAAAATCGTAAAAGGTATGAAAGAAAAAAAAAATCAGGAAGAAACTTATTTCTTGGGCAAAGCACAGGAAACAAGATACACAAAATCTCATATATATAAAAAGGTATTTGGGATAGCCGCTTGCGTGATAGCAATAATAGGTATAACCATCGTCCTTATGTTCAAACCGCAAAGCGTATCACAACCTCATGTGTTAAAGACGATAGCTGTTTTACCGGAAGGTGGTCAGATGCCTGTCTTCAACGGCAATGGCGACATCAACGATTTCCTAAGATGGGTGATGACAAACATCCAATATCCTAAAGGATTGGAAGACAAGCCTGCGCGAGTAGTCATCAACTTCACCGTTCAAAAGGATGGAACATTGGGATTGTTTAAAGTTCTCGAAGCTCCAAAAGAAAAAGCCTACGAGCAGACTGTGATTGAACTTCTCAAGAGAAGTCCCCATTGGAAGCCTGCCAGGCTCTCTGATGGCGAGGAAGTCAACATGGAGTTTACCTTGCCTGTCGTTTTCACTCCCGAAGTAAGAAAGAAATAATCAGCAAAAACGATGAAACAGTTTAGATTGATCCTTATTTTATGGCTATGTATGGCAATGAATGCCAAGGCCAACGAAACCACAGCTAATCTACTTCAACAAGGAGATAGCTGTCTGAGTAGATATGATGTGTTTCATGCAACCCAATACTACCAAAAGTATCTGGAAGCAAATCCATCTCACCTGGGAGCACGCAGGAAACTGGCTTCCTGCTATCGGAAAGTAGGCAACTACACCGCCTGCATTTCTTGCCTAGACAAGATTCCATCAGATAGCATCAACCACGAAGACATGCGAATGTTCTATTATGCATATCTCAATCAGAACAACAATGACAAGGTTTCTCTCTGGGGTGAACGCATCGCATTCTTATTCCCATACGACAGCGAAATTATCGCATCGCTTGCAGTGCATTACAATGGAGTGAACAAACCAGACAGAGCAGAAAAAGTGACGAAGAATTACATTTCTCAATGTGATTCCACGAACTTATATGTCAACAAGGAATATGCCTATTCCCTATTCATGCAATTCAAATACGATGAAGCTATACCCTTGTATGAGAAACTGATAGCGCAAGGATTTGATAATTTCGAATCCAATTTCATCCTTGGTCTCTGTTATGAGGACCTGCCGGACAATGAAAAGGCACTGAAACATTACCAGAAAGCAGTTCAGTTCAAAAGCGACAATGCCACTTGCCTTTTCCACTTGGCTTTGATAGAGAAATCCTTCTGCATGGATTCACTGTCCATGGCTCATTTCAACCAGTCGTTAGAGGTTTCCTTGCCAAAAGACAGAGCTTTGCGAACCTATAAATGGCTAGCCGACTTACATTTTCAACACAACCGATATGCAGACGCAGCCCGTGACTTTGAGCTATGCACCTTATACGATGAGGAAGATAATCCTCTCAACCATTACAATGCCGCCCAAATGTTCATCGCTTCCAAAAACAAGCTGAAAGCGAAACTGCATCTCCAGATGTTCTTAGCAAATGCAAACAGACTGGAAGATAAAAAAGAGGCAGCGCAACTCATATCCAAAGCCAAAGAGCAACTCAAGCAATAACCATCAAACAAACATAAACACATGAAAATAAATTTTATCTTAGGTTCAGCATTATTGCTGAGCCAGCCCCTTTGCGCTCAAAACGAAGAGGCAAAAGACACGCTTACCGCCCAGACGATGATGCAAAACCTGCCAGAGGTTTTCGTCAAGGCGACACGTCCTATCGTCAAGGCAGAAAGAGGACAGTTGGTTTACAACATGCCACTGCTCATAGAGAAAATGCCAGCAGACAACGCTTATGATGCCCTTACCCGAATACCAGGAGTAAACGAGCTAAACGGTAACATCAATTATGCAGGAAAGGAACTGACTCTCATCATCAACGGCAAACCAACCACGCTCAATTACACACAACTGGCAGAGCGATTAAAAGCCATGCCCGCATCACAATTAGCCAAAGCCGAAGTGATGCTGGCAGCGCCAGCACGCTTACATGTTCGTGGAATGGTCATCAACCTGGTTACCAAAGACTATGTAGGAAAGAACCTGCTTTCAGGACAAATACAAAGCACCTGGAGCCAAAGCAAATACGGAGAAGGGAAAGGCAAAGCCAACCTGCTGTTCCAAAAAGGAAAATTCGGTCTGGATGCCATGTATTCATTTATAGATGGAATATCATACGGTGAAACTACTACCAATGCCAATCATCCCCTTCAAGTGAAACGAGTAGCGTATCATGACAAGACCTCACAGAAAACCCATGAATTGACTCACAACTATCGCTTGGGACTGAGTTATGCATTTGCTGATAACCACCAGCTATCCCTGGCATATACAGGAAAATGGGACAGCAGTCATCCTCATCATGAAACGATGGGAACAGGCACATCCCAGCAACAGGGCAATGAGCATACCTACCTGCACAATGTAGATGCCAGCTACAACCTGCCCTCTGGACTACAAATAGGCATATCCTATCTCAACTACCAAAATACCAGCCAGCAATATCTGGAAGGAACAATGCTCAACGAAGAACGTATTCTATACACAAACAGCAAGCAGGTAATAGACAAATGGCTTTTCACCACCGATCAATCCCACTCATTGAAGAAGGGTTGGGAGCTGTCGTATGGTATGAAATTCCAAAACAGCAACAACAGAAGCTACCAAGTCACGACCAACAAGGATGGAGCAGACATTCCAGATGCAACCAGCCAGGTGAATATCGAAGAAAGAATCTTGAGTTTCTATGGCGGCATAAGCAAACAGATAAACGAGCAAATCAGCTTGGAGGCCTCTGTCGAAGCAGAGCAATACCATTCTCCACAATGGAACAAATGGCATATTTATCCCACTCTTAATGCATCGTGGAAAGCCAATCCTAGCAACATACTCAACTTATCCTTCAGTTCCAGCTCACAGTTTCCTAGTTATTGGTCAACTATGAGCAGCATTTACTATGCCTCTACCTATATGGAGATATGGGGGAATCCTCATCTCAAGCCTTACTCTACATACGAGACCAACTTGATGTGGACAATCAAAAGTCGCCATACATTGATGGCATTTGCAGAGTTCCAACCCAACTATTCTGTGCAGTTGCCTTATCAGACTACCGACCACCTGGCAGTCATTATGAAGGAGACCAATTTCGACTATAATCATACTATAGGCATTAGAGCATCGACGACTTTCGGTATAGGCAATTGGATGAGCGGAAGTGTTTCAGCAACAGGAATCTACAGACATGACAAGAGTAACGATTTCTTTGACTTGCCCTTCAATCGCAAACATATCTCTGCCATTCTTGCCGGAAATCTATCCGCCCAGCTTAGCCGAAGCCATCACATCCATTTCATACTTAACCCATTCTATCAGTCGAAAGCCATTCAAGGACTCTATGACATCAAATCAGTCTTTCTCTTGAATGCTATATTGAGGTGGGCTTCCGATAATGATAAATGGAGCATTGTGGTTAAAGGCAGCAACATCTTCAACGAGGGATTCTCTACAAAATCAGTACAAGGCAATCAAGACTATCATATGAACATCAAGCAAGATTGGGCATCAGCCTCCATCTCCATCATCTATAAGATAGGTAAGTACAAGGAAAAGAGGACCAAGGACGTAGATACTTCCAGAATGGGAGTAAACTAGCAAATTTCTTAAAAAATCGTCAATAAACTGCTCTTTTTTCTGATAAAAGTAGTATCTTTGCACCGTAATTGCATTTTAACTATAAGACGACAATGAAAATAACAATTATCGGAGCAGGTGCTATGGGCGGTGCTATGGCAGAAGGACTCTTGCAGAGCGAGAAGTTCACTCCATCAGATATTACGGTATCAGACCATAACCAACCAATATTGGATCACTTCGCAAGCGAAGGAGCCAGCGTAACTCTCGACAACCAGTTGGCTTGCCACGGCGCAGACATCGTATGCGTGGTAGTAAAACCATGGTGCGTGGAGAAGACATTGAAGGGTATCAAGGATGCACTCAACTACAAGAATCAGAAACTCGTAGTCGTTGCAGCCGGTGTGCCATCAGCCAACATCAAGGAGTGGCTGGACAAGGATGGTATCACCCCAACCTTCTTCCTCGTGATGCCAAACATCGCCATCGCCTACAAGCAGTCGATGACCTTCATCACTCCTGTAGATGCATCTGCCACAGAAACCCAGCAAATTACAGAAATCTTCGATGAATTGGGCGAAAGCCTCATCATGGAAGAACGCCTCTTCCCTGCTGCCACCGCCATGTCGTGTGCCATCGCTTACGCCATGCGCTATGTAAGAGCCAATGTGGAAGGCGGCGTAGAGATGGGATTCAAGGCTAAGGATGCCCAGAAGGTTGTCTTGCAGACCATCAAGGGTGCCGTAGAGCTGCTTCAGGAAACAGGCGAACACCCAGAGGCTGCCATCGATAAGGTTACCACTCCTGGCGGTTGCACCATCAAAGGTTTGAACACGATGGAGCAGAATGGCTTCACCAATGCCGTCATCAAGGGATTGATAGCAGGAAAGAAATAGATTCTATCTGTAGATGATAGAAGGCACATAGCAAACAACTCATAAAAGAAAAGCAAATGCAGCAGAAGTTTTATGCTCTTGCTGCATTTTTTATGTTTTATAAGATAGCTAGCTACATTTATTGCACATAATCCTTGGATAAATGAAAAAATAAATGTATCTTTGCCGAAGAATAAAAAGAAAACGAAGACTATGGCAGAGATGATCACAAGGAAATTGCCAGCTGGCATACAATTCTTTAGCATTATCCGCAAGGAAGGCTACTTATATGTTGACAAGACCGACTTGGTATGGCAACTTACTCACTCAGGTGATTTATACAATTATCTGAGCCGTCCTCGTCGTTTCGGTAAATCTCTGCTTATAGATACCTTGCAATGCTACTTCGAAGGCAAGAAAGAACTCTTTGAGGGGCTGAAGATTATGGAATTGGAAGAAGAATGGACTGAGTATCCCGTCATCAGACTTGACATGAGCGGTGCAGGTGCCACTGCTGCCGAAATCAAAGACTATCTCAATCTTGAGTTTTCGAAATACGAAGCTTTATACAGCATCAAGCCTAAAGAGACATCTCGCGAATCCGTACGTTTCCAAGTTATCCTTGACACAGCCTATCAAAAGACAGGTAAGCAAGTGGTGGTGCTGATTGACGAATACGATTCCCCTTTGCAGCATTCATGGAAAACACCAGAGCATGAAGGTTGCACTGAAGTTTATCGTTCTGTATTCTCCGTACTCAAACTCAAAGGAAATGTACTTCGCTTTGTCTTCATCACAGGCATCACGAAGTTTACTCAGATTTCCTTATTCTCAGTACTTAACCATCTGACAAACATCAGCTTTCTCCCACAATTTGCCCCTCTTTGTGGCATCACCGAGGAAGAAATGACAGTCAACTTCTCCCCAGAGTTGGAAGCCTTGGCAGATAAGATGGAATGCAGCATTGAAGAAGCACACGACAAGTTGAAGACCTATTATGACGGTTATCATTTCAGCGATGAGAATATGACCGACATCTACAATCCGTTCAGCTTGCTCAACGCCCTCTCACAATTGCGTCTGCGCAACTATTGGATTTCATCCGGCGCCACTTCCATGCTGAATAAATTCGTGAACAACATGGAGTTACGTCTTCATGACTTCGAAGATTGCTACATCGACAAAGACACACTGGAGACATCAGATGTCATAGAAGGCGGTTCCGAACTATTCCTCTATCAGACAGGTTATCTCACCATCAAGAGTTTTGATGAAGATGGATATTCTTTAGGCTTTCCGAATGAGGAAGTAAGAAAGGCTCTCTACAAAGCCGTACTGCCAGCACTGACCAAAAAGGACATTACGGATATTGTCTCCATACAAAGTAGGTTGATGCACAGTATGAATAATGGCAATTTGGAAGAAGCCAAGCAGTGTATGAAATCTCTTATCTCAAATGTCCCATACAGCAATAAGAAATTGGTAAGTATGGACATGGAGGAGCGTTATCGCCTTATCATCAGCACCATACTGAATGCCATAGGCTGCCAAGTAGAAGTAGAACACATGCTATCAACTGGCAGGATAGACATTGTAGCCTCCAACTCTCGTTTCATCTATGTGATGGAACTAAAGTTAGCAAACAACGGAGGGATAAATGCTGCCGAAAAACAAATGATTGACAACGGCTATCTCAAGCCATTCTTGGCAGATGACCGAAAAATTATAGGGGTAGCTGTAGAATTAGATGACATGGGCAAAGGACTCATTGATTGGAAAGAAGTAAAATAAAAAAGAAAACAAGTTTGGTATATGAAAGATGAAGTCTGCGTATTCTAAAAGTTTTATGCTTCATACATAAATATCACTTTAATCTATTAATTTATCAGCAGATTGTTTGGATATATCAACAAAAAGTCGTAATTTTGCCCCAAAATGCGAAGGTTCGCAATATACCTTCGCCAGGAACAACTAAAAAGAATAGCACTATGGACGAAGCAATCAAGCAAATCGGTGAAAGACTGAAAGGTCTCCGCGAGGTTCTCAACATCCCGGCTGAGGAGGTGGCTGAACTTTGCGAAATCAGTCTTGACCATTATCTCAAGATTGAGTCGGGAGAAGCCGACCCTTCCGTGTATCGACTTTCAAAGATTTCAAAGCGATACGGCATCGACCTCGACGTATTGCTCTTCGGCGAGGAACCTCGCATGAAGGGATACTACGTAACCCGCAAGGGACAGGGACCGGAGATAGACCGCAACAACCAGTATAAATACCAGAGCCTTGCCGTAGGATTCAAGGATAGAAAGGTGAATCCGTTCATGGTACAGGTGGATCCATTGCCAGGCGACAAGAAGCCGAACAAGAACGGACACGACGGACAGGAATATGATTATGTGATAGAGGGACAGCTGGAAGTTACCATCGAAGAAAAGGTGATGGTACTGAACCCGGGCGACAGCATCTACTTTGACAGTAGAAAATCGCATTGCTTCCGCTCACTCAACGGTGAGCCTGCCAAGTTTCTTTGCATCATCATTTAAGTTTCCTTATATCATTATTTAGAAGAGTAACTATGATTGAGAGATTTCTTAAACAGACAAAATTCACTTCAGAGCAAGACTTCAAGGAGCATCTGGAGTTTATCATACCAGAAGATTTCAACTTTGCCTACGACGTGATGGACGAATGGGCAAAGATCAAACCAGACCACGTGGCACTGCTTTGGGCAAGCGAACGAGGTGAGGAAATCCGTTTCACATACAAGGACCTGAAGGAGCAGAGCGACAAGGCTGCCGCTTACTTCCAGAGTCTCGGTATCGGTCACGATGATAAGGTGATGCTGATTCTGAAGCGTCACTATCAGTGGTGGCTCGCCATGCTAGGCCTCCACAAGTTGGGCGCCGTAGCCATCCCTGCCACCCACATGCTTACCAAGCACGACATCGTTTACCGCAACAATGCAGCAAGCGTAAAGGCTATCATCTGCTGCGGCGATGATTACGTGGTAGAGCAGATTAACGAGGCAATGCCAGAGAGTCCGACTGTCAAGACATTGATTAGTATCGGTCCGGACATCCCTGAAGGTTTCCACGACTGGATGAAGGAATGGAACGAATGTGCTCCTTTCGTTCGTCCGGAGCATGTAAACTCTAATGAGGATACCCTGCTGATGTACTTCACATCTGGAACCACTGGCGAGCCTAAGATGGTAGCACACGACCACCTCTATGCCCTCGGTCACCTGACCACGGGTGTATATTGGCACAATCTACACGAGAACTCCATCCATCTTACCGTAGCCGATACCGGTTGGGGCAAGGCAGTATGGGGCAAGCTCTACGGACAATGGTTTGCCGGAGCCACCGTCTTCGTCTTCGATCACGAGAAGTTTACGGCTGATAAGATCATGCGCCAGATTGAGAAGTATCACATCACCTCTTTCTGTGCCCCTCCTACTATCTACCGCTTTATGATTCAGGAGGATTTCTCTAAGTATGACCTCAGCAGTCTTGAATACTGCACCACTGCGGGTGAGGCAATGAACCCATCCGTGGCAGAAACCTTCCAGAAACTGACGGGTGTTCAGATTTACGAGGGCTTCGGACAGACCGAGACCACCATGACCTTGGGAACCTTCCCTTGGATCAAGCCAAAGCCAGGAAGCATGGGCAAGCCAAATCCACAATATGATGTTCACATCCTCCGCCCAGACATGACGGAATGCGAGGATGGTGAAAAGGGCGAGATTTGCATCCGCATCGGCGACAACAAGCCTATCGGTCTCTTCAAATATTACTATCGTGACGAGAAGCAGACCAAATCGGTTTGGCACGACGGTTACTATCACACGGGCGATATGGCTTGGCGTGATGAGGAAGGCTACTTCTGGTTTGAGGGAAGAATAGACGACGTGATCAAGAGCTCGGGCTACCGTATCGGTCCTTTCGAGGTAGAGAATGCCCTGATGACTCACCCTGCCGTAGTAGAGTGCGCCATCACCGGTGTGCCAGACCCAATCCGCGGTATGGTTGTCAAGGCAACCGTCGTACTAAAGGATGAATACAAGAGTATGGCTGGTCCTGATCTTATCAAGAAGCTGCAGGATCATGTGAAGCATGAGACTGCTCCTTATAAATATCCTCGCATCATCGAATTCGTAGATGAATTGCCAAAGACCATCTCGGGCAAGATTCGAAGAGTAGAGATTCGAGAAAAAGACAATAAAAAGAAATAATGATTGTTGGAGCAAAGGATTTGAATTTTCAAATCCTTTGCTCCAACTAAATATCAGCATAAAATGGGAAAAAGAATCGTAGTAAAGGTGGGCAGCAACGTGCTGACCCGAGAAGACGGAAAACTGGATGTAACGAGAATGTCGGCAATTGTGGATCAGATTGTCTGGCTCAGAAAACACGACTATGAGGTGATTCTGGTATCTTCTGGTGCCGTGGCTGCCGGAAGAGCCGAGCTGCACGTTGACCACCATCTGGACAGCGTGGAGCAGCGCCAGCTGTTCTCTGCCATCGGACAGGTGAAACTCGTTGGTCTCTATTACAACCTTTTCCGCGAATACAAGATCAAGATTGGCCAGGTATTGACCATGAAGGAGAATTTCGGTGCCGAGGAGCAGTACAAGAACCAGGAGGCCTGCATGCAGGTGATGCTGGAAAACAACGTACTCCCTATCGTCAACGAGAACGATACCGTATGCATCACCGAGCTGATGTTTACCGATAACGATGAGTTGTCAGGCTTGATTGCCAAGATGATGAATGCCGACACCTTGATCCTATTAAGTAATGTGGATGGCATCTACAATGGCGACCCAAGCGAGCCAACCACCCGCATCATCCCATCGGTTTATTACGACCGCGACATCAGCGAGTATATCCTTGCCAGCAAGAGCAGCCACGGTAGAGGCGGTATGACTTCGAAAGTAAAGACCGCTCACGACGTAGCCAATGCCGGCATCAAGGTAATCATCGCCAACGGCAATACGCCAAACATTCTCATCAATCTGAAGGAACATCCGATGGAGACCCTTCATACTGAGTTTGTGGCAAGACCGCTAAACAAGTAAAATCATTAGGGATAAGAAATACAGAAACCTAAAAAAGCAGCAAGCCTATTTATAGACTTTGCTGCTTTTTGTTTTCATTATGAATAGTTGATACGTTATTCTAATACCAATACGTGGCTGATTCCATCGGTCTGACCGAATACATTCAAGCCGACTTTCATCAGATAGTCACCGCTGTACTGCTTGCCATTGCACTCCAAATCAGATTCCTTACCAGGCATCAGATTGGTCTCCTTTACGGTATAAACCTTATCGGCATCCAATCCCTGCATCTTCACATTCATCACAGGCTCCTTGTAGCGTGGATGCAAGTCGTAAGCAAAGAGAACGGCACGCTGCTTGTCCTTACTTACATAGTTAATGGCACAGTGGTTACCTTCGTATGGAGAAACCAGGCGATACTGGTCGCCCTCAAGAATCATCGGCTTCATGCTATCGTAGTTCTTGACTGCATTCTGCACAAACTTGTAGTCATCAGCAGTAAGCGACTTGAGGTCGATATCAAAGCCCAACTTACATGAACTGCAAACATCGGTGCGGAACTTCACACTGGTATTCTTGTTCCAGTTGGTTACATGCGAACCCATGGTCTTGGCTGGGAAGAACTTTGACAGGCTCCACTGGATGTAGAGGCGCTCGTATGGATCCGTATCGTCTGAACACCAGAACTCTGTGAAATACTTCAGCATCTCGTAATCCATTCTGCCGCCACCACCAGAGCAAAGCATCATCGGCAACTTAGGATACTTGTTATGAATACGGGTAAGCACCTTGTAGATACCACGGACATGATCGATATAGAAATTACCTTGATTATCCTTATGATATGGAGAATAGATATTGGTAATCACACTGTTGCAGTCCCACTTGAAGTAAGCCACATCCGGATTCTCCGTCATGATACGATCCACAATGCCGAACACATAATCCTGTACCTTAGGATTACTGATATCAAGTACCAGCTGGTTGCGGTAATAATAGGTATCACGCTTTGGCTGCATAATTACCCAGTCAGGATGCTTCTCAAAGAGTTCGCTCTTAGGATTCACCATCTCTGGCTCAATCCAAATACCAAACTTCACACCAGCCTTTTTGGCATCTCTTACCAATCCAGGTATTCCATCAGGCAACTTGCTCTTGGTTGCCTCCCAGTCGCCGAGACCTGCATGGTCGTCCTTGCGAGGATACTTGTTGGCAAACCAACCGTCATCAAGCAAGAACATATCTACACCCAGGTCCTTGGCATCCTTCATCAACTCAGCAAGACTCTGCTGGTTGAAGTCGAAGCCGGTATTCTCCCAGTTGTTCAAGAGCGTAAGGCGATCTTCCATACCCATGTTTACCTGATACTGGCGAGCCCAATTGTGCAAATTACGGGAAGCCTCACCAATACCATTATCACTCATGGCAAAGATAAACTCAGGGGTAGTGAACGTCTCACCAGCCTTCAGCTTATAATTAGAGGCGTATGGATTGATGGCAGGGATAACACGAAGGGCTCCCACGTTATCTACCTCGAAAGTAAAGCGGAAGTTGCCAGGCCATCCGATGGTTCCAAGCATTACCTTGCCCTCATTCTCCTTGGCTGGCTCATCGAATCCCAGTTCAAAGAACGGCTCCTCATGCATGGCTGCACGGGTACCCAACTTGGTGTCAACAATTTTCTTACCAGCAGTCAACTGACAAGTCTCAGGCTGTCCTTCCTTAGCCCAGTCGCTATGATAATTGGTAACGAAATACTTGTTTGCCTTGAAATAAAGCATTGTTGAGCTATATCTCCAAAGCGTAACCGGAGCTTTCTCCTTATGAGAAATTTCGCTCCACGCCTTGATGACGTTCTCCTTAGGATAAGCAGCATAGTGGAGCTTCACGGTCAGCGGATATACCTTGTCCTTAAGAGTGATGATGGTCTCAACACCTCCACTGATAGCCTTTTCTTCAGAAGACTGGTAATACAAATAGGTGGTCATGTTACCATCTGCATGGGTCACTGCCACTGCCGGCTCGAAGAAATCTTCAGCACCAGAGGTTGCATAAACCTCATGACCTCGCTGGCAGACGGAGCCATCAGAAGCCGCATATACATCCCACTTCAGATGATTGTAATCTGAAGGATTCTTCAACTTGTCACCCAGATACACTTGGTAGAGGCGACCCTTAGGAGAAACCTGCATCACGAGGTCGGTCTTGTCTGTTGACACTCGGATGGTCTTTTGAGCAGATGCCATGATAGATGTCATGCACATCGCTGCGATAATCATAAATACCTTTTTCATCGTTCTTTGGTTTTTATGTGATTGCTTTGTTATAATTATAACGCTATAATTCTTTCGTTATTATCTTAGAATTTGATTCCTGCAGAGAATTCCACCGTGAACGGACGGAGATAGCTACCACTCATGTACTTGCCTTCATATTTTCCGGCTTCCTGCTTGGTAATCAGCTCAGAGCCGTTAATGGTACCCTTGGCACCCTTCTCGTTGAAGATATTAATGACACTCACGCCAAGGCTCAGCTTCTTGTTCACATTCCAGTTGATTCCGCCAAAAGTCTCCCAGTGACCATTGAAATAGAGTGCCTCCTGAAGGTTGGCATAGGTCTTACCGAAGTAACGGAAGCTCAACCAGGCATTCAGATTCTTGGTGATGTCGTATTTAGGGTCCAACTCGATAAGAACCTGAGGAATCTCCTTGACAATCATGTTATTGGCATTCACACCCATAGACTGACCATCACTGAACGTTACGCTCGCATTATAGTTCTTATACACCGGCTTCTGATAGGTGAAGAGTGCATGCATGTGGAAGTTCTTGAACGGATTGATTTCTGCCGAGGTTGTCCAACCCAAAGTCTGGATGTTATAGATGAGCAACACGGTCTTGCCCTCTGTTGTGCCAGGCTTGGTAAGATTCTGCTGGTCGATATTGTTCGACTTGGAAATATAGGTCACCATTGAAGAAAGGTCAATCCAATCATTCTTGTAGAAAATACCACCACGAATCAGTGGGATGGTTACTCGCTTATACTGCTCCTCGGTAGGACCTGTTCCTGCATACTCGCTGATGCGTGGGAAACGGGTGGCGATGGTAGCATCGGCAGTCAAACCAAACTGGCGGGTAAGGTTATACGTCAACTGCAAAGTGGCTGCATAATTCAATTTATCCTTGGTTACGTTCTTTGCTTCGATGCTGTGCTCGGTAGCAACAACAGAACCATCAGCAGCAGAGGCGTATGTATTATAGTTACCCATGTGGAATCCTGAGAAACGTGGAGTAGAAATCTGCTCGGCAGACATGCGGTAGTACTCCAATCTACCACCATAGAACACCTTGAACTTAGGACTTACCTTCCATTCGTCGGTAAAGTAGAGTGCTAACTTGTTCTCTGATCCCTTGGTGTATTCAGGACTCAACTCATTATAACCGAAAGTCTCAGAACGACGGGCTGTCTGTGTAGGATCAAGCGGATTGACATACATCTGGCTCAATGTGCGTGGATAAGCTTCTACGGTGCCTGCCCACTGGAACGAAGACGAATAGTAATTGAGATGGTAATACCACTCGTTCAAACCAATCATTAACTTATGGTTGTTCAACTGCTTGGAGATTTCGGTAGTCAAAAGCGCATTGCTCACCTTACCAACATGCAACCAGGTGCGACGGCCTTCTATATAGCCACTGTAGGCAGACCCATCAGAAAGCTGATAGCCATCAGCCTCGCTCACCTGAGAGATGGTACTTCCTCCGTAATCCACAAAATTGGCATATGGAGCATTCATATACTTAGCGTTGAATTTCCACAACCATCCATTATCAAACTGATACTGACTGATGAGGGCAATCTCGTTGGCATGATTCTCACTGCCATCGCTCATATTCCATGTCTCCATCTTTCCTGACTTTGTATTCAAGTATTGGAAAGAACCTTGACGCTGCACGTATGAGTCCATACCAGGGTCAAAGCCATCAATCTTCTTGATACTGCCGTCACCAGAATAGATAAATGGGGCTGCATTGGCAAAATTGCCAGGGTTCTTGCTGTTGGAATACTTATATAATAAGGAGACACGTCCCTTTCCATCATTCAAGATGCGAGTGATGCCGAAATGATAAAGTTGGGTACGGTCGGCATAATCTGTAAAGCGAAGCTTGAAACTACCAGGATCGAAATTCTGATACATACTGGCTGTATAAAGCCAATTGTCACCGATTCCACCAGACAGGTTGAAATCTACATTCTGCATACCAAAATGGTTTGCCTTATAGTTGAGCTTGCCCTTGAACTCTTTCTGTCCCAACTCGCTGAAAGAAGAAACTGCGTATGCAATATTACCTGTAGCAATGGCAGACTCAGATGGAGTCATCAAGTCGGTACCTTTCAGTGAGGCATCGCTACGCCAATGTGCAGACAGTTTGTGTATGGAAGAAGAGTAAACGGCAGGAAGACCGTTCTCATATACGGTTACATCCTCGCTTGGCAATCCTATCTGGATTTCACGAGGCTTGTTGGCATCAGATGCGTTGAGCATCACATTACGCTCTTCCTTTTTCTCCTTGTTTTCAGAATCGTCAGAAGGAAGTGCATACACTTGGCTTGCAGCTGACATCGCTACCAAAGCCATAGAAAATGTACGGATTCTTAAGTTCATAATCTTACAGTTGTTTATTCTTATTTTGTCATGATTTCACTTGCCACCGAATGCGATTCGATTGCGGTTGCAAAGTTAAGGAGATTTTTCAGACATTGGCATCATGTGTAGGTTACGAGTAGATAAATACCAGGTTTATTAAATTCATAACCTATTAATAATCAATCTATCAAAGATATTAATACTTTTTAATAGAGTAGATAATAAAAAGAGGAATAAAAGTAGTATCTTTGCAGAAAAATACAATTATAAGGCACTCTAATAGCCTATCTGATAGTAACAATAACAATTAAAAGAATAGTTATGAAAGTAGTATTGTGGTTCTTAATGATGCTTATGCCATTGCTGGCAAGTGCTTCTTCCGTAAACGAGGAACAGTTGTTCCATCGTTTAGACAGTTACATCGCTCAGCGAAGCAAGTTTACCCAAAGAAAAGAAGCGAAACTGCTAAGACTCAAAAAGCAACTACACATGACTTCCGACAAGCGCAGCCAGCTTAGTCTCTATAACCAAATCTACAGGGAGTATTATACCTACCGTTACGACTCTGCCATGACATACGCCAAGAAGGGCTACCAGCTGGCAGTACAACTTCAGGATGATTATTTCGTCAACCTGAATAAAATCAATCGCGCGGCAGTGCTGTCAACTGGCGGTTTCTACAGCCAGGCAGAAGACTTAATGCTCGCAATGGATGTGGAGAAGATGTCACCTAAGTTATTGCAATACTATTATTATACCTTGACTTGGGTATATAACTATTGGGAAACTTTTTGCAACAAGTCGGAATTTCAAGAAGGATTGTTAGCCAAGAAACGTTTTTATTTAGGCAAGACTCTTGAGCATATCGGCAACAAGGAATCCGCTCTTTATTACTATCTTTCAGGAGAATTTGAATTTCTAAAGCAGCGTACAAGCAAAAAGATGCTTCAGTTCTACATGAAGGCGCTTTCAGCCAGTCCCCTGAACAGCCGTGTGCATGCCTCATCGGCATATTGCATAGCCCGCTATTATTATGATATCGACCAAAAGAATTTATATGAAAAGTATATTGTAGAAGCAGCCATCTCAGACCAGATATGTCCCCTGAAGGAGAATCTTGCCCTTCAGGAACTTTCCACCTATCTATATAATAAGGATGCCTCCTATGCAAAGAGGGCTTCCAAATACATCTATTGCTCCATGGAGGATGCCCAATTCTACAACAACCGTCTCCGCATGGTTGAGATTTCACGCATACTTCCCCTTATCACAGAAACGAACCATCAGGCAGAAGTACGCAAGAACCGCATCGTAACAGCATCCCTCGTCATCATGAGTATCCTGTCGCTAGGATTCCTAGCCATGGCTTTCTTTGCATTCAAGATGAACAAGCGTCTGGTCAAGAGCCGTAGAGAGATAAAAAGCCAAAATACACTCTTGGACGAACTGAACCAGAAGCTGATCAACACCAATAAGCGAAGAGAGACCTATATGCATTTATTCCTGGACATCAGTGCCGTATATATCAAGAAACTGGATGATTATCGCAAATTGGTAAGCCGCAAAATCAAGGCAAAACAAACTACCGATCTTCTGACTGCCATCAGCAGCTACAAACTGGCAGAAGAAGAGGCTGCCAACTTCTATATTCGCTTCGACAAGGCATTCATTGACTTATATCCAAATTTCGTGGAAGAGTTCAACCAACTGCTGTTGCCAGAAAAGCAAATTGTACTCCCTGCCCCAAACAGTCTCACCAAGGAACTGCGTATCTATGCACTGATGCGACTGGGAATTACGGATGGTCAGGAACTGGCCACCCTCCTGTTCTATTCTACGCAAACCATCTATAATTACAAGACAGCCATCAGAAAGCGAGCCAAAGACCTCACCACTTTTGATGCAGCCATCAACCGACTATGCAATGTGATAGGCTAACCAGAGCAAGTGCCTGGTAAGCCCCAAAGCGTATTAATTGGCAAACTGCACGCAGACAGGTTTTCCAACCTTTATATCCTGCTTCATATCAACCATCATTCCAGTTTTCTTATTGAGTTTGAAAACCTGAATCACATGACTGTCACGGCACGCCACAAGCATAAACTGTCCGTTAGGCGTGATGGCGAAATTGCGAGGATGGGCAGCTGTGGGTTGGAAGCCAATCTTTGTGAGCAGCCCCGATTTCTTATCTACGGCAAATACAGAGATGCCCTCATCGGTTAACCGATGGGATGCATAGAGAAAGCGACCGTCAGGAGACAGATGAATATCGGCACTTCCAAGCGTACGGGTCTTCGATGCTTGTATGCGCTGCAACTCCTGCAATGTACCCTTGTTATATCCCAATACGGTTACCGTGCCATCCAGTTCGCCTATCAGGTAAGCCACATTGCCTTTAGAGTTGAATACAAGATGGCGGGGTCCCGTTCCTTTAGGAGCCTGATAGGCAAGAACAGGATTAGATAAAAATTCCTTGCCATCATTTACCTGGAAGCGCCAGATACAGTCGTTCCCTAAATCATTGGCAAGCATATATTGATGATCAGGAGTCATCTGGCAGCAATGGATATGCGATACCACGCCGCTCCCCTCCCGATGCATATCAAAATATTGCGATTCTGGTGCCACACTTCCATCTTCCTTGATTGGGAATACAGAAATATCACCCCCATTATAATTGGATGTCACCACATATCCGCCATACAGCATCACATTGCATGGTGCTGCACCTGGCATCTTGTTTTCCTGTCGAGTAGCCTTCGTTCCGCACTTCTGATACCCAATCGGAGTCATTGTTCCCTCCTTCTTGTTGAAAGCGAAAGCCCCGAGTCCTTGTCGCCCATCATCATATTCGCTCACGGCATAAACCCGATTTGCATCATGATTCATTATGAGAAACGAAGGGTTGCCCGCCTGTACACTGCTAACCAATTGTGATTTCCCAGTACGTTGGTTGAAACGATAAACATACATTCCATCCGAAGTACTCTGGTCGGTATAGGTACCTACTACCATTGTAAGTTCATCACTCGCCGCTGCCGGCATCCCCACAGCCATTGTCAAGGACAAGCCTGCCAATATCGTCTTTATATTGTCCATAAGTCGTATCATTTTATCAAGTTATATAGTATAATATAATGTTTAGAGGGGCAAAAATACAAAAAGAAAAGGAAACGGGCAAATGAAATGGCAGGAAATTGAGAATATTCCTCAACTTTCTGCCTTTTTCTTTTGCATATTCAATAAATAGTTGTATCTTTGCCATTACAAAAAAGTTGTAACATAAAAAATGTAATGGCGTATGAAACTAGGTAACAAGAAATTAGTGAATCCTTTCATCTATCAAGGATATGAAAGTCCTGAGTATTTCTGCGATCGAGAAGCAGAGACTGCTACCCTTTTATCTCATCTGAAGAACGGCAGGAACGTAACACTTATCTCTCCTCGTAGAATTGGCAAGACGGGACTCATCAAGAATACCTTCTTCTATCTCCAGGAAGAAGAGAGGGATGCCGTATGCCTATACCTAGACATTTTCGCTACCAAGAATTTGCACGATTTTGTGGAGCAGTTGGGAGTCATGGTCATCAACGATATCGTTCGCAAGAATGCTTCTTTTATGGAGAAGACCATAGCTTTCTTCAGTGCCTTACGCCCAGTGCTCAGCATGGATCCTTTGACAGGCGAGCCAAGTGTTTCCATCACAGTCGAACCTACCCAAGAAGAGATAACCATGCGTAGCATCTTCAATTACCTGAATGAGAGTGGCAAGGAGATATACATCGCCATTGACGAGTTCCAGCAGATTGCCGAATACCCAGAGAAAGGCACGGAGGCTTTACTGCGTTCCTACATTCAGTTTGCCCAGCATGTACACTTCATCTTCTCGGGCAGCAAGTTCCACCTGATGGCAGAGATATTCGGTTCCCCCAAGCATCCTTTCTACCAAAGCACGGAGATGTTGGGCTTGAAGCCTCTGAAAAAAGACGTATATTATAAGTTCTGCTCACATTTCTTCAAAGAGAAAGATGGAAATCTTTCTAAAGAAATCTTCGAACATATCTACAATCTGTTCGAGGGACATACTTGGTATGTTCAGTGTATAATGAACCGTCTCTATGAAACAGAGGAAACCGTTGAGAGCATCGAACAGGTTAATGCCGCCCTTCTCTCAATTCTCCAAGGTCGTGAGGCACAGTTCGAAAGCCTAGTCCAATTCTTCACAGAGAATCAATTCACCCTATTAAAAGCCATTGCCAAGGAAGGCATCGTTGCACAACCGACATCAGGCAAGTTTATCAGAGAGCATCATCTGAGTGGCGCCAGCAGTGCGAAAGCCGCCCTCAAAGTCTTGGAAGAAAAGGAACTCGTTTATAGAACGAATGAAGGCTACATCATCTACGACAGATTCATGGATCTGTGGTTAAAGAGAATATAAACAATAAAAAAAGTAATATACAATGAAGAATATCAACAAGAAACAATTAGAAACCCTGGCACAGGAATTTCACAAGGCCAAGCTTTGGGAACAACTATCAGATTCCGACATCTTCGCTGTAGAATTAGAAGATGGCAGAATTGCTTACTGTTGCGTCATGGGAAATGTAGGAAAACATATCGGTCTAGGCGTTTATATTGGAGCCAGAGGTTTCAGAACATACCTCGATACGTTAACACTAGATGTCTCTAAAGACCATAAGCTGGCATTTGAGCGTATTGCCAACTTCAACTGCGTACAACTTGCGTTCAATGAGAATGGAAAAGCTGACTTTTATGTTCATCGCCCACATAAAGTACCAGAACCAGACAACTGCACACCCGAAGATTTCGAAGTCTTACACCAGGCTTTGGTTGCAACCATAAGCCTAGCCCAATTCATCAAGATAGCAGGAGACGATGTTGTTACCATCGGATTTGACGAATATGAAGAATACCCATCCAAAGAAGGAGGCAAGAAAGCCATACTCATGAAACATAAGGGAAATGGCTACACCTGCGATACCATAAAATTGCCAGCCTACGACATCAGTGAAGAAAAAGAGCTGGAGGAGATGGCAACTGAAGCCACAGAATCCATTGTCAACATGCCTGCCTTTTTTACAACAGAAGACTTACAGAAAACAGGTACAGTACAATGTCGTTGGATACACTATCCCGGACCCATCAAAGATAAGGATGACGAGGAAGGATATTTTGCGGAATGCCTCTTGGCTGTCAACAAAGGCAATGGTCAGGTATTCAAGCCTGAGTTGATAAAGACAAGAAACGTAAAAGAAATACAGACTGTTCTGATTAATCTTTGCTTGGAATTTGGCAACCTAGGGCATTGTCCTTTACAAATTTCCGTTCCCGACCTTGCAACAGAATCTGTTCTGAAAGCACTCTGCAAGGCATTAAAGATAAAACTCGTAAAAGAGCGTCGTCCTTTGCGTGATTTGAACGATGCTTGGGAATACCTCCACAACTATTCTATGGACATGTAGATACAGCCATTCAGTTTGCTCGACCAACAATCAATATACTTAGTTCATAAAGTCCATACATTGGCATCATCACCATAAAACATGTAAATATCACCAAACTTTTATAGAAAAAAGTGAAGAGAAAGATTGCTCTTTCGATATAAAATCGTATCTTTGCACTTTAAACAGCTAAAATCAGTAGCATTATGAAACAACCCGGCAAGAAATATAACGATGAAGACAACATGCTCGTCAACGACTTGCGCTCCATCGTCAGCAAGGCTCGCAGCAAAGCATTTGCTGCCGTCAATTATTCTCTGGTGGAAAGAAACTGGAGAATAGGACAACGTATTGTGGAACAGGAACAGAACGGAGCATCACGTGCTGAATACGGAAAGCATGTGATAGAGGTCGCTTCGGCTGCTCTTACGGAGGAATTCGGGAAGGGATTCTCCAAGACTAACATAAAGAGTTACAGACGTTTCTATAACTTTTTTCCGGATTTAGGAATTGGGCAGGCAGTGCCTGCCCAATTGGAAAAACAAAAACAGCAGGCAGTGCCTGCTATATTTACCGCACTTGTAAAAGAGGAGTATCAAACTCACTTTACAAATTTGAATATCCTTCCTTGGACCCACTACGAGCGTCTCATCCGTGTAGAAGATAAACAAGCTCGTGAATGGTATGCAAAGGAAGCGTTCAACGAAGGTTGGAGTTACCGAACCCTCAACCGCAATATCAACACCTTATATTATGAACGTCTTCTTATGTCGAAGAAGAAGCAGCCAGTCGTTAACGAGATGCAAGACAAGACAAAGGCTTATCAACAAGACAAACTCAAATACATCAAATCACCAGTTGTCTTGGAATTTCTTGGATTGCCAGAAGACACATCCCTCGCTGAATCAAAATTAGAGACTGCCATCATCAACAACCTAGAGAAATTCTTGATGGAAATGGGAAAGGGATATGCGCTTGTGGCTCGCCAGCAACATATCCGAACCGAGGAGAATGACTACTATATCGACTTGGTATTTTACAATTACCTCATCAAATCATTTATTTTGGTCGATTTGAAGGTAAATCGCATTACTTACCAGGATGTAGGACAGATGGATATGTATCTTCAGATGTATGACAAGATGAAAAAAGGACCAGACGACAACCCTACCATCGGCATCATCCTTTGCACCGAGACCGATTCGGATGTGGCACGATACTCTACCCTCGCAAAAAACGACCAGATGTTCGCTGCTAAATACAAGCTTTACCTGCCAGACAAGGAAGACTTGAGAAGAGAAATAGAACGCCAGAAGGAACTGTATCTGATGGCTCATCCTAAAGAAAACGATAAAGAGTAATTCTTCTGGCAGTATCAGAATAATTAGAAGGAACCATTACAAAAAGGTCAGACGCTGCCTGACCTTTTTTATCTCATTTTCGTATAACTATCCATTTATCTATAAAATCATTACTTTTTCTTGCATAAAGTTTGCAATTTCCGATATTTATACTTACCTTTGCCGTTGTTAAGAGGGAACTTGTAACACATTACAAAATATCTTATCAAAAAATAAGAAAGGAAATAGCAAATGGAACTGAAAGAGACTTTCCAAAAAGTGAAGGCAGCCAGCAAGACTTTGGGCTTGCTCAGCGACGAACAACGTAATGAAATCCTGCAGGCGGTGGCGGATGCTATCATCGCAGAGACTCCTGCGCTCCTTATAGCGAACGCAGAAGACCTGGCGAAGATGAACAAGGCGAACCCGCTCTACGACCGATTGCAACTCACCGAGCAGCGACTCCAGAATATTGCTTCGGATATGCGACACGTCAGTACACTGCCATCACCGCTCGGAAGAGTTCTCAAAGACAAAACACTCGAAAATGGTTTGCACCTGCAGCGAGTTGCCGTTCCTTTCGGAGTTATCGGTATGATTTATGAAGCCCGTCCTAATGTGACTTACGATGTTTTCTCACTCTGTTTCAAGAGTGGAAATGCGTGCGTACTGAAAGGTGGAAAGGATGCAAACGCCTCAAACTCAGCGGGTGTCGAACTTATCCACAAGGTGTTGATAACTTTTGGTATTGATCCGAATGTTGTCACTCTACTCCCTGCTACCCATGAGGCTACAGGCGAAATGCTGAATGCCGTGGGCTATATCGACCTCTGCATTCCTCGTGGAGGAAAGAAGCTTATCAACTTCGTCCGTGATACTGCCAAAGTTCCGGTTATCGAAACCGGAGCCGGCGTGGTACACTGTTACTTCGACAAGGATGGCGACCTGGAGATGGGCAAGCGCATCATCACCAATGCCAAGTGCCGAAGAGTGAGCGTATGCAATGCACTCGACTGTCTGCTGATTCACGAAAACAGATTAAGCGACCTTCCTGCCCTCTGCGAAGGTCTCGCCGAGAAGCAGACCAAAATTCATGCTGATGCCAAGGCTTATGAAGCCTTAAAGGGACACTATCCTGATACCTTATTATATAAGGCAGAGGAAAGCGAAGCGAAGATGAAGGAGGCAGGTTTGCTGACTGCGGATTGCAAATCCGCAGACTCAACAGAAGCAGATGCTAATATGAAGAGCATCTGGAACACAGAATGGCTCAGCATGCAGATGGGTATCAAGACCGTAGCTTCGGAAGATGAGGCGCTCGACCATATCGCTACCTACGGAAGCGGACACAGCGAGAGCATCGTTTCCAATGATGAAGCTGCCCAGAAGAAGTTCCAGGCATTGGTAGATGCAGCCTGCGTTTATGTAAACGCTCCTACCAGCTTTACCGATGGTGCACAGTTCGGATTGGGCACAGAGATTGGCATCAGTACCCAGAAGCTCGGAGCCCGCGGACCAATGGCACTCGAAGAGATTACCACCTACAAGTGGTTGATTACAGGTCAGGGACAGACAAGAGCCTAACAAGACCCGCTCCGTACCTGCTCCGTACCCTCTCCGTACCAAGTCTTAGTTTCTGCCATGTTTGCAAGATTTGCATGCAAACTTTGCAAACATCAAGATTCTAGAAGAAAGATTCAATAGCAACATATATCAGAAATAACAAATAAAAAACGAAATAACAATGAAGACATTCTTTAATGTTGAAGACCTTGGCGACTTGAAAGCAGCACTCGCCGAGGCACAGGAAGTGAAAGCAAACCGTTTCGGTTATCAGGAGTTAGGCAAGAACAAAACCTTGCTGATGATATTCTTCAATAACAGTCTCCGCACCCGACTGAGTACACAGAAGGCTGCGATGAACCTGGGCATGAATGTGATCGTGCTCGACGTGAACGCAGGTGCATGGAAACTGGAGACAGAGCGTGGCGTTATCATGGATGGCGACAAGAGTGAGCACCTGCTTGAGGCAATCCCAGTGATGGGAAGCTTCTGCGACCTTATCGGTGTGCGCAGCTTTGCCGGTCTGAAAGACCGTGACTACGATTATGCCGAGACCATCGTCAACCAGTTTGTAAAGTACAGCGGTCGCCCAGTCTTCGCCATGGAGACAGCTACCGTTCACCCACTCCAGGCATTCGCCGACCTCATCACCATCGAGGAGCATAAGAAGGTGGCTCGTCCTAAGGTAGTTCTGACCTGGGCTCCTCACTGCCGTGCCTTGCCTCAGGCTGTGCCAAACTCATTCGCTCAGTGGATGAACGCAGCCGATGTTGATTTCGTGGTTACTCACCCAGAGGGCTATGAGCTTGATCCTAAGTTCGTAGGTAATGCCAAAGTGGAGTACGACCAGAAAAAGGCTCTGGAAGGTGCAGACTTCGTTTATGCCAAGAACTGGAGCTGTCCGGGCGTGAAAAATCCAGCACAGTATGGTGAGATATTGAGCAAGGATATGAGCTGGACCATCGACGAGGAGCACATGAGCTGGACCAATGACGGTTGCTTCATGCACTGTCTGCCAGTACGCCGCGGTCTGATTGTTACCGATGATGTCATCGAGAGCAAAAACAGTCTGGTGATTCCAGAGGCAGCCAACCGTGAGATTTCAGCCGAGGTTGTCATCAAGCGTATGCTCGAATCACTCTAAAGCAGGAAATAAGAAAAAGATAGGGGGAAGTAAAGGAAAACAAGCCTTTACTTCCCTCTTTTTTGTTATACCCAGCATTATCCTATCCCCATATCTCGGTATTTTTATCTTTTCATCCTGTCTATATTCTTATATCTCAGATATTATCCGTACCTTTGCTGGCGAAAAAAGAAAAACAAGATGGACAAATACATAATACTATCACCAGAAGCTAAGGGTTCATTCAATGATCGCCTTAACTTTCTGTATCTAAAACTAGGTAACATTCTCGATACAGAGAAACTGGAAAATCGTACCTTGCAATATTGTAAGGTATTCCTCAGCGACTCCCAGAACCAGATAAAAGAGTTAGAAGAATCTCTCCTTTATCAGGAGTTTCTGAAAGGCGCAAACCTCACAATCGTGGAACAGACTCCACTGAATGGCAGCAAGGTAAGCCTGCTGATCAAGACTACGGATGAAGCTACACCTATCTTATTCCACAGTCTTCGTCTTACAGAAGAGGAAGCAAAGGGAAAGGATTCGTACGAGCAGACCTATTTTCTCTTCAATAAATATCTGAAGACTATCGAAGGTACGGATATGACCATGGAACGCAACCTGGTTCGCACCTGGATATACGTCACCAACATCGATGTAAACTATCAAGGCGTAGTAGAAGCCCGCAATGACCTCTTCGACCAAGAAGGATTGACTGCCGACACCCACTACATTGCCAGCACGGGTATCGGTGGAGCCACTCCGGTACGCCACGCAGCTGTAGCCATCGACTTCCTCACCGTCCCCCATATCAAGGAAGAGGACAAGAAGTATCTTCAGGCACTCGATCATCTGAATCCTACCCATGAATATGGAGTAGCCTTCGAACGAGGAACCCGGCTTACGCTACCTACCCATACTCTCCATCCAGAAGGAAGCCAGCAATTCAAGCAACAATACTTCATCTCCGGCACAGCCAGTATCGACAAGCATGGAGATGTGGTCTATGAAGGAGACATCGTGCGCCAGACCGGCAGACTGCTTGAGAACATCGGTGCCCTGCTGAAAGATGGCGATGCCACGATGAATGATATCCAATATTTCATCATCTATCTGCGCGACATCTCCGACTATCATACGGTTGACAGACTGATGCAGCAGTTTTATCCCCAGATTCCCCGCATCATCGTGGAGGCTAAAGTATGCCGCCCCGGCTGGTTGATAGAAATGGAATGCATTGCTGAGAAGGAATCATATTCTACAGAATAAGGAATTATAAAGATTCCGTTATCTAACCTTTGTCGGAATCCTCTTATCACTCATGATTTCATTTCCTGCCGCACGGGCATCCAGCTCTACTGGCTTCGAAGTGAAATCAGGGGTGTTATAGGAATCCAGCAACTCGTCGTAGTACTTTTTCGGATTGCGCTGAGGCAAGAGGAACGGCTTGCTTACATTGCCCTTGTCATCGATGCAGGCAAGATAAAGACGGGTATAGAGACCGTCACCACGGCGGGATGTAAAGACAAACCAATGGGAATCCCTACTCCAGTTGTGCCAGCTATCTGTATTCCTGCTATTGGCAGCCGTCATTGGCCGCGCCTGCCCCGTCTTCAAATCCAGCAACCAGTTATCCGCTTCCTTATGCCAGATAGGAAAACAGCCATAATCACTCATCGTAAACATGATGTACCTGCCATCATACGAAGGACGTGGATGGGTGGCACTCTTGCCCAGTTCACGGGCATTGAAGATGGTATCCACCTGGTTGCCAAACTTACCCGTAGCCGCATCGAAACCAATCTTGCAGATATTATACTTGATATCCTTGTAACCGCTTGGGATAGGTTCTGCCGTAGAAGAGCAGAAATAGAGCGTCTTGCCATCAGGCGAGAATACCGGATAAGTCTCGTAATGGTCTTTCGTCATCAGGAGAGAATCCAATATCAGTTCATGGGTTGTTGGCTCATAGACAAAGACATCCGATGCCTGGTCGAAGACTTCGATGCGCTCATCCTTCACGGCATGGAAACTCTGATGAGTGGTATTGGTGCTATAAGCACAATACTTGCCCGATGGATGCCAATAAGGATAAACCATCGAACCCTTCAGGGAATCATTCTTCGCCTTCAGCCACTCCCGCTTGCCGTTCTGAGAAACCAAGGTTGCGCCATGGTCACCACGCACATGGAAGGTAAACTGATCGGGATTGGTTCTATTTGCCGTATGACAATTGAGACAGGCACCCGGTGCTGCCGTATTCTCAAGGATTGCCGTTTCCTCAAAGTTACTCAAGTTGCGCTGATAGATGCCCAACTTGCCATACACCTCATAACCAGGAGCGATGCGACGATAAGTCAAGCCCCAATCATCAAGAGCGTATGGACTGACATGGATATCGAAGTCCTTATACTGCGTCCAGTTACCCTTCTTTTCCACATAAACAGTAACTTTCAAATCTCCACCCCTATTTTGAGCAAGCAGATGGTGCCATTCATCGATATCGAAATTTGCGTAGTCGCCTTCACTTTGAAGTTCACCTATCTTTGATCCTTCTACTACGACATTAACAGATTCCGCATCTATATCCTCCACATTGAAGTTGAGAGGAGCAATCGTTGCGGGCACAGTAACTCCAATATAATCAGGATAAATCTTTGGAAGTTGATTTGCTTGGATGGGATTGGTGGGCACAAGAATTCCCGGTTTGGACATACAAGAGCCAAGTCCCAACATGCCCCCCATGAGCAATAATCCCATAAAATATTGTCTGATATTCATCATTAATCTATATTATAATCATGCCAAATGTCCAATCAGCAAGAATGCCAATTTAACATTTAACACTTAACATTATCAATAAACCTCTTTCATTCCCTCCTTCTTCTTAGAAGCCTCATCACCCCCCCTGCACCATCACATAGTGCCAGGCATTGGATACATACGGCTGCTGATCAAGCTGAGGATCCTTCGGATTCTGCATATAGAGCTGAATGAAGTTGAGCGTATTGTTCACGTTCTGTGCATCCACACTATATGGGATGGTACGTGGATCGCTATGTGTCTTCATCCAGTTGCCGATGAGAATCTCCTGGAAGGTACGTGGAATATGGTCGTAACCCACGAATCTGCCCAGCGGATAATACTGCATGAACTTCTCCATATCGCGCTGCAGGAGTTCGTAGCACATCAGATATTCGTATGCCATCCTGTTATGGTTATCATTCAGGAAGAGCAAGCCCAGCATTTGGTCCATCTCCCGGTCGCTGAAGAGGAAGTCCTGCTTTTTCTCACGATACTTGCGCAGCTTGCCATAGATAGGATGCCGGTTGATAGCCTTCTCATTACCCAGCAGCGCCATGGTCTGATTCGCCCAGTTGCTATAGAAGAGCGTCTTCTGCAGTCGGCGGAGCAGCTTGGCAGCTACCTGATAGTTGCCGTTGATGATTTCGCACTCTATAATCCTGCGGGTCAGACGGGCACTCTTGCGATAATTAGGTATCGCTTCCTGCGCCTCGAACATATATCTTTCGGCATCATTCACCATTCCCAGACGGAAGAAGATTTCTGCAGTAGATACCGGTGAAATCATATCGCGTGTAAAGGTAGGAAACAAGCCCTCGCCTCCATTCTGATAGAACTCGAAAAGGCGGTCGGCAAGCATACCTTTCTGGCTCAAGGCAAGATTCACACACGAAACACTGAGCGGTGTGGTTGCCTGCTTCTTCTCTGCCTTCTCTATAATCTTATCCCACTGTTCGGTGCGAACCAGGAAATCATAATCTATCAGGTCGTATGTCATTTCATCAAAAGATGCCTTGATACCAAACCATGAAGCCACCATCACCAATACATAGCTCAACACTATGACCACTTTGGATTGCTGCAACTTCTGCAAGGATTTCTGGCGGCACGGAATCATTCCCAAGAAAGGAATCACAACAGCCCATACCATCACAACAAAAGGCAACGGAGATACGGCACCCGGATAACGATAATAATTAAGTCCGGCAAAGATGCGATACATCGGATACTGCAGAGTCTGCGTGCTCAGCAGGATCCAGGCTATGGTAAGCACAAGGATGCAGGCAGAATAGCCTATTCCGGAAAGGATACTGTCCTTCTGTTGCGCATTCTTCAGCGTATCACCTATCATCAGGGCGGCATAAAGGAATACCACCGGACCCAGGAACCAATAAACCAATGCCGTGCTAACCAGTTCGAACACCACCTTCACCAACCGGTTGTGGAATCGGTTGTGAATCCATCCCATCAGCAGAGCTCCGAAAAGTGCAACCACAAAAGAAAGCAGGATGTTCTGGTCGCCCATGGCGCACCACAGGGCGATGCTTGGAAGGAAACTCAGGAGATAGCCCGGGAAATCATGCTTGGCTCCATATTGCTTCATCAGTCCCCATACGGCAGTCTGAATGCCTATCAGGAGCAGTCCGATGAAGGCACCACCCAATACTGGCATATAGTAGAACTGTACCAGAAACTCACTGATATAGTCAGCCAATCCTCCCGGCAGCACAATGCGCTCCAGGAAATAGTTGGTATCAAAGAGAAACATCTGATACTGTTCCTGAAAGCAGAGTCCTGCCATATAAGGCACAGCCCAAAACAGCATCACTGCCACGCCGAAGAGCAACGACAGCAGCGGTTTCCAAGTTTTAGTGATCAAATTATTCATTTTTATCAGGTATTAATTTTAATTTCCATTTTCATTTTTCCTTTCACAGCTACGCTAAACTTCTATGGTTCAGGGCGTTTAGTATGAAGGGAGATTTCATTGTCTTTATTGTCTTCATTGTCTTTATTGTCTTTTGCCAGGAAATAGATAGGAGCATTTATTGCCCCCTCCTTTACCAGAAGCCCTTTCTCGGTAAAATGCTTCAACCATTTCAAGGCTGTCTGCTGGCGCAGGGAGAAATGGTATTCCATATCGCGTCGGCAAATATAGTCATGCTCTTTTATGAAAGCCACAATCTTATCCCACAACTGTTCTTCGGTGTATCTGCGAGACTTCGTGGTGTATTTAGAGCGTTCGAACCTTACATTTCTACCCACCTCGTTCAGTAATTCGGCAGTAGGCTTGAAGTTGATGTTACGCAAGCGGATATTATTGCCCGTCACCTTATCCATGGATTTACCTTCCGGCAACTCCGTTGTAACAGACAGCGAGAGATAGCCTATTTGTGGAAGATAGAAACGGGCGCCCTGAGAGAGCTCGGTCACGATAAGATCGTGCAGCGATGTCATTACAGCCTGCACATCACCCCTGGTAAGCGAACATGCTTGCTCTATATGCTGCTCTATCTGCTTACTGGTCATCGGTTCGTGGTCACGCAACCGGACAAATTTCTGTTCTCCACCTTCGCCCTTCGAGTTATGGATGGAATGGATTTCATACTTTATTGCCATAGTTTAGTATTATTAGCTGTTATCACAAGTATGTTATAAGGTGCTAAGTACTAATGATATAAGCTTGAAGTTGCTGGACTTTCCGACGTGCGTCGAACGATGCACGTGCTCACATCGAACGCCGCACGCTCTTACTTCGTTCGATGCACGCACTCACACCGTTCGGTGTGAGTCGTAAAGTTAAGCTGTTATAAGCTCTCATTTGTACAAACATACACTGCTAAACCTACTTGTCTTACTGCATACAAAAGTACAATAAAAACTCGTAAACACCAAATCTTTTCAACAATTATACTAGAAAGTACGGAAGAAAAGCAAAAAAGGTCAAATTCTCCTTAGAAAAGGTAAGAAAAAGCCCCGACTGCGGAACGGCAGTCGGAGCTTAGCCATCATATTATTTAATAAATCTGTTTCATTCCTTCATTAAATCAGCCATTAAATCATCCACGTTATCAAATACGTTTTTCTTTGCCCATTCTTCACCTCGCTTATATGCTTCTAAGTGAGTCTGGGCTTCATGAAGTACGGATTTATCTCTTAATTCTGTCATATACTCTACCTCCTTTATTATTTTATTCTTTTGACTTCTGCTATTATCTTCTGTTTCATCACATCCCAAGATGTAGAGTTCAACATCTTAGGCATAGGCTGCTGTTCTGCATCATCGAAATAGGTTAAGCTCATTAAAGCCCTAAAGAAGCTATACTCCGGGTACTTTTGTTTATAGAATTCCAGCAATTCAGAAAGTTTAAAATGCGTCAAAAGGAAATATACATCTACAAAATCCTTACGAGTTCCACGCCCTTCAATAGCATTAACTTTCATCGCGGCAATATCCTGAGGAGATGCTAATCTTAGACCATCTTCTATCACCGCAGGAGTCAACCACGGATAACAGCTATAATGAACAAAATCTACCTTGATTCCATCTACTACATAAATTCTAATGGTCTCCGTTTCTTTCAAAACCGTAACTTTCCCATATTGAGACAAGATATTCTTTGTTTCCGATTTTTCACACTTCAAATCTCCAAAGAAATCTAAATCTATAGACTGTCTATGACCATATTGTAAAGCTAATGCTGTGCCACCAACCAACCGCATAGCAGAAAAGGCTGATTCTTGCATCAGTGATTTCAAGAGTTCCAAAGTGTGGAATTCAATTGTATCGTATGATAACATCTGTAATCCTCCTTTCTTGTATTAGTAATTGCACAAATGTATGATAAGCATACAGGATCTAACGTACGCATATTCTTGCATACGTCCGCTATTTTTTCCAATCCATAATATTTTAAAATAATGTTCCAATCACTCCATTGACCATACTCCAAGACTCTTTGTACAAAGAAAGAAGGATATGTATCCATATCAAGTTGGGATTTATCTACATCCCAAAACAGAACAGGAGACAACTGGTTGATATATTTTTCTTTATCCATACAATTATACATAAATCTTTAACCACTGCAAATTTACGACTAATTATCGTAACCGCCAAACATTTCGGATAATATTTCTGCAACGGGCACACAGAAAAAGCCCCGACTGTATCACTACAGCCGAGGCTTAGCCTAATTTTATGTTTTAATCACAACGATTTATCACATACCTATTTAGCCTTTTTCTTGAAGACATAGAACCATGCACAACCATTCTCTGGTAATTCTGCAGCAGTCAATACCAACTTATCATCGCTGGCTACCAATACATAATACTTCTGGAATGCAACATTGCCACCATTCACGTTTACACCCATAGGGATAACGAAGTTGTCATTGGTTGCAGTTGGGAATGAGATAGAACCCTTATCCCAGGTTGGATCCTTGTGATCCAATACACTGACAGATATAGGAAGCTTGACGCCATCAGAACCGATAGCCTGCTTGTTATTGATGTCGATAGTGAACCATGCACCGCTACCGTTACGGGCAACGCCACCAGCCTTCTGACCAGCCTGACCATCAATATCAGCACCATAGTTTACAGCCCACCACTGAGGCTTGTTTCCACTACCGAAAGGACCATTGCCCCATACAGCACCGGCAGCTTCGTTCCATTCCCAGGTAGTAGTTCCATCACCATCTTCGCCACCAGCGAGATATTCAAGAAGTTCTGGCTTGGTAGTCAAAGACTCAACATCGAAAGAACCAGCATTGTAAGTCTCCTGAGTGCCATCAGCCTTGGTATAAGTCAAGGTAATATTAAACTTACCTTCCTCAACAACCATCAGCTGATCGCCATTCAGAGTAGCTGTACCAGCAGCCTCATTGGTGCCTTCCTTGGTAATAGCCCAGTCAGAAAGCACGCCGTTACCATTCTCTACAGTGAAGACATTACCCTTCTTGCCTTCCTTGACCTCCTGAATAACCTTTACCTTGCCTGCATCAAAAGCAGTACCGAACTGTACAGGCTGACCAGCGAACTCGCCTACAGTAGAAGTATAATTACCCTCAGAACCAGTTACGCAGAGACGCTTCTGAAGTTCTGCAGAGAGATAAGTAATCTCATCCACATTCACCGTGAAGTCCTTGGTAAAGTCAACAGCCACGTTCTTGCAGTGCATAGTAATGGTATTGGCACCTACCTTGGTAACATAGATGGTATCGTATGCCTTGGAAGAAGTTACCGCACCTTCAGCCAACTGGTCAACCGACCACTGGCTTGTGATAGGAGAATGATTCTCGATGATGATACGGTTGCTATTCTTACCATTCACCTGAACAGGTGTTACCTTCGCCTCTACGCTCTCAGCTGTTACATTCTCAGAAAATCCTGTGCTGCCAGAATCGGTAGAAGGATCACAAGAAGTATAAAGCAATGTCAGCATAGACAATGCAAAAAATATCTTTTTCATATACTTATTCATTTAAAAGATTAAAGAATTGATTACTTCCAGCCCTGATATTCAGAATCAGCACCAGTCCAACCTTCATTCTGTTTTACGGTACCCAAAGCTACCTGAGTCTCAGGCATTTTCTGGAAGCCGGCAGTAGCATTATAACGAGCAGTATAACCCCCATTGTGTGGAGTATTCGTATCAGGCTGTCCGCAATAATAGATAGCAACACCATTCTGCTTCTCAAGAGCAGCTGCGGCAATATGCCAACGACGAAGGTCGTTCCAGCGGGTACCCTCGCAAGCCAACTCCCAACGGCGCTCGTTTCTCAAAGCTTCCTCTGAATAAGCACCAATCGGTTTCAAACCTGCACGCTTACGCACCTCATTGATACCAGCCACATCCTTCTTCAACTCACTCTGCATCAACAAGACATCTGCGAAACGGATGAGTACCAGATCGTGGATATTATTCAACTGCATATTCTCCTTTCCCGAAGTATCCCAGTTGCCTGGGTACATCACATTCTCGAAAGTACAAGAATAGCCATCCTCCAACTGATCATTCTTACAGGTAACAGGAGCCCACTTCTTGGCATAAAAATCAGTTTCCTGAACAAAGTCTGCCCAACCACCTTTCTTATATGTCTCTACCTTAGACCAGTCCTGGATAGAAGCATCACGGCGTACATCATTAGGCTCGGCAGCAGCCCAATCCTTTACCAGATTTGGAGCTACAGGACCAGAACCCCAACCCTGACCGAATGGGAAGGTGTTGCCATAAGCCTGACCGCCACGAACACCAAAGTAAAGTGCATAGCCATTGGCATAACCAATCGTTGTACTCCAGGAAGCGAACTTATTGAACTTGATAGAGAACAAAGTCTCTGGGTTCTGAGAAGCATCATCCTCAACCCACTTGAAGCCCTGACCCTTGGTATAATCATAATCCTCTACAGTACATCTGTTGGTATAAGCCCAGAGATTCTGATACTTATCCACCAACTTGCGACCAGAGTTAGCCACACAGTCATCGATGGCTGTAATGACATCATCCTTAGACAGGGAAGTTCCATCAGGAAGCTCCACAGAAGTCAGAGGATTATAAGTTGTGCTGGTCAGATCAGCCAATGTAGAACCATTGCCAAAGAAACCTGAATAGAACAACCAAGCACGACCCAGCAGAGCCTCAGCAGCATACTTATCAATATGTCCATCTGTGCTCTTTGTAGCAGGCAAGAGATTGACTGCATCACGAAGATCCATCAGAATCTGCTTCCAAGGGTCTTCAATATTACCTTGGGTGATAGCCTCAGAACCTGGCTTCAGACGCATAGGTACATTTCCGTACATAGAAGCCAACTCATAATAATAGAAGGCACGCAGGAACTTAGCCTGTCCCATCAATGAGTTTTTGGTATCCTCATTCATAGAGGTATTAGGAAGAGCCTCTATCAGGGTATTGGCGCGGTTAATACCCTTGTAACGAGCCTCATAGAACACGTTGGTCATATCGGCATTGTAGTTACAGAGCAAATCATCTGCCTGCATCAACTTATCGTTGACACCACCACCACCGAGCATATCATCACTAGCCAACTGGGCATAGTAAAGGAAACTCATCTGAGGGTCTGCACAAACCTGGTTCAAATTCTGGTAAACACCAGCCAATACAGCCTCACCATCCTCCTTGGAAACAGGGAAAGTACTGGTAGATAACTCGCCAACATTCTGCACATCATTGATGTCGCAGGATGCCAAGCTAAGTACCGCCATGGCTGAAGCCAAAAATATATTTAACTTTTTCATTGTGAATTCAATTTTAGATTAGAACTTTACATTTACACCAACCATATAGGTACGAGGCTGAGGATAGTTACCTACATCAACACCTGTTACCCATGAGTCTGAGCCGATAGCTGTACCATTCTCTGGATCCATACCCTTATAACCGGTAATGGTAAAGAGGTTCTGGGCAGCGAAATAGAGACGGAGCTGCTGGAATGGGCTGTTCTTCCAGATCTTGATGAAATCGTAACCCACGGTCAGATTCTGAAGACGGAAGTAGCTGGCATTCTCAATGTAAATATCAGAAACGGTCTGCCAGTTTGGACCTGCATTCATGTGGGCGAGCAAAGGATACTTGTTGGAAGTTCCCTCACCATGCCAGTAGTCATACACCTCTGTAGTGAAGTTCTCGTACTCACCATCGGTGAACTTACGGAATGAACGAGCCACCTGCTGGCCGAATGCACCAAAACCTGTAACAGAAAGGTCGAAGCCCTTGTAAGATGCACCGAGAGTGATACCCATGGTTACATCTGGATGTGGATCGCCAAGTTCTGTCTTATCGTCATCATTGACAACACCATCGCCATTTACATCCACAAACTTCAAGTCACCTGGCTTGATACCGGTACCCTGCTTAGAGTTAGCGGCATTGCCCTTGCAGTTTTTGTCAAGGTAAGCCTGAACGTCTGCCTCATTCTGCATCACACCTTCTGTCTTGTAGCCCCAGAAGTAGCCGATAGGATGACCTTCCTCGAAACGAGCCATATAACCGGTATTCTGAGCCAAGAGGTCATTACCACCATTGTTGTATGTCTGGTTAGACTTCACCTCTGTTACCTCGTTGTGGTTGTAAGCCATGTTCCAACCTACGTTGTACTGGAAGTCCTTACCAATCTTGTCATTCCAAGAGAGAGAAAGTTCAATACCCTTGTTCTCTACAGTACCGGCATTCTTCATCTGGGTAGAGAAACCGGTTGTTGGATCTACAGGAACTGCAACCAGCAAGTCCTTGGTCTTCTTGTTATACCAATCCAAGGTGAAGCCCAGTCGTCCACTCAGGAAACGGGCATCCAAACCGATGTTCAACTGCTCAGAAGTCTCCCAAGTCAAATCCTCATTAGGCAGACGGGAAGGAGCTGCACCTGAAACATACTGGTCAGGATTACCATTGAAGGTATAATAGCTACTTGTATTGTATGCGAAAGCACCCTGCCACTGGAAGTTGCTAATGGTCTGTGCATTACCATTCTGACCCCAACCAGCACGAAGCTTCAGGAAGTCGAGCCAAGATACAGTCTTTGCCATGAACTTCTCGTTAGAGATAACCCAACCGGCAGATACAGATGGGAAATAACCCCAACGCTTACCTGGAGCGAATTTAGAGTTACCATCGGCACGCATGATGGCAGAAAGCATATACTTCTCATCGAAGTTATAGTTGATACGACCGAAGTAAGACATACCACGAGAGTCATCACAAGGTGTACCTGAAACGGCAGCAGCATTGTTATTCTTCATATAGCTCATATAAGCATGGGTCATATCACCAAACACAGAATTAGAAGATGTCGCATTCAATGAGAAACCGAAATCAGGACGGCTCTCGCTATACTCTGTACCTACCAGAACATCGAAATTATGCTTCTTCTGCAGATCGAACTTATAGTTCAAGGTATTGGTTGTACTCCATCCCCAGCTTGTACTCATATTGTTCATTGCCTTATCCTCTGTACGGAAGCCATCGGCAGTGGATCTGTTGGCATCATATACAGGGAGGAATGCACGCCAGGTAGAAGTTCCCTGGTTATAATTCAACTGACCACGGTAAACCAGATTCTTGATTGGCTGAATCACCAAATAACCTGTAGCATGCAGATTCTGGTTGATGCTCTTGTTGTGACCAGACTGCTGGTTCACCATCTTATAGACTGGGTTTATAGAATAAGAGTTGTAATTATTAATCCAGTTCTTCAAATCCTCAGCCTTGGTATAGCTGCCGTCGGCATTATACATAGGGATAGCAGGGTTAGCACGGAGCATGGTAGAAAGGTCATTGCTATACTGGTTACCAATCTGGATACCCTGATTCTGCTTGTGCTGATAGTAGATATTCTCACCAATCTTTACAACATCCATGCCCTTGTCGTTGCGATAGATGACATGCTCTGAATTGATACGGAAGGTGAAACGGCGGTAGTCTGACTTAACAACATTACCAAACACACCATCCTGATACTGATAACCAGCACCCATAGAGAAGGTAGAACGGTCGGAACCACCAGTAACGTTCAGAGAATGACTTGTTGTAACGGCATTCTTGTTGCGGATAGCCTCTACCCAGTTGGTTCCTTCGTTAGAACCATCCATATAAGAGTTGTAGAGGTCTTCGCCCATAATGCTCTTCCAATCGTAGCCACTTTCACCACTGTTGAAACGCACATAATCCATTACCTCCATATACTGCTTGGCATTCAGCATCTTTGGCATGCGATATACATTAGACCAACCAACGTTGCCATCGTAAGATACCTGGATCTTGCCCTGCTTACCCTGCTTGGTAGTAACAAGGATAACACCATTGGCTGCGGCAGATCCGTAGATGGCACAGGATGCGGCATCCTTCAAAACGTCGATACGCTCGATGTCGGCAGGGTTCAAGTTGTTGATATCACCTGCTACACCATCAATAATATAAAGAGGAGCTGTGTTGCCGTTGGTACCGGCACCACGGATAGAAATCTTAAAGCCATCACCAGGCTGACCGGAAGCCGCCTGAATGTTTACACCAGGAGTCTGGCTCTGCAAGGCGCCCAACACCTGAGTGGTATTCATCTTCTGAATATCATCACCCTTCACCTCGATGGTAGAACCGGTAACGAGCTTCTTCTTCTGAACACCATAACCTACGACAACAACTTCTTCGAGAGTCTTGTCGTCTGTCTTCATTGTGACGTTTAAATTAGACTGATTACCTACAACGATTTCCTGCTTCTGGTAACCGATATAAGTAATAACAATAGTAGCACCAGGCTTCACGTTCAATGAGAAGTTACCATCCAAGTCGGTAACTGTACCATTTCCGGCATTACCTTTCTCTACTACACTTGCACCGATGATAGGACCTTCTGCGTCACTTACATTACCGGTAACCTTCTTAGACTGCTGTACTGAGTTAACAGCAAAATTTGGAGATGTTGCCAAAGCTTCAGTTGTGTAACTCAAGCCTAAGGATGCCAACGCTCCAACAAGCAGCACTGATTTTCTTAAGTTTAGATTCATACTTATGTACTTTCTAGGTTTGAATAGAATAAACATTAACTTAATTGACTAGCAAATAGCCACACACTCTTGTCTCCCTGCAACTACCAGCTGCACGGAAACAATCCTTCTTTCATTTTAAGCTGAATTGATACTCATAGGTCATTACTTTTTATTTTGTTATTTTGTTAGTTTGTTATTTTAGCTGTATTTCCGGCGAAACGATGTGGGTGTATCTTATAGTGGTATCGTTCACATTCATATCACCGCTGCAAAAGTACAATACTTTTTCGAAAAAGGGTGATACTTTTTTGCTCAATTCGTGTATTTTTCGTAAGAAAGGTTATTTTTTTAATAAAAAGTCGATAAACACGAAAGATTTATTAACTTTCGTGTTTACCGTACACTTAACATTTTAACAGTATTAATGGTACATTTTTGCACATAGAGCAATAAAGTATCATTATTTTGCGTCCTTCACCTACTTTGTCGCAAGGAAATTGCGCACAGGATTGGCATACATTGCTAAAATCTTCTCCTTCAGGAAGGCTTCATCCTTGTCTAGAAGCTGAATCTTTGCCAACTGTCCTGCGATATATTTCTCGAAGCGAGCCTTATCTTCCGGTGTATATTCAGAAGCATGAGCCTCGGTATTCTCCAAGAGATCGAGCGCCACATAATTGCCTGGATAGAGACGGTAGTGGCTATGTATCTCGTGATCAAGATGGGCAGCAATGGTATTGAAGAGTTCCTGCTTCGGCATCTCTGGGTCGAGGGTATCCAGATACTCATCGATACATGGGGCTGCATGATAATGCACATGTCCCTTGTAACCGAAGATACCGGTCTGCATGCTTACGAGATCATCCATAGGTCCCTTCTTCCATCCTTCTACATCACGCTTCTGCTGATACTCCTTAGCCTTGAGGAAGTCGCAAGGATCGTACTCATAGCTGATAGACAGCGGTACGAGATGGAGCTGCTTCAATCGTTCGATAATACTTCCTTCACCGCCCATCGCCATCATCTGGAGGATGCTCTTCTGGGTACGGTCATCGCTATCCTTGGCTCTACCCTCTCGCTGGGCAATCCAGATATTCTCGTTCTTCTCCTTAATGGCGAAATGCATGTAATCGGAAAGACGTTTGCTTGACATCAGCATCTGGCGCATGCTCAGGGCACGCTCCACGATAAACGCCTTGTTGACACGTACCAGGTCCTTCACCCAAGGAAGAGACAGAAGGTTATCTCCGATAGCAATCTCGCAGGTGGTCTTGAAGCCATTGTCGATAAGCATTACATCGAGGATTGCTGAATCGAGCACGATATCACGATGGTTACTGATGAAGGTATAGTTGCGGGTATTATCGATGGCTGCGCAATCCATCTCACAACCCGTTGCAGCCTTCTTCAGGATGCCTTGAACAAAATCGTAGGCGAAAGCCAACTGGAAGTCGAGATTGGTCTTGCAAGCCTTCAACTTCTGGGCAATCATCTCAAAAGGAACTTGTGGATAAAGATAAGCAAGTACTTGCTTGAACTGATCGTTTGAAAGCAAACGGTCGAACACCTCAGGAAGGTCTTCCGGCTCCCAAGGTCGAATGGTATCAAATTCTTGAGGGATCTTCATAATATATACCTTTTTAATATATACCTTTTAATATATATGGCTCTGCGAGAAAGTCGCAGAACCATATATGTGATTTATAAATTCTAGAACTGATTCTCCACGATGTCGCTGAGCACGTCCTTGATGTCAAGGCCTGCAGCGCGGACCTGCTGAGGAATGAAGCTGGTAACGGTCATACCTGGAGTGGTATTGATCTCCAGCATATTCACCTTGTCCTTACCGTCCTTATCCTTAGATATGATATAGTCGATGCGGATGATACCGTTGGCATGGAGAATATCGTAGATGCGGGATGTGGTCTTTGCCACCTCTTCTGCAGTCTCAGGAGAGAGACGGGCTGGAGTGATTTCCTGTACCTGACCATTGTACTTGGCATCATAGTCGAAGAACTCATTGCTGGTTACCACCTCTGTAGCTGGCAAGACAACAGTCTTCTCGGCTGTCTTGTAAATGCCCTGAGAAATCTCAGTACCATCGAGGAACCCCTCAATCATCACCTCGTTGCTCTCCATGAATGCCACACGGAGGGCTGGAGCCAACTGGTCTGCGTTCTTCACCTTGCTCACACCGAAGCTACTGCCGTCGGCAGCAGGCTTTACGAAACAAGGCATACCGATGCGCTCGGCAATCTCGTCCTCATCATACTGTTCACCACGACGGAGCAAGATACTGTCAGCCACGTTCACACCGAAACCACGCAGATAGTTGTTGAGCACATACTTGTCGAAGGTCATAGCCTCTACCAGCACACCGCTTGTAGAGTATGGCAGGTGGATGAGGTCGAAGTATCCCTGCATCACACCATTCTCACCAGGCTGTCCGTGGATGGTGATATAAGCATAATCGAAATAGACATGCTTGCCATCCTTTACGAAAGAAAAGTCGTTCTTATCGATTTCGGCTGTCTCGCCATTATCGAAAGCCACGTGCCAGTCGGTACCCTTTACATCGACCAGGTAAATATTGTAACGCTCTTTGTCGAAGAATGAGTACAAACCCTGACCTGAGCGCAAAGAAACATCGTGCTCAGAAGAATCACCACCACATACGATGGCTATCGTTCTCTTGCTATTTTCCATAATCTCTAAATATTTTTGAATGTATCTTTTGTGGTGCCTGCGATGAAGCCGCGCCACTTTTCTATTAATTGTCTAAAATCATCAGGCCACTCGCTGTCGAAATCCATCTGCTGCTTGCTGACAGGATGCACGAAACCGAGGGTCTTGGCATGGAGAGCCTGACGTGGGCAGAGCTTGAAGCAATTCTGGATGAATGCCTTGTAACCGCTGCTGCGCTGACCTCTCAGAATCTCAGCGCCACCGTATGTCTCGTCCATAAAGAGCGGATGACCGATTTGCTTCATGTGGGCACGGATCTGATGGGTACGGCCCGTTTCCAGGATGCACTGTACCAAGGTGGTATAGCCGAAGCGCTCCAAAACCTTATAATGGGTAACTGCACTCTTGCCAATACCGCTATCCGGGTCGAAGACCTTCATGCGGAGACGGTTCTTCGGGTCACGACCGATATTACCCTCGATGCGTCCCTCATCCTCCACGATATTACCCCATACCAGCGCATTGTAACTGCGATGGGTAGTCTTGTTGAAGAACTGCTTGCCCAATGCTGTCTTGGCAGTAGGAGTCTTGGCTACTACAAGCAATCCGCTGGTATCCTTGTCGATGCGATGGACCAGACCCACTTCCGGGTCATTGGCATCAAACTCCGGCATATCGCGCAGGTGCCAGGCCACAGCCTGAATCAGGGTGCCATGGAAGTTTCCGGCTCCCGGATGAACCACCATTCCTGCCTTTTTGTTAACCACCATCAACTGGTCGTCTTCATAAACCACATTGATGTCGATTTCTTCCGGCTTGATGCTTGTTTCATGACGAGGGCGGTCGAGCATCAGCGTAACGATGTCGTTCGGGCGCACCTTGTAATTGCTCTTCACCGGTTTACCGTTTACATGAATAAATCCGGCATCAGCTGCCTGCTGAATGCGGTTGCGGCTCTGGTAAGCCATCTTATCAGCCAGATACTTGTCTATGCGGACAGGATCCTGGTTGGCATCCACCTGCACCTTCCAATGCTCGTAGAGGTCATCGCATCCTTCGCCAGCCGGAGCAGCACCCTCTCCCTCCATCTGGAGTTCATCATCAAGTTCATCCAAATCTCCTGCATCATCAAACCCGAAGCCATCCTCTACAGGAGCATATACCTTATTATATATATAATCTAAAAAAATCATTCGTACTTACTATTGAATTCTTCACTCATCGTTCTTCACTTTTCACTTTTCCTATTCCACCACCTCTTTCTGCTGGTGTTCGTGTGAAGAAGGTGCAGTTTCCGTAGATTCAGTTCCCGGAACCACCTCGAAGTTATCTTCGGTGCTTTCAGTACCATCACCTTCTCCCTCCATCACATCATCGTTTTCGTGATAGACAGGATCCACCATATCGAAGGAGTCGGTAGTGTCTCGCTGACCATTACCTACCTGGATGATGAGCACATCATCGATAGAAACCTTATCACCAGCCACTACATGCTTGCCCTTAACGAGAATACCGTAAACCCAGTCTTCCTCGCCAGGTATGTATTCCGGCGACCCCAGCTTGAATCCCATGGCAGTCAACTTAGCCATCGCCTCTCTCAGAGAACTGTTGTCGATGACATCAGGAATGGTGATGCGAGGAGAATGGTTAGAATTGATCGTGACATAGATGATATGCCCCGACTTTACCACCTCTCCGAACGCCGGCGTCTGCTCCAGGATACAGTCGGCAGGGAGCGAACGGACATATCCGGTATCCGAAACCACTATTTCCAATCCGGCATCATCGAGGATGCGGGTGGCATCATTGATATTCTTGTATCTGATATCCGGCACACGGATGGCCTCACCATGATGGGTGTAGATATCGATGCCGAACTTGACACCGACGCAGAGCAAAACCAGCACCAGGAACATGGCACCCAGGTTGCCCCAGAGATACTTACTCTTAAACTTATTTATAAACTCAGATGAAGTCATTCTTTCTTTTTTGGTGCAAAGATAGGAATAATCGAAGACAATACAAAATAAAACGCCAAGTTTTTGCGTTTCATCACAATATAAAAAGTCATAAAAACACAAAAACACAAAAAGCAGCAAAGAATCTCTCCTTGCTGCTTTTAATGTCATCGTCTATAGACGAATTTCCCTATCGGAAATTACTTTCCGTGGTGCTCGTCAGAAACAGTTAACTTCTTGCGGCCATGAGCACGGCGAGAAGCCAATACGCGACGACCATTCTTTGTTGCCATACGCTCACGGAAACCATGCTTGTTCACGCGACGACGATTGTGAGGCTGAAATGTTCTTTTCATTTTTCTTATTTATTTTTTAATTAATATTCTTCACAAAAGAGCAAAATAAGCCCTTTTTGGGCTGCAAAATTACGCATAATTTCTCAAATAACCAAGAAAACTACCAAATTTAGCTTAAATATTTATGTTTTTTTCGATTTTCCCTTTGTTTTTTCATCATTTTGCCGTAACTTTGCACCCGATTACGAGAATAATAATAACATTCAAGATAAAACAAGAAATGATTAATTCACAGGAAATTAAGATTGGAACTTGCATCCGTATGGATGGCAAAGTATGGGTTTGCATCGACTTTCAGCACAGAAAGCCAGGTAAAGGTAACACCGTAATGAACACTAAGTTGAAGAATGTTGCTGACGGCCGCGTGCTGGAGCGTACATTCCAGGTTGGTTTCAAATTGGAGGATGTTCGCGTTGAGCGTCGCCCTTATCAGTACCTCTACGAGGACGCTACTGGTTGCATCTTCATGAACCAGGAGACTTTCGAGCAGGTGCCTATCGCTAAGGAGAACGTTACCGGTGGTCAGTACATGAAGGAGGGTGACGTAGTTGAGGTTGTTACTGATACTACAGACGGTACTATCCTCTTGGCTGAAATGCCAGCAAAGACTACCCTGAAGATCACTCACTCTGAGCCAGGTGTAAAGGGTAACACTGCTACCAACGCTACCAAGCCAGCTACTCTCGAGACTGGTGCTGAGGTTCGTGTTCCTCTGTTCGTTAACGAGGGCGAGACCATCCAGGTTGATACTCGTGACGGCAGCTACCTCGGTCGTGTAAGCGAGTAATCCGTCTTTCAACAAGAAGATTACGCTCTTATCGAGCAAACTTAACCCTTAATAGTAAGAAGAATGAAATATTCCATCATAGTACCAGTATTCAACCGTCCTGACGAAGTGGACGAACTGTTAGAGAGCCTTACCCATCAGACGGAGAAGGACTTCGAGGTTGTCATCGTAGAGGATGGCTCACAGACTCCCTGCAAGGAAGTGTGCAAGCGATACGAAAACCTGATGGATATACATTATTACTATAAGGAGAACTCTGGTCCGGGTCAGAGTCGCAACTATGGTGCCGAACGTGCCAAGGGCGAGTATCTGCTGATACTCGACAGCGACGTGGTCTTGCCAGAGGGCTATCTGAAAGCTGTAAGTGATGAGTTGAGCCGCGAACCTGCCGATGCATTCGGCGGTCCCGACAAGGCACACTCATCATTTACAGATACTCAGAAAGCCATTTCTTATTCCATGACTTCTTTCTTCACCACCGGTGGTATCCGTGGCGGAAAGAAGAAGATGGATAAGTTCTACCCTCGTTCATTCAACATGGGCATCCGCAGGGACGTTTATCTCAAGTTGAATGGCTTTTCCAACATGCGTTTTGGTGAGGACATCGATTTCTCCATCCGTATCTTCAAGGCAGGCTGCCGTTGCCGTCTGTTCCCTGAAGCATGGGTATGGCATAAGCGCCGCACCGACTTCCGCAAATTCTGGCGACAGGTATATAACAGCGGCATCGCCCGCATCAACCTCTACAAGAAATATCCCGAGAGCCTCAAGCTCGTACATCTCCTGCCGATGGTCTTCACCGTGGGCGTGATAGGTACGCTCCTCCTGCTCTTCTTCGGATTCCTGCCGTATATGCTGGGCACCGTCCACGTATTCCCAACCCTGGGCAATGCGATGGCAGCATTGGGCTGCATCGGCCTACTTGGCATCATTCTCTATATCATTGCGCTGTTCATCGACAGCAGCAGGGAGAATCACAGTGTGAAGATTGGCGTGCTGAGCATACGTGCCGCCTTCACCCAGCTGATGGGTTACGGCTGCGGATTCCTTTCAGCCTGGTGGAAGAGATGTCTGCTCGGACAGAGCGAATTCAGCGCATACAACAAGACTTTCTATAAATAAATCACTATGAGTGAGAAGCTTTCTATTTCGCAATGGGCAGAGGAAGACAAACCTCGTGAAAAACTGGAGCGACTAGGAGCATCAGCACTATCCAATGCCGAACTGCTAGCCATATTAATAGGTTCCGGCTCTCAAGACGAGAGCGCAGTAGATTTGATGAAACACATCATGAAAGACTGCGACAACAATCTCAATACTCTCGGCAAGATGACTATCAAGGAACTCACCCGCTACAAAGGTATGGGACCCGCAAAAGCGATTACCGTGCTTGCAGCCTGTGAACTGGGGAAGCGTCGTGCCCTTGACAAGATAGGCTATCGCCCGGATTTGGGTTCATCTCTAGCCATCTACAACTATATGCTCCCCAAGATGCAGGATCTCAATACCGAGGAAGCATGGGTATTGATGATGAACCAGAATTTCAAGCTCATCAAGGCTTCCTGTATCTCGCACGGAGGCATTACGGAAACAGCCGTGGATATCCGGCTGCTCATCAAGGAAGCCGTACTCAACAACGCCACCATCATTGCCTTCTGTCACAATCACCCGAGCAACAGTCCGCTCCCCAGCAAGGCAGACGACCAGCTTACCCTTCAGATTCAGAAAGCCTGCGAAATCATGCGCATCTTCTTCATGGACCACGTCATCATCACCGACGGAGCCTTTTATTCCTATCACGATAAAGGCAAATTATAGACTTTTTCCGGTATTATTAAGCAGGCACGAAGAAAAAAGTGTCTTTTCTTTTTGTATTGTCCCTATTTTGCCGTATCTTTGTAGGCAAAAACAAAGATTATTATGACACAAGAAGAAAAGACAAAGATAGAAGAAAAGATCGTAGATGTTCTCAAGACCGTTTACGACCCTGAAATACCTGTGAATATCTGGGATCTCGGTATGATTTACAAGATAGACGTAAAAGACGATGCTACCGTAGATCTTGACATGACCTTCACTGCCCCATCCTGCCCTGCAGCCGACTTCATCCTTGAGGATGTGCGCACCAAGGTGGATAGCGTAGAGGGTGTCAAGTCTGCTAATGTAAACCTCGTATTCGAACCAGCCTGGGATCAGAGTATGATGAGCGAGGAAGCTCGTGTAGAACTCGGCTTCGAATAAAGAGAAAGCCGTTGAATTATTCACTCTTCATTATTCACTCTTCATTCATCACTCTTCACTTAAAAAGAATCGCTTATGAAAAATGTATATTTCCTTTCTGATGCGCATCTCGGCTCGTGGGCAATTCCTCACGGCAGAATGCAGGAACGCCGACTCGTACGTTTCCTCGACAGCATCAAGCACAAGGCTGCAGCCATCTATCTGTTAGGAGATATGTTTGATTTCTGGAACGAGTATAAATATGTGGTACCAAAAGGCTATACCCGGTTCCTGGGCAAACTCTCTGAATTGACGGATATGGGAGTGGAAGTACATTTCTTCACCGGCAACCACGACTTATGGACATACGGCTACCTGGAAGAAGAGTGCGGACTGATCGTTCACCATAAACCACAGACCGTGGAAATTTACGACAAGGTGTTCTTCCTTGCCCATGGTGACGGATTGGGTGACCCGGACAAGAAGTTCAAGTTCCTGAAGGCAATGTTCCACAACCGCACCTGCCAACGGCTGCTGAATGCCATCCATCCAAGATGGGGATTGTCCTTGGGACTGAACTGGGCGAAGCATAGCCGCCTGAAACGTGCCGATGGCAAGGAGGAGCCTTATATGGGCGAAAAGAAGGAATTCCTGGTACGCTTTGCCAAACAGTATATGCAAAGTCACAAGGATATAGATTACTTCATGTTCGGACACCGCCACATAGAGCTGGACCTGATGCTGAGCAAGAAGACCCGCCTGATGATTCTGGGCGACTGGATATGGCAGTTCACCTATGCCGTATTCGATGGCGAACACATGTTTATGGAAGAATATGTGGAAGGCGAAAGCCAACCATAACAATAAATAAGCTACAAGAATAGAGGGCAGCCCGATTTGGACTGCCCTTTATTCTTATCACACGAATCATATAGTTCTATTGTAATCTTGTTTTATTCCTATCGCTGGATTCTTCCTCCCGAAGAAGTCATATTACTGATGATTTCTTCTTCAGATACCAGATTCTGATCGCCCGGAATTGTATTCTTGATGGCACTGGCCGAGAGAGAGAAATCCAGGCAATACTGGTTCTCATCGCCCCATTTCTGGTGAGCGTGGATATAGGCAGCAATGAAGGCATCGCCTACACCCATCGGATCTACGATAGGCTGTATGTCGTAGATTCTCGTTGTATAGAGCTGATCCTCTACTGTATCATAGAGCAGACCGCTCAAGGTATGATGGCTGCTGGCAATCTGGTTTCTTACAGCCATTACCATCTTCTTGCATTTAGGGAAGAGACGGTGCATCTTGCGGAAATACGACAGATAAGCCTCCCTGTCTATTACATAGTTTTCATCCAAAGCCTCGAAAGGAATATGAGGCACTCCACTGGCTATCTCCCACTCATTCTGATCACCGAAGATGATGTCGCTATACTGCATCATCTGGAAGAGCACATCGTGAGGTTCCAGACCGTATCCCCAGAGATTCTTGCGATAGTTGATATCGCAGGCGATGGTCAGCCCATCAGCAACCGCCAGCTTGATGGCATCCATGGTAGATTCCATCGCATCACGGCTGATGGCGCAGGTAATACCTGAGCAATGGAATACGGCAGCATCTGCCAGTACCTGATTCCATTTCACCATACCACGCTTCAAGGAATAGAAAGAAGAGTTCTTGCGGTCATAGACTACACGGGAGTTGCGCATCGCCACAGCTTCCTCGAAGTAATAGGTACCGAGACGATCACCACCACGCACCACATGAGAAACATTCAAACCAAACTCCCTGAGATGCATCAGCGCAGCTTCACCCATCTCGCCGTATGGCAATCGGGTTACATACTCCACGTTATCGCCCAAATGAGCCAGAGAGATGGCTGCATTTGCCTCGCTGCCACCATAGTTGCCGAACATATGGTGACCTTGGAATAACCGTTGATAACCAGGCTTAGATATTCTAAGCAATATTTCTCCGAAAGTTACAATCTTTGTTTTCATAATTCTCAAAATTTAAGTGATGCTTCCATCCTCATCAGACAGGAGCCTCATCATGTAATAATGATAAGAAAGAAATAAGGTGAAGACCATCCATTGCTGTCTTTAGTCTTCACCTTATATGATATAGTATTGTGTGGAATTACTTCTTGGAAACCAATTCCATTGTATCGCGAGCGATAACAATCTCCTCATCGGTAGGAACTACTACTACCTTCACCTTGCTGTCATCGGTAGAGATGATAGCTTCCTCACCACGAACCTTGTCGTTAACCTCCTTATTGATCTTGATGCCAAGATACTCCAGGTTCTTGCAAGCTTCCTCACGGAGATCGGTCTGGTTCTCACCAACACCAGCTGTGAATACGATAGCGTCAACGCCACCCATAGCTGCTGTGTAAGCACCAATGTACTTCTTGATGCGATACTCGTACATGCGGAGAGCCAGCTGAGCCTTCTCGTTACCCTCGTTGGCAGCATTCTCGATGTCGCGCATATCAGAAGAAATACCAGTGATACCGAGCACACCACTCTTCTTGTTCAGGAAGTCAGCCATCTCCTGTGGCTTCATGTTCAACTTATCCATCAGATAAGTAACAGCAGAAGCATCGATGTCACCACAACGTGAACCCATCATCAAACCAGCCAATGGAGTCAAGCCCATTGAAGTATCCAATACCTTACCATTCAATACAGCAGCTACAGAGCCACCGTTACCGATGTGGCAAGTGATTACCTTTGAGTTGTTCTGGTCGAGACCGAGAATCTCGCAAACACGCTTAGAAACATAGCGGTGAGATGTTCCGTGGAAACCATAACGGCGTACGTGATACTTCTCGTACAACTCGTAAGGAATTGCATAGAGATAAGCATAGTCTGGCATTGTGCTGTGGAATGCGTTGTCGAATACGCAAACCTGAGGAGTGCCAGGCATCAATGAATCTACGGCACGGATACCCTTCAGGTGACCTGCGTTGTGAACAGGAGCGAGGTCGCAAAGTTCCTCGATACCATCCTCTACGCTCTGGTCAACGATGACACTCTCCTTGAACTTGTCACCACCCTGCACTACGCGGTGTCCTACAGCGTCGATTTCCTTCAAGTCCTTGATGGCGCCGATTTCTGGGTCGAGCAGGCACTTGAACACGAAGTTCACACCTTCCTTGTGGTCAGGCATGTCGTGCATGATCTGCTTCTTCTCGCCATTAGGCAATTTAACCTTGATGAAAGCGTTATCAAGACCGATACGCTCTACACCACCCTGTGCCAATACAGACTCATCGTCCATATTATATAACTTGTACTTGATAGATGAACTACCACAGTTCAGAACCAATACTTTCATAATGTTTAGTTTGTAATGTTATAAATAAAGTTAGTTGATTAAGCCTTCTTTGCATCCTGTGCCTGGCAAGCTGTGATAGCTACCATATAGTAGATGTCATCTACAGAGCAACCACGAGAAAGGTCGTTAACAGGACGAGCGATACCCTGGAGGATAGGACCGATAGCGATGGCACCACCCAGGCGCTGAACGAGCTTGTAGCCGATGTTACCTACCTCGAGGTTTGGAACTACCAATACGTTAGCCTTACCTGCGATCTCAGACTTTGGAGCCTTCTTGGCAGCTACCTCAGGAACGAGGGCAGCATCAGCCTGAAGCTCACCGTCGAGATGAAGCTCTGGGAACTTCTCCTTAGCGATAGCTACAGCATCCTTTACCTTATCGATGATATAAACGCTCTTGCCTGTCTCCTTGTTAATAGCATCCTTGGCACTACCCATTGTTGAGAAGCTCAGCATGGCAATCTGAGGATCAGCAATACCAGCTACTGACTGAGCAGTATGAGCTGTTGTATAGGCAATCTGAGCAAGCTGGTCTGCTGTAGGGTTTGGAGTTACAGCAACGTCACCCATTACCACTACGCCATCCTGACCATACTGCTTCTGGTCTGAGATGAGCAACATAGCACCACTTACGCAAGTGATACCTGGAGTACACTTGATAATCTGGAGAGCTGGACGAAGAGTATCGCCAGTTGTGCTCAATGCACCAGAAATCTGACCATCAGCACCCTCTGTCTTGATAATCATGCAACCGAGGTAGAGGTTGTTCTTAGTTACGAGTTCACGAGCCTGCTCTATGGTCATGCCCTTCTTCTTGCGAAGTTCAGCGAGCTTCTCAGCATACTCCTCAGTCTTAGGGTTGTTTTGTGGATCAACGATAGTAGCCTTGTCGATGTTGTTAAGACCCCACTGTGCAGCGAGATTCTTAATGTTGGCAGGGTTACCGATGAGGATGATGTCTGCGAGATCATCAGCCAGAACTTTATCGGCTGCTTTCAATGTACGCTCCTCTTCTGCTTCAGGGAGCACGATGCGCTGCTTGTCAGCTTTAGCGCGAGCTACGATTTGCTGTAATAAATCCATTTTATTTCTTTATTTATATAATTTTGTTATCTTCGATAGTAGATTTGCCAATCCAGTAAGGCGTTACGGCTTGTTTTTTTGCCGTTTTGCCATATCGACTTTGCAAAAGTACATATTTATTTTGAAATAATCCCTATTAAAATGTGTAAAAAAAGCTAAAACTGGAGATAATCATTATCGTAAAGGTTTACGTGCTTCACTTTACAGCATTTCCTGTGTCAGAATGCTCTCCAACTCCTCGGCAGAGAGGCGAAGTTTGAACTCGCCTTTGATGGCTACGCTGATTCGTCCCGTCTCTTCCGAAACGATGACGGCGATGGCATCACTGCTCTGCGAGATACCCAGGGCAGCTCGGTGGCGGAGTCCCAGTTCCTTGGGAATATCCAGGTTGTGACTCACGGGGAGGATGCAGCCCGCCGCCATGATTCGCTTGTTGCTTACCACCATGGCTCCATCGTGCAGAGGTGAGTTCTTGAAGAAGATATTCTCTATCAACCGCTGGTTGATCTTGGCATCTATCTCCTCGCCCGTATCCATGATATCCTTCAATGGTACGCCACGCTCGATAACGATAAGGGCACCAACATATTTCTTAGCCATGCTCATGCAGGCCATCACAATCGGCATGATGGTCTCCTTGTTTGCCTCCTTTTGACTCTCCTTGCTGGAGTGGAAGAAGCGCACCAGTCGGCGCATACTTTTCTGCGAGCCAATCTCGTAGAGAAAACGGCGGATATCTTCCTGAAATATGACGATGAGGGCGATGACTCCCACACTCACCAACTTATCCAGGATAGAACCCAGCAGACGCATTTCGAGTATCTGGCTCACGAAGAGCCAGATCAGCACGAAAAGCATGATGCCCACGAAGATGTTCAGTGAGCGGGATTCCTTCATCAGGCGATAGACGTAGAAGAGCAGCGAGGCTACCAGGAGTACGTCTAAAGCATCTTTGATTCCAAACTCTATCATACTCTGCCCTCCTTCATGGCTTCCACGATTTTCACAGCCTCAGCCGCTTCCTTTACATCGTGAACACGAAGGATGCTGGCTCCCTTCATCAGGGCAATGGTATCAAGTACTGCAGTTCCATTGAGCGATGTAGTAGCATCTCCCCCCAGCAGCTTGTAAATCATGCTCTTGCGGGAGATACCTACGAGCATCGGAAGTTCCAGTACGTTCAACTTCTCCATCTCATCATAAATCTGATAATTCTGGATGAGATTCTTGCCGAAACAGAAACCCGGGTCGAGGATGATATCCTTGGCACCCAGGTCACGCAACTGCTGTACCTCTCTGGCAAAGCCCTTCATCATCGTTTCGAGCGTAGGCTGTACCGACATTAATATATAAGGTACCTTCAGTTCGCCCACCACCCGGAACATTTCTGGATATTCCTCCTGTCTCTGTTCCAGCGGCACATTGACGATACCTGTGATTCCACCTTCTGATACATCGTTGATGATATCGGCTCCCCACTCCTCGATACACTTGCGTGCCAAAGTTGGGCGATAGGTATCTACGGAGACGGCAGCATCCGGTTGCTCCCGGCGAACGATGTCGAGAGCGAACTTCAGGCGTCTTCCCTCCTCCTCTTCCGATACTTCATCGGCACCGGGACGGGTGGAGAATGCGCCCACATCAATGATGCTTCCACCTTCTTCTATAATCTGATTAGCTCTCTGAGCTATCTCCATTTCTGTCTGCTTTCTACTGCCAGAGTAGAAACTGTCGGGCGTAACGTTCAGGATGCCCATCACCTGAGGGGTACTCAAATCCATCAAGCGCCCCTTGATATTGATCGTATATTCCATTGGATTATAACTCTTTAAGCCATTTCTTACCAGGTTTGGTGTAAGTCCAGGCAAGAAAGCATCCACTTATGATTGTTCCAACCACAAAGAAAAACAACAGTCCATTGTAAACTTCCATAGTTTAATCTTTTACAATTCCTTAAGCCACTTTTCGCCTGACTTAGTATAAGTCCAAGCAATAAAACCAAGACCGAAAATCGAGCATACTAAAAAAAACAATGCCAAATAGCTCATAACTTTAATATTTTAAAACTCTATTAGCAGCATACGCAAAAACAGCTGTTGCAACTGCGCCAAAAACTAATACGGAAATATCACCTGATGAAGCCGTTCCTTGTAAAAACGGCAACACACCTCCAACCCCAGTTCCCGTAAATATCAACTGGGATAGATTATAGAAATAGCCTGCAAGCTTTTCCTTCCTCACTTTCGTTTTATCTTTTTCATCTCTACTACCCATAAAAAGCCTCGCTTTCCTAAGATATATCGAATATTTCTGCAAAAATAGAAAGAATATTCGAGATTACCATCATTTTTTGGGAAAATTGTTTGTTATGTCCACAATTTAGATTACTTTTGCACTCAAAACAACAGTTATAGACTATGGATATTTCAGAACTCTATCAGATTTACCAAGCGCACCCAGTGATTACCACTGACAGCCGCGACTGCCCAGAGGGCAGCATCTTCCTGGCTTTGAAGGGCGCATCGTTTGATGGCAACAAGTTTGCCGACATGGCTTTGGAGAAAGGCTGTGCCTATGTGATTGTGGATGAAAAAGAGTATGCCAAGGAGGGCGACGAGCGCTACATCCTCGTAGAGGATTGCCTCACCACCTTCAAGGAACTCGCCCGTGAGCATCGCCGACACTTCGAGATTCCCGTAGTGGGAATTACCGGAACCAACGGCAAGACCACCACCAAGGAACTCGTCTCTGCCGTTCTCGGCGAGAAGTTCAACGTGATGTTCACCCAGGGTAACTTCAATAATGATGTGGGCGTACCAAAGACCCTCTTCCGTCTCTCAACAGAGAATGAGATTGCCGTTGTAGAGATGGGCGCTTCCCATCCAGGCGACATCCGGAAACTCGTGGAATACGTGGAGCCAACCTGCGGTATGATTACCAACGTAGGCCGTGCCCACCTACAGGGATTCGGAAGCTTCGAAGGCGTGAAGAAGACCAAGGGAGAACTCTATGATTACCTCGCAGCCAACGATGCCCTCGTCTTCATCAATGCCGACAACGAGCATCTGATGCAGATGGCAGAGCAGCGCAACATCAACCGCCTCATCACCTACGGCAAGGATGAGAACTGCGATGTATGGGGAGAAGTCATCTCCTGCGCCCCATTCCTGAAGTTCCGCTGGCGCACAGAGAGTTTCGACTGGCACGAGGTTCAGACTCATCTCATCGGCTCCTACAATATCGACAATATGCTTGCCGCCATCACCATCGGACTTCATTTCGACGTGAAGCCTCAGCAGATAGATCACGCCCTGGAGAATTACATCCCAAGCAACAATCGTTCACAGTTGGAAGAGACGGCGCACAACAAGCTGGTGGTAGATGCCTACAATGCCAACCCATCGAGCATGGCAGCCGCCATCGAGAACTTCCGCGTAATGGATGTACCTCATAAGATGGCTATTCTCGGACAGATGGGCGAGCTCGGCGAAGTGAGCCACGAGGAGCACCAGAAGGTAGTAGATCAGTTGCAGGCAGCCGGTCTGGAGAATGTATGGCTGGTAGGCGATGAGTTCAAGGATATTCCATGCAGCTACTGCAAGTTCCAGAATGTAGAGGAAGTGAAGGAAGCGCTCAAGGCGAACCAGCCTCACGACCATTACATCCTCATCAAAGGCAGTAACAGCGTGAAGCTCTTCCAGCTTCCGGAGCTGTTATAAGAAGAAAATTCAGAATGAATAAAATATAAAAGTAAAAAGCCTTGCCAGATTCCGCAAGGCTTTTTGTTTTTATAATATGAATCCACGAAATATAATTCCGCATTACATTACTTGCACATCTCCAGGAAATACTTATGAATTTCCAGACTTTCGTTTAATTCCGGATGAAAGGCTGTAACCAGCTGGTTACCCTGGCGGGCAGCCACAATCTTGCCATCTACTTCCGCCAAGACCTCGACATCTCCCCACACCTCTTTAATATATGGGGCACGAATGAAAGTCATTGGGATGTTGCCCTCGATGCCCTTCATAGGAGCCTCGATGTAGAAACTGCCCAACTGGCGACCATAGGCATTTCTCAAAGCCGTGATGTCCATCGAAGCAATGCGCTGACTAGGCTCACCCTCTATCTTCTTGGCAAGAAGAATCAAGCCGGCACAGGTTCCATAAACTGGCAAACCGGCAGCAATCGCCTCCTTCACTGGCTCCATCAATCCCAGTTCATTCAAGAGTTTCGCCTGAGTGGTACTCTCACCACCCGGAATAATCAAGCCATCCTTAGGCTGATCCCAATCCTTCAACTGGCGAACCTCAAAACTATCCACGCCCAACTGAGTCAACTTCTGTCTGTGCTCAGCAAAAGCGCCTTGTAAAGCTAAAACTGCTATTCTCATAACATACTTATCTAATATAAAAGCCCCTTCTTGTTCAGGAGGGGCCTTTATCTGTTATCTCATTTATTATTATTTACCTCTTTCAGCCATGAGCAAAGCAATCTCCTGCTCATTGATACCTACCATTGCCTCACCGAGGTCCTCGCTCAACTCAGCCAACATCTTAGGATCATTGTAGTTGGTAACAGCCTTCACGATAGCCTGGGCACGCTTAGCAGGATTACCGCTCTTGAAGATACCAGAACCTACGAATACACCCTCGGCACCGAGCTGCATCATCAGGGCAGCATCAGCTGGAGTAGCCACACCACCGGCAGCGAAGTTAACCACTGGCAACTTACCGTTCTCGTGAACATACTTCACCAAGTCGTAAGGAGCCTGCAACTGCTTGGCAGCCTCATAAAGCTCATCCTCGCTCATAGAAACCAGGCGGCGGATTTCGCTCTGCATCATACGCATGTGGGTAACAGCCTGAACCACATCACCTGTTCCTGGCTCACCCTTGGTACGGATCATGGTAGCACCCTCAGCGATACGGCGGAGTGCCTCGCCCAGGTTCTTGGCACCACAAACGAATGGTACGTCAAACTGAGTCTTATCGATGTGATAAACGTTATCTGCTGGAGAGAGCACCTCGCTCTCGTCGATATAGTCGATTTCGATAGCCTGAAGAATCTGAGCCTCAGCGAAGTGACCGATACGGCACTTAGCCATTACAGGAATAGAAACAGCCTCCTGAATACCCTTAATCATCTTAGGGTCGCTCATACGTGAAACACCACCTGCAGCACGGATGTCAGCTGGAATACGTTCCAAAGCCATTACTGCGCATGCACCTGCTGCCTCTGCGATTCTTGCCTGTTCTGGAGTTGTTACGTCCATAATCACACCACCCTTGAGCATCTGAGCCAAGTTGCGGTTCAATTCTTGTCTATTTTCTGCCATAATTCTTATATTTTTATTCAATTACGGCTGCAAAGGAAACATTTTTCACTGAAAACAGAAAAAAATGTTCCAAATTTTGCAAACATTAAGTCATTTTGTATAAAGGATGATTCGCAAAAGTATAAGCCCTATTCCGAAATATACAAAGCTCTACACAGATGGTGCTGCTAAGATAAACCGACAGGAATGTGGGATGAAACACTAGTCCATCAGATTTCTCTCAAAAAACTTGCGGCATTCAATAAATTGTTGTAACTTTGCCCCAAATAAACTTTGAAGCGTATGGATTACAAGAGATTACCTTACGGCATATCCGACTTTACTTGGATTCAGAATCAGAACAGATTTCTGACAGACAAGACGATGTTTATACCCAAGATGGAGGAAGCAGGAGACTTTCTCTATCTCATCCGCCCACGCCGTTTTGGCAAAAGCGTATTCCTTACCATGATTCAGGCATACTACGACATCGAGAAGAAAGACTCGTTTCATACCACATTCAAAGATACCTGGATAGAAAAACAACCCACAGAAAAACAAGGTAAATATCAGGTACTGTTCTTCGACTTCTCTAAGGCAACTGCCGGAAAAGACGGACTGGAGAAGAACTTTAACGCCTATTGCGAAACAGTGCTGAATGGTTTTGCAGAAAAATACGCCAAGTATTATCAGCCTTCTTTCTTAGAAGAGTTTAAGGCAGCTAAGGATGCAGCACAGAAATTGAACTTGATAAACGTCTGGGCGAATGCCAAAAGCATACAACTCTACCTCATCATCGACGAGTACGACAACTTCACCAACAATGTCTTGAGCAATGAGGGCGAAGCCGTATATCATGCCTTAACCCATGCCCAGGGTTTCTATCGTGATTTCTTCAAGCTATTCAAGGGAATGTTCCATCGTATCCTGATGATGGGCGTAAGTCCTGTAACAGTGAACGACCTCAACAGCGGCTATAACATCGGAACCAACCTATTCATGGACCCGATGTTCAATATGATGCTGGGATTCAGCGAGAACGAGGTGCGAGAGATGATAGAATATTACAGAGAAGCAGGTCTTATCAAGGTTCCCACCGACCAGCTGATTACAGACATGAAGCCTTGGTATGACAACTATTGTTTCGCAAAGGACAGTTTGGACACAGACCCAAAGATGTTCAATTCGGATATGGTAATCTATTATCTCCGCAACTATATCCGTTTCGGAAAGGCTCCGGAAGAGATGATTGATCCGAACACCATGACCGACTATGCCAAGATGAAGAAGATTATCTTCTTAGACAAGTTGCAGGGCGACCGCAAGAGCGTGCTGAAGGAAATCATCAACCAAGGATACATTTGGGCAGAACTGCGAGAGAGCTTTCCTGCGGAAGCCCTGATAGATCCAGCCCTCTTCCCTAGTCTGCTTTATTATTACGGTATGCTGACCATCATCGGCAAGCGTGGCAGAAGAGTGAAGCTAGGAATCCCTAACGAGAATGTACGCCGCCAATACTATGACTATGTATTGGATGAGTACGATTCCGTTTCAAAGATCAACAACAACCATCTTGCCGACCAATACGATGTGATGGCATTGGATGGCGACATCAAACCTGCCATCGAGTATATCGCCGAAGGTTATAAGAATTGCACCAGCCTCCACTCCAGCATCCAGGCTGAGCGCAACCTGCAGGGTTTCATCGCAGCCTATCTCAACCATAGCGGCTACTATTATATTATCCAAGAGATGGAATTGAATGGTGGCTATTGCGACTTGACAATGATTCCTGACCTTACCCGTTTCCCAGAGGTAGCGCATGCTTATCTCTTGGAATTGAAATACCTGAAGTCGGGCGATACTGATGAGGAAAGCATGAAGGCTTTAGAAGAAGCAAAGGCGCAATTAGACCAATATGCGCGAGACGCAAGATTGCCACAGATGATGAGCGGCAAGCCAATACACAAGATTGCTATTATATATAAAGGTAACGAGTTATGGAAGGTAGAGGAATGCTAAAGCCGGCCTTAGCAACTAGTTTCCCAATTCCAACTGATTCTTCACAAGATTATAATATGCCCCTCGCTTAGCAGTCAAAGACTCATGGTTGCCAATCTCAACCACCTTTCCCTGGTCAAGGACTACGATTTGGTCGGCATTCTTCACCGTGCTCAGGCGATGAGCAACTATCACGTCACCTTGCCTTGAGGAATATGAATATCCACCCCGTCTATCGTCTTTCTGAGGGCATGAGGATCATACTTGAACATGATGTTGCTGATATGGATGCAAGGCAAAGGGGCTTCACCAAACATAGTCGTGGTTGCCCTTGCACTTACCGTGTGCAATCCTAGCATATTAGCCGCTTCATTAATACCTAGCATGGACACCCCTTCCGTTGTGGCAAAGCAAAGTTTCGACAGAGAATCTAAAGAATAGTCCCTGCCGAAATATTTGCAAACAGGCTATACCGCATTGCATTGAGTCATATTGTTTTCTTAAAGTAAAAGACATAATACTAACAAATAAGCCATCATGTCCATGAAAAACAGGAAACATGATGGCAAATCAAATGACTGATAGATATTATCTATCCAGCTCCATACAACAATACAGAAAACTAAATTTTATCAATATGGCAGTATCTGTGACAATCACCAAAACTTGGGCAATCTCCCAAATAAACTTTAAGCTGTAAATCACTTCGTTCACCACCCATAATTCTGACTTGCTGAACCTCGTTCAACAAATCCGTTAGATTAATTTTTTCCATTGTCTAAATATATTTAAGTTACACATTGGACTATAAAAGTCCCTTACCTTTTTTATTTTCATCCATAAACAATTCCTTATATTCATTTCGATGAGTTTTCTTTCTATTGTCCAAACGAAAGCGAACACGCAATAACAAAGTATTGTCATAAGTTCTCATCGATTGTCTTTTTTGTATATCCATAAAGTCTGTGCTAATCACAGACTTTTGCTCTCGCCTTATTCCAAAACGAAATGGTGGAATATACATAAGCGACACACTTACCCGGTTTTTCCAAAACATTTTATTTACTGCAGCCTGCCACAAATCCTGTCCATAATGCTCCCATCCATCAAGTAGCGGATTCTTTATCATCTGATGTCTATATTCTAATGAAAAATTTGTTCTCATTTTATCACTCCACCAACTCAAAGTACTAAGATATGACAAATTAGAGCATTTATTATTCAACCTATCCAGATATACCTTTAAAATCTGTCCACTTATCGTATTTTCCCATGTCAGATTTTTCAAGATATCCCAACTATATGATACCCATAAACCAAATTCTTTCTTGTTGGCATTAGCAAAGGTTTGGACATAGGTATTATCCGTTTCCTTATTATATAGTTGTTCAATACTATTATGCTCATACTCATATAGTCCACCCACTTGTAGCTTGTCCCAAAACGTCCCCATTATAGAAAAGCTATGACTTGTCGAAGCTTTTAGGCTAGGATTGCCCTGTGACTTCAACCATGTATCTACAGATGTCTTATTCGTAGACAACTGATATAGCTTAGGAGCCGCAACAGTTGTTTGATAATCTAAGGAAAGTTGCATATTGTCATTTGGAACAAAAGATACAGACACTTGAGGCAAAAGTATCCACTTCTTCCAATTTGTTTCCATCCCTGTTTGGGAGACATATCCCAAGCCAGTTCCCAAATGAGCTAAAAGTCTTTCCGACATCTTGTAATCAAAATAAGTATAGAACACTTGATGGTTATTTGCATTTTTCAAAAGACTCAACCGTTGTTCTGCATCACTTACCTCATACTTACAAAAAGAGCCTATATAACCAAAGTTAAAGGATAACGCATCTGTCATCTGACTTTTGGCATCAAACTCTCCACGAATATAACGCTTACTATTCTTACTATATAACGAAGATGTCAACAATCCATTTTCCAAGAATGTATTTCTTTGTTTACCAGACAAATACTCTACACCAAGAGATGCATACACATTCAACTTATCAAGCATGGAATTTTTATAAATCACATAAGACTTTATGTCTGAAGATTTCAAACTTTCAGCATTTTGCTCATCAATAGAAGCAATTTTCCCCGTAGATAGCCATTGAGTACCTGTATATTTTTGCTCATCAAAATTTGAATTCCATTCATAATTACCACTTAATGCTATTTGTTGTTTCTTACCGATTCTCCAATTTAAATTAGCAGCTACATTGTGAGTAACATTACCTTTGTGTTCATTCGGCTCATCCTCAAAAGTATCAAATATTTTTTGAGTTACTACACCAGCATATTGTTTTGAATATGCAACAGGATAGTTCCAATGAATTGTCGCCATACCATACCCTGCATTGAAATCTATATTCTTGTTTGAATATAGATATCTCATATTAGGTTGTTCATTAGCGATAATATTGTTACCATTTTCCGGAGACACAATAGTAAAATTATTAATCGAAATAGCACTTCCCTTATAATCATCTTTCAAAGCTATGCGAATTGTGTAATGATAGCCTAACATCTTATATCTAGCCGAAGGAAGCCTTACTACTTCTATTTTTGCCACATCCGTAGGAGCCAATGCCTGAAGATAGTCCTTGGAAGCAGGCACACCATTCACTTCAATTATTACTTTTGCATCCGAATAAACAGATATAGCATTAGCCAATTTATTGTAATCTACACCTGGTAATTTCGCCAACAAGTCATACACAGACATAGTTTCTTTTCGAATATCTGGATTTATATAATAGACATCCGAATACAGATTATGCTTCTTAGCTTTTACCACAACCTCGTTGAGAGTGACAGACTTAACAGTGTCTATTCTTATAGAATCTTGTCCCAAACAAATATTGCTGCTATTCAGGACAAAAAGAAGAACACATATTATCAACTTCATTTCACTTATTTTCTTTTGTTATACAATAACATCTAATATCATTTTGAAAATGAGCATCATGGGAAATCCGTTGTTAAACATAAGCTAAAGATTGACACCAAATGTCACTTTAGTATACACATTGCCTTTGCGTAGATATATCGAATATTTGCCATAAGGCCCATAGAGTTCATTTGGAGACTTACGCAAAGCCACTTTCAAATGTCCATTAGTCAGACTTATTGCAAAGTCTTCACTCTTTCCGAAAAAACAATATTCTTCTGCACCAAGAGCATCAAACGACAATTGGTCGTCTAGTCCAAACAAGTTACCTATGTTAGTATCTTTTTGAGGCAATTCATTTTCATTAGACAAAGACGACATATATTCTACGACAGCGCCAATCCTGCCAGTTTCTTTCTCCAAGAAAGAAGATACCACAAACTGATAATATTTGCATCCTATCTCATATGCATTCTTATGAGAAGGAAAAGTCAAAACATTTTCGGTATTACAACATGCATACCGGTGATTTGGCAATACGCTTGTTTCGTTTGACAAGTTATCCAAATTTGGCATCGTCTTACTCGGGAAACTTGAAGAGATTCCCAAATCAACTACTTGCCAACTGTCAGACCGGAAATTCATCGAGCCGTTTATATAAACTCCCGTTTCATCTAACAGGGTCTTGCCATGATTCTCATCGAGCATATTCAGTGAGATAAAAGATACCTGTGAAGTTTCATCTTCACTGCAACTTGTAGCAAACAGAGTAATGCACAAACTCAATGCCAACAAAACAAACATTTTTACATTCTTCATAACCTTGCCATTTAAATTGTTATTAATCACGGCTGCAAAATTACCCGTTTTTCCAATACATTCCTAATAAACCAGGTCTATTTCATTAACATCTCACATATTGCATATAATTCTAAGATCTAAGCACTTACAGTTGCCGCCTTGATTTTCGAGGTCTAAAAAGCAGTATATAGCCCCTATCTCTAGAAGTTTTCTATGTAGTTACGAAGCGAAAAATGCTCATTTTTAATGCCAACCTTATCCTTATACAAGAATAACTTTTGCTTGATAGCTTTCTCGCTCACACAATAGATAGATGCTAAAGCTTTTTGTGATAACTTTAAACGCAACAGCATCATTAGCTGCAAATCGGTCTTCGACAAATTCGCATGCGTTAGTTTTAGCCTCGACACAAACAAATTCTCTACTCCATCCAAGAAGACCTCCAACTCTGCCCAATCATTATCAGAAAGTACAATATGCTTGCTCTCATTAGGAGCTATGGAATTTAATTTTTCAACAACCTCTATCTTCTTCAGTAAATATTTGCGCATCACAGACAATTGAGCATCCCTATGCGAGAGTTCTTCTCTGTGTAACTTCTCCATCATTTGCTGTTTTTGGCAGAATATTTCCTGTTCATGAGCTATACGAGCTAGCGAACGTTTTTTATACGCCCAATAAGCATACAATACAAATGATATAATTATCACAGCTAAAAGTACTATCAAGGCGAATACCAAACGCTGCATTTCTGCCTTTCCTTGCATTTTTGCCCTTTCACTTTCTTTCTTCAAAAAAGAAGTATAATAGTTGATCTTAGCTTGTAATGTCGTTCGGTACATATCTTGCAAGCAACAACATGCGGAATCACTAAAAGCTTTAGCTGTCCTATAATCTTGAGTCTTCATTGCCGCTTTACTTTGCATATAAAATATAGAATAACGGTCTTCCGCAGTTTTTGGAGTTGCTTCATTCAATATTGCAAAAGCTTGCTTTATTGAATCTGCAGAAATATAAGCAGAAGTAAGTTTCAACAGACAAGAAAAACGATTAGTACCATTCAAGTCATAGGCTCGTCGAGCATAAAGCAGACAACTATCCTTTTTTCCCATTTCCTCAAATAAACTAGCTAAATCTTGACTTACATAAGACAATAATCCTTTATCGTCTACAGACATCGCCAAACTATATGCCTTTTTCTCTTCGTTCAAAGCTTGTTTCAAACTATCAACATAAAAGAAATTCTCTCCTAACCTCAAATGCGCAGCCACCTTATTATATATAGATACATTTGGCATGTCCCCATACATCTTCACCAAATCTTTAGCATATTTCAAAGCTTTGTAAGGTGCCAGCTGTTCTTCTACTTCAATCAGCTTATCCAATGCCAAGCATTTCAGGCTCAGATTATGAAGACTGTCTGAAATAGAATAAGATTTCTCCAAACAAACCTTTGCCTGCTCCATGCTATCATTCAGCAAAAAGTATTTTCCCATATAATACAAGGATGAAGCATAAAGAGAATCGTCCTGATGTTCTCCATACCAATCATACGCTATGCGAATCAAGGAATCGTTATCCACATCCAAACCCGACTTATCCTGCGCCATGTAATAAGTGAGGGCATACTTCGCCATATCTTTATCAGAGAGTTTACCTTGATTGATACGATTCAAAAAGACCAAAGCACTATCTGGCTTAGACTCTGCCAACGTATAAGCCAAGTCTAACTCTCTCTTATGACTTTGATAACATGATACCAATACCGAAAGCATCACAAAAAACAATATCGTAAACGAAATACTTCTTCTCATATTTTAGTATAATTACATTCTAGGCGCAAAAATACAAAATATTTTTCAATAATAGAACTAAATAGGGTCTAAAATACAAAGTCTGCAGAAAAACACAACATAACTGATTATCAGGTATATATATTATATTTATAATAAAATTGGGTCTAAATAATAGTAGTATTTTCGCATTATCAACCATTCTGCATCAGATAACAGAATCTCACGCTTTGGTTGCCAGGAGGCATTATGTTAAAGAAAATAACTCGCTCTAAATTGGACTTTGATTGAAAATCAAGAAGTTGGGCGTTTGCCTATATTATATAGGTAACAATATGGAAACGAGCGGACTTCTGCTCGTTTCTGTATTTTGCAATATGCAAAGAACGCCTCAATTCGGGGACAAAGATACGGATATTTTTCTAAATATCCAATGATTTACAAGAGGAATTTTATGGAAATTAGAACTTTTTATAGTAAAACCTTGCTTCGCAAGTAATTTGAGATTAGAAACATCAGTGAATCCAAATTTAATGTATATTGTCTGTTTCCACAATTTTCACCGTGGTACGACTCCCAACAATATGTATCACAGTGAAACTTCTTTTTTTATATAGTTGTGCGAAAAAAAACATCAAGTCAATTCTTGTCATCATCTGTCGAGCCAATTCTTCAATTGCATGATTTTGTCTTTGCTGACCACAATTCGCAACTCAGGAAATCCATGAAGGCTAATGGTCATTTTGTATTTGAAGAAATTGGTGATTTTGTCAATGCGCTCGATATTTACCATATATTGGCGGCTGACACGGAAGAACAAATTGGGATTCAGTTGCTGTTCCAAGTCTCTCAAAGATTGATTGATGGTTACAGAATTACCATCACTAAGATATGCTCTAACGACACCATTCTCCGAGAAGAAATAACTAATGTCAGTAGTCTTGACAAGTTTGAAGCCATCATAGATATGCACAAGGAAATGGTCTCTCCATTTCTTGCCTGTTGCCATCCCCATTTTCTCCATCAGAGCTGAGTAATCTATGATTTTATTGCACAGGGCTTTAGCCTTTGTTATAGCTTTCTCCAATTCTTCTGCCAATATCGGTTTCTGAAGATAGGCGATGCCATTGCTCTTGAATGCTTCCAAGGCATATTCATTATAAGCCGTGGTGAATATCACAGGCGAAGTTGGGGCTATCTCCAAGAAAGCCTCGAACACATCACCATCGCCCAGTCTTATATCCGCAAAGATTACATCCTCGTCATGCGGATTTTGCAGATAGTCGATGACCGCTCTCATTGTTGTTAACGGTCCTTGTATTTCCATAGAGTTGTCTATGTTTTGCAAGAGGCGTTTCAGTCTTGAAAAGCCACGTTCTTCGTCTTCTATGATTAAAACTTTCATGATTTTGATAAGATTGGAAGTTTAACTTCAAAATATTTATTGTCGTTACTAACGACTAGTTCCTTTCCTAATTGACTATAGCGCAGACGCAAGTTTGACAATCCCTTTTGTGTTGTAGGTAAAGTGCTCTTTATCGGATTCACTACATTTCTAACGATAATATATTCGCCATGACAATACACTGAGATAAAAAGCGGTCTTTCCTTGGTATGACAGTTATGCTTTATCGCATTCTCTACCATCATTTGTATCGCCAATGGCAAGGTCTTATTCTTGCATCTTTCCAGTTCTTCGGCAATTTCCACATGTATGGTATGAGGAGAACTTATCTCTTGAAGCTCACAATAGTTCTTCACGAAATGAATCTCTTCATGTACTGGCACCGTCTCATCATCCAGATGTGTGACAACATATCTATAGATTTCAGAGAATTTCAGAGTGAAACTTTCTGCCTGTACAGGATTCTCCTCAATCAAGTCTGCCAACGTGTTGATGCTGTTGAATATGAAATGCGGATTCATCTGCAGACGCAAGAGATTATTGGTAAGCACTACGTTTTCCTTCTCTTTCCTGATGAGGATGGAGCAATAATATAGGCACGCATTCACCATGGTCAGCAATGTGGCGATTAATCCAAAAACATATAATCTGTCCCAATATACATCGTTCCCAGCATGCCAAAGGCTATCAAATATGTTTTCAAATGCAACAGCCCAAACAGAATTGGCTAGCAACAACAATAGGATATGGGTGACAAAACGAGTATTGCTTATCTTGTTTTTTACAAAAATGTCACCCAAGGAAATAGAAACCCACAAAGAGAATAATGTGTAAAAGGAACAATATACTATGTCGAAGCACAAGTCCTCGAAAGTGACACCTGTACCCACAAACGTATCAAAGTCCATCAGTGCCCATAGCAAGTAGGAAAAGATGCATGTGGTGATGGATATGATGAACCAACTCTTTATAAAACCATGATATTTCTTCATATTACTCATTTTTGCTTGCAAATTTAGTGTTTTTTTGCGAAATAGGCAATAGTATGCACCATGAATGACGAAAAATCGTCCATGAATCCGCTATTTTCGCTTATGAACGATTCGTAGGGGAGTTGGATAAGGTTCATCGGCGATTTATTGGGATTCATGCCTCAATTTCTCCGACCCGTGTTGATTGTACTTGCATGGACAAAAATAACATTATAATTTTGCACTCGAAAAAAATTAAGTTTAATCAAAATAGTAACAAAATGGTAGAATTAAAGAAAATTCAAACTATAATGGGGAAAATTAGAAAATACTTATATTTGTTATTTCTATCAGTACTATGCGTTATGTCCTCTTGCGACAAGAATGAGGAAGACTCACGTTCCTTGACAGGAACAGTTTGGATACATCAATTTGCTAGTGAGGACAATGTTATTGATGGTAGTGCTGCAGCCTTATACTTCGGTGAAGAAACTGTTGAATACTATGCTCTTGATGATAATTTAAAGGTTTTGCGACTGATAGAAAACCTACCATATAGAGTAGTAGGGCAGAAACTTACAATTGGTATACGGGAAGGTGTTTTAGGTGACAACTATCTGACTTTCAAAAATGAACGATACTATCGGTCTGACAAGAAGATTACAGATATGCTTACTCCACAAAATTGCAAATAGATAACCTATGTTTAAATCCCAAAAGTTAGAAATAGCACCTAACATTTGGGTACACGTAGATCCGCTTCACAAAAACGACACTTTGTGGCAAGTCCTATTAAGGGCTGTTACAAAGTGTCATTTTGTTTACTTACAGATTTTATTCAAATACCTGTTTCCATAACGTTCTGTTGCTGACGATGATTCTGACATCGGCTTTAATATACTTTTGCAGTATAGGAGTATTTTGTCTCTGTGTGCTCACTGTGGCTGTAGCCATAAAATAGTTGCCATCATCCCTATGTATGAGCTTGGCATTATGGCTTATGATGTCGCAGTGATAAGATGCATTGTCGTTGCCCTCAAAAGAAACGTGAGCAGTTCTTGGCTCATCAAAAAGATACAAATACTTGTATGGCACAAACACCTGTATTGTTCTTTGGTTTATAACCTCACCATTAGCCTCTATAGATATAGGATAAGGTGTCTTGTAGAAAGCAACTGCGAGGGCGAGGACTATTATCGTAATGATAACTGTCCCCAAGCTGACGAGGCGAGGAGGAACCTTGCCTATCACGTTCCTCACCTTCTCGCTTCTCAACTCGATGTTATCTGATTCTTTTTCTTTCTGTTCCATATCAAACGCTTTTTAGTTTCCCAATTCCAACTGATTCTTCACAAGATTATAGTATGCCCCTCGCTTGGCGGTCAAAGACTCATGGTTGCCAACCTCAACGACCTTACCATGGTCTATGACTACGATTTGGTCGGCATTCTTCACCGTACTCAGTCGATGAGCTACAATCACGACAGTCTTTCCCTTGTAAAACTTATCCAAGTTCTCCACGATGCTTCTCTCATTGTTGGCATCCAGCGAGTTGGTCGCCTCGTCAAGGAAGATGTAGTCGGGATTCTTATACACCGCCCTCGCTATCAAGATGCGTTGTTTCTGTCCCTGGCTCAGTCCCACGCCATCACGTCCAATCTTGGTGTTGAACTTCAGAGGCAAAGCCATCACGTAATCCTTGATACAAGCTATCTCGGCAGCTTTCAACAACCGTTCCTTATCTATATCGCCATCATCAACAGCAATATTTCTTGCGATACTCTCCGAGAAGATAACACCATCCTGCATGACAACACCACATTGTCTGCGCCACCACTTTTTGTTGAGTTTGTTGATGTCAGTATTTCCAATGTTGATTTTTCCCTCCAAGACAGGATAATAACCAAGCATCAAACGGATGAGGGTGGTCTTTCCACTGCCAGATGCGCCAACGATGGCTGTTACCTTACCTTGCGGAATGTGAATGCTCACATCGTCTATGGTTTTGCGCAAAGCATGTGGGTCGTACTTGAACATGATGTTCTTGATGTCAATGCCCTCATTCTTATCTTCAATAGAAGTTAGCAAGCCTTCCTTTCCATTCTCATCATCCATCTGGTGAATCTCGTTGATTCGCTCCAAGCTAATCTTCACATCTTGCAGAGAATAAAAGAAGTTCATCAGTTGCTCCACAGGCGAGTTGAGCTGTCCGATGATGTATTGCACGGCAAGCATCATACCGAGTGTCATTTGCCCATGAATCACTGCGGTTGCTGCAACTACCGTGATAAAGATGTTCTTCACCTCGTTGATGAAGATGCTTCCTGCCTCCTGTGTCTGCTGAAGTTTGAGTGATTTCATCTGCACCCCGAATAGGTCTGCTTGTGTGTCCTCCCATTCCCATCTTCTACGTTGCTCACAATCCTGCAACTTGATTTCCTGCATAGAGGTGATAAACTCATAAGTTTTGTTATTGTTGATGGCTTGCTGCTCGAACAACTCATAGTCAAGCACCTTCCTCCGCTTCAAGAACAAGGTCATCCATGCACCATAGAGGATGCTTCCCAACAAAAAGATGGCAAACACCAACTTGTTGTAGAAGAACAGTACCACCGAGAATACCACAAAGGTTAGCACGGCAAAGGTGATGTTGAGCGTCTGCTGAGTAAGGAAGTTGTTCACACGGCTATGGTCGTTCATTCTTTGCATCAAGTCGCCCATGAGTTTCGTGTCAAAGAAAGACATCGGCAACTTCAATAGCTTGATGAAGAAGTCACTTACCAATGATATGTTGATGCGTAAGGATATGTGAAGCAACAACCATCTGCGGATAAAGTCTATTGCCGTTCGGCTGATTGTAAGCATCAACTGCCCCAAGAGTATCAGCCAAACAAAGCCGATGTCTTGGTTCTTGATACCGACATCCACGATAGATTGGGTAAGGAATGGCAGGACAAGCTGCAGGAGGCTTCCGACTACCAGACCCAAGATGATTTGTCCGAAATACTTGCGGTATTTCTTCACATACCCAAAGAGAAAGCGGAAAGACCTCTTTTCTTTGATTTTCTCTTCACCTTGCATCTTATAAGTAAAGAACGCAGGAGTGGTTTCCAAGAACATAGCAATGCCCTTGTCCTCACCATTGGAGTTCGTGCTTATCCAATGTTGTTTGAACTCGTCTAAGGTATAAGCAACCAATCCTTTCCCTGGGTCTGCGACATAGAACTTCTTGGATTTCTTAATCTTATATAAGACCACAAAGTGATTCTGATTCCAATGGAGAATACAGGGCAATGGAGCTTCGTTTAACATGACGATAGAAATTCTCGCACATGCCGTATGTAATCCAAGAGTATTAGCTGCTTCATTGATTCCTAACATTGAAACACCTTCCGTTGTGGCAAAGCAAAGTTTCGACAGAGAATCTAATGTATATTCCCTGCCGAAATATTTACATACCATTTGCAAACTGGCTATGCCACATTGCATGGAATCATGTTGATGAAAACTTTCTATCGTTTTGGTCATTGATTAATACATTTTCATGATAGCACTATCAATATTCTTATTAACTTCTATTTCTCCACGTTCTGATTTCTTGCCATAGTTAAAGTTGTAAGTCAGAGTTAAATTAATATTACGCCCATCAGCATCGCTAAAATTCCACGAATTTCTATTATAGCATCCATACTCCATTGTTATATGTTGCTTGTCGTAACGTGAAAATGGGTTACGTGCTAAAGCCTCAATTGTCAATGACTTATGAGTCCAATTCGCTTTCCATTCATAGGTGGGACGACGGTTTATGAGCCAGGGTTGGCGAATATCAAGCGATTTATAAGGGGTAAGGTAATCAAAACTAAACATCCATTCCCCTGCAAGATAAACCAAGCCACTTTTTATGCGTAAACTGTTGTGCGACATATTATAGGCTGAGCCCCTTAATGTATTACATTCTTCAATTGTCGTGGCATTCAAACGTAAATGTTCATTCAATAAATTATAGGTGCAACTTACACTAAACATATTGCCGTAGAAAGTTCCCCCATTTATACGAGTATCAAAAATCGTATTCGTGTTAGCTGTATACTGATGTACTATGTTATCAAAATAAATGTTGCTATCATAGGATAAAGATAAATGCAATTTACCTATCTGTCCATTATATGAAAGAGTGTTTCCTAACACTTTCATTGGGACAATATCTGGATTACCACAAGTTGCCTCAAAAAAAGATGTCGGAACAACCATAGAATTCTTTTCAGACGGCTCAAATAGGGTATGCGTAAAAAGACCATTTAACGAAAAAGAATGCTTGCTATTAATGGCATAATTTCCTCCATAAAATGCGACTGGTATACAGTAATTGTCATGTACGGAGTTTAAAGATACGGCAGTATTAGACAAACCTGCAGAGACATAATAATAGTATTTCTCACTGTATTTGCTAAGTTGAAGTAATCCAACAGTAACATTGGAAGTCAGTTGCTGTTTACCCATTGCAGTTCCAGCATAATCATCAGTATAATGTTTATAATCATTACTCAACACCCCTGTTAGGGTAAGACTATTTTTCAAAGTTTTGGAATAACGTATATTTCCATTCAGCACAAAGTTGTCTTCTATTACTTTAGAACTTAGGGATGATTGTTCTGTTTCTGCATACAGACTGTAGTATTTATTGTGCCCCATAGAAGCAGATGCTGTAATGTCAAAAGCCTGCTCTTTCGGCAACCATAATGTATAATTTGCATATGCAGATGGTGCTATAGATTGGCTATTATTGGCTATAGTCCGTCTCGTTGTGCCATATGGTTCTGTGTAGGAAATACTCTGTATGGTGTTGGTATTTGGCGTAGCTTGGCGAGTAAAGCCCACATAAGTATTTAATCTATGGCTGTTACCCATTGAGGTTAAACGCAATCGTATGGCTTGCCCGTTGTTTTTTTTCAACGAGCTTTCATCATTATAATTACGTTCCAGAACGGATTTGTCCGAAAAGGTAAACATATCATTTCCTCCTGTATAGCTATGGTCTCTATGCCAGTCACCTATGGCTGTTAGCGAAAGTGAGTATCGTTTCTTATTGAAATCTGCAAAAGCTAGATATTCTCCCGATTTGTAAGCAAATCCTTCGTTTGCAGACAAATACACATTGCCTCCATAATTCATTTTTATCGTAACAAAATTAACCAATCCTGCTTTACCCGCATATTTGCCGCTTGGAGTTCTTATATATTCTATTGTACGAATGTTCTTTGCGCTAAGAGATGCTACATCTTCAGGTAATGCCTCCATACCATTAATGCACAAAACGACCTCTCCTCCACTATGAGTAGTAATACTACGAGTACGTGCCGATACTTTCAAGTCAGGAGTCTGCATAAGATACAGTAAATTAAAACCGTTAGCAGAATGTTTTTTCTCGAGTTGAGTTGGTATCAACAATGTCTTGTTGCTCATTTCTATCTGACCTTCTGCGGTCACAACAACCTCTGGCAATTTTTCATTTTTAAGACTATATGTTTGTGCTTTAACATCTGTTAAAAAAGCAAGCAATGAGCAAAAAATAATTAAGTATTTATACATTTAAAATATTATGGAGTAATTTATATATATATATATATTTAGAGTCAATAAAATCATGGATGGGCGTGTCAATATATGCTTGACACTCCCATCCACACAGAATACTAAACGTAGCCTCGTTACTCTAGTTCTTATTTCTTTATTGTTGGTAAACTAGGTTGTGGCTTTGGTTTTATTATTGGACATACGCAATTGCAAGTTGAAGTAGAAACACAACTTTGGCTGCTTCTTGATGAGCCGCAAGAACCTTGAGCGGCAACAGTGTGTGCTTGTCCTCCAAGCACAAGCATTAGTGACTCCTTGTTCAAAACAGAAAATTCGTCTGTCAGAACTGATTTCAATTGATTAAACTTTTTCATTGATTAAAAATATTTAAATTAGCCTACTCTATAAGCTTTTCGGCAACTGCTTTATTCCTTAGTGCAATAATGTGGAGCGAGAGATTTCAAGACATAAAATACTAGGAACCTTATTCCAATCATAAAATTTTAGAAGTTGGTATCCTATCCCTGCAAATCCCATAAACAAACCTACTTGACTATTTCGGTTGTCATCTCCACAAATAACATCTTGCCCCTTACTTATCTCTGTTGCTATTGAATTAACCCATTTCAAGGCTTTTGTATCATTTCGCATGGACAACAAGTGTAGTATTTCTAAATTTCCCATAGAACCATGGCAAACAGAAAGATTGTAGCCAATTCTTTTTTCAACCTGCTTGATTGCAACATTTAGTTCTTTCATCATTATCTTGTCGGAAAAACCTTCTGACGCTAAGATTAGTCTTGATAATGCTATTCCTGTTGCACCGTGACACCAACTTCCGCTATCTTCTTCATATGAAGTGTTGCGTCCATCAATCCATCCTTGGATTTTGTCTGAGTAAAAAGAGCGGTCATGAAGTAGGGAATGTTTAAATGCTTCCAAATATCGAATTTCACCAAATTGCTTATATAGCAAAAACATTGCAGTTGCCATAGAAGAACTACCATGAGCAAAACCTCCTAAATTCAATTCTTTCTCACCAACAATCTTATTGCCATCAGTGTATGTCCAATACATTTTTCCGTTTATATTTTTGGCAAGTTGCAACAACCTTTCACCACTCGCTTTCAAAATAATCAATTTATCGGTTTCCTTCATTAATTTGCATTGAGTCGTAAAAAGGATTACGCCAGCTAATCCTGACATATAATCAAATTGAGTTGTAATTGGTATCAATTCCTTCACCTCTTTGACTATTGACTGATATATAGAAGTATTGTATAATTTAGGAAACGTTTCCATAATATATAATAATCCCATAATACCGGACAATGGGGATATGGCAATTTCGTTCTTCTTTACACCAATATGAGCAACATCTCTATTTTCACACAATTGCCTAAAAATTCCAAGAGCAATTTTTTCATGTTGCTGCTCATGACTATATGTGAACAACGTTAGATAAAACAGACATACTCCCAAAAGTCCATCATATAAAGAGTCATTCATCAAACATACTTGAAATTTTCCATCATAGACATTTCTTGTTCTACATACAAATCCTATTTCATTATCGATTTGTATCATTCGTTTACGAATCTCTTTCTCTATTCGTTCAATTGCTTGCCATAGAACATTTCTATCTATAGAATCTTTCCCAACAGGTAAAATGCGCTTTTTATTTGTATCGGGGACTCCTATAACATCTAAAAAGAAATTTACAGACTCATCTATCATGCACAATTGTTCTTCCTGCACTTTTGAGGAAAGTGCAGATAACTTTTCAGCTATGATAGTAGCTCCTTTGGACTCAACAGGAATCCAATCATCTACAACGATGTCATTCGGCAAAGTATATAGAGAATTCTTGTTTAAATACATGAAATAGTAGGGTATATCTCCCTTTTCTATCTGACTTGCAACAGAGTGTATAAGAGGAATACTTAACAAACCATAAGATTCTTTTCTTATAATAGGCTCTATAAGTTCCTCTATATTCTTGCCTCCGTGCAGATATGGGGGAGTTACCATCTCGGTTAAAATGTAAGAATATATAACCGTTGGATGCAATAAAACCCTTGAACGCATAAAGTTGAAATCATAAGAGTAGATATAGCTTAATAAGTCAAGTTTATGAGCTCTCATGAAGTTACATGCATCAGTAAACCCTTTTTCTAAATCTTGAAGAGTTTCTGCCGTGATAGGATAAGATTTTCCTTCTTTTTTAGGCAAATGAAAATTAGAATCATCAAATTCAAATAACACTGATGAGATTTGCGACCTATCATTTGCTCCATTAAACATCCAATCTGGCAAGATACCTGTTTCAAGGACAGAAGACTGTAAGTACACACTGATTTTAGTGCTATCCAAATGTTTAAACTTCTTTGATACAACAGATTCGCAGTCAATTATATATGGGCAATTTCCAATTACTATCAAGTTATCTGGAATTATATCTTGTGCACCTAACAGATATAATAAAGCCTGTATTTTTCCCAAATTATAATAGTACTCATTGATAGAATCACTATTCTTCATGTCACAAGGTTTCACTTGAAAATGCCAAGAATAGTTTTCTCTGTCTATGAATGCAGGTATTCCAAATTGTATAGACAATCCCATCTTATCAAGGGCTGATATTATGCTCATGATGAACTTTTCATTAGCAGCTCCTCTTGGCTTGTAATATAATTTAGTACCATTGAGAAACAATACTGACGAGACACAATTACCTGCATGCAAATCCCCTTCAAAAAGACTAATTTCATCAATCTTTGATTCTTTCATTGCAAAACTTTCTATATCTGCTTTTAAGGCAAAAAGAAGCCTGTCAATATGAAGCATGATATTGACTGTATAACTCTCAAGTATAGAAAGTAACTTTGGGTATTTTTCAAAGAAATATATTATCCACTCATCATTGGAAGATAATTTGTCACGAAAGAATTGACTTTGCTCTTCTTCGGTATAACCTTTCAAGAAGTTATTTTCTTTTGCTAAATTATATTCAAATGGATATACAAACTTCAAATAATTATTGTAAGCATAAGACACGACTTGATACGAAAGTTGCCCAACAATGTCATTCATTTGCACAAATGGATATTTATCTATGATTTTGGCTATTGCATCATAGATATAATTGTAATAAGGAAACATAAAGAATCCCTTTCGCTCTTGCATATCTTTGCAAGTTGATTTTTGTGAATACTTTAATATTTCAAATTTTAAATCCATAGCAAATTACTTTTAATGTACTACAATTTGTCTTCGTCCCAAAAGGTTACTTCCAAGACTTAGACATGAATTCTTGTGCAAATATACTATAAAAACTAATACGTTAACCAACTTATCATTACTATTTAATAAAGTTTAAACAAAATGTCTGTATTCTTGTCGAAAATGCATCATTATTATTATGTTTTCGCCGTACATCAGCGTGACATGTTATGCTTTTTGCGATTATGATAACAAAATTACGCTTGCGTTGGTCTCTATTTTGCAAAGTTATAATTTCGTCTTATAATCTTAGACTCATGCAGCAAATGATTTGCAATACTATCTTTGTACAATGCTAATTTATACATCTCATAACTATGACGAACAGAATCCTCATAAGCAGTAACACGATTTCTTACGTTGTTTATAACATTTTCATCTCGTTGCACATTGAAATGTTTCTCAATGTAGCGAATGTTCGGGTCATCAGCAGGAAGCGCCATCTTCAATGCCCTATACTTCAAGTCTGCCTCCTCCCAATCTTGATGCTCTCGCCATTGAGTGAGATTGCCCCAAATGGAAATGACAACAGATAGAGCCAAGCCACCTATGAAAAGAAGAGCATTCTTTGAGGTTGGCTCGAAGCGATGGGTTACAACCTTCTTTTGAGGTGATTTGTTCATCACTTCAAGTTTATCTTGCAATGCCTTTGAGAAAACATCATTCCCTTGTCTCATCTGCTTGACAGCATCAACCAAGAGCTTGCTTCGCTGCTCATTTTT